>Ga0209455_1000534_pt1 | contig 26400 bp, 26 predicted proteins | sample AraplaCol_mCL_r2_FD_184275 | JGI IMG/M metagenome (GOLD analysis project Ga0209455, IMG submission 184275) | Arabidopsis root microbial communities from North Carolina, USA - plate scrape CL_Col_mCL_r2 (SPAdes) (version 2) | ecosystem: Host-associated > Plants > Roots > Endosphere | place: USA... | reverse complement strand
GCGCGCCGCGGGGCAGGGCATCGGGCGCGGCCAGCGGTGCGGGAGGGGGCGGCGGCGGGGCCGGCGCGACGGGAACCACCGCGGGCGCGTGCCCCATGCCGTGCATCTGCGTCATGCTGGGCATGGCGTGGCCGGCATGCTGGGCCATGGCCGAGCGAGCCAGCAGCGCCGCGCCGCCGGCCAGGGTTTGGGCGAGGAAATTTCTGCGTTTCATCGGTGAGTCCTGCGCGGGAAAGACAAGCAAGCGGCGCGCAATCGCGCCGCCCGTGCCTCAATATAGCCCGTGCGTTCCCGGGCGCGCCGCAACGCTAGGCCGCAGCGTGGTTTTCCAGCGCCTGCGCGGGCGCGCGCGGCGAATCCGGCCTGTTCTCCAGGACCGTCAAGGCGCGGGTGTTGAGCTTGAACACCGATACGGCCTGGGCCAGGCGGTTGGCCTGGCTTTCCAGCGAGCCGGCCGCGGCGGCGGCTTGTTCCACCAGCGCCGCGTTCTGCTGGGTGGTCGCGTCCATCTGCGAGATGGCCTGGTTCATTTGCTGGATGCCTTGGGACTGCTCGGTCGAGGCGCCGGAGATCTCGCCCATGATGCCGGTGACGCGACGGATCGAGGTCAATATTTCCTGCATGGTGGTGCCGGCATGCTGGACCTGCGTCGCGCCGGCCTCGACCTTCTGTACGGAATCCTGGATGAGCTGCTTGATCTCCTTGGCCGCACTGGCGCTGCGTTGCGCCAGATTGCGCACCTCGCTGGCCACCACCGCGAAGCCCTTGCCCTGTTCGCCCGCGCGCGCCGCTTCCACCGCGGCGTTCAGTGCCAGGATGTTGGTCTGGAAGGCAATGCCCTCGATCACCGCGACGATGTCGGCGATCTTGTGCGAGCTGGCCGAAATGGCCGACATCGTGTCCACCACGGCCGCCACGGCCGAGCCGCCGCGGGTCGTCACGTCCGAGGCGGTGGTGGCCAGCTGGTTGGCCTGGTGGGCGTTCGCGGCGTTGTGCTGGACCGTCGCGGCGAATTCCTCCATCGAGGCGGCCGTCTCTTCCAGCGAGGCGGCCTGCTGTTCGGTGCGCGCCGAGAGGTCGGTGTTGCCCGCGGCGATCTCGCGCGCGCCGACGTTGATTTCGTCGACCCCGGTGCGCACCGCGTGCACGACCTTGGCCAGGTTTTCCTGGGTGCGGCGCAGGTTGTCGAAGAGCCGGTGGATCTCGTTGCGCGAGGCCGAGGGCACGGCCGGCAGGGTTTCGCTCAGATCGCCCTGGCCCAGGCGCATCATGCTGTTGATGACGCCGCGCATGGGGCGCAGCGTGCTGGCGGCGAGCCAGCCGACCAGCGCGGCGATCAGCACGGCGCCCACCAGCAGCATCGCCAGTTGAATGCGGATCGCCCTGTTGCTGGCGGCCAGGAAGTCCGCGCTCTTGCCGTGCGCCACCATCAGCCAGTTCCAGTGCGGGATGCGGCGCCAGGCGATGAAGTCGGTCTGGCCGGTGCCGTTCAGATCGAGCTCGGCGGACCCCGATTCGCTGCCGACGATCTGCGCGCGCACCGCGGGCGACATGACCTTGTCCAAGGGCTCGCCCGGCTTCATGCCGTCGCCGGCCAGGTAGGTCCAGGTCTTGCCGTCGTTGGCGACCTGCAGCACCGAAATCGTTCCGAACCCGCCCGCGCGGGCCTGGTTGATCCAGTTCAGCAGCCGCTGCACCTGGTCATCGACGTCGACGCGCATGGTCAGGCCGGCATAGATGTTCTGCTTGTCGTCGAGCAAGGGCTTGGTGCTCATGGCGTACCACTTGCCGTTGCGCTGGATCAGGCCCTGGGCGGGCTTGCCGGTGTCCAGCGTCCTGGACATGATGTCGTTGGGCGCGAGCTTGGTGCCGAACATGGGCTGGCCCTTGGCGTCGCGCAGCAGCGTGGCGGCGCGCATCCAGGTGCCCTGGTACTTGAGCAGCACGGCCGGGTCGGCGTTGGTGAAGGCGTGGACGTGCGAGGGGGCGTCATCGTTCGAGTTGATGGTCTTGCCGTCCGCGACCAGGCGCGGCACGGCGCCTGCCGCCCCGGTTTCCACGGTGGTGCCGTCCAGCTTGGGATCGCCTCCCAGCGTCTTGACGAATACGGGCATCAGCGCGGAAGCGCTTTGGCTCGCGGTCGCGAACACCAGTTGCAGGGATTCGTCGGTGCTGGCGAGCGAGGCTTGCAGTTCGCGCTCGACATTGGCCTGGGCGTCGCGATGGCTCTGCCATGCCATCACGCCGGCCGCCAGGCCCATGACGAGCACGGTGACCAGCAGCGTGGCCGTCACCAGTTTCCAGGACATCGATCGCACGGCCAGCCAGCCCGAGCGGATGCGCACGACCGTGCCGCGTCCGGGCGATGAGGGGTGTGTGTGGGTGGCCATGGCTTGCCTCGCTAAGGGCATGATGAATATTCTGTTTCACATATAAAACGCTTTTCCCCCCGGCAGTCGCGGGAATAAGCCGAGGGAAGAAAGCCATTCCCGTCGATTGGGCCCGGGCATGGCGTAAACTTCGCCGGGCTCGCGGAACCCTTTGCGCGGGCTACGCGTATAGGAAGCGCCGCAACATGGATTTGCATTATTTTCAGATATTGATTCTGGCCGTCGTCCAGGGCGCGGCCGAGCTGCTGCCCGTTTCCAGCTCGGCGCACGTGATCGTGGCCGAAAAGCTGATGGGCCTGGATCCCACCACGCCCGAGATGACCATGCTGCTGGTCATGCTGCATACCGGCACCATGTTCGCGGCCATCGTCTACTTCTGGAAGGCCTGGATCGCCACGTATTTCGCGTCTTTTTCGGCCTTTCGCACCAATGCGCTGCGCATCGTCGCGGCCACCGCGGCCACGGGCGTCGTGGGCCTGGCGCTGCTCTTCATCATCAAGCACCTCGTCTTTCGCAGCGCATCGAGCTTCGAGATCGAGCACCTGTTCGGCAACACCACGCTGATGGCGGTGTCGCTGGTCGCGGCGGGCGTGCTCATCATCCTGGCCGCGCGCCTGCGCGAGGGTTCCGACGACCTGACGCTGCGCGGCAGCATCTGGATCGGGACCGTGCAGGGGCTGTGCCTGCCTTTTCGCGGTTTTTCGCGTTCGGGCGCGACGATTTCCACCGGCCTGGTCCTGGGCGTGCCGCGCCGCCGTGCCGAAGAATTCAGCTTCGCGCTGGCCGTGGTGCTGACCCCGCCGGTCATCGCCAAGGAAGCCTGGCGCCTGTATCAGGCCGCGCACGTCCAGGCGGCCGGCAGCGGCCACGCCGTCAACTATATGCACTTGATGGGCCCGAGCCTGGTCGGCATGGTGTTCAGCTTCCTCGCCGGCCTGCTGGCGCTGCGCTGGCTGTCGAGGTGGCTGGAGCAGGGCCGTTGGCATTTCTTCGGCATCTATTGTCTGGTTGCGGCCGGCGTGGTGCTGGCGGTAGGCTGATTCCAGCCCCCTGGCCGAGCCGGCTTCACTCGCCGGCCCCGCAGTTGGCCAGCACCTGCAGCAGCAGCTTGCGCAGGGTCTGCCGGTCGCGTTCGCTCATGCCTTCCATGTAGAGGGCTTCCAGCTCCAGGGCGGGCTCCAGCATGGATTCGAAAGCCTTGCGGCCCTTGGGCTCCAGATGCACGTGCACGCTGCGCGTGTCGGTGCTGCTGCCGCGCCGGCTTATATAGCCCAGGCCTTCCAGCGCGCGCAAAGAGCGCGACAAGGTGGACTGCTCGGTCATGGTGGCCTGCGCCAGTTCGCCGATGCTCAGGCCTTCCCGTCCCGACAAAAAAGCCAGCACGCGCCAATGCGTCAAGGTCAGCCCGTGCTGGTCGAGAATGTCGAGCATGCGCCGGTTGATCTGCGTGGCGGTGCGGTTGATGAGATAGGGCAGGAACCGGTCGTGTCCCGGATAGGTCGAGGTGGACATGATTCAAGAGGCGATGGGCAGGCGGCGTCGCGCGAATTGTAGCGAGGCGTTGAGCAGGAGCCCGATGAGCGAGATCAGCACCAGGGGCACGAACATGTCCACCACCTGGTAGGAGCGCGCCGCGGTGACCAGCAGATGCCCCAGTCCGTCGCTGGACGAGATCATCTCGGCCAGGAACACGTTCAGGCAGGCGATCACCAGCGCGATGCGGCAGCCGGTGAGGATGGGCCCCAGGGCCGAAGGCAGCTTCACGGTCAGCACGACGGTCGAGCGGCTCGCGCCCGCGGCCTGTGCGGCCCACACCAGCTTGGGCGGCACCGAGCGCAGTCCGTGCAGCGTGGCCAGCATCAGTGGAAAGACCGCGTCGGCCACCACCAGGGCGATCTTCGACGCATGGCCGAACCCGAGCAGCAGCACCAGGGCCGGATACAGCGCGATCTTGGGGATGGGCGAGGCCACGCGCACCAGCGGCGTGAGAAAGGGCTCGGCGCCCTGCGCCATGGCGATGCCCAGGCACAGCCCCAGCGCCAGGGCGAGGAAGAAGCCCGAGAACAGGCGTATGAGCGTCTGGCCGATATGAAAGAGAAAGCCCGGATCGAGCAGGTCGTGCGCCAGGCGCAGCGCGACGGCGGCCGGCGAGGGCAGCAGCCGCGGCGGCACGAGGCCGGCCAGGCAGGCCAGCTGCCAGAGCGCCAGCAGGCCGATCACGGGCCAGATGGCGCCATGCTTGGCGAACCAGACGAATAGCGGCGAGCGCCGCGCTTGGGCGCGTATGTGATCCATCTCAGCTCGTCGATCCCGGTTGCAAGGTGTCGGCCCAGTGCGTGAGCGCCACGCGCAGGCGTTCCATCAGCACGTCGAGCACGACGCCGATGACGGCGATGATGAGTATGACGGCATAGACGTCGGTGTAGATGGCCATGTCCATGGCGTTGAAGAGCAGATTGCCCGCGCCGTTCTGCCGCGCGATCATTTCCGAACTGATCATGGTAATGAGCGCGATCGAGACCGCGACCCGGCAGCCCAGCATCACCTCGGGCAGCGCGGCGGGCAGGATCACCCGCAAGAGGCGCGCCACTTGGCCCATGCCCATGGCCTGGGCCGACCAGATCAGCTTGTCGTCGACTTGTTCCGCGCCCTGGCTGCTGTGATAGAGCAGGGGCAGGCTCACGCCCATGAAGATCACCAGCACCTTGGACAGGTCGCCGATGCCCAGCCACAGCATGATGATGGGCATCAGGGCCGCCTTGGGGATGGGATAAGCCAGGGCGGTCAGCGGGTTGAGCAGGCGCGCGAGCGGCTTGCTGCGGCCCATGGCCAGGCCCAGCGGCACGGCGACGAGCAACCCCAGGCCGAAGCCCAGCGCCATGCGCCGCAGCGAGGCCAGGATGCCGAGCACGTCTTCGCCGCTGGAAAGAATGACGGGGACGTCGCGCAGGGTTTCCCAGGCGCTGGGCAGCTCCTCCCTCTTCAGCCACAGCGCCGCGGCCTGCCAGATGAGCAACAGCGCGGCGCAGGCCAGCACGGTGCGCCAGTTCCGGCGCCACACCTGGCGCAACGCGGAAAACCGCGGCGGGCCCTGCTTCATTCGGTCGTCTCCGGCGCGCGGGCGTGATCGAGCAGGGCTTCGAGCTCCAGCACGTACTGCTGGTAGCGCGGGTCGGTCAGCAATTGCGTGCGCACGCGCGGCCGCGGCAGGTCTATGTCGGCGACGCGCAGCACGCGGCCCGGCGAGCCGCTCATCACCACCACCCGATCGGACAGATACACGGCTTCGTCCACGCCGTGCGTGACGAAGAGCACCGTCTTGCGGTCGCGCTCCCAAATGTCGAGCAGTTCGTTCTGCAGCGTGGTGCGGGTGTGCGCGTCCAGCGCGCCGAAGGGTTCGTCCATCAGCAGGATGCGCGGTTCGTAGGCCAGGGTGCGGGCGATGGCCACGCGCTGGCGCATGCCGCCCGACAGCTGCTTGGGGTAGAAGCCCGCGTAGTCGGCCAGGCCCACCTTGCGCAGCAGCGCCTCGGCGCGCTGCTTCGCTTCCTGGGCCGGCACCTTCTGCACCGTCAGGCCGTACATCACGTTCTGCAGCACGGTCTTCCAGGGAAAGAGCGCGAATTCCTGGAACACCGGGCCGCGATCCGGCCCGGGTTCGCGCACGGGCTTGCCGCTCACGCGGATCTCGCCCGAGGACGGCGCGACGAAGCCGCCCACCATGTAAAGCAGGGTGGACTTGCCACAGCCCGAAGGCCCCAGCAGCGAGACGAACTCGCCTTCGCGCACGCTCAGGTCGATGTCGGTCAGCGCCAGGTGCGCGCCCCGGCCCGGCACCTCGAAGCGCTTGGACAGCCCCGCGATCTCGATCAGGCTCTTGGGCATGACTCGGCCTATTGCAGCGGCGCGGTCAGATCGTCGCGGCGAAAGTCCGACACCTTGAGCGCATGCTTGAGCAGGCCCAGCTTGGCGTACTCGTCGAACATGGTCTGGATGGCGGCGAAATCGGGATGGGCGCCGGGGTCGCGGGCAAAGTCCTTGTCCGTCAGCACGTAATCCTGCAGCGCCGCGACCGGCGCGCGCGTGATCTCGGAGTCGACCTTGAGCGTCTCGTCGCGGTGCGTGAGCGCCATCTTCATGGCGCGGGTCAGGTCGCGCACATAGCTCTTGATCAGCTCGGGCGATTTGTCGGCGACGTCCTTGCGGCAGACCTCGACGATCTGCACGGTGTTGGGCATCAGGTCCTGCATCGAGAAGAGCGGGTGTATGCCGCCCTTGGTCTGCGCGCGCCCCGCGAAGGGCTGCACGAACACGGCCGCGTCGACCCGGCCGCTGCGCAGCGCCGCTTCCGAGCCGGGAAAGCCGGTTTCCACCAGCTTGACGTCCTTGGACATGTCCAGGCCGTGCTTGTGCAGGATGGCCGCCAGCTGGCCGGCCACGCCGGAGCCGTACACGTTCACGCCGATGGTCTTGCCCTTGAGGTCTTCGACGGTCTTGATGGGCGAGCCGTCCAGCACGCCCCAGTACACCGAGAACGACTTGGCGCTTTCGCCGGCGTGCTGGGCCACGATATAGGCCTTCAGGCCGCCGTTGACGGCGCCCTGTCCCAGCGAGAGCGGAGCCTGCGACGAGCAATCCAGCGCGCCCGCGAGCATGGCTTCGACCATGGGGGCCGTGCCCTGGAAGTGCGTCCATTCGATCTTGTAGGTCTTGCCCAGGTCGGGAAAGGCGTCGGGCTGGCGCATCATCCAGTACTTGGCTTCTTCGGCGGGAATGGTCCAGCCCACATGCAGCGTGGGGATGTCCTTGGCAAGCGTCACGAAGGACAAACCTGCTAGAACGAGAGACAGAACATACTTCATCGGTTTGAAAGCCATGTGAGTGAACTCCAGTGGTGCGTACCGTGAACAGTCGAGCGGCCCCGGGAAAACGGGCCGGAGGAAATCGAACTACCTGGTCTGAGCTTCCTGGTCCTGCATATTGATTTCGAGAATGCGCACCATGCGGGCCAGCGCGTCGCGCTGGAAGCGCTGCGCCTGCTGCGCGTCCCAGGCATAGAGGCCTTGTCCGGTCTTCACGCCCAGCTCGCCGGCCTGCATCTTGTCGTCGATGATGCGCGGTGCGGCATAGCGCGCGGGATCCAGGCGCGAGCTGAGATAGCGGCTTGCGTGATACAGAATGTCCAGGCCGCCGAAGTCGATGAACTCCACCACGCCCATGGCCGCGTAGCGCGGGCCGAAGCCGTAGCGTATGGCCTTGTCGATATCGGCCGCCGTGGCGGTGCCTTCCTCGATCATGCGGGCCGCTTCGTTCATGACCAGGGTCTGCATGCGCGGCACGATGTAGCCGGGCTTGTCGTTGCACACCACCGGCACCTTGCCTACCGCCTTGAGCGCGGCCAGCGTGCCTTCGAGCACCGCGGCCGACGTGCCGGCGTGCGGCGAGACTTCCACCAGCGGAATCAGATAGGCGGGGTTGAGCCAGTGCGTGTTGAGAAAGCGCTCCGGGTGCGCGAGGAGCCCGGCCAGCTCGCTGGCCAGCATGGTGGACGAGGACGACGCGACGATGGCGTCGGGCGCGGCATGCAGGCCCGCGAATTCCAGGGCTTCGCGCTTGGCGTCCAGCGTTTCGGGCACGGCCTCGAAGAGCAGGGCGGCCGCGGCCAGCGCGGCGGGCGCGCCGGCGCGGTTCACGAGCCTCACCCGGCCGGGGGCGGTCTGCGCGGTGGCCTGGTCCACGCAGCCCAGCGCCAGCAGCCGCGAGAAGATATCGCGCAGCTCGTCATGAATCTCGGCCTGCAGCTTGTTCCAGGCCTCGTCCGTGCGCGAGCGCAGGTCGATCAGGGTGAAGTCCTGCCCGGCCAGGGCATAGGCCGCCGCGATGCCGCGGCCCATGCGACCCGCGCCGAAGGCGGCTGCGAGGCGGCTCGGCGCGCTCATATTCCTTCTCCGCTGACCAGCTGGCGCTTCAACGCATCGGGCGCGAGCGCGGCCAGGCCCAGGGCGCCGATCGTGCGCGGGCCGAGCTTGAGATCCTTGCCGCCGATGGCGCCGGCGATGGCCAGCAGGCCGCTGGCGACGGGCGCCGAGGCGCCGCACCAATCGGCCACCGACACCAGGAAGGCCAGGCCGTAGTGCACGTCCTCGGTCATGTAGCGGTGCGTGAGCAGGTCGATGTTTTCACGCCAGTCGCCGCTGTCGACCAGGCGCTGGTGCGCGTCGCCGTACATCCATTGGTCGTTGACGTAATGGTCGCGCAGCGGAAAGTGCGGCGCCTTGTAGCCCAGCTTTTCGCGCACGTGGATGCGCTCCTGGTCGAGCAGGTCGGTCACGGCGCGGATGGCAGGCTGCGTGCCTTCGTTGTGGATGTCCCAGGAGGGGAAATGCTGCAGCGGGCCGGCGTTCATCAGGATGAGCGGCGGGTGGATGATGGGGCCGGCGTTCATCAGCGCGCCGGACAGCGCGTCTTCCACGGGCTCGACGGGATAGCCCTGGCGCAGCGCCTTGAAGGCGTGTTCGGACAGGCGGGCCGGGAACACGCCGGTGGGCAGGCGCGTGGCGTAGCTGGTGATGGTGACCTGCTGCTCGCCGTGCTTGCGCGCCAGGTAGGGCAGCGTGCCGGTTTCGCAGAAGGCCACGTCGGCCTGGTTGCCGGCCTGGCGCAGGGCGCGCCACATCACCAGGCTGCCGAAGGTGCCGGGCGGCAGGAACACCACCTGGCCGTCCTTGAGATGAGGCGCCAGCTTGCGCGCGATGTCTTCCTGGGCAAACGCCGGCGTGGGCACCACGATGAGCTCGGCGTCGCGCACCGCCTCGCCGATGTCGGGCGTATAGAGGGCGATGCGCAGGTCGTGCTCGCCGTTCCTGTCCTTCATGGCGATGGCGTAGCCTTGCGTGCGCTGCGCGGCCTGGCGGCGCCACAGGCGGGCCTCGTGCCCGCGCAAGGTGAAATCCGCCGCCGCCGCATAGCAGCCGTGTCCGCCGCCGAGTATCGCTACTTTCATCGTGAATCCCCAGATATGGGCAGGCCGGATGGAATGCTCAGGCCGCCGCCCCTCAAGATGTATGCACATGCATGTATATGCAGAGTAGAGGAGACGGCAGGCACGGCATAGCTAGGGAATTCCTGGGGGTCGATCTGGGCCGCTTTGTTGCGCCGGACGGGATCAGGAATAGAATTTCCAGCAAGCCGGATTCTGTTCGGGTAGATCATGCTCAATTCCATCAGTGTCTTGTTTGTCGTCATGACGTTGGCGAATTTCATGAGCCTGGTGATCTTTGGGTCGCTGCGCCATGCGGCGATTCCCGGCGTCGGCCGCTGGATGACGGCCAACGTGCTGGCCGTCGGCGGCATGCTGCTGTATGCGCTGCGCGATGTCAGCTCGAATTTCCTGCTGGTTGTCCTCAGCAACGCGCTGTTTTGCTTTTCGATCGTGCAGGGTTACCAGGGATGCAGGCAGTTTTTCCGGCTGCCTCCCGTGACGCCGGGTCCCTATGTCGCCGTGGTGCTTGCGATGGCGGGCATCAGCTACCTGAACAAGGGAGATGAGGATCTCGGCGCCCGCGCCGTCGTCTTTTCGATTTTCTTCGTCTGCATGTATGCCGCCATGGGCCGGCTCCTCTGGACTCGCCGCAAATCGAACCGGCCTTTCTATGCCTACGGATTCATGCTGGGCGTTCTCGCCGTGGGGGTGCTGGCCAGCGCGGCGCGGGGACTGACTTTCTACATCGGCGCGGCGCATCAGAAAACCCTGCTGCTGCCTACGACCCTGAACATCGTCTTCGTCTTCACGCTGCTGCTGGTCCTGCCCGCCCTGTCGATCGGCATGGTCATGCTCGCGCACGACAACATGACCGAGCGCCTCGAGCACTGGGTCAATCAGGACGAGCTGACGGGAGCGCTGACCCGGCGCGGTTTTTTCGCCAAGCTGCATGCGGTGATCAGGCAGACGAGCAAGGCCTGCGGCGTGTTTTCGGTGGCCATCGTCGATCTGGATCACTTCAAATCCATCAACGACCAGTACGGGCATGCGATGGGCGACCTGGTGCTGACGCGCGTAGGGCAGCTCATCGTCTCCTCGCTGCGCGAGGCCGACGTGTTCGGCCGATTGGGCGGAGAAGAGTTCGTCATCATGTTCCCGGGCCTGCGTCGGCGGGAAGCGGCTTCCAGGCTCGAGGCCTTGCGCATGAGCCTGCGGGACGACTTTGCCCGCACGCAGGACGACGCGGTGCCGGTCTTTACCTTCAGCGCGGGCGTGGACGAATACCGCATGGGCGAGCCGATGGAAAACCTGATGCATCGCGCGGATACGGCACTGTATGCCGCCAAGGCGCAGGGCCGCGATCGGGTCGTGCCCGCCGATCAGGTTCCAGCCGAGTCGCAGGAAGCGCCCGGCATGGCGGCCGATGCGGCCGATCCGGCATGGATCCGAACGACCATCAGGGCCGACGACTGAGGCCGCGGATTTTCCCGCCGCCGGCTCACGCCGACCGGCGTCGATAGCCCTGCGCGGCCTGCAGCAGCCTGCGCGTGTATTCGTGTTCGGCGTGCCCCAGCCGGATCGCGTCGGTTGTCGTGTGTTCGACAATCTCGCCCTGGCGCATCACCGCGATGCGCGTGCACAGAAAACCCACCACGGCCAAGTTGTGGCTGACAAGAACGAGGGTAAGGCCGTGCTCGCGATGCAGGCCGCGCAGCAGGTTGAGGATTTCCGCCTGCACCGAGACGTCCAGCGCCGAGGTCGGCTCGTCGAGCAGCAGCACGCGGGGTTCGACGATGAGCGCGCGGGCGATGGCGACGCGCTGGCGCTGTCCGCCGGACAGCTGGTGCGGATAGCGGAAACGAAAGGCGGGTCCCAGGCCCACCGAGCGCAGGGTCTCGGCGATGCGTTCGTCGTGCCGGTCCATGCCGTTGATGACGAGAGGTTCGCGCAGCGTGCGGTCCACGGTGAAGCCCGGGTGCAGCGATGCATACGGGTCCTGGAAGACCATCTGCGTTTCGCGCGACGCGCGTTTTTGCGCCGCCAGGCGCAGCGCGGGGGAATTTTTCGATGACGGGTCGGGCTGGGCGCCGAGCGCGATGCGGCCCGCGGCGACCGGCGTCATTCCGCCGATGGCGCGCAGCAGCGTCGTCTTGCCCGAACCCGATTCGCCCACCAGGCCATAGGCCTCGCCCGCGGCGACCTGGAAGCTGGCGCCGCGCACCGCCCGCACCGGGCCTTCGCGGCCGGGGAACTCGATGCTCACTTCCTGCACGTCGATCACGGCGCGCCTCCTTCCGTGGCCTGCAGCCAGGACGGGTCGCGTTCGATCACGGGCAGGCGCTCGGGCGGATCGGCCAGCGCGGGGCTGGCGGCGAGCAGGGCGCGGGTGTAGGGGTGCTGCGCCTGGCGCAGCTCGCCGGCGGCGCAGGTTTCCACCACGCGGCCGGCATACATCACGGCCACGCGGTCGCAGAAGGCTCCGACCAAGGACAGGTCATGGCTGATGAAGATCAAACCCGTGTTGTGCCGGGCGACCATGTCGTCCAGCACATCCAGCACTTGCATGGCCACCAGCACGTCGAGTGCGCTTGTCGGTTCGTCGGCCACCAGCAGGCGCGGCCCGTTGGCCGCCATCATGGCGATCATCACGCGCTGCCCCATGCCGCCGGACAGCTCGTGCGGATAGGACGCGGCGACCCGCCTGCTGTCGCGGATGTGCACCGCATCGAGCGATGCCAGCACCTGTTCGTCCATGTCGCGCCGCTTCATGCCTGGATTGCGCAGCGCCCAGGCCTCGCGCATCTGCCGGCCCACGGTCATCACGGGGTTGAGCGAGTATTTCGGGTCCTGCAGGATCATGCCCATCTCTTGCCCGCACAGCCGGCGGCGCTCGGCCGCGGGCATGGCGAGCAGATCGCGCCCCGCGTAGCGCAAGGTCCGCGCCGATATGCGGGCCGCGGGCGGCAACTGCCCCAGCAGCGCGCGGCCGGTGAGGGATTTGCCCGAGCCCGACTCCCCGACCAGCCCCAAGCGTTCGCCCGGCGCCAGCGTGAGCGACACGCCGCGCACGGCCGGCGCCCATTGACGATCCGGACCGGGAAAGGCCACGTGCAGCTGGTCTATTTCGCAAAGCAGGGAAGCGTTCACGTCAGCTCCATCGGGCGTGAGGACGCATGTTCAGTCTCCATGACGCGGGTCGAAGACGTCGCGCAGACCGTCGCCCAGCAGGTTGAAGGCCAGGCTCACGATCAGGATGGCCAGGCCGGGCAGCGTGGAAACCCACCAGGCGTCGAGCAGCACGTTGCGGCCCGAGGCCACCATATAGCCCCATTCCGGGTTGGGCGGCTGCGCGCCCAGGCCCAGAAAGCCCAGCCCCGCCACGCTCAGGATGATGCCGGCCATGTCCAGCGTGGCCCGCACGATCACCGACGAGGCGCACAGCGGCACGATGTAGCGCAGCAGCAGGCGCATGCGGGAAGCGCCCTGCATGCGGGCGGCATGGATGAAGTCGGCGCGCGCGTGGCGCAGCGTCTCGGCGCGCGCCAGACGCGCATAGGCCGGCCAGGCCGTGATCGAAATGGCGAGCACCGCGTTGAACACGCCGGGCCCCAATGCCGCGGCCAGCGCCAGGGCCAGCACGATCTTCGGAAACGCCAGCGCGATGTCAGTCAGGCGCATCAGCACGCGGTCGACCCAGCCGCCGAAAAATCCCGCGGCCGTGCCGATGAGAAGGCCGATGGGCACCACCACCACGACCACCAGCACGGCGATGGCCAGCGTCAGGCGCGCGCCGTGCACCAGGCGCGAGAGAAGGTCGCGGCCGAGCTCGTCGGTGCCCAGCCAGTGGCCGGGGCTGCCGGGCGGCAGCAGGCGGTCGGCCAGGACCTGCCTGAGCGGATCCTGCAGCGGCAGCAGCGGGCCGATCAGCGCGGTCAGGACCAGCAGCGCCAGCACCACCAGGCCGCACAGCGTCATGGGGTTGGAGGCCAGTCGGCGCCAGCGCCGATAAGCCTGGCCCAGCATCGCCTGCGCGCGCGAGGCCGGCTCGGCGCTCAGGAGCCAGGCGCGGCGGCCTGCGCTCGAAGCCGCATCGGCCGCGGGCTTCATGCCCGCACCCGCGGGTCGAAGACGCGATACAGCATGTCGGTGGCCAGGTTGATGAGTATGAACAGGGCGCCGATGGTCAGCGTGCTGCCCAGCACGGCGCTCATGTCGGCGTTCATGAGCGCGCCGGTGAGATACGAGCCGATGCCCGGCCAGGAGAAAACGATTTCGGTGAGCACCGAGCCTTCCAGCAGGTTGCTGTAGGCCAGCGCGACGATAGTCAGGAGCGGCACGGCGATGTTGCCGAAGGCGTGGCGCCACACCACGCCCCGCTCGGACACGCCCTTGACCCGCGCGGTGACGATGTATTCCTGGCTGAGCTGCTCGAGCATGAAGGCGCGCGTCATGCGGCTCAGGTACGCCACCGAGTAATAGCCCAGGATGCAGGCGGGAAGCAGTATGTGCGCCATCGCGTTGCGAAACACATCCCAGTCGCCCGCCAGCACGGCATCGATCAGCAGGCTGCCGGTGCGCGTGTCGACCATGCCGTCGTAGGCCGGGTCGATGCGGCCCGGGCCGGCCACCCAATGCAGCTTGGCGTAGAACAGCAGCAGGCCCATCAGGCCCAGCCAGAAGACCGGCATCGAGCTGCCGATCAGCCCGACGAAGCGGGCCACGTGGTCGATGGCGCGGTTGTGGCGCGTCGCGGCCACCACGCCCAGCGGCACACCCACCAGGATGCCGATGAGGGTGGCCAGCGTGGCCAGTTCGAGCGTGGCGGGGAACACGCGCAGGATGTCGTCGCGCACCGGATTGGACGTGAGCAGCGAGGTGCCCAGATTGCCGTGCAGCACGTCGCGCACGTACAGGACGAACTGCACGGGCAGGGGCTGGTCCAGCCCCATCTGCGCGCGCACCGCGGCGTAGGCGCTGGCCGAGGCGTGATCGCCCAGCACGGCCAGCACCGGGTCGATGGGCACCTTGCGGCCGATGAAGAACGTCACGGCCAGAAGGCCGGTGAAGGTGGCGGCCAGCGTCAGCACCCAGCCGCAGACGCGGCCCGCCCAACGCAGCGCCGCCTTGCCCTGCGTCATTTCTTGGTCAGATGACGGTACGACACCAGGTCGTTGATCGGGCCGACTTCGATGCCGCTCACGCCCGGCCGCATGGTCACCTCCGAGACGCGCTGGAACATGATGACGAAGGGCGAGTTCGCCAGCATCTGCTTCTGCATGATCTCGTAGAGCTGGGCGCGGCGCTGCGCCGAAGGCTCGGCCAGGGCGGCATCGGTTTCCTTGGTCAGCTGCGGGATGTTCCAGCCGTTGCGCCAGGCCAGCATCTTGTAGGGCGAATTGTCGGAATTGTCCGGGTTCCAGGCAAAGCCCTGCGCGTTGCTGTGCGGGTCGATGTAGTCGGCCGACCATTCGCCGATATAGATGTCGTGCTTGCGCGCGCGGTACTTGGCCAGGGTCTGCTTGTTGTCGCCCGGAATGAGTTCGACCTGGATGCCGGCCTGCGCCAGGTTGGCCTGTATCGCCTGCGCGATGTCGCTGAAGGGATAGCCGTTGCGCACGTCCATGGTCACCTTGAAGCCGTTGGGCAGGCCGGCCTTGGCCAGCAGCGCCTTGGCCTTGGCCACGTCCGGGTGATAGGGGTTGTCGTCGATCGCGCCCAGGAAGCCCTCGGGCAGGAAGGTCTGGTGGACCTTGTAGGTGTGCTTGGCGATGTGGTCCTGGATGCCCTGGTAATCGATCAGCCACTTGATGGCCTGCTGCACCTCGGGCTTGGCCAGGTCGGGGTTCTTCACGTTCAGGCCCAGGTACAGCACCGTGGCCTGCGGCACGGCCATCGACTTGGCCTTGCCGCTCTTGGCCAGCGCGTCGATGTCGTTGTCGCCCAGGTTGCGGGCTATGTCCGCGTCGCCGTTCTCGATCAGCAGGCGCTGCCCGGCGGTTTCGGGCACGTGCTTGAGCACGATGCGCTTGAGCAGGGCCGGGTCGGCATGCGCGTCGTCGCGCTGCAGGATCAGGCTGTCGTTGGCGGTCCACTTGACCAGCTTGAAGATGCCCGAGCCGGCTTCGTGCGTGCGCAGCCAGGCATTGCCGAAGTCGTTGTTCTGCTGGTGCTGTTCCAGCAGCTTGCGGTCGACCACCGAAGCGGGCCAGGCGCCCAGCACGTTGAGCACGAAGGTCGGCGAATAGACGTGGTCGGTGGTGATGCTGACCGTCTCGTCGTCGATCTTGCGCACGTTGTCTTTCACGTTGGCGGTGGTCAGGCCTATGCCCTGCAGCACCGCGGCCGCGCCCTTGTCGAGCAGCACGCAGCGCTGGATGGACCAGGCCACGTCGTCGGCGGTCAGCGGATTGCCCGAGTGGAACTTCAGGCCCGGGCGCAGCTTGAAGGTGTAGGTCAACCCATTGGTGCTCACGGTCCACGACTGCGCCACGTCGCCCTTGAAATGCGAAGGATCGGCCAGATCGACCCGCACCAGGCGATCGTAGGTGTTGGCGACGTACTCCTCGGGCATCAGCTCGTAGACCTCGCCCGGATCCAGGGTCGAGAACTCGTCGAGCATGGTGGCCATCACCAGCATGTCCTTGGGGGTGCCGGCTTGCGCGGGCTGGAAGGCGACCAGGGTCGTCGCCAGCGCGCAGGCCAGGGTTGTCGATCGTAGCAATGCCGCGCCGAATGCCAGTTTCATGGAAGCTCCGAGTGACGTTGTGAAAACCAGAGATAAGCCTACATCAGGCGTAGCGTATGGCCGGCGCCGTCTTCGATCAAGGGCAGGGCATTGCGCGAGCCCGGCAGTTCGTAATGCCACCACTCGCTGGCGATGTGCGTGAAACCGGCCGCATGCATGATGCCCAGCAGCAGCAGGCGGTTGCGCTGCACGGCCTGCGGCAGGGCGTCATGGAAATGCGCCGAGGCCAGGGTCATGTCGTCAAAGCCCGTGCCCATGTCCAGCGCTTGCCCGTCGGCGCCTATCAGCGTCAGGTCCAGCGCCGCGCCGCGGCTGTGGTTCGAGCCTTGCCTGGGATCGGCGATGTAGCGCGCATCGGGCAGAAAATCCCACAGCACCTGCTGCGCTTGTGGCGGCCGGTAGGCATCGAAGATGCGCAGGGTGCAGCCGGCCTGTCGGGCGATGCCCACGGCGCGGCGCAAGGCCTCTTCGGCCTGGGCCAGCAGCAGGCAGTGCGCCTGGCGGTAGATGGGCTTGCCGGTGATGTTGTCGGACGTGGCGTAGGCCAGGTCGATTTCGACGCCGTGGGTTTCGGGGGTGATGTGGGCGAGGGAAGCGATGCTCATGAGAGAAGTGCGTCAGGGCGCGGCCGGCGCGCCGCATGGGCGAACGAAGGAGGTTGTATGCCGATGGTACAGGTCTTCGATCGACTGGCGTTCATCTTTCGAGTTAGTTATCATGAATAATGATATTGATTCTCAATATTGATAATCGACACGCTTTTCCCTGGATTTTCATGGCACCTCCTTCGTCCGCCGCCCTGGCATCCCCCGCTTCCCGGCGAGCAGGGAAGCGCGCCGCCGCGCGCCGGGGCGTCTTCATCAAATGGCTGCGCAAGGCGCATGGCTGGCTGGGTTTGTGGGGCGCCGCGATGGGCCTGATGTTCGGCATCAGCGGCTTTTTCCAGAATCATCGCGCGGTGATGAAGATCGGCACGCCCGCGCCGGTCGTCACCAGCATCCGCATGCAAGTGCCCGGGACGGTGCCGCAGGCCCCTGCCGACGTGGCGGCCTGGCTGCAGCGCGAATGGAATCTGATCAAGCCCGTGGAGCACGTCGCGCGCACTGCCGGCCAGGCGGTCTCCTGGGGCGGCCAGACCGTGCAGATGCCCGAGCACTGGCAGATGCGCTTTCGCACGCCGCAGTACCTGATCCAGGCGGATTACACGCCCGCGACCCGCCAGGTTTCGGCGCGGCAGATGGTGCCGGGCTGGCTGGGCGTGATCGAGAACCTGCATCGCGCCGACGGCGTCGGCATGGCCTGGGTGCTGCTGTCGGACACCATCGCGGGCAGTCTGGTTCTGCTGTCGCTCACGGGCCTGCTGTTGTGGACCGGGCTGGAGCGCAAGAAGCTGGTGGGCGCGACGGTGTTCGCGGCATCGGTGGCGGCGGTGCTGGCGGCGACGGCCGTGACGCTGTGAAGGGCCTTCATTGACGGCTCTTTACCGAGAACCCTTTGTTGAAAGCCCTTTGCCGAAGGCCGTTCACGACACCGTGATGTGCGCGTCGCGTATGACCTTGGCGTAGCGCGCGGTTTCTTCGTCGAGGAATTTCTGGAAATCGACGATGGAGCCGGCGAGCGAGCGGATGCCGTGCTGGTGGAAGTACGCTTGCACGGTGTTGGAAGCCAGCGCCGCGTTCACGGCCTGGTTCAATTGCTGCCCGATGTGCTTGGGCGCCTTGGCCGGCATGAGCAGGCCTTGCCATGAATTCGAGACGACCTTGGCGCCTTGCTCGGCCAGCGTGGGCACGTTCGCGGCGAACGGCGAGCGCTGCTCGGTGGCCATGCCCAGGGCCGCGAGCCGGCCGGCGCGCACATAAGGCTCGAACTCGGACCAGTTGCCGAACATCACCGTGACTTGCCCGCCCAGCAGGTCGTTCAATGCCGGGGCCTGGCCTTTGTACGGCACATGCACCATCTTTATTCCCGTCTGCGCCATCAGCATTTCTCCCGCGATGTGGGCGGACGTGCCGACGCCGAAGGAAGCGAAGCTGAGCTTGCCGGGCTCTTTCTTCGCGGCCTGGACCAGGTCGGCCAGGCTGTGCAGCTTGCTGCCGGGGTAGGCCGCGAGCACGTGATCCGACATGCCCATCAAGGCCACGGGTTGCAGATCGTGCGGGCCGTAGGGCAGGTTGTGGACGAGCGTGGTGTTGACACAGAAGCTGTTGGCGACGCAGACCAGCGTGTAGCCGTCGGGCGCCGACTTGGCGCAGTCGTTCACGCCGATGACCGTGCCCGCGCCGGGCTTGTTGTCGGTGACGACGCTCTGCCCCAGGCTCCTGGACAGCTCGGCGGCGGCCAGGCGGGTGACGATGTCGGTCGTGCCGCCGGGCGGGAAGGGCACGATGACGCGTATAGGTTTGTCGGGGTAGGCGTCTTTGGCGCCGGCGCGGCCGGGCGCCAGCGAGGCGAGCATCGCCGCGCCTCCCATCTGGAGCAACCGGCGGCGAGTGGCGGCAGGGCTGGCGTTGGGCATTGCAGGTCTCCTGGAAGCGGCCATGCAGGATGGCGACACCTCCAGTTTAGATAACGTGTTATCTAAATAGAAGACCCCTTGTCCTGCTTGACCAGCGTGACCGCCTCGTCGATGTCGCGATACAGGCGGTCGAGCAGGGGCTTGCCTATCATCGCTTCCAGCTCTTGATACTTCTGGTCGATCTTGGGCCGCATGCGTTCGATCAGCTTGCGGCTCTTGGCCGTGAGCGAGATTTTCTGGCGGCGCTGGTCTTCGCTCGAGCGCGCACGCACGATCAGGCCGGTTTCTTCCATGCCGGCCAGGATGCGGGTCAGGCTGGGGCCCAGGAGCTGGCAGTGCCTGGCGATCTGGTTGGGCTCGATGGCGCCCGTGTCGCTCAAGGTGCGCAGCACGCGCCATTGCTGTTCGGTGAGCCCTGCTTCTTTCAGCACGGGGCGGAAATGCTGCATCAGCGTTTCCCGCGCGTACAGCAGCAGGTGCGGCAGATTGCGGTGGTGGAAGGGGGCTTTCATGCCGCCATGTTAGCAAGGGGCGGGCCCGTGGGGCAGTATCATTGCGGCTTCGATTGCAGCGCGGTTCCCATGGCCACAGAACGCAGAGGTATCCAGTCCATCGAGGTCGGCGGCGCCTTGCTGCGCGCCCTGGTCGACCACGGCGGCCCCATGCTGCTGGGAGATCTCGCGCGCAAGGCCGGCATGGCGCCCGCCAAGGCGCATCCCTATCTCGTCAGCTATTGCAATCTGGGCCTGATCCAGCAGGACGCCTCGTCGGGGCGCTACGAACTCGGCCCCTTCGCCTTGCAGATGGGGCTCATCAGCCTGCAGCGCTCCGATCCGGTGCGCACGGCGATACCCCTGGTGGACGAAATGCTGCCGCGCTTCGGCCAGACCGTCGCGCTGGCGACGGCGGGCAGCCAGGGGCCGACCATCGTGCACATCCATCCCGCGACCGACGCCATCCACGTGACCATGCGCACCGGCACGGTCATGTCCTTGCTGCAGACCGCCACGGGGCAGATCTTCGCCGCCTATCTTCCGGCCGCGACGGCCGAAGCGCTGATCGCGCTGGAAGAGGCTGGCGCCTTGCAGATAGGCGCTTCGCGGCGGCAATTCACGCGCCGGGAAATCGATGCGCGCCTGGCCGAAGTCAGGCGGCACGGCCTGGCCCGCAGCATCGACGACCCCGTCGTCGGCGTCAGCGCCTTGAGCGTCCCGGTCTTGGACCACAGCCGCAATATCGTGCTGGCCATCACGCTCATCGGCCCCAGCGGCTCGGTCGACGGGTCCTACGAAGGCGAGCTGGCGCGGACGCTGCGCAAGTGCGCCGCCGAAGTGTCCGCCCGCCTGGGCTATATCGCCGGCTAGCCCGGCACGCTCCCGATTCCCCATTCGAGGTTTTGCCGGGCTGGCGACGGCGCCAGTCGTGGCCGCGCGCCCGTCTGTTGCGCGGCGGGAATTGCCTCGAACCTTGAGTCTTGCCTAAACTCGAATTATTTCGTTATTATTTAATGAATTAGATATTGTATAAAAACAAATCGGAGCGAGACATGGGCGGATCCGAGGCCGACGTCGATTACCAGAAGCTGCAGTTCGCCTACCGGCATGTGGACGAGACGCCGGGGCACGTGCATCCCGTGGCCGTCGTGGGGGCGGGGCCTGTAGGCCTGGCCGCCGCCATCGACCTGGCCCAGCAGGGCGTGCCGGTGGTCCTGCTCGACAACGACGACACGCTGTCGACGGGTTCGCGCGCCATCTGCTTCGCCAAGCGCACGCTGGAAATCTTCGATCGCCTGGGCTGCGGCCAGCGCATGGTCGACAAGGGCGTGCGTTGGCACGTCGGCAAGGTCTTCCTGCGCGACGAGCAGGTCTACACCTTCGACCTGCTGCCCGAAACCGGCCATCGGCGTCCGGCCTTCATCAATCTGCAGCAGTACTACGTCGAAGGCTATCTGGCCGAGCGGGCCGCCGAATTCGACAACATCGACATACGCTGGAAGAACGAAGTCGTCGGCGTCGAACAGCACGCCGACCGAGCCACGCTGAGCATCAAAACGCCGGACGGCCCCTACACGCTGGACGCCCGCTACGTCGTCGCCGCCGACGGCCCGCGTAGCGCGATGCGCAAGGCGCTGGGCCAGGAAAGCCATGGCCGCACTTTCAAAGACCGCTTCCTGATCGCCGACGTGAAGATGAAGGCGCCGTTCCCGGCCGAGCGCTGGTTCTGGTTCGATCCGCCGTTTCATCCCAACCAGTCGGTGCTGCTGCATCGGCAGCCCGACGACGTCTGGCGCATCGACTTCCAGCTGGGCTGGGACGCCGATCCGGTCGTGGAAAAAGACCCCGCGCGCGTGATTGCGCGCATCCAGGCGCTCCTGGGCAAAGACGTGGAATTCGAGCTCGAGTGGGTCAGCGTCTATACCTTCTCGTGCCTGCGCATGGACAGCTTCCGCCACGGCCGCGTGCTGTTCGCCGGCGACTCGGCGCACGGCGTGTCGCCCTTCGGCGCGCGCGGCGCGAACAGCGGCATCCAGGATGCCGACAACCTGACCTGGAAGCTCAAGCTCGTGCTGGACGGCACCGCGCCGGATGCCTTGCTCGACAGCTATGCGTCCGAGCGCGAATACGCCGCGGACGAGAACATCCTGAACTCCACGCGCTCGACCGATTTCATCACGCCCAAGAGCCCGGTCTCGCGCATTTTCCGCGACGCCACGCTCAAGCTGGCGCGCACCTGCCCGTTCGCGCGGCGCCTGGTCAACAGCGGGCGCCTTGCCGTGCCGGCGGTGCTGCGCGACTCGGCGCTGAACACGCCGGACGTCGCGGGCGATACATTCGATACGCGCGTGGTGCCCGGCGCGCCCAGTCCGGACGCGCCCATCAAATCGCAGGGGCGGGACGCCTGGTTCCTGGACCGGATCTCCGGCAATGCCTTCGCCGGCCTTTATTTCTGCGGCAAGAACGAAGCGGCGCGCGCGGCCGCCCAGCGCCTGGCTGCGTTCGAGTATCCGGGCGTCGCGCTGGACCTGCTGCTGGTGCTCGAGCCCGGCGCGAGCCTGAACGACGCGGACTTGCCCGAAGGCATCGCCGCGATCGAAGATACGCAAGGCGTGCTGGCCCGGCGCCTGGACGCCAAGGCCCAATCCTTCTACCTGCTGCGGCCGGACCAGCACTTGTGCGCACGCTGGCGCGCCTGGAACGAGGCAGCGGCGATCGCGGCCCTCGAACGCGCCATCGGCAAGCGGCGGCACTGAGCGGGAGGCATCATGACACTCACCACCGAACTGAACATCGCCGATCCGGATGCTTTCTACGAGCGCCTGATCGAAACCCACGCCGGCCTGGCGGACGCGCAGAGCCTGGCCTTGAACGCCAAGGCCGTGGCGTTGCTGTCGAGCCTGATCGGCGATAAAAAAGTGCTGCAAGAGGCGGCAGGCATCGCGGCCGACGGATCGGCCATGGACAACAGCCCCGAATACGACGCCAAACTTCTTCTGCTCCTGGCCAATCACGTCGGCGACATCGCGCAGCTCGTGCGCGCGCTGGACCAGGCCAGGGCGGCAGTCATCTGATCGACCTTTTCATTTCACTCAGCCCTCATTCACGCAAACGCGACGGAGAATCTTCATGGCCAAGGCATTTGCTTCCCAGGCCGACCTGGAAGCCAAGAAAATCACCTGGACTCAACTATCTGCAAACGCCTACGCCTACACGGCCGAAGGCGATCCCAACTCCGGCGTGATCATCGGCGACGATGGCGTGCTGATCGTGGACACCACGGCCACGCCCGCCATGGCGCAGGACCTGATCGCCAGGATCCGCTCGGTGACGGACAAGCCGATCAAATACGTGGTGCTGTCGCACTATCACGCCGTGCGCGTGCTGGGCGCCTCGGCCTACTTCAAGGAAGGCGCCCAGCAGGTCATCGCCAGCCGCGGCACCTACGAGATGATCGTCGAGCGCGGCGAAGCCGACATGAAATCGGAAATCGAACGCTTCCCGCGCCTGTTCGCCGGCGTCGAGACCGTGCCCGGCCTGACCTGGCCCACGCTGGTCTTCGAGAAGGAAATCACGCTGTTCCTCGGCAAGCTGGAAGTGCGCATCGCGCACGTGGGCTCGGGCCACACCAAGGGCGACACCATCGTCTGGCTGCCGTCGCAAAAGGTGCTGTTCTCGGGCGACCTGGTCGAGTACGACGCGGCCTGCTATTGCGGCGACGCCCAGCTGGAAGAATGGCCCGCGACTCTGGAAGCCCTGCGCGCCTTCGGCGCCGAGAAGCTGGTTCCGGGCCGCGGCCCGGCGCTGACCAGCCCGCAGGATGTCAACAAGGGCCTGGACTACACCCGCGACTTCGTCACGACCCTGCTGCAGAGCGGCCGCGAAGCGGTCAAGCAAAAGCTCGACCTGAAGGGCTCCATGGCGCTGACCCGCAAATCCATGGATCCGAAGTTCGGCCAGGTCTTCATCTACGAGCATTGCCTGCCTTTCGACGTGTCCCGCGCCTACGACGAAGCCAGCGGAATCAAGCATCCCCGCGTCTGGACGGCGCAGCGCGACAAGGAAATGTGGGAAGCCTTGCAGGGCTGATGCCCTGCCCCGGGCGGGGCGGCCTGGGTTGCCCCGCCCGAGCGTATTTCCCGGCCCGTTGACAAGCGGGCCTGTCGACGCCGACAATATAGATAACATGTTATCTATTGTTGCGCCTCGATTCGCGGCACCGCGAGCCGGGGCAGCCAACTCAATGGCTGGTATCGACCATGACATATCCGCGTCCGCCCCTGTTCTACGATGACCCGCCCTATCGCCTGAGCGGGGTGGTGTACGGGCCCTTGCTGAATCAGCGATCCGCCCTCGGGCGTCTCGGGGACGCGGTGAACCAGCCGCCCTACAAGGCTCCCCCCAGGGGGCCGGTGCTGTACATGAAGCCGCGCAACACGCTGGCTTTCGACGGGCAGCGCACGGCCATTCCCGACGGTGTCCAGGCCATGCGCGTCGGCGCGACCTTGGGCTTGGTCCTGGGGCGCGCCGCCTGCCGCGTGTCGACTGAAACCGCCCTGGACCACGTGGCCGGCCTGGCGCTGGTGGCCGACCTGACCGTGCCGCACGACAAGTTCTACCGGCCTTCGGCGCCTTTCGTGGCGCGCGATGCGTCGTGCTTCATCGGCCCGCGCATCGTCCCGTTGGCGCAGATCGGCGACCCGAACGCGGTGACGCTGTCGCTGCGCATCGGCGATACGCACGCCTCGGCCTGCATGGCCGACATGGTGCGGCCCGCGGCCCGGCTGCTGGCCGACGTCACCGAATTCATGACCCTGTCGGCGGGAGATCTGCTCCTGTTGGGCACTTGCCCCGACATGCCCCTGCTGGGCCGGGGCCAGGCATTCGTCGTCGGCGCGCCGGGCATGGGCGAGCTGCACGGAGGTGCGCAATGAAGACGGCACGCGTGGCATATGGCGGCGCGATACACGCCGCGACGCCGCATGAGCGGGGCCTGCGCCTGGCCGACGGCCGGGTGCTGCGCGAAGAAGACGTGGTGTGGCTGCCGCCGGTCGAGGTCGGCACGCTGATCGTGCTGGGCTTGAACTATGCCGATCACGTGAAGGAGCTTTCCAGGGAGCTCACCGTGACCGGCAAGGACGAGCCCCTGGTGTTCTTCAAGGGGCCGGGCGCGGTGGTGGGCCACAGGGCGCAGACGCGCCGCCCCAAGGACGCCACCTTCATGCACTATGAATGCGAGCTGGGCGTGGTGATCGGCAAGCCGGCCAGGAACGTGAAGTCTTCCGAGGCCATGGCGCACGTGGCGGGCTACACGGTCTGCAACGACTACGCCATCCGCGACTATCTGGAAAACTGGTATCGCCCCAATCTGCGCGTGAAGAACCGCGATACCTGCACCGGCATGGGGCCGTGGCTGGTCGACGCCGCCGACGTGCCCGACCCGCACAAGCTGGCCTTGCGCACGCGGGTCAACGGCAAGGTCACCCAGCAAGGCACGACGGCCAATATGGTCAACGACATTCCGGCGCTGATCGAGTATCTCAGCGGCTTCATGACGCTGCTGCCCGGCGACGTTATCCTGACCGGTACGCCGGACGGCGTGGTCAACGTCGACGAGGGCGACGAGGTCGTGTGCGAGATCGACGGCATCGGGTCGCTGCAAAACACCATCGTCGGCGACGACGTCTTCGGCCGCTGAGGCGGATGGATTCAGGCATGAGCGGATTCAAGGAACAACCATGCGCATAGAACATCTGATCGACGGCAAGGCCGTCGCGGGCAAGAGCTACTTCGAGACGATCAACCCGGCCACGCAGGAAGTGCTGGCCGAGGTGGCCGCGGGCGGGCAGGACGAAGTCAACGCCGCCGTCGCCGCCGCCAAGGCCGCGTTTCCCAAATGGGCCGATACGCCCGCCACCGAGCGCGCCAGGGCGATACGCAAGCTGGGCGACCTGATCGTCAGGCATGTGCCCGAGATCGCGCGGACCGAAACCGACGACTGCGGCCAGGTCATCGCCCAGACCGGCAAGCAGCTCGTGCCGCGCGCGGCGGACAACTTCTACTACTTCGCCGAAATGTGCACCCGCGTGGACGGCCACACCTACCCCACGCCCACGCACCTGAACTACACCTTGTTCCATCCGGTCGGGGTCTGCGCCCTGATCAGCCCCTGGAACGTGCCTTTCATGACGGCCACCTGGAAAGTCGCGCCCTGCCTGGCTTTCGGCAACACGGCCGTGCTCAAGATGAGCGAGCTCTCGCCGCTGTCGGCGGCCCGCCTGGGCGACCTGGCGCTGGAGGCGGGCATCCCGCCGGGCGTGCTCAACCTGGTCCACGGCTACGGGCGCGACGCCGGCGAGCCGCTGGTGGCGCACCCCGACGTGCGCGCCGTGTCGTTCACCGGCTCGACCGCGACGGGCAACCGCATCGTGCAGTCGGCGGGCCTGAAGAAGTTCAGCATGGAGCTGGGCGGCAAGAGCCCCTTCGTCGTTTTCGAGGACGCCGACATGGCGCGCGCGCTGGATGCGGCCGTGTTCATGATCTTCAGCAACAACGGCGAGCGCTGCACCGCGGGCTCGCGCATCCTGGTGCAGCAGAGCGTCTACGCCACCTTCGTCGAGAAGTTCGCCGAGCGCGCCAGGCGCATCGCGGTGGGCGATCCGCTGGACGAGAAGACCATCGTCGGTCCGATGATCTCGCAGGCCCACCTGGCCAAGGTGCGCCATTACATCGAGCTGGGCGCGAAAGAAGGCGCCACAATGCTGTGCGGCGGCCTCGATACGCCCGTCGGCTTGCCGGATCGGGTGAAGAAGGGCAACTACGTGGCGCCCACGGTCTTCGCCGACGTGGACAACCGCATGAAGATCGCGCAGGACGAGATCTTCGGCCCCGTCGCCTGTCTCATCCCGTTCAAGGACGAGGCCCATGCCGTCGCGCTGGCCAACGACATCCAGTACGGCCTGTCGAGCTATGTGTGGACCGAGAACATCGGCCGCGCGCACCGCGTCGCCGCGAGCATCGAGGCGGGCATGTGCTTCGTCAACAGCCAGAACGTGCGCGACCTGCGCCAGCCCTTCGGCGGCACCAAGGCCTCGGGCACGGGTCGCGAAGGCGGCACCTGGAGCTACGAGGTCTTCTGCGAGCCCAAGAACGTGGCCGTGTCGCTGGGCAGCCATCACATTCCGCACTGGGGGGCCTGACCATGGGCAAGCTTGCGCTCGCCGCCAAGATCACGCACGTGCCGTCGATGTATCTGTCCGAACTCGACGGACCGC
>Ga0209455_1000532_pt1 | contig 26493 bp, 23 predicted proteins | sample AraplaCol_mCL_r2_FD_184275 | JGI IMG/M metagenome (GOLD analysis project Ga0209455, IMG submission 184275) | Arabidopsis root microbial communities from North Carolina, USA - plate scrape CL_Col_mCL_r2 (SPAdes) (version 2) | ecosystem: Host-associated > Plants > Roots > Endosphere | place: USA... | reverse complement strand
CTCGATCTCTTCGCACTCGAAGCCCTGGCGCGATAGCACCAGCACCATGCCGAAGGTGCCCAGCGTCGTCAGCACATAGACGATCATGTAGAACAGCGAAGCGCCGTAGCCGCCCGCGGACGCGCCCACCACGCCGGCCGACAGGCCCAGCAGCACGAAGCCCATGTGCGAGATGGTCGAGTACGCCAGCATGCGCTTGAAATTGCTCTGCACGATGGCCGTCAGGTTGCCGATGGCCAGCGACAGCACCGCCATGATCATCAGCATGGGCTGCCAGTCGACCGCCAGGCCATGCAGCCCTTCGACCAGCAGGCGCAGCGTGATGGCGAAGGCCGCCAGCTTGGGCGCGGCGCCCAGGATCAGCGTGACCGCCGTGGGCGACCCTTGGTAGACGTCGGGCACCCACATATGGAAAGGCACGGCGCCCAGCTTGAAGGCCAGGCCGGCCACCAGGAACACGATGCCGAAGACCAGCGCCATCTGGTGCGCCGCATGACCCGACTGGATGACGGCCGCGATCTCGGCCAGGTCGAGATGGCCGGTGGCGCCGTACACCATGGACATGCCGTACAGCAGGAAGCCCGAGGCCAGCGAACCGAGCACGAAGTACTTCATGGAAGCTTCGGTGGCCGTCGCGTCGTCGCGGCGCAGGGCGATCAGCGCGTACAGGGGCAGGGACATCAGTTCCAGGCCCAGGTACACCGACAGCATGTTGCCGGCCGAGATCATCACCATCTGGCCCAGCAGGGCGAAGAGCGTCAGCACATACAGCTCGCCGCTCCTGAGCATGTCGCGCGCCTGCGAGTAGTAGCGGCCGTAGGTCAGCGTGACGGCCACGGCGACGTAGGACACCAGCTTGATCAGGTGCGCCAGCGGATCGGCCTCGTACAAGCCGTCGAAGGTCTTGCCGTGGGTGCCGTTCTTCCACTGAATCAGCGTCACCACGAACAGCACGGCGAGCGCCAGCAAGGTCGCGCAGAAGGTGGTCTTGCGCTCGGGATGCTTGCTCAGCACATCGATGAGCAAGATCGCCAGGCCGAAAATCAGCAGCAGGATCTCGGGCAGCGCCAGGGCGAAGTCGAAATGGGATTGCATCATTATCCAGTCTTACAGTTTCGAGACCGCCACGTGTTGCAGCAGGGCCTGAACCGACACGTGCATCACGTCGGTAAAGGGCTTGGGATAAATACCCATGAACAGAACGGCGATCGCCAAAATGCCGAGAATGAAGAATTCGCGGCAGTTGACGTCCTTCATTTCGCGCACATGATCGTTGGTGATATCGCCGAAGGCCACGCGCTTGACCATCCAGAGCGAGTAGGCCGCCCCCAGGATCAAGGCCGTGGCGGCCATCAGGCCCACCCAGAAGTTGTGCTGGACCGCGCCCATGATGACCATGAACTCGCCCACGAAACCGCTGGTGGCCGGCAGGCCGCTGTTGGCCATGGAGAACAGCACGAAGCAGGTGACGAAACGCGGCATCACGTTGATCACGCCGCCGTAGTCGGCGATGCGACGCGAGTGCATGCGGTCGTACATCACGCCGATGCAGAAGAACATGGCGCCCGACACGAAGCCGTGCGAGATCATCTGCACGATGGCGCCTTCGACGCCGGCCGTGTTGAAAATGAAAAAGCCCAGCGTGACGAAGCCCATGTGCGCCACGGACGAATACGCCACCAGCTTCTTCATGTCGTCCTGCACGATCGCCACCAGGCCGATGTAGATCACCGCTATCAGCGACAGCGCGATGATCAACCAGCTCAGGCTATGCGAGGCGTCGGGAGTAATGGGCAGCGAGAAGCGCAGAAAGCCGTAGGCGCCCAGCTTGAGCATGATCGCCGCCAGCACCACCGAGCCGCCCGTGGGCGCCTCGACGTGGGCGTCCGGCAGCCAGGTGTGCACCGGCCACATCGGCACCTTGACGGCGAAGGCCGTGAGCAGCGCGAGGAAGATCAGGACCTGCGGCGTGTAGCCCAGCTTGGTCTGCTGCCAGGTCTGGATGTCGAACGAGCCGCCCGCGGCATGCCACAGGTAGATGAACGCAACCAGCGTCAGCAGCGAGCCCATCAGCGTATACAGGAAGAACTTGAACGCGGCATACACGCGGTTCTGTCCACCCCATACGCCGATGATGATGTACATCGGGATCAGCGTGGCTTCGAAGAAGACATAGAACAGCATGCCGTCCAGCGCGCAGAACACGCCGACCATCAGGCCCGAGAGAATCAGGAAGGACGCCATGTACTGGGCGACGCGGCTGGTGATGACTTCCCAGCCGGCCAGCACCACGATGATGGTGATGAACGCGGTGAGCAGCACGAACCAGAGCGAGATGCCGTCGACGCCCAGGTGATAGTTGATGTTGACGGCCGGGATCCACGAAGCCTTCTCGACGAACTGCATGGAGGCCGTCGAGTTGTCGAAGCCCGTGTAGAGCGGGATCGTCACCAGGAAGCTGATGATCGAGCCGACCAGGGACAGCTTGCGCGTGAAGCCAGGCTTGTCGTCTCGGCCCAGCGCCAGCACCAGCAGGCCGAAGACGATCGGGACGAAAATCGCGAGCGTGAGCCAGGGAAAGTGATTGGATGCCATCTCGCTTGCCATCATTGGGGAATCAGCACGAAGAAAGTCACCAGCGCCAGGATGCCGATGAACATCGCGAACGCGTAGTGGTAGATGTAGCCGGACTGCAGGCGGCGGGAAACCGAGGCCACCCAGCCCACCAGGCGGGCCGAACCGTTGATCAGGCCGTCGATGGTGCCGCGGTCGCCCTTCTGCCACAGGCCGTGGCCCAGGCAGCGCGCGCCGCGCGCGATGATCTGTTCGTTGAACCAGTCGACGTAGTACTTGTTCTCGAGAAGCTTGTACACGCCCGACAGATTGGACTTGATCGCGGCCGGAACCTTGGGATTGATCAGGTAGCAGTACCAGGAGATCACGAAGCCCGCCACCACCAGCCAGAACGCCAGCGAGGTGAAGGCCTCCAGGCCGAAGTCGACCCAGCCGTGCCAGTCGTGATGCAGCTCGGCCATGGCTTCGTGCTGCGGCAGCACGGCGATGGCGCCATGGAAGAAGTTGCCGAACAGCAAGGGATCGACCACCAGGGCGCCGATCACCACAGAAGGAATCGCCAGCAGGACCAGCGGCAAAGTCACCACCCAGGGCGATTCGTGCGGCTCATGGCCGTGGCCGTGGTCGTCGTGACCATGCCCATGCGCGTCGTGGCCGTGATCGCCATGGTCGTGGTCGTGGCCGTGCGACGGGTAGCGCGGCTTGCCGTGGAACACCAGGAAGTACACGCGGAACGAATACAGCGAGGTCACCAGCACGCCGATCAGCGTGGCGTAGTGGGCGAAGCCCGCGCCCCACACATTGGCCGCGCCCGCCGCTTCGATGATGTGCTCCTTGGAATAGAAGCCCGAGAAGAACGGGGTACCCACCAGGGCCAGCGTGCCGACCAGGAAGGTGATCCAGGTAATGGGCATGCGCTTCCACAGGGCGCCCATGTTGCGGATGTCCTGGTCGTGGTGCATGCCGATGATGACCGAGCCCGCGCCCAGGAACAGCAGCGCCTTGAAGAAGGCGTGGGTCATCAGGTGGAAGATCGCCACCGAGTAAGCCGATGCGCCCAGCGCCACGGTCATGTAGCCCAGCTGCGACAGCGTGGAATACGCCACCACACGCTTGATGTCGTTCTGGATGATGCCCAGGATGCCCAGGAACAGCGCGCCGATGGCGCCGATCACGATGATGAACGACAGGGCCGTGTCCGAGTACTCGAACAGCGGCGAGAAACGCGCGACCATGAAGATGCCGGCCGTCACCATGGTGGCGGCGTGGATCAGCGCCGAGATCGGCGTGGGGCCTTCCATCGAATCAGGCAGCCAGGCGTGCAGCGGCACCTGGGCCGATTTACCCATGGCACCGATGAAGAGGCAGATGCAGGCCACGGTGATGAGCGACCAGTCCGAGCCCGGCAGCTTCAGGGCCGCCAGTTTGCTGCCCTGCGTGAACACGTCGGCATAGTGCATCGAGCCGACGTAGGCGAACAGCAGGCCGATGCCCAGCACGAAGCCGAAGTCGCCGACGCGGTTGATGATGAAGGCCTTCATGTTGGCGAAGATCGCCGTGGGACGGGTGTACCAGAAGCCGATCAGCAGGTACGACACCAGGCCCACCGCCTCCCAGCCGAAGAAGAGCTGGACCATGTTGTTGGACATGACCAGCATCAGCATCGAGAAGGTGAAGAGCGAGATGTAGGCGAAGAAGCGCGTGTAACCCGGATCGTCGGCCATGTAGCCGATGGTGTAGATGTGCACCATCAGCGAGACGAAGGTGACCACCACCATCATCAGGGCCGACAGGGCGTCGATCTGGAAACCGATCTGCATGGGGATATTTCCGACCATGCTCCAGGTGTAGACCACGCCGTCGTAGGTATGGCCGGCCAGCACGTCCTTCAGGACGATGAACGACCCGACGGTCGACACCAGAACCAGCAGGATGGTGATGCAGTGCGCGCCGCGGCGGCTGACGAAGCGGCCCAGGAAGCCCGTGCCGAACAGGCCCGCGATGATGGCGCCCAGCAACGGGGCCAGGGCGATCAGCAGATAGAGATTAGGGGAGCTAGACATTTTCTTCCGATACTCCGTCAGCCCTTGAGGCGGTCGAGTTCATCGACGTTGATCGTGCTCAGGTTGCGGAACAACAGCACCAGGATGGCCAGACCGATGGCCGACTCGGTGGCGGCGACGGTCAGGATGAAGAACACGAACACCTGGCCGGCGGTGTCGCCGGCCCAGCTCGAGAAAGCGACGAAGTTCATGTTGACGGCCAACAGCATCAGCTCGATGGACATCAGCAGGATGATGAGGTTGCGGCGATTCAGGAAGATGCCGAAGATCCCGATGGCGAACATGATCGCCCCCAGGACCAGGTAATGAGCCAGCGTCAGCGTCATTGCTTTTCTCCTTGTTCGGCCTGGACGGACGAATCGGCGCCGCGATTGCTCACCGCCTTCATCTGGACCATGCGGTAGCGATCCTTGGCCTTCACGCGCACGGCGACGGACGGATCGTTGTATTTGGCCTGCGACTTGCGGCCGCGCAGGGTCAGGGCGATGGCGGCGACCATGCCCACCAGCAGGATCGCGGCGCCCACTTCGACGCCGTAGACGTAGTGGCCGTACATGGCTACGCCCAGAGCGCGCGCGTTGTTGTAGGTGTCCGAAATCGCGGCCGGCTTGGTGTCCTGGCCCCAGCTCGAGAACAGCACGAAGGCCATCTCCAGCACCAGGATGCCGCCCACGGTCAGGCCCAGCGGCAGGTAGGTCTTCAGACCCCGGCGCAGGTGGTCGACGCGGATGTCGAGCATCATCACGACGAAGAGGAAGAGCACCATCACCGCGCCCACATACACGAGCACCAGCAGGAGAGCCAGGAACTCGGCCCCCAGCAGCATCCATATCATGGCCGCGTTGGCGAAGGCCAGGATCAGGTGCAGCACGGCGGTCACGGGACTGCTCGCCGTGATGACCCGAAATGCCGAGATCACCAGGACGATGGACAACAGATAAAACAGGAAGGTAGTGAAAGTCATGTCTGTCTATACCCCGGGTCAGCGGTAAGGCGCGTCTTCGGCCCGGCGCTTGGCGATTTCGGCTTCGTAGCGGTCGCCCACGGCGAGCAGCATGTCCTTGGTGAAGTACAGGTCGCCGCGCTTTTCACCGTGGTATTCGTGGATGTGCGTCTCCACGATGGAGTCCACGGGGCAGCTTTCTTCGCAGAAGCCGCAGAAGATGCACTTGGTCAGGTCGATGTCGTAGCGCGTGGTGCGGCGGGTGCCGTCTTCACGCACGTCCGATTCGATGGTGATGGCCAGTGCGGGGCACACCGCTTCGCATAGCTTGCAGGCGATGCAGCGCTCTTCCCCGTTGGGGTAGCGGCGCAGCGCGTGCAGGCCGCGGAACCGCGGCGACATGGGCGTCTTCTCCATGGGGTAGCGCAAGGTGATCTTGCGCTTGAAGAAATACTTGCCCGTGAGCTTCATGCCCTTGAACAGCTCGGACAGCAGCAGGCTGCCGAAAAAATCCTTGATCGCTTCCATATCCGTCTCGTCAGCCCGCTCAGTGCCAAATATTCCAGGGCGTCTGCATCCAGATCGCCACCACGACCAGCCATACACCGGTCAGCGGAATGAAGATCTTCCAGCCCAGACGCATGATCTGGTCGTAGCGGTAGCGCGGGAAAGCCGCGCGGAACCAAATAAACAGCGACACCACGCAGAAAGTCTTGATGGCCAGCCAGACAAAGCTGGGAATCAAGGTGAATGGCGCGAAATTCAGCGGCGACATCCAGCCGCCCAGGAACATGATCGAAGCCATGCATGACAGGAAAATCATGTTGGCGTATTCGCCCAGGAAGAACAGGGCGAAGCCCGTACCCGAGTATTCGACCATGTGACCGGCCACGATTTCCGATTCGCCTTCGACCACGTCGAAGGGGTGGCGGTTGGTTTCGGCCACCATCGAGATCACGTAGATCACGAACAGCGGCAGGAGCGGCAGCCAGTTCCAGGAAAGAAAGGTCAGTCCGTGTTCGGCGAACCAGCCCCTGCCCTGCCCCGTCACGATATCGGTCATGTTCAGGCTGCCCGAGACCAGAAGCACCGTCACCATCACGAAGCCCATGGCCAGTTCGTACGAAACCATCTGCGCCGAGGCGCGCAGCGCGCCCAGGAAGGCATATTTGGAATTCGACGCCCAGCCCGCCACGATCACGCCGTACACGCCCACCGAGGTGATGGCCATGACGTACAGCAGGCCCGCGTTGACGTTGGCCAGCACCACTTCGGGCGAAAAAGGCACCACCGCCCAAGCCGCCAAGGCGGGCATGAGCACCACCACCGGCGAGATGATGAAGAGAATCTTGTTGGCCTTGGAAGGCACCACGATTTCTTTCGTGATGAGCTTGAACACGTCGGCGAAGGGCTGGAGCAGCCCCCTGGGACCTACTCGCGTGGGCCCCAGCCGGATGTGCATGAAGCCGATCATCTTGCGTTCCCACAAGGTGAGGTAGGCCACGCACAGAATGACGGGAACCGCGATCACGACGATCTTGACGATCGTCCAGACCACCAGCCAGGCGGTCGGGCCCAGCAGAGCCGCGCCATGGGTTTCGAGTACATCAAGCCAATTCATCAGGCACGCTCCACGCTGATTTCGCCGAAGGCGCCGCCCAGAGGGGCGGTCTGCTCGAAGGCCGTCGCGATGCGCACGGCGCGAGCGGCCACGGTGTCGTCTTGAACCGCTTCCAGGACCACCGAGCCGGCGGCCGACTTGACGCGCACCTGCGCACCGGCCGACAGGCCCAGCTGCGACAGCGTCGCGCCGTTGATGCGAGCCACCGGCGCGCTCGAGGCCGGCGCGTCCTGCAGCGGGCCGGAGCGGCGCACGATGGCGTCGGAACGGTAGATCGGCACGTCGGCCAGGCGCTCCAGGCCGCCGGACGCGGCGCGCACGGCGGGAGCAGTCTTGATCTGGTTGGACAGGCGAGCCTCGATGCCGCCAGTCAGCACGGCGTCGCGCACCGACTCGGAGCTTTCGTCTTCGAAGCCCGGCAGTTGCAGCACATTGCCCATCACGCGCAGCACCTTCCAACCCGGGCGGCTTTCGCCCAGCGGCGCCACGGTGCCCTTGAAGCTCTGGGCCGTGCCGGCGGCGTTGACGAAGGTGCCGGAGGTTTCGGTGAACGGCGCCACCGGCAGCATCACGTCGGCCCAGTCTTGCGCGGCCGAACGGTAGGAAGTCAGCGCGACCGAGAAAGCGCCCTTGAGCGCGGCCACGGCTTGCGGGCCGTTGTCGGCGTCGAGCAGCGGCTCGGCGTGCAGCACCACATAGGCCTTGAGCGGCTCGGCCAGCATGGCCGCGGCCGTCTTGCCGCCGCGTTCCGGCACGGCGCCGGCCAGATAGCCGCCCACCGTGTTGCCGCCGGCGGTCAGGAAACCGAGCTTGCCGCCGGCCAGGTTGGCCAGCGCGCCCGCGTTGGCGGCCAAAGTGGAGGCAATCGGCGAATTCACGGCCATATTGCCCAGCAGAACAGCGGTGTTCGAGCCCGAGGCCAGGCTAGCGGCAATGCGCTTGGCTTCTTCGCCAGGCGTTACCTGCGAGAACTCGGCCGGCACGGCCAGCGACTTGGCCTGGGCCAGCGCCACGGCCACTTCGGCCAGGGCGTTCGCCATGCCCGAAGGCGCGGTCGTGATGCGCGCGGTCACGGGCATCAGCTGGTTGTCGGCCGAACCGTCGATCAGCAGCACCTGCGTGCCGTGCTTGGCGGCCTGGCGCAGACGCTGGGCGATGAGCGGGTGATCCTTGCGCAGGAACGAGCCGACGACCAGCACGCGGTCCAGGTTGCCCACTTCGGCGATGGGCATGCCCAGCCAGGGCGCGCCGGACAACGCGGCATCGAAACCGGCGTCGGTCTGGCGCAGACGGAAGTCGATATTCTCGGAACCCAGGGCGCGCATCAGGCGGCCCAGCAGGGCGAATTCTTCGGTCGTGGCGTATTCGGTGGCCAGCGCGCCGATCTGGCCGGCGCCGGCGGCGTCACGCGCGCGGGTCAGGCCTTGGGCCACGGCCTGCAGCGCGTCGGGCCAGGAGGCTTCGCGCCAGCTGCCGTCCGCGTTCTTGATCATGGGCAGGGCCAGGCGGTCTTCGCTGTTCAGGCCTTCGTACGAGAAGCGGTCGCGGTCGCTGATCCAGCATTCGTTGATGGCTTCGTTTTCGAAGGGAACCACGCGCAGGACTTCGTCGTCCTTGACTTGCACCACCAGGTTTGCGCCCAGGCTGTCGTGCGGGCTGACGGAACGGCGGCGCGCCAGTTCCCAGGTGCGGGCGGTGTAGCGGAAAGGCTTGGAGGTCAGCGCTCCCACGGGGCAGATGTCGATCATGTTGCCCGACAGTTCGGACTCGACGCTGCGGCCCACGAAGGTGGTGATCTCGGAGTGCTCGCCGCGGCCCACCATGCCCAGCTCCATCACGCCGGCGATTTCCTGGCCGAAGCGCACGCAGCGGGTGCATTGGATGCAGCGGGCCATTTCCTCGGCCGACACCAGCGGACCCATTTCCTTGTGGAAGACCACGCGCTTTTCTTCCTTGTAGCGCGAGGTGGACTTGCCATAGCCCACCGCCAGGTCCTGCAGCTGGCATTCGCCGCCCTGATCGCAGATCGGGCAGTCGAGCGGGTGGTTGATCAGCAAGAACTCCATGACCGACTCTTGCGCGGCACGAGCCTTCTCGGACTGGGTATGCACCACCATGCCGTTGGTCACGGGCGTGGCGCAGGCCGGCAGGGCCTTGGGCGCCTTCTCGACCTCGACCAGGCACATGCGGCAGTTGGCCGCGATGGACAGTTTCTTGTGATAGCAGAAATGCGGCACGTAGAGCCCGGCCTTCTGGGTCGCATGCATAACCATGCTGCCCTCGGGGACTTCGACCTTGTTGCCGTCGACGGTTAGTTCAACCATTGCTGTTCCTGAGGCTTACAGATAGTGCGGGACCACACACGACTTGTGCTCGATGTGGTGCGCGAATTCGTCACGGAAATGCTTGATGAAGCTGCGCACCGGCATGGCGGCGGCATCGCCCAGCGCGCAGATGGTGCGGCCCATGATGTTGCCGGCCACGCTGTCGAGCAAGTCCAGATCTTCCGCACGGCCTTCGCCGTGCTCGATGCGATGGACCATGCGGTAGAGCCAGCCGGTGCCTTCGCGGCACGGCGTGCACTGGCCGCAGCTTTCTTCGAAATAGAAGTACGACAGGCGCAGGAGCGACTTGACCATGCAGCGGGTCTCGTCCATGACGATGACTGCGCCCGAGCCCAGCATGGAGCCGGCCTTGGCGATGGAGTCATAGTCCATGGTGCAGTCCATCATGATATCGGTGGGCAGCACCGGCGCGGACGAGCCGCCGGGGATCACGGCCTTGAGCTTCTTGCCGCCGCGCATGCCGCCGGCCAGCTCCAGCAGCTCGGGAAACGGCGTGCCCATCGGGATCTCGTAGTTGCCCGGACGCTCGACGTCGCCCGTGATCGAGAACAGCTTGGTGCCGCCGTTGTTCGGCTTGCCGACCTCGAGGTAGGCCTGGCCGCCATTGCGGATGATCCAGGGCACCGCCGCGAAGGTCTCGGTGTTGTTGATGGTGGTGGGCTTGCCGTACAGGCCGAAGCTCGCCGGGAACGGCGGCTTGAAGCGCGGCTGGCCCTTCTTGCCTTCGAGCGATTCGAGCAGCGCGGTTTCTTCGCCGCAGATGTAGGCGCCGTAGCCGTGGAAGGCATGCAGCTGGAAATTGAATTCCGAGCCCAGGATCTTGTCGCCCAGGAAGCCCGCGGCGCGCGCTTCTTCCAGCGCTTCCTCGAAGCGTTCGTACACTTCGAAGATTTCGCCGTGGATGTAGTTGTAGCCGACGCTGATGCCCATGGCATATGCGGCGATGGCCATGCCTTCGATCACGATGTGCGGGTTGAAGCGCAGGATGTCGCGATCCTTGAACGTGCCGGGCTCGCCTTCGTCGGAATTGCAGACCAGGTACTTCTGGCCCGGGAAGGTGCGCGGCATGAAGCTCCACTTCAGGCCGGTCGGGAAGCCTGCGCCGCCGCGGCCGCGCAGGGCCGAGGTCTTGACCTCGGCGATCACGTCCTCGGGCTTCATGCCCGTGGTCAGGATCTTGCGCAAGGCCTCGTAGCCGCCGCGCTTGACGTAGTCGGCCAGGCGCCAGTTTTCGCCGTTCACGTCGGCCATGATCTGCGGATTGATGTGCCGGCTATGCAGCGCCATCGAGCTCGCCAGATCGGTGCCGTGCGGCGTGGCGTGCAGCCCGTGCGACAGGGATTGATACAGGGCGCTCATGCGGCCTCCCCTTTTTTCAGCGTATCGACCAGCGCGTCGAGCTTTTCTTCAGTCATCTGCACGCACATATGCTTGTTGTTGACCAGCAGCACCGGCGCATCGCCGCAGGCTCCCATGCATTCGCCCTCGATCAGCGTGAACTGGCCGTCGGCCGTGGTTTCGCGATAGTCGATGCCCAGCTTGCGCTTGAGGTAGTCGCCGGCGCGCTCGCCCGAGCGCAGCGCGCATGGCAGGTTGGTGCACACCGAAATCTTGTGCTTGCCCACCGGAGCGACGTCGAACATGTTGTAGAAAGTGGCGACTTCCTGCACGGCGATCGGCTCCACGCCGATGTACTTCGCCACGTCTTCGAGGATGTCGGGAGGCAGCCAGCCTTTTTCGTCTTGCGCGATGGCAAGCGCGGCCATGATGGCGGACTGCCGCTGGTCGGCCGGGAACTTGGCGAGCTCCCGATCGATTTTCTGATAGGCCTGTGCGGAAAGCAGCATAGTTGGAGAATCCGGATGGATGCGGGACCGATGACCGAGCGCGATGCGGCTCAGCGATCGACCTCGCCGAAAACGATGTCCTGCGTGCCGATGATCGTGACCGCGTCGGCGATCATGTGACCGCGGGTCATTTCATCGAGCGACTGCAAATGAGCGAAGCCAGGCGCGCGGATCTTCAGGCGGTACGGCTTGTTGGCGCCGTCGGACACCATGTACACGCCGAACTCGCCCTTGGGGTGCTCGACCGTGGAGAACACTTCGCCCGGGGGCACGTGGAAACCTTCGGTGAAGAGCTTGAAGTGGTGGATCAAGTCTTCCATGTTGGTCTTCATGCCCACGCGATTGGGCGGCGCCACCTTGTGGTTGTCGGTCATCACCGGGCCGGGATTGTTGCGCAGCCACTCCACGCACTGGCGGATGATGCGGTTGCTCTGGCGCATTTCGGCCACGCGCACCAGGTAGCGGTCGTAGCTGTCGCCGTTCACGCCGACCGGGATGTCGAAATCCATCAGGTCGTAGACTTCGTAGGGCTGGGTCTTGCGGGTGTCCCACGCGACGCCCGAGCCGCGCAGCATGGGGCCGGTGAAGCCCAGCGCCTTGGCGCGATCGGGATCGACCACGCCGATGTTCACCAGGCGCTGCTTCCAGATGCGGTTGTCGGTGAGCAGCGTTTCGTACTCGTCGACGCAGCCCGGGAAGCGGTTGGTGAATTCTTCGATGAAATCGAGCAGCGAACCGGAACGGGCATTATTGAACGCCTTGATGTCTTTTTCGCTGCGGTGGTACTTCGAGCTGGCCTGGAACTGCGCCATGGTGTCGGGCAGGTCGCGATAGACGCCGCCCGGACGGTAGTAGGCCGCGTGCATGCGCGCGCCCGAAACCGCTTCGTAGCAGTCCATCAGGTCTTCGCGCTCGCGGAAGGCGTACAGGAACACCGCCATGGCGCCCACGTCCAGCGCGTGCGAGCCCACCGACATCAGGTGATTCAGGATGCGGGTGATCTCGTCGAACATCACGCGGATGTACTGCGCGCGCAGAGGCACCTCGACGCCCAGCAGCTTCTCGATGGCCATGACGTAGGCGTGCTCGTTGCACATCATCGACACGTAGTCGAGGCGGTCCATGTAGGGCAGCGCCTGCAGATAGGTCTTGTGCTCGGCCAGCTTTTCGGTGGCGCGGTGCAGAAGGCCGATGTGCGGATCGGCGCGCTGGATGACTTCGCCGTCGAGTTCGAGCACCAGGCGCAGCACGCCGTGCGCGGACGGGTGCTGCGGGCCGAAGTTGAGGGTGTAATTCTTGATTTCTGCCATGTTTGATCGCTATCAGCGCCCCATGCCGTAGGTGTCTTCGCGCACGACGCGCGGCGTGATTTCGCGCGGATCGATCGTGACGGGCTGGTAGACGACGCGGCGCTGCTCGTCGTCGTAGCGCATTTCCACCGTGCCTGACAGGGGAAAATCCTTGCGGAAGGGATGGCCGATGAAGCCGTAGTCGGTCAGGATGCGGCGCAGATCCGGGTGGCCTTCGAAGACGATGCCGAACAGGTCGAAGGCTTCGCGCTCGAACCAGTTGACGCTGGGCCAGCACTCCATGAGCGAGGCCACGAGCGGAAACTCGTCGTCGGGCGCCCAGGTGCGCAGGCGCAGGCGCCAGTTGTGCTCGAAAGACAGCAGGTGCGTCACCACCGCATAGCGGCCGGGGAAGCGGCTGCCGGCGGCGCCCTGCCCTTCGTGCTCGGCGCGCGTGGCGTTGCCGTAGGTGAGATAGTCGACGCCGCACAGATCGATGCAGGATTCGAAGCGCAGATCGGCGTCGGTGCGCAGGCGGTTGGCCGCCGCGAGCCACTGGTCGGCAGGTACTTCGAGGGTGATTTCACCGAAGGCTTCGGTGATCGCCGCGTTTTCGCCAAAAGCGGCTTGCAGCTTGGATTTCAGGGTTTCGAGCCTGGTCGTCATGAGTGTTCAGCGCGCAATGGTGTTGGTCAGGCGGATCTTGTTCTGCATTTGCAGCAGGCCGTAGACCAGCGCCTCGGCGGTGGGCGGACAGCCCGGCACGTAGACGTCGACCGGCACGATGCGATCGCAGCCGCGGACCACGGAGTACGAATAGTGGTAATAGCCGCCGCCGTTGGCGCAGGAGCCCATGGACACCACCCAGCGCGGCTCGGGCATCTGGTCGTAGACCTTGCGCAGCGCGGGCGCCATCTTGTTGCACAGCGTGCCGGCCACGATCATCAGATCGGACTGGCGCGGGCTGGGGCGGAACACGATGCCGAACTGGTCCAGGTCGTAGCGCGCCGCGCCGGCGTGCATCATTTCGACCGCGCAGCAGGCCAGCCCGAAGGTCATGGGCCACATCGAACCGGTCTTGGCCCAGTTGATGAATTTATCGGCGCTGGTGGTGATGAAACCTTGCTTGAGAATGCCGTCTATAGCCATGGTAGTTCTCGAATCGGGATGCGTGGATAAACAGAAGAACGATGGGCAACTGGGATAACCCCGGCCGGACCGTTCATTCCCAGTCCAGCGCGCCCTTTTTCCATTCGTAGATGAAACCGACCGTCAACACGGCCAGGAAGATCATGACGGTCCAGAAACCGACGAGACCCAGAGTGCCTTGGGCAATGGCCCAGGGGAAAAGAAAGGCGATTTCCAGGTCGAAAAGGATGAAGAGGATGGCTACCAGGTAGTAGCGCACGTCGAACTTCATCCGCGCGTCTTCGAAAGCTTCGAAGCCGCACTCATAGGGAGATAATTTTTCTGCGTAGGGACGCCTTGGGCCGATCAGGGAGCCTGCTCCTATCAGCGCAAACCCGATCAGGGTTGCCACCAGGATAAAGAGTAGGACAGGAAAATACTGTTGAAGGTTCATTGGGCGTCCATCGTCGATGCACAAACTAGTAGATTGTAGCAGCTAGCCGGTTACGTTCGGCTGACGCCGCTTACATCTGCTTTAGCAACCACAGGTCAAACTGTAAGAAGCGCATAAAAAAAACCGCCCTTTCGAACGGTTTTTTGACAAGCGGGCCGAAGCCCGCTTCATGAGCCATTTTGCTCGAATCCAGAGCGGGGTTATACGCCCCGCGCAGGATTAGAACTGGTGGCGCATACCGACCACGCCGGCCGTTTCCTTCTGGCCTTGGACGTTGCCGAAGCCATCGACATAGCCGACAGCTGCGTACACGTCGGTGCGCTTGGACAGCTTGTACTGAGCGCCCAGGGCGAACGTGTTTTGAGCCGAACGAGCCGTAGCCAGCAGGGTGTTGGCACCGGCACCGCTCAGGGTCTGGTGCTGGTAGGTCGCGAAGAGGCTGGTGGCGGTACCGATCGGGGCCGACACGCCCAGCATGAAGGCGTTTTGCTTCAGGCCCGAAGCGTACGAGTTACCGGCGGGGGTGAGGATGGTGGAAGCGACAGCAGAACCGTCGGCGGTGCCGAGGCTAGTACCACCGACCAGGCCATTCCAGCCGCGGACGTAGGCACCGTACACGCGCACAACTTGGAAGTCGTACGACGCATCGAGCACCACCTGGCGGATCGCACCCTTGCCACGAATCTCGGTCTGACCGTAGGTCAGGCCGGCGAACAGAGGACCGTTCGTGTAGGTGGCGGCGACATCGATACCGGGGATGCTGGTGCCCATGGACTTGCCGACACCGTAGGCGGTGTTCGAGACGTCATCGACGTTGAAGCTGTAGCCGGCACCGACCTGGAAGCCGGCGAACACCGGGCTCATGTAGCTGATCTGGTTGTCGGTACGGTAGGTGTTGATCGAGGTGGCGACGTTACCCAGGTTGAACGGACCGAAACCATAGGCGAACGGATCGCTGTTAGCGCCCTGGAACATGTCGGTCGAGATCGTGGGGCCACGACCAGCGCGGACCATACCCCAGGAAGCGTTCTGCAGACCCAGGAAAGCGCGACGGCCGAACAGGCGACCGCCTTGGTTCGACTTGCCGTTGGAGACCTGATAGCCGCTCTCGAGCTGGAAGGTCACCTGAGTGCCGCCACCCAGATCTTCCGTGCCCTTCATGCCCCAACGGGGACCCGATTCAACGCCGTTGGCAAAGCCAGCCGTGGTGTAGCTGGTGCCGTTGGAGTTCTTGACATTAGCGACTTGAATACCGGTGTCCAGGATGCCGTAGAGGGTAACCTGGGTTTCCGCTTGGGCCGCGCCAGCGAAGCCAGCAAAGCCGGCAAACAGGGCGGCAGCGAGCAGAGTCTTTTTCATTGAGAAATCTCCGTTGATTTGAGTGACAAGAGCAGCAATGCAGCTACGCTGCCCTGCATGCCCCCCTAACTCCGCTAAGGGAAGTTGAGAGTATTCCAACAAAATTTAGCGCTACTGGCTACGTTCCGTGCCTGAAAAGACGTGGTTTGCGCCCTTCCTGTTGGAAACCTGCAACACACTGTGCCGCCAACTTAGGGAGTACCCCAGGGAAATCGGGGCCGCATGAGCGGATGCACGATGGCCTCTAGGGGCTTTTTCGTATTTAACCTTAACTGATGCAGTCAGCCCAGCACGACTACCCCTAGTCGAGCCTGATTGTTGCATTCCGGCATCGCATATCGGAAATCTTTCGGAAATTTAGGGACGCAAGACAAACGAATTGACGTTCTGCTCTTGTCACTCAAATCAACGGAGATTTCTCAATGAAAAAGACTCTGCTCGCTGCCGCCCTGTTTGCCGGCTTTGCTGGCTTCGCTGGCGCGGCCCAAGCGGAAACCCAGGTTACCCTCTACGGCATCCTGGACACCGGTGTTGAGTTCAATAACATCAAGACTGCCAGCAACAACACTCAGGGCCCCAATGGGTCGAACTTGCCCAGCTACAGCACTGTTGGCCTGGATTCAGGCAACCAGTCTGGCTCGCGTTGGGGCATGAAGGGTACGGAAGATCTGGGTGGTGGCACCCAGGTGACCTTTGTCTTGGAAAGCGGCTTCCAAGTGACCCGCGGCGTTTCGAATCAAGGCAGCCGCCTGTTCGGCCGTCGTGCCTTCCTGGGTCTGCAGAACGCCTCCTGGGGTATGGTTCGCGTCGGCCGCGGCCCCACGATCTCGACCGATATGTTCCAAGGTGGTGATGCTGATCCGTTCGGCTACGCCTTCGGTCCGTTCCAACTGGGCGAAATTTCGACCGCTACCAACACCTACCGTACCGACAACCAAGTCGGCTACATGAGCCCGGTGTTCGCCGGCTTCCAGGTCGGTGCCGGCTACAGCTTCAACGTAGACAACGGCGCTTCCACTCCGGGTGGAACGAGCATTAGTTCCTATGGCGTCAACGAACCCATGAACCAGCGCCAGCAGGGTTTCGATCTGGCTGGTACCTACACCAACGGTCCTCTGTTTTTGGGTGTGACCTACGGCCAGACCAACTCCATGAGCGCGCTCTCTTCGAACGGTCTCAGCGGCCACATCCGCCAGATCACGTTGGACGGCTCGTATGACTTCCAGGTTCTGCGCGTCTACGGCGCATACGTCCGCGGCTGGAACGGCTTGGTCGGTGGCCCCTCGGGCATCTCGACGGGTGACGGCAGCTACTCCATCAACACGCAACCCAGCAAAAACGCCACGGCCTATTCAGGCTTCACCCCCACTGGCAACTATTACTACAGTGGCATGAAGCAAAGCGCCTTCATGCTGGGTGTGTCGGCTCCGATCGGCTCCGCGACCCGCATCTTCGCGACCTACCAGCACCAGACTCTGGGTGGCGGCGCCAAGTCCGGTTGGGCCAACGGCAAGGGTTCGGCTCAGAACACCTTCGCAGTGGGTTCGACCTACAGCCTGTCTAAGCGCACCAACCTATACGGTGTCATCGGTTACGTGGACGGTCTGGGCAACATCTCCGGCCAGAAAGAAACCGCCGCTGTTGTCGGTATGCGCCACCAGTTCTAATCCTGTGCGGGGCTTCGCGCCCTGTCATGACCACGAACGCCAAAACCGCTCCGGCACAAACCGGAGCGGTTTTTCTGCTTTCTTTACAAGGACATTCCTGTCCCTCATGCATCACTGAGGATTTAGCCCGCCAGTAGAATTCGCGCTCATTTGACAGTTAAGCGCGTTTTCCCTGGCGTATGAACTCCACGACGATATCCGAAGCAAGAAGCCTTTCGCGTCTTGCCGCATTGACGATCAACCCTGTAGAAGCAAACTTTCGCAGGCAACTTGGCCGCGACCCCTACCTCATGGTGGTGACACCGACCGCGAATGGATTCTGGCGCTACAAGCCGCGCTTCAAGATCAGGAACCGGGCCATAAGGCTGGCATCGGGGATTTCGTTCGAAGCCGTAGCGCAGGCCTGGATGGCGGAACATCAGTCGACCGTCCGCGCCGGCACCTGCACGCACGCCGCGGCGCGGCTGAAGAACGACATACTCCCGTGGCTGGGCAAACGCCCGATCATAGCGATCGACGCGCCTGAAATCCTGGCCGTGCTCAAAAAGGTGGACGAGCGCGGCGCGCGCAATACGGCCCATCGGGTGCGCGGCATCATCAGCCAGATTTTCAGCTACGCTGTACGGCAAGGCCTCTGCAAGGGCAATCCCGCCCGCGACCTGGCCGGCGCGATTCCCACCCCCGTGCCCCGGCATTTCGCCAGCATCGTCGAGCCGGACAAAGTGGGCAGACTGCTGCGCTCCTTCGACAGCTTCAACGGCACCTACCCGGTCGCTTGCGCGCTCAGGCTCGCCCCCATGCTGTTCGTGAGGCCCGGCGAGCTGCGCAAAGCGGAGTGGTCGCAATTCGACCTGGACAAGGCGCAGTGGCGATACACGGTATCGAAGACCAATACCGACCACCTCGTGCCCCTGGCTACGCAAGCGGTGGCCATTTTGCGCGATCTGCATGCGCTGACGGGCAGCGGGCGCTATCTATTTCCAGGCGCGCGCAGCGCCGAGCGCCCCATGAGCCACGCGACGATCAATGCCGCCCTGCGCCGACTGGGATACGAAACGCGCACCGAAATCACCGGCCACGGCTTTCGAGCCATGGCCCGCACCATTCTGCACGAAGAACTCGAACAGAAACCCGAAGTCATCGAGCACCAGTTGGCACACACCGTGCCGGACACGCTGGGCCGAGCCTACAACCGCACCCGGTTCCTCAAGGAACGCCGAGCCATGATGCAATTGTGGGCGGATTATCTGGATAGGCTAAAAAAAACGGCTTGAAGAGTCATCTTCAAGCCGTTTCACTATTTGCTAAGCCGCAGTGGCCACATCTCGACGAGAAATCTGGTGCGCCCGGCAGGATTCGAACCCACGACCCCTTGGTTCGTAGCCAAGTACTCTATCCAACTGAGCTACGGGCGCATTTTGCTGCGTTTTGTTTTGCTGGCCTTCAATTTGTAGCCGAAGGAGCAAAGAAAAAAATTATATCAGCTTTTTAGAAAGTTGGCTCAAACCGCAAAACCAGCCTTCCGGTGCCGCTTCCCGCAGACAAACCATAGCGGGTTTGTTATAAATCACAAATCTGGTTACCTTATTTGCGCGAGACGCAACGCTAGAGACATTTCGTCCGTCTCCCCAAAATTTTGCATGCGCCGGCAGGCGCTGCTCCATGCGGATGGTCGGGTCTCCTGAAGCGTCTTTGCCCCTCCAAAATGAACGACCCGCAAATCCAACAAAACAGCGAGACGGACCTCAAGCGTAGGGATTCCGACGATCCCAGGGCCGCGTTCGGCATCCAGAACCCCAGGGCCATAAGCCGGTATCTGGCGCAGTCCGTGAGCAACGGCGATCTGTACACAGTCCACTTCCGCGGCCAGCAGTTCATCACATGCCTGCTCGAAGTCGATGCCCACGAGAACACCCTCGTCTTCGATTCGAGTCAGTCACAAGAAGAAAACGCTGCGCTGACCGCCTCGACGCGCAGCCGATTCCGGGGGCAAAGCGGCGGCGTGAACATCGAGTTCGATTTGACGACCGTGCGGGCCACCAAATTCGAAGGCCGGTCGGCACTCATGTCGACGCTGCCGTCGGTGCTGTTCTACATACAGCGACGTCAGTTCTTCCGCGTCAATACGCCGATCATCAATCCCTTCCACTGCTCGGGCACGATGCTTCTTTCCCACGGCGACGAGCGCGAATACGACATCGAAATACACGACGTGTCGTTGAGCGGCATAGGCCTGCGCTCGCCCGATCCCGTCGACCCCGGCACACGGCTTCCCGAGGCCTACATCGACCTGCGGGAAAGTGGCAGCCTGGAAACCGACTTGCGCGTCGTCAATTGCAAGACCATCGAGTTGGCCAATCGCAAAGAGGTCTATCACATCGGCTGCATTTTCGAGAACCTGTCGATGCAGCAGGAGATCAAGCTGCAGCGATATATCCAGCAGGTCGAGAAAGAACTGGCAATGCTCAAAGGAACGAAAACTTAAGTTCCCCCTCCCCGGCTTTAAAGAGGCGTTGCCGCGATCATGATTGACGCACTGCGCAGGGAGAAAGCGAATATAGGGCTGCTACGGCGGACCGGAGCCGCTCTTGTCACGATGCCCGCGATGGCGAAAACCATCTCGACGGTCGTGATCCTTGGCCTGGCGCTGGCTACCGCGTGGCTGGTCTATGCGACGGGAGGTATCCGCTACTCCTGGTCGCACCTGATCTACGTTCCGGTCGTGCTGGGCGGCTTCGCGTTCGGCATGCGAGGCGGCATACTCGCCGGCATCGTCGGCGGGCTGGCACTTGGGCCGTTGATGCCGATCAATACGCTCACGGGCGAGATGCAGACGTTCCTGAACTGGGTCTACCGTCTCATCTTCCTGTGCATCAACGGCGCCCTGGTCGGCGCTTTGTCGCAGTTGTTCCGCCGCTATCTGTATAAGTTGCAGTGGCTCCATGACCATCACGAAGACACGGATCTGCTGAACCTGTCGGGACTGACCCTGGCGTTGAGCGAGATGATCCGCAGGACCCCCGACGAGCGCAGGCTGATCGTCTCGGTGATCCAGCTCAACGGCCTGCTCGACATCCAGAACACCTTCGGATCCGAATTCGGCGCGCGCCTTCTGCACCAGATCGTCGATCGCGCCAAGCAACTCGTGCCGCCCGAGTCCCTGCTCGCGCTGATGCAGAACGACCGGCTCGCGATCGTGGTCGATAGCGACGAGTCGCACCAGTCGACGCTCGACCGCGTCGAGGAGATCTTCAACGAATCGTATGTGGTGGATGGCGTGCCCATCCATGTCAAGGCCAGCATAGGCCTGGCGCACTTCCCCGAGCACGCACGCACGGCCGAGGACTTGCTGCAAAAGGCGAGCGTCGCCATGCACTGGGCCGATCTGAGCAAGTCATCCAGCTCGATCTACAACCTGGCGAACGACCATACCAACCGGGAAAACCTGAGCCTGCTCGGCGCCCTGCCCGGCGCCATCGCGCGCGGCGAACTGCAGGTCTGGTATCAAGCCAAGATCGCGCTATCCACCGACGAGGTGGTCGGCAGCGAGGCCTTGCTGCGCTGGAATCATCCACAGCGCGGCCTGGTGCCGCCGGGCCTGTTCATTCCGCAGGTCGAGGAAACCATGCTGATCGACCGCGTGACGCGCAGCGTGATCGCCACCGCGTTCGCCGACGTCGCGGGCTGGCGCGCCGCGGGCTACAACCAGAGCGTGTCGGTGAATCTTTCGGTGCACAACCTGCGCGATCACACGCTGCTCGATGCGATCGACCTGAACGCCAGCCGCTGCGGCCTGACGGCGGACGACATCGAACTGGAGATCACCGAAAGCGCGGTCATGATGGACCTCGACCACGGCATCCGCGTCATTTCGCAGCTGCGCGAACGCGGCTACCGCGTGGCCATCGACGATTTCGGGGTTGGCCATTCTTCGCTGGCCTATCTGCAGAAGATGCGCGCCTCGGCCTTGAAGATCGACCAGGTGTTCATCAAGACGCTGGCGACGGATCCCAACAACCAGAAGATCGTTCGCGCCATTCTGCTGCTGGCCCAGTCGCTCGGGCTGAAAACGGTGGCCGAAGGCATCGAGGACTATGCATCCCTGGTGCTGCTGCGCGAATGGGGCTGCGATTACGGGCAGGGCTATGCGATCCATCGCCCCGCGCCGGAGACCGAATTCCTGCGCTTTATGGAGTCGCAGGCCGGCGAGCGGCCTATCGAATCCCGACCGTCGACCTGATAGCCGCGGACAAAGCCCGCATCAGATTCCTGGCCTGAGGGTCCGTCTGTCCCGAATGAAGCACGACGTCCCGTGTCGGCAATGGTGGCAGGCGGAACTTCGGGCCGACATCCAGCGTCCCTGGCGGCGCGACACGATGGCCCAGTGCGGCGACGGCCAGCCCGGCCGACACGGCGGCGCCCAGCGTGGCAACCCCCGCGCCGACGAAGACTTCGGTCCAGGCGATTCCGGCGGCATCCAGCGCGTCGATCGCCATGCGGCGCACGCCGCAGGGCGCGGCCTGCGCCGCCAGGCGCAGCGGCTCGCCCGACCGATGCTCGAAATCGGCATGGGCCATCCAGCCGAAAGATTCCTTCAGGAGCGTGACGCCGTCGAGCCGGCGGCTATCGTGCCTGAGCACGACGGCGGCATCAATCGCGCCTTGGTCGAAATCTTCCAGCACGGCATTCGACTCGGACACACGGATCTCGACCACGACATCCGGTTCCGCCGCATTCAACCGGCGCAGCAGGACCGGCAATTCCGGCCCGAGCACGTGATGGCTGATGCCGATGACCAGCCGGCGCGAATGGCGCTTTTCCAGAGCGCCGGCGGCGCCTTGATGGGCGGCGACCAAGACGCGGGCCGCCTCCAGAAAACGGGCGCCGTCGAATGACAGGCGCACCGACCTGGGCGTGCGCTCGAGCAGGCGGTGGCCCAGGACGTCTTCCAGACGCTTGATCTTCAAGCTCACCGCCGACTGGGTCGTGTCCAGGGCTTCGGCGGCATGCGTGAAGCTCTTCAAATCCGCGATCAGGACGAAGGCCTGCACCGCTTCGATATCCAGTTTTATCATTAAAAAAACGAATTATTGAAATATTTATTTATGTGATTCTCATATCTTAGGTTTACCGCTATTGTTGAATCCAAGCAAGCAACCCAGGCCGGCTCCGCGGCCCGAAAGGATCCCAAATGCCCCTCACTCATGTTTCCTTGCGCGCCGGCAAGCCGGCGGCCTACAAGCAGGCGATCTTCGACAATCTGTATCGCGCGATGCGCGAAACGTTCAACGTTCCCGAAGACGACCAGTTCATGACGGTCACCGAACATGACGCCGCGGGTTTTCGTTATGGCGCGTCTTACCTGGGGATCTCCCGCAGCGACGATCTGGTGCTCATCCAGCTCACCGTAAGCAACACCCGTTCCGTGGAACAGAAGAAAGCCCTGTTCCAGCGGATCGCGCAGCTGCTCGGCGAGAGCCCCGGCATCCGGCCCGAAGACATCTTCGTGAACCTCGTCGAAGTCGAGAAAGAAAACTGGTCTTTCGGCCACGGGCTCGCGCAATACGCCTGACGGCATCGAACTGAGGGAGAGGTCAGTTCGCCTGGAACTTGATACCCGCCTTGCGGATCACCTCTCCCCAGCGCTGCACTTCGGTCTTGATCTGCCGGGCGAACTCCTGCGGTGTGTTGCCCACCGGAAAAGCGCCTGCGTTTTGCAGCTTGGCCGCCGTGTCCGGATCGTGCATCGCCTGCTCGAAGGCCTGGGACAGCTCGTCGCGGACCGCGTCGGGAAGCCCTGCCGGCGCCACGACGCCGTACCAGGAAGTCACGTCGTAACCCTGATAGCCCTGCTCGGCGAAAGTCGGCACATCGGGCAGGAGTGGATTGCGCGCCGTGCCGGTTATCGCCAGCGCGCGCAGCATGCCGCTCTTCACATAGGGCAGCGTGGAGGGGAAATTATCGAAGATCGCCGGCACGACGCCCGAGATGGTGTCGTTGATCGCCGGAGCCGATCCACGGTAGGCCACGCTGCTCATCTTGCTGTCGATGAGCTGGAGAAACCAGATCATTCCCAGGTCGTTCACGCCGCCGGCTCCGGCATTGGCGTAGCTCTCCTTGCCGGAATTGGCCCGCACATGCGCGACGAACTCGGCCAGGTTCCTGGCTGGATATTTGGGATTGACCGCCAGGATGTTCGGGCTTGCCGCCAGGTTGCTGATCGGCGTGAAGTCGCGCACGGGGTCGTAGGACAAGTTCGGAAACAGGTGCGGCGCCGTGCCGTGCGTGGAGACCGTCGCCAGGCCCAAGGTATAGCCATCGGGCTTGGAGCGCGCCACAAAACCCACGCCGATGGTTCCCGAGGCGCCGGCCCGGTTCTCCACCACGATCGGTTGACCCAGGATCGTCCCCGCCTTGGCCGCGGCCACCCGGCCGACGATATCGGTCGGACCGCCTGCCGGGAACGGAATGATCAAGGTCAGGGGATGCTCGGGAAAAGCGGCCCAGGCGGTCGACGTCATGGTTACCAATGCCAGGGCGGTACAAATTTTACGCATCATGATGCATGTCTCCTTGTGTTGTAGATATCGCAAAAAAATCGAATGAACGAGACGAGCCGCTCACGTCGCCCGCAGGACTTTGCCTGGGCGGGCCTGGTCATCCGCTTGCGGGTATACGGCCACGCCATTCACCAGCACGGCGGCTATGCCCTGCGAGGGGCGCGTGGGTTCGTCCCAGGAAGCCAGGTCCAGGATCGAAGCAGGATCGAAGACCACCACATCGGCGCTGGCCCCGAGCCGCAAAATGCCTCGCCCTTCGAGACCGAATACCTTGGCCGGCAGCGAAGTCATCTTTGCCACCGCCGATTCCAGCGACATCAAGCCTGAGTCGCGCACATATCGGCCCAGCACCCGCGTAAACGAGCCCCAGAGCCGGGGATGCGGCCTGGCATCGCCGGGCAGGCCATCGGAGCCGACCATGCAGCACGGATGTTGAAAGATCCGTTTGACTTCGTTCTCGTCCATGGCGAAATAGATCGCCCCGGCGGGCAGCAGGCGCTGCGCGGCCTCGGTTCGCGTGCACTGCCACTGCGCGGCGATATCGGCCAGATAGCGCCCGCTGCATTCGGGATGCGGAATCGACCAGGTAATGCGGATTTCGTCGAGAGATTCGGCCCGCTCCGGGATCAAGATGGTGGAGCTTCCCGCATAGGGGTAGATATCGAGCGCGACATCCAGGCCTGCATCGCGCGCTCGGTCGATATTGGCCAGCGTCGCTGCGCTGCGCCCCCAGTTGCGCGGCATCATGCACTTGTGATGCGAGAGCACCGTGGCGCAGGCGGCCGCGCGCCCGACATTCAGGACCTCATCGACCGAGGCTTCGACGGCATCGGCTTCGTTGCGGATATGGCTGGTGTGCACACGGCCGCGCCGCGCCGCCACGCGCGCCAGCCCTTCGAGCTCATCGGGCGCAGCGTGGCCGCCGGGCTCGTAGGCCAGTCCGGTTGAAAACCCCACGGCGCCTGCCTGCAGGGCTTCTTCGAGCATGGCCTCCATGGCTTGCTGCTCGCCGGCGCTGGGCGCGCCGGACGGGTCCGCCATGACCGCCAGCCGCAGGTTGCCGTGCCCCACGAGCGCGGCCACATTGATCATGGGGCGGGCGTCCTCCAGGGCATCCAGGTATGTCGCCATGTCCGGATAAAGCGGGGCCTTGCCCAGCAGGGCCAAAGCCGCCGCCTGATTGCCCGCCAGCGGCGCCGGCGCGGCGCTCATGCCGCAGTTGCCCACCACGACGGTGGTGATTCCCTGGGTAGTCTTCCAGCTCAGGTCCGGCTTTTCGATGAACATCAGATCGTCGTGCCCGTGCACGTCGATGAACCCGGGCGCGACAATCCTGCCGGCCGCGTCCATGGCGCGGCCGGCGGGCGCCTGCGACAGGTCTCCGATGGCCGCGATCCGGTCGCCGCGGATTCCCAGGTCCGCCCGATATCCCGGCGCCCCGCTGCCATCGAGCAAGATGCCGCCGACGATCTTCAGGTCGAGCGGTTCGGAAAGTGGCGCAGGGGCAACGGTCATGACGGATACTGTCTCGGAATTGATTTCCGATGCAGTATCGTCCCAGGAATCAATCTGAAAAAATTCTTTTAGTTGATTGATCAATCTCATTTTGAAATGAATCGACTGCCCAAGCACATCACGATCAAGCACCTGAACGCGTTCGTCGCGGTTGCCCAGGAGAGCAGCTTCACCCATGCGGCGGCCCGGCTGTTCCAGACGCAGTCTTCGGTGACTACGCTGATACGGCAGATCGAGACTGCGTTGGGCGCGGAACTGTTTTCGCGCACCAGCCGCAAAGTGCTGCTGACCGCGCTGGGGCAGGAGTTCCTGCCCCGCGTGATGCGCTTGCTGGCCGATTTCGAGGGCGTGATCGACGATGCGGTGCGATACGGCGCGCTGGAGCGAGGCCGCGTGGGCATCGCCGCCGCACCCTCTGCCATTACGGAACTCGTCGCGCCGGCGGCGGCCTCCTATGCCAAGCGCTATCCCGGCATCCGCCTGTATCTGCGCGACGACGACTCGGGCAACATCCAGCGGCTGGTGGGTTCGGGCGAGTTCGATTTCGGCCTTACCAGCCGCTGGGCGGACGCGCCCAACCTGCATTTCGAGCCGCTGCTCGAAGACCAGTTCGGAGCTCTATATCGCGCCGACGATCCTGACGTCACCCCGAGCCGCAACGGAACGCTGCACTGGAAGACGCTCGCCGGGCGCAAGCTCGTCGGTGTCGTCGACCAGACTGGGATAATGGCCCTGCTCCGCTCCCGAGCCGACATTCCCATCGACGCTGCGGCGCCTTTCTACGAGGCCTCCAGCACAACGTCCCAAGCCGCCCTGGTCCGGTCCGGCATGGGCATCGCCTTGATGCCGGCGCTGGCGGCCCATCGCGTCATGCAGCCCGGGCTTCGTTTCACCCTGCTGGCCCGCCCCGTGGTCATGCGCACATTGCACATCATCACCCCGCGCGACATCACGCCGACCCCAGCCGCCCAGGCTTTCATGAAGACCATACTGGCCTATGCCAAGAAAGCGCGGCTGCCCGCAGGATGCCGCTGCCTGTAGCCCCGGCCGATACGCAAAGCAGTTTTCTTCAATACAAGCCCGAGCCGCCCCTCTATTGTCGGAACCTCGATCGGTTCTGCAGGAGGG
>Ga0209455_1000531_pt1 | contig 26696 bp, 25 predicted proteins | sample AraplaCol_mCL_r2_FD_184275 | JGI IMG/M metagenome (GOLD analysis project Ga0209455, IMG submission 184275) | Arabidopsis root microbial communities from North Carolina, USA - plate scrape CL_Col_mCL_r2 (SPAdes) (version 2) | ecosystem: Host-associated > Plants > Roots > Endosphere | place: USA... | reverse complement strand
TCGAGCAGGTCTTCGACGAACGCGTACAGATACAACAGGTCGGCGATCAGTGGATCTGCCTGCCGCGACTTTGAAATAGGAGAACCTCATGCAGATCGAAACTCCCCCGACCGACAAGCCCTACGACAAATCCGAAGGCGAGCGCCGCGGCCTGGTCATCGTCAATACCGGCGATGGCAAGGGCAAGAGCACGGCCGCGTTCGGCCTGGCCATCCGCGCGCACGGCCGCGGCAAGCCGGTCAAGATCTTCCAGTTCATGAAGGTGCCTACGGCGCGCTTCGGCGAGCATCGCACCTTCGAAAAACTGGGGCTGCCCATCGAAGGGCTGGGCGACGGCTTCAGCTGGAAGAGCAAGGACCTGGAACGGTCCGCACAGATCGCGCGCGACGGCTGGCAGAAGGCGCGCGCCGCGCTGCTCGGCGGGGAATATTTCCTGGTGGTGCTGGACGAGGCCACCTACCCCCTCGTCTATGGCTGGATTCCGCTCGAAGAAGTGCTGCAGGCTCTGCGCGAGCGGCCTTCCCATGTGCACGTGGTGCTGACCGGCCGCCGCTGCCCGCAGGAGATCATCGACATGGCCGACACCGTGACGGAGATGACGATGATCAAGCATGCCTTCGATCAGGGCATCCCCGCCCAGCGCGGCATCGAGGATTGATGAACCACGCCTGGGCGATGCCGTGGCCGACCGGGGACGCGCATGTCCTCGTGCCGGCCTTGGTTCTGGCGTTTGTGATCGATCGTGTGTTGGGCGAGCCTGCCGGCGCCTGGCATCCGGTCGTGTGGATGGGCCGCTATCTGACGGCAGCCGGCAGGCGCTTCGCGCCGCGCAGCGACGGACATGGCCAGGTCGATCCCGGCGCGTTTGCGTGGGGCGCGGCCTTCTGGTGTCTCGGGGCGTTCGTGATCGTGGGCCTGGCGATGGCATCGCAGAGTCTGTTGCTTGCCGGGCCCGGCTGGCTTGCCGTCGTGGGTTTGGCCATGTTGCTCAAGCCCATGTTCGCCTGGGCCATGTTGCGCGGCGAAGTGCGGGCGGTGGAGGCGGCCTTGGCCGAGTCCGTGCCGGCAGGCCGCGCGCGCCTGTCGCATCTGTGCAGCCGCGACGTGAACGGGTTCGATGCAGGTCAGGTGCGCGAAACCGCGATCGAGAGCCTGGCTGAAAATCTCAACGACTCGGTGGTGGCGCCCCTGTTCTGGTTCGTTCTTTTCGGTCTGCCGGGAGCGGCCTTGTACCGCTATGCCAATACCGCCGACGCGATGTGGGGCTATATGGGCATGCGCGGCGGACATGACTGGACCTGGGCCGGCAAGTGGGCCGCGCGTGCGGACGACGTGCTGTCGTGGCTGCCGGCCCGATTGACGACGGTTTTGTTGTGGGCAATGACGGCGCGTCGTTTCTCGTGGCGGGTCTTGCGCCGCGAAGCCGGCCGCACGCCGTCGCCCAACGGCGGCTGGCCGATGGCGGCGATGGCCTTGGCCCTGGGCGTGCGCCTGGGCAAGCCGGGCGTCTATGCCTTGAATGCGGACGGCGCGAGCCCCGGCCCGCAAGATACGGCTCGCGCGATCCGGTTGGCGGCGCGCACCGTGCTGGGCCTCCTGGCATTGGCGATGTGCGCGCTCGCCTTCGCCAAGGGGGCGGCATGATGCGCGTGCATGGCGGCTCCGACGCGCAGGGCGTGCCGCGCTGGGATTTCTCGACTAACGCCAATGCCTGCGGACCTAGCCCTTCGGTCGCGGCCGCGCTGCGGGAGGCCGACATCGGCCGCTACCCCGATCCCGGTTATCAGGCTTTGCGCGGCGCCCTGGCCGCGTTCCATGGCGTGGCGCCGTGGCGCGTGGTCGTGGCCGCCAGCGCCAGCGAATTCATCATGCGCATCACGGCCTGCCTGGCCCGCGCGGGCAAGCAGCGCGCATGGCTGCCCGCGGCGGCCTACGGCGAATATGCCCACGCGGCGCGTGCCTGGGGCCTCGCGCGCGTGGACGATCCAGCCCAGGCGGATCTGTGCTGGCTGTGCGAGCCCAGCAGCCCTTTGGGCGCGGCCGAGCCGCAATGGGAAGCCGTGATGCGGCAGGATGCCGTCGTGGTCCTGGACCGGGCCTACGAACCCTTGCGGCTCTCGGGCGCGAGCCTGCTGCGGGACGAAGAGGCCGATCGCGTATGGCAGCTGTGGTCGCCCAACAAGGCGCTGGGCATGACCGGCGTGCGCGGCGCCTACGCGATCGCGCCATCGCATGCCGAGGCGTGGGCGGTTCGTCTTGAACAGCAAGCGCCTGCGTGGGCCCTGGGCGCGCACGCGGTCGTCATGCTGCAAGCCTGGACGCAAGCCGAGACGCAGGAATGGCTCGCGCACAGCCGCGCCACGCTGCGTGCATGGAAAGCGGCGCAGCAGGAGCTGCTCGGTGCATGGCCTTGCCTGCCCGGCGATGCGAATTTCTTCTGCATGCGGGCCGAGCTGGACGCAGGCTTCCTGCGCTCGCGCGGCATCAAGCTGCGCGATGCGACGTCCTTCGGCTTGCCGGGCCTATGGCGCTTGAGCGTGCAGCCGCCGGCGGCGCAGGCCGCCTTGCGCGCTGCGCTCGACGCGGGAGGCGCTTCGCGAAAGCCGGGCCGCCCCAAGCAAGCGATCCCCCTCGAGGGGACGGCGCGCAGCGCCAAGGGGGCCTCGCGAGAGCCGGGCCGCCCCAAGCGAGCGATCCCCCTCGAGGGGACGGCGCGCAGCGCCAAGGGGGCCTCGCGAGAGCCGGGCCGCCCCAAGCGAGCGATCCCCCTCGGGGGGACGGCGCGCAGCGCCAAGGGGGCCTCATGACCGCCCGCTGCGTCATGGTGCTGGGCACGACCAGCGGCGCCGGCAAGAGCTGGCTGGCCACCGCGCTGTGCCGCTGGTACGCGAACCGGGGGCTCAAGGTCGCGCCGTTCAAGGCGCAGAACATGAGCAACAACGCGCGGGTCGTGGCCGCGGGCGAGGGGCAGGGCGAAATCGGCTCGGCCCAGTATTTCCAGGCCCTGGCCGCGCGCGCGGAGCCGGACGTGCGCATGAATCCCTTGCTGCTCAAGCCCGAGGCCGATACGCACAGCCAGGTCGTGCTGCTGGGCAAGGTGGACGAAGCCCTGACGCGCTTGCCGTGGCGCGAGCGCAGCGCGCAGGTCTGGCCGCCCATCGCGGCCGCGCTCGATGCGCTGCGCGCGCAGAACGACGTGGTCGTCATCGAAGGCGCAGGCTCGCCCGCCGAGATCAACCTCATGGACAGCGACATCGTCAACATGCGCGTGGCGCGCCACGCACAGGCGCGCTGCCTGCTCGTGACGGACATAGACCGCGGCGGCGCTTTCGCGCATCTGTACGGAACCTGGGCCTTGCTGCGCCCCGAAGACCGGGAGCTGATACGCGGCTTCGTGCTCAACAAGTTTCGCGGCGATCCGACGCTGCTCGCGCCGGCGCCGCGGCAGCTCGAGGACATGACCGGCATCCCCACGGTGGCGGTGCTGCCCATGTGGCGCGATCACGGCCTGCCCGAAGAAGACGGGGTTTTCGACGACCGCGCCACGCTCGTCGGCCAGGCGCAGCGGACGGTCGCCATCGTGGCCTATCCCCGCATCAGCAATCTGGACGAATTCCAGGCGCTCAGGAACCTGCCCGGCGTGCGGCTCGTCTGGGCGCGCGAGCCGGCGCAATTGGAGGGATTGGGCGTGGACGACTGGATCGTCCTGCCCGGGTCCAAACATACCAGCGGCGACCTCGCATGGCTGCGCGCGCAAGGCCTGGACCAGGCGGTGCTGCGGCATGCGGATCGCGGCGGGGCCGTGCTCGGCCTATGCGGCGGCCTGCAGATGCTGGGAACCGGGATGACCGACCCGCACGGCATCGACGGCGAGGCCCGCGGATTGGGGTTGTTGCCCTTGTCGACGGCCTTCGGCGCCGACAAGGTCGTGCGTCGTTGCGAGGCGCGGTTCGGCGAGCTGGCGGGCTGCTGGGCCGGTTTGTCCGGCCTGCCGCTGCGCGGCTACGAGATTCATCACGGCCAGACCCATGCTTGTGCGGGCATCGCGCAGGCCGACGCGCGCGAAGTGATTCCCGGCCTGGCCTGGCAGAACGCGGCCGGCAATGTGCTGGGCCTCTATGTGCACGGCCTGTTCGAAGAGCCCGCCGTGCTGCAGGCCTTGCTGGGCGGCAAGACGCCCGCCGCCGATGCCGTCTTCGACGGCCTGGCGCAATTGCTCGACCGGCATGTCGATTCCGACGTGCTGTACGCTCTGATCTCCTGAAGGAATCGACATCCCATGGCTTTCTCCCTCCCCGCTATCGCCGATCTCGACAATCCCGATCTGGCCCGGCGCCTGCAGCACGCGCTGGACAACAAGACCAAGCCGTTGGGATCGCTGGGCCGTCTCGAAGCCCTGGCCGCGCGTCTGGGGCTGATCCTGGGCAGCGCCTCGCCCGAGCTGCGCGCGCCGCAGATGGCGGTGTTCGCGGGCGACCACGGCCTGGCCGCGCAAGGCGTGTCGGCCTACCCCAGCGACGTGACCTGGCAGATGGTGGAGAACTTCCTGGCGGGCGGCGCGGCGGTCAGCGTGCTGGCCCGCCAGCACGGCATCGCGCTGACGGTGGTCGATTGCGGCGTGAAGCGCGACTTCGCGCCGCGTCCCGGCTTGTTGATACGCAAGATCGCGGCGGGCACGGCCGATGCATCGGTTGCCCCGGCGATGACGCCGGAACAGCGCGATGCGGCGCTGGAAAACGGCAAGGCCTTGTTGGACGAGCTGCCGGGCAATGCGCTGCTATTGGGCGAGATGGGCATAGGCAACACCTCGTCGGCCTCGCTGCTGTTGTCGCGCCTCGCGCAGCTCGACATCGCCGAGTGCACCGGCGCCGGCACGGGCCTGGACGACGCGGGCGTCGTCCGCAAGACCGATATTCTGCGCAAGGTGCTCGCCAGGCACGAAGCCGCCCGGCAGCCGCTGGACGCGCTCGCCGCTTTCGGCGGCTTCGAGATCGCCACGATGGTGGGCGCCATTCTGCAGGCCGCCGCGCAGAACCGCGTGATCGTGGTCGACGGCTTCATCGTCAGCGCCGCCGTGCTGGTCGCCAGCCGCATGGCTCCTCATGTGCTGCAGCGCTGCGTGTTCGCCCACCGCTCGGGCGAGCGCGGCCACGCCTTGATGCTGGCCGCCTTGCGAGGCGAGCCGCTGTTGGACCTGCAGCTGCGCCTGGGCGAGGGGTCGGGCGCGGCGCTGGCCTGGCCGCTGATGCAGTCGGCTTGCGCGATCCTGCGCGACATGGCGAGCTTCGAGTCCGCGGGCGTCTCGCGCGAAGAAGGCAAACACTGAGCCTCGACCTGCCATGAACGCCCTGCGCCATTTCCTGCTCGCGCTGCAGTTCTTCACGCGCATGCCGCTGCCCGGGCGGCTCGCGTCATGGGTGGGCTACAGCCCGCGGATGCAGCAGGCCTGCCTGGCTTATTTCCCCTTGGTCGGCGCGCTGGTCGGCGCGGCAGGCGCGGTGTGCTTTCACGTCGCATTGCGCCTGCTGCCCAATGTAGGCGCAGCGCCCTGGGTCGCGGCGGTGCTCGGCGTGATCGTCACGGTGATGCTGACCGGCGCGTTTCATGAAGACGGCCTGGCCGACCTGGCGGACGGCCTGGGCGGCCAGGTCGGCCGCGAGCGCGCCTTGGAGATCATGAAGGATTCGCGCATCGGCAGCTACGGCGCGATTGCGCTGGCGCTGTCCTTGCTGCTCAGGATAGGTCTCGTCGTCGCGCTGGCCCAGGTCGATCCGGTCCTGGCCGCATGGGCCTGGTTCGCGGCCCATGCGTTCTCGCGGCTGATGCCGGTCGGCATCGTTGCCGTGCTGCCTTATATCCGCGAGAACGATTCCAAATCGGCGGTCACCGCGTCCGGCGCCGATGGGCGCGTCATGGCGGGCGCGCTTTCCTGGGCCTTGCTGGCCTTGGCCGCCGCGTGCTGGCGCTACCCCGCCTTGTTCTGGATGGCCGGCGTGGCGGCTTGCATGCTGGCCTGGGCGGCCATGTATCGCCTCCTGCGTCGACGCCTGCAGGGCTACACCGGCGACGCGCTGGGAGCCGTGCAGCAGGTATGCGAGCTGGCTTTCTATCTGGGGCTGCTGCTCGGCGTGTCCGCCTCGGGTGCGATATGAAGCTGTGGCTGGCGCGGCATGCCGCGCCCGTGATCGACCCGGGTGTCTGCTACGGCCGTCTCGATGTCCAGGCCGATGCGGCCGCCACGCAAGCCAGCGCGCGCGCGTTGGCGGCGGCGCTGCCGCACGGACTGCCCGTGCGGGTTTCGGGCCTGCGGCGCGCGGATCAGCTTGCGCAGGCCCTGGCGGCCTTGCGCGATGACTTGCGGCCGATGCGCGACGAGCGTCTGAACGAAATGGACTTCGGCGCGTGGGAAGGCGTTCCCTGGCAGGATATTTCCAAGGCCGACATCGACGCATGGACGCGCGATTTTGCGCAATACCGTGCAGGCGGCGGGGAAACCGTGTCCGATGTGCTGCGGCGCGTGGCGCGGGCCCTGGCGGATACGGCGGCGGCTGGCGAAGCCGTCTGGATCACCCATGCCGGCGTGATACGCGCCGTGCATTACCTGGCGCAGCATGGCGGCGCCGGCGCGCCGACGGCCGCATCGTGGCCGGTGCGGGCGCCCGCCTGCGGCGAGTGGACGCTGCTGTCGGGCCTGTGATTTTCTTCGGGCTTATGCGTCAACCCTGGCCGTTGGCATGGCCGGGGTTCGGTTCCGGGCCGATCATTTTCTTGAGCAGATAGAGCAGCGCCACGCGCTCGGCCTCGTTCAAGGTGCCGAAGGTTTCCTCGGTGATCGTGCGGGCGAAGGGCTCCATTTCCTCGACCATGCGCTTGCCGGCGGGGTTCAGGCTGGCAATGACTTTGCGCCGGTCGCCCGGGTCGGTTTCGAGCTTGATGAGATCGCGGCTCTTGAGCCGGTCGACGACGCCGCGGATGGTGCTTTGATCGATGACCGTCAGCTTGACCAGGTCGATGATCGAAGAATGCACGTGATCGCGCAGCGCGCACAGGACGACGAACTGCCCCACCGTGAGCTTGGAGTCGGGAATGGACTGCTGAAACAGGGCGGTATGCCGCTGGTAGGCCCGGCGCAGCAAGTGACCGACCTGGTCGGAGAACTCATAGTGCGAGGCGGAATCGTCCGGCCTTCTCGTCGGGGCGGCGCTGCGCGCGGGAGCTTCTTTCTTGTTGGACATGAGAGTTCGTTCTTTTACCTGGATAACGGTCAATCCTGGCGCGCCAACGGCAGCTTGCTGCCGGAAATCGCGCGTTCGAGCATGACGTCGCTGCGGAAACGATACAGCTTGGCGGGCCGCCCCGTGACGCCGGCGGTGAGGACGCCGATTTCTTCCACGAGGTTTTGCTGTTCGACCAGGCGGCGGAAATTCTGCTTGTGCAGGCCGCGGCCGGCCAGGGTTTCCACGGTCGACTGCAGTTGCGACAGCGTGAAATTGAGCGGCATCAGTTCGAACACCACGGGCCGGTATTTGATCTTGGCCCGCAGCCGCGCCATGGCGGTGGCCAGGATGCGGCGATGGTCGTAGCGCATGGCCGTTCCGGGCAGCAGGCCCGCTTCGTGGGCGGGCCGTCCCTGCCGCGTGGCCTCGGCCACCAGGCCGGCCTCGAACAGCAGCTCGTAGCGCTGCAGGACCATGTCCTCGCTCCAGACGTGGCCGTCGCTGCCGAAGGTCATGCTCACCCGCTGCCGTCGCTGCGCCTGCAGGTCGGCGTTCGCGGCGCGCAAGGCCCAGGTGTCCAGGCGCGGCAGGATGAGGTCTTCGATCAGCGAGGAATCGCCGCGCCGGTCTTCCCACGGAAAGTAGCGGTACCAGGGGCGCCACGCGCCCGACGCGGCCGATCCGGTTTCGCGTTCGCGCGTCAGGCCGAGATAACTGATGGAAATGGTGCGCACGCCGGTTTCCGCGGCGCGGTCCCGATCCGAGAAGGTGTAGAGCTGCTCGACGTATCCCAGCGGGTGGCGCGTCTGCGCCTCGACCCAGGCGCGCATGCCGCCTTGCAGGCTCAAGTGGCCGACTTCGAAGGGGCCGGCCGGCAGCATGGCGCCCTCGTGCAGCGTCAACACGCGCGGTTCGCCGGACGAAACGGCGACGAGCACGGCGACGAGTTCCGCGCTGATGGATAGATCGGTGATAGGCGTCACGGGAAAGATGATAACGGCGATCCCATCCGGATTGCGAATCCGCGCCGCGTCGTCGATCGCCGTGTCATCGATCGATCAGCGCTTCAGTCGGCATCGGTCAATCGCTGGGGCGGCCACACCATTTCCAATTCGAGGGCGACCGAACGCGCCAGGCCGTCCAGGTCGGGAAACAGCGAGGCATTGGTGATGTTCAGGCGGTAGAGCGCGCGCATGGCGGACTTGCGCAAGCCGATGGGCAGTTCGATCTTGCACAGCAGCGCCTCGCCGCCGCCGTAGCCCGCCAGGATTTCATCGAGCGATTGATCGAGCACGCCGGGCACCACGAACATGCCGGCTTGCGCGATCAGGCGCTGGTCCATCTCGGCCGGTTCGCCGAACCAGATGACCGCGTGCTTGTTGCTGAGAAAGAGCTTCTCGAAATTGCCCGGCGCGCGCGGGTCGATGATGTCGCGCGTGAGCTGCGACGAGGCCATCGGCATGGCGCGGTTGAGCCACAGGGCCGGCGTGTTCAGGGCATAGACCGCCGAGGTGCGCAGCGCCCGCTCCAGCGCGAAGAAGGCCGCCACGTAGGGCGACTTGGTGAAATCGAGCAGGCGCGTGGGCGCGCCGTGATGCTGCATGAGGCCGACGCAGCGCAGGTCGTCGGACAGGGCGTCGGCGTTGGATATGTAGTTGTGCGCCTTGCGCCGGAAGATGCGGATGGCGCGCTGCTCTTGCGCGCTCCAGGTGGCGCGGTCTTCCACGTATTGCGCGAGATAGCGCGACAGCGAGCTTTGCAGCGGCCAGTTCGCGTCGGCCTGGCCGCGGAAGGCCCAGCCGTCGAATTCGACGCAAGCCTGGACGAATTCCGTCCAGCTCGAAACGTTGATGACGCGCACGATGCATTACTCCTCTAGCATGACGCCGCTTTGTTGCAAGGCGCTCCGCACGGCCGCGTCCAGGGCGGCCTGCGCGTCGGCGTGTATGCGGTAGAGCGGCTCGCCGGCCGCCACCCGGCTGCCCGGCCGGCACAGCAGGTCGACGCCGGCGCTCAGGTCCTGCGGCGCGCCGGCCTCGCGGGCGATCGCGGTGAGGCGCCAGCCGTCGACCTGGCCGACCGTGCCGGCTTTCCCGGCACATATATCGTACGAGCATCGGCCCGGTACGACGGGCGGCTCGACTCGGCCCTGCGCGTCGATGATGCGCTCGAAGGCGGCCAGGGCCGCGCCGCCGGCCAGGAGTTCCTGCGCCCGCTCGCGCCCGGCCTCCACGCTGCCCACGCCCGGCGCCCAGGCCAGGATGTGCGAGGCCACCAGCAGGGCCTTCTCGCGCAGGTCGGCCGGCGCGCCCGGATCGCCGCCCAGCACGCGGCGCACGTCGCGCACCTCGAGCGCCGGGCCGATGCCCGCGCCGATGGGGCGCGTGCCGTCGGTGATGAGCGCCTTGACGTGCAGTCCCATGCCGGCCCCGGCCTGTTCGAAGAGGCGCTGCATCTCTTGCGCTTCTTCGCGCGTGCGCAGCTTGGCGCGCGGGCCGCAGGGCAGGTCGACGACGATGTGGGTCGAGCCCGCCGAATATTTCTTGGACAGGATGGAGGCGACCGACCAGCGGTTCGATTGCAGATTCAGCGCCATCGTGCGCGCATTGATGCGGTCGTCGATCAGCGAGTGATTGAGCTTGCCGTTCCAGGCGATGCAGGCGCGGGCCTGGGCGACGCAGCGGCGCACGTCCTGCGGATCGAGGTCGACCTTGGCGACGGTCTGCATGGCGTCGGCCGTGCCGGCCGCCGACGTGATCGCGCGCGACGAGGTCTTGGGCATGGCCAGGCCATGCGCGGCGACGATGGGCGCGACGATGAGCGTGATGCGGCTGCCCGGTATGCCTCCCAGCGAATGCTTGTCGACCACGATGGGCTCGTCCCAGGCGATGCGCGGCATCGCGCGCGCGCGCGCCTTGGCCAGCGCCAGCACTTCGGCGTCGCCCAGGTGCGCGACGGCATGCATGAGGAAGGCATCTATCGTCGCGCCGTCCAACCGGCCGGCCACGATGTCGTCGATGACGGCGGCATATTGGTCTTCGCCGAGCGGCATGCCGCTCAGCTTGGCGTCGATGGCCGCGCGGCCCGCGGCCGGCGCCATGGCCCCGCGCAGCGCCGCCAGGAAGCGGCTTACGCCGGCTTCGGGCGAGCCGTCGTTCATGACGCGCAGCACGCAGGCCGATTCGCCGACCTCGGCCCGGCGCTCCAGGCGCTTGCCGGCCTGCTCGGCGCTTTCCCGGCCGCGCGACAGGATGCGGTCGCGCAGCAGTTCGGGCGGCGCCGTGACTTCGATGACGACCAGGTGCGGCACCTTGCCCGCCAATTCGCCGATGACGGTGCGCGAGCCGTTGGCCAGCACGTGCCGCCCCTGGGCCAGGTGGTCCAGCAATTCGCGCCGCAGGCCATAGCGCAGATCGTGGGCGCCCCAGGTAATGAGAAAGGCACCCTGGTCGGCCTGCCGCGCGAAGGCGGCCTCGTCCAGCGCTTCATGGTCTTCGCCTGGCGATCCGGCCGGCCGGGTGATGACGCGGCGGGCAATCACCAGGTCGGGCTCGGCCCGGCGCGCGCCGTCGATCAGCGTGTCCTTGCCGACCCCGCTGGGGCCGACCACCAGGAAGAAGACTCCCGTCATGTCGCGCTCAAGCGTCGTCCAGGCCGATGTCCACGCACATCGAGGCCTGATTGATCTTGCTGGTGGAGATGTAGTCCACGCCCGTTTCGGCGATGGCGCGGATCGTGGCGAGGTTGATGCCGCCCGAGGCTTCCAGCTTGGAGCGGCCCGCCACCATCTTCACGGCCTCGGCCATCTCGGGCACGGGCATGTTGTCGAGCATGATGACGTCCACGCCGGCCTCGACCGCTTCGGCCACCTGCGCGAGGCGGTCGCATTCGACTTCGAGCTTGGTCAGCGCGGGCAGCTTGCGGCGTGCGCGCTCCACGGCCAGCGCGATGCCGCCGCAGACCGCGATGTGGTTGTCCTTGATCATCACGCCGTTGTCCAGGCCCAGGCGGTGGTTCAGGCCGCCGCCGCAGGTCACCGCGTGCTTTTCCAGCATGCGCAGGCCGGGCGTGGTCTTGCGCGTGTCGAGCAGGCGCGCCTTGGTGCCGTCGAGCGTCTTGACGTATTGCGCGGTGAGGTTGGCGATGCCCGAGAGGCGCTGCACGATGTTGAGCGCGGTGCGCTCGGCCGTGAGCACGCTGCGCGCCGCGCCGCTCACCACCAGCATCACGGTGCCTTTCTCGATGAACTGGCCGTCGCGCACCTTGACTTCGATCTTCAGGCTGTCGTCGTAGCGCTGGAAGATCCGGGCCGCGACGTCGATGCCGGCCACGATGAGAGGCTCGCGCGCGTTCATGAGGAACTTGCCCTGTTCATCGGGCTCGATCATGGTCTGCGCCGTCAGGTCGCAATAGCCGATGTCTTCGGCAAGCCATTGGTCGATGAGTCGGTCGGTCTGGAAGGGATCGTACATATTGCACTCCTGGGGATGAGTCGGATGGGTGTTTGTGCGGGGAAAGAAGGTCAGTAATGCGCCAGCCTGCGGCCCAGCCGCATGAGCAGGCCGTTGCAGGCCAGGGCGAACAGGATGAGCAGCAAGGCCACGGCCATGATGGTCTTGATGTCGCCCAGGTTCATGGCGTTGATGATCAGGTGGCCCAGGCCGCGCTGCGAGGCGAACATCTCGCCGATCAGCACGCCCAGGAGCGTAAGCGAGAAACCCAGCCGCAGGCCCGACACGACTTCCGGCAGGATGGCCGGCAGCACGATGTGCCACATGGCCCGGGCGGGCGTCAGGCGCTGGGTGGCCGCCACGCGCAGAAACACCGGCCGCATCTGCGCGATGGCGTTCATGGTGAACACGGTGATGGGAATCAACCCGTGCATCACGCCGAAGGCCACCTTGGCGGGCAGTCCCAGGCCGAAGGCCAGCAGCACCAGCGGATACAGCGTGACCTTGGGCAGGGAATACAGATTGAGCAGGATGGGCTCGGCCACTTCGCGCGCCATCCGGTACATGCCCAGCGTCATGCCGAGCGCCAGGCCGCCGATCACGCCGATGAGCAGCGCCAGCACCAGGGCTTGCAGCGTCTCGAGCACATGCGGCCAGAAGTCGGAGGAGCCCAGCAGCGAGGCCAGCTCGCGCACGGTGTCCCAGGGCGAGGTCAGCGCGCCGTTGCCCGCCAGCGCATGCAGGGCCTGCCAGACGACCAGCATGATCAGGATGACGGCCAGGGTATTGGAGAGCGTCTTCATGTCGTTTCCCGGGGCTTAGCGCCGGCGGCGCGCCTGCAGGCGGCGGTCGATGGTGTTGAGCACCATGTTGATCGCGGTGACCAGAACCAGCACCAGGAACATCAGGGCGTACATGTCGCGGTTCTGGAAGTTGTTGTAGGCGTAGCCGATGGCATAGCCCAGGCCTTCGCCCGAGAGGATGAATTCGGAGGCGATGACGCCGATGAACGCATAGGCCACGGACAGCTTCATGCCGGTAAACAGATAAGGCAGGGCGGCGGGCAGCTTGATGCGCAGGGCCGACTGCAAGGGCGACAGGCGCAGCACCAGCGCCGTCTTGTGCAGCGAGCGCGGAATGCGGTCCAGGCCGTTGAGCGTGGCGGTCACCATGGACACCACTGCCAGCAGCACGGCAATGGCGATGATGGGCGCCGCGCCCACGCCCAGGATGACGATGAAGACAGGGTAGAACACGAAGGTGGGCACGGCATAGTAAGCCGAGAGCAGAGGCTCGATCGCTGCCCGCGCGCGCGGCGCGCTGTGCAGCAGCACGCCCACGGCAAAGCCCAGCAGCACCGACAGGATCGCGGCCGCCACGATGTTGCCCAGGCTGACGGCAATATCGTGATCGAAGGTGCCCGCGCGCAGGATCTGGACGCAATGCGCCGCCATGGCCGAAGGCGCGATCATCACGCTCAGCGCAATGACGCCGGTGCGGCACAGCAGCTCCACCAGCGCGATGAAGACCACGACCACGGTCAAGCGCACGCCGTCCGCGCGCGACAGGCGCGGGCGCCGGGGCGAAACCCGGACCGATGCGGTGTCAGCGGCCATCGGCGAGACCCATGACCTTGAGCGATTCGACGCGCAGCTTTTCCCACAGGCGCGCGTTGACTTCGCCGAAGCGCGGCGTGGAGACGATGCGGCTGTCGCGCTCGCGTTCCCAGCCGGTCTCGACGATGTCGATGAACAGGCCCGGGCGCGAGGACATTACGCCCACGCGGTCCGACAGCATGGCCGCCTCGTCCAGCGCGTGCGTGATGAGCAGCACGGTGGCCGAGGTCTCGCGCCATAGCCGCAGCAGTTCGTCGCCCATGAGCAGGCGCGTCTGCTGGTCGAGCGCGCCGAAGGGTTCGTCCAGCAGGATCAGGCGCGGCTGCTGCACCAGCGTGCGGGCGATGCAGACGCGCTGGCGCATGCCGCCCGACAATTGCGCCGGATAGGCCGAGGCGAAATCCTTCAGGCCCATGAAGCCCAGGGCGTAGTCGACGCGCCGCTTGACCTCGGCACCGTCGGTGCCCGCCATGCGCAGGCCGAAGCCGATGTTGTCGCGCACGTTCATCCACGGAAACGAAGCGTCTTCCTGGAACACCACGCCCACGCCGTCCGGCACGCCCTTGACCTCGCGGCCTTCGAAGGACACCGACCCGCTGGTGGGCTCGGCCAGGCCGGCGAAGATGTCGAGCAGCGTCGACTTGCCGCATCCCGAAGGCCCGACCACCGAGAAGAACTCGCCCTGGTGCAGGGTGAGGTCGATGGGGCCCAGGGCGTGGAAGCGCTCGTGCGAACCCGTTCTGTCGAAGTAGCGGGTCACATTGCTCAGGACGGCATGCGCCTGGCGCGCCGCCGGAGCGTCGGGCTGGGCCGCGGACTGCGCCACGGGCTTGATCAAGGACGCCACGCTGCTCATAGCTTGCTCTTGGCCTTCAGGTCGGCGGGCAGGAAGGAGGTGTCGACGATCCTGCTCCAGTCGACGGCTTTGTTCAGTTCGCCGATGAGCTTGAGACCCTCGGCGATGCGGTCGAGCTCGGCGCGGTCGAATTCGCCCTCGCTCCACATGTGCGACTTGACCATATTGTCGACCGCTTCGCGGGCGATGTCCGGCGTGAGCTTGAAGTCTTTCTGCAGCAGCGCGGCCGCGCGGGCCGGGTCGGCATAGGTGGCGTCGACGCCGGCGCGGCGGCCGGCGATGATGGCGCGGAGCATGTCGCCATGCTTGGCGGCGAATTCGCGAGTGGTGATGCCCACCGAAGTCGTCATCGGCTTGAGCAGGTCGCCCGCATGATACACAGTGCGGTATTGCGCCTTGCGGATGATGGACAGCGGCTCGATCAGCACGGCGGCCGACACGGCGCCTTGTTCCAGCAGCGTCAGGCCGTTGACGTAGCCGCCCGAGTACACGCGCTGGACCTTGCCGGCGTCGATCCCCTTGGCCTGCAGCGCCATCAGGAAGAACATCTCGGACACGCTCTTGGGCGAGGTGATGGCGACTTTCTTGCCCACCAGGTCCGTCACGCTCTTGATGTCGGAATTGGGCATGGTGACCATGGAGGCCTCGGCCACGCTGCGCGTGCCGGTGTTGACGATGACCAGGTCCATGCCCTGGCGCAGCGCGGCCAGCGCGGCCGAGACGGCGACTTCGCCGTAGGGCACGGGGCTGGCCAGGATGTTGCGCACCGTGGTGCCGCCGCCGCCCGAGCTCAGGATGCCGGTGATGTCGATGCCGGCCTTCTTGAACAGGCCTTGATCCATGGCGACGGCATAGGGCAGGCCGTACAGGCTGGCGCCCCATTGCGTGACGGAAATCTCGACTGCCTGCGCCGGCGCGGGCATGCCCAGCGTGACGACCGCGGCGCTCAATCCCAGTATGGCGCCCAGGCGCCGCAAGAAAGATTTCATTGCTTTCTCCGTGAGGATGTGGGGTCGCGTGGCGTGCCACGCGGTTCATCGAAATACAGCGTACACACTATATAAATCCGGAAGCAAAAACACCCCGGGAATAACCCGTATGTTATTGAAAAATAAGAGATTTATGCTCAAAACGAGCAATAGGCGCTGCCCTATGAAGCCAGGGCGAAATCGTTCGTCCGGACGAAAAAAACGCCCCATGAGCAATTCATGGGGCGTTGAAAAAAAGCGTGTGCGTTTTAGTCGCGGGCCATTTCAAACCGAGAGATAAGCGCGCCGCACTTCCTCGTTGGCGGCCAGCTCCATCATGCTGCCCTCGAACTTGATCTGGCCTTTTTCGAGCACGTAGGCGCGGTCGGACACCAGTTCGGCGAAGTGCATGTTCTGCTCCGACAGGAGGATGCTCGCGCCCTTGGCCTTGAGCTGCAGGATCATGTGGGCCATCTGTTCCACGATGACCGGCGCCACGCCTTCGGAGGGTTCGTCCAGCAGCACCAGGAAGGGGTTGCCCATGAGCGTGCGGGCCACCGTCAGCATCTGCTGTTCGCCGCCGCTCATATTGCCGCCCGGCCTGTCCTGCATGGCGCCCAGGTTGGGAAAGAGTTCGTACAGCGCGGCCGGCGTCCAGGTCAGCGACTCGCTGCCGTCGGGCCAGCGGCGCGGCGGCTGGCGGCCCACGTCCAGGTTCTCGGTCACGGTGAGGTCGGTGAAGATGCGGCGGTCTTCCGGCACGAAGCCCAGGCCCAGGCGCGCGATCTCGTAGGGCTGCAGGCTCATGATGGGTTGGCCCAGGAAGCTCACCTGGCCCTGCCGCTTGTTCAGCAGCCCCATGATGGCCTTGAATGTGGTGGACTTGCCCGCGCCGTTGCGTCCCATCAGCGCCACGACCTCGCCGCGCCGCACGTCGAGCGACACGTCGAACAGGATGTGGGCCGAGCCGTACCAGGCGTTGAGCGCGTCCACCTGCAGCAGCAGCGTCGGATGGTCCGGCGCGGCGGCGCCGGACGCGGAGGTTTCAAGCACAGCGGTGTTCATTGCGTGGCCTCCTGCATGGCCTTGTCCTTCTCGAAAGTCTTGCCCGTGCCGAAATACACTTCCTGCACCTTGGGGTGGTTGCGGATCTGCTCCGCGCTGCCTTCGGCGATGAGCCGGCCGCGCGCGAGCACGATCATGCGGTCGGCGTGGGCGAACACCACGTCCATGCTGTGCTCGGTAAACAGCACGGACATGCGCCGCTCGACCACCAGGCGCTTGGTCAGGGCCATGAGATCGTTGCGCTCCTTGGGCGCCATGCCCGCGGTGGGCTCGTCCATGAGCAGGAGCTTGGGATCGTTGGCCAGGCCCATGGCCAGCTCGACGCGCTTGACGTCGCCGTAGGCCAGTTCGCTGCAGGGGCGGTCGGCCTGGCTGTCCATGCCGACCTGGGCCAGCAGGTCCAGCGCCTCGCCGCGGTACTGCGCGGCGGCCGGCTGCCACAAACCGAACGTGCGGCCGTGATGCGACAGCAGCGCCATCTGCACGTTCTCGACCACGGTCAGCGAGGCGAAGGTGGCGGCGATCTGGAAAGTGCGGCCCACGCCGCGGCGCCAGATGTCGCGCGGCTTCATGCCCACCAGGTCGACGCCCTTGAACAGGACCGAGCCGGTGGTGGCCGCCAGCTGCCCGCCCACCATGTTGAAGGTGGTGGACTTGCCCGCGCCGTTGGGGCCGATGAGCGCCAGCAGCTCGCCCTCGGCGATGTCGAAGTCGATGCCGTCCACGGCCTTGACGCCGCCGAAGGCCTTGCTCAGATTGCGTACTTGCAGCAGGACCGTCATGCTTGCTTCTCCTTGGCGGTCGCCGCGCCGCGGTTGCCGCGGCGCGCTTTCCATTGCTCGGTCGCGTGGCGGGCGAAACCGACGATGCCTTGCGGGAAGGCCATCACCAGCAGCAGGATGATCCCGCCGAACACGGCGTGCCAGTAATCCGTGGCGTTGATGATGTAGTCCTGCAGCACGTTGAACACGGCCGCGCCCACGACCGGGCCGAGCAGGGTCTGGACGCCGCCCAGCAGCACCATCACCAGGCCGTCGACCGATTTGCTCACGCCCATGACCTCGGGCGAGATCGTGCCCTTTGCGAACACGAAGAGCGCACCGGACACGCCCGCGAAGACGCCGGCGATGACGAAGGCCGACCACTGCACGCGCTTGACGTCGATGCCCACGGCGTCGGCGCGCAGGGCCGAGTCGCGGCCGGCGCGCAGCGCATAGCCGAATGGCGCGAAGAGGATGCGTCGCATGAGGAAGATGGACAGCACCACCAGCGCCAGCGTCAGGTAGTAATAGGCCGTGCCGCCCAGCCAGCTCGCCGGCCAGACGCCGATCATGCCGTTCGAGCCGCCGGTGACGTCGTCCCACTGGAACACGATCGACCACACGATCTGCGAGAAGGCCAGCGTGAGCATGGCCAGGTAGACGCCCGACAGGCGCACGCAGAACCAGCCGAAGAGCAACGCGCCCGCGCCCGCGATCAGCGGCGCGAGGGCCAGCGCCAGCGGCATGGGCATGGTCAGCGACTTGATCAGGATGCCTGCTCCGTAAGCGCCCAGGCCGTAGTACGCGGCGTGGCCGAACGAAGCCATGCCGCCCGGCCCCATGATGAAGTGCAGGCTCACGGCGAACAGCGCGGCGGTGAGCACGTCCTGCATGAGCACGGGCGCATAGGGCAGGTGGGCCGACAGCAGCGGCAGCACGGCCAGGGCGAGCACCACGACGGCGACGATCGCCTTGAAGGCCGGCGTGCCCGGGCGCAGCGGCGCCTCGACCGGAGCGCTGTTGCGGCTGGCGCCTTGCTGGCGTCCCATCAGGCCCCAGGGCCGGAAGACCAGCACCAGCGCCATGACCAGGAACTCCACCACCAGCGTGAGCTTGGTGAAGGAGAACGGGACGCCGAAGACGTGCACGAGCCCGATGCCGACGCATAGCGACTTGACCTCGGCGATGAGCAGGGCCGCCAGATAGGCGCCGGGAATGGAGCCCATGCCGCCCACCACCACCACCACGAAGGCATCGGCGATGGTGCTCAGGTCCAGGCCGAGGCTGGCCGGTTCGCGCGGCAGCTGCACCGCGCCGCCCATGCCCGCCAGCAGGGTTCCCAGCGCGAACACGCCGGTGAAGAGCCAGGCCTGGTTGATGCCCAGGGCGCCGAGCATTTCGCGGTCCTGCGTGGCGGCGCGGATCAGCGTGCCCCAGCGCGTGCGCGTCAGGAGCAGCCACAGCAGCGCCAGCACGATGGGGCCGACGACGACGAGGAAGATGTCGTAGCTGGGAAAGTGGCGGCCGAGGAGGGAGACGGCGCCCTTCATGCCCGGCGCGCGCCGGCCCAGCAGGTCCGCGGGGCCGCACAGCCACAGCACCGCGTCGTTGACGACCAGCACCAGCGCGAACGTGGCCAGCAGCTGGAAGAGTTCGGGCGCTTTATAGATGCGCCGCAGCAGCACGATTTCGACCGCCGCGCCGAGCAGGCCGGTGATCAGCGCGGCCAGCGCCATGCCGCCCCAATAGCCCCATGCCCCCGCGCCGGCGAATTGCTCCGTCAGCGTATAGGCCAGGTAGATGCCCACCATGAAAAAGGAACCGTGGGCGAAATTCAGTACGCGCGTGACCCCGAAGATCAGCGAGAGGCCGACCGCCACCAGGAATAGCGACGAAGCTTCGGCTAGACCGTTGAGCAGTTGGGCCAGTAATGCGGAAAAGTCCATTTGAGTCTCGACGAACGCGTGGCTCGGAAAATGCAGCGACTATGATGTTGATTCGAACAGCGCCGAGCCGCCTCGAGACGGCTCGGCGCTGCTAACAGCCTGCGATCAGTTCGCGTCGGCCGGGCGCAGCTTGCGCACCACGTCGTCGGGCGGCAGCAGCTTGTCGCCGGGCACGTAGTGGTAGTCGACCATTACACCCTTGCCGTCCTGCAGGGCGAGCTTGCCCACGTACAGGCCGAAGGTGGCTTGATGGTCGATGGCGCGGTATTGCATCGGGCCGTCGGGCGTATCGAACTTCAGGCCGCTGAAGGCCTTGACCAGCGATTCGGTGTCGGTCTTGCCGCCCGCGGCCTTCACGCCGGCCGCGATGGACTTGATCGCGTCGTAGCCGATGATCGAGCCGAAGCGCAGCGGCACCTTGCCGTACTTGTCCTGGTAAGCCTTGAGGAAGGCCAGGTGGGCCGGCGTCTTGATGCTGTACCAGGGGTAGCCCGTCACGGTCCAGTTGGGCGGGATCTCGTCGCGCAGCGGCTCGAGGTACTCGGGCTGGCCGGTGATGATGGAGAACACCGGCATCTTTTCGGTCAAGAGGCCGCGCGTCTCGCCTTCGCGCACGAACTGGGCCAGGTCGGAACCGAACAGGGCATTGAAGATGGCGTCGGGCTTGGCGTCGATGATGGCCTGCGTGACGCTGCCGGCGTCGATCTTGCCGATCGGCGGCGCCTGCTCGGTCACGAACTGGACGTCGGGCTCGCGCGCCTTGAGCTGTTCCTTGAAGGCCTTGGCCGCGGACGTGCCGAATTCATAGTTGGGGTAGACCAGCGCCCAGCGCTTCTTGCCCGACTTGACGGCGTCGTCGATCAGCGCGGACGACAGCATGTAGGTCGAAGCGTCGAGGCGATAGGTATAGCGGTTGCCTGCCGACCAGATGATGTTGTCGGAAAGCGCTTCGGTGATGAGCATGAAGCGCTTCTTCTGCTTGGCGAAGTCGGTCAGGGCCGTGCCGATGTTGGAATAGAAGGAGCCGGCGAGGATGTCGACCTTGTCCTTGTCAACCAGTTCCTGGGCCGCGCGCACGGCATCGCCGGGGTTGGCATTGTCGTCGCGCGTGATCAGTTCGAGCTTCTTGCCGTCGACGCCGCCCTTGGCGTTGATTTCGTCGATGGCCAGCATCATGCCCTTCTTGTAGCCGTCGGTGAAGACCGGCTGGGACTTGTAGCTGTTGATGTCGCCGATCTTGATGACGCCGCTGGCGCGTGCCGGCTGTCCCGCCAGGGTCAGGGCCACGAGGCCCGCCGCGGCGGAAAGTCCGAACTTTGTTACCTGGATCTTCATGAATGCACTCCCTTTGGTTGATACATCGCCATGCTTAAACAAAGCCCGTCGTTCGGTCGCTTGCGCGTGCCGGCCGTTGGACCGGATGGGTGGTTCCTGCTGCTCTTAAAAATTCGTCAGTGTGCTGATGTATTCTTGTCTGGAAAAAGTACGAACGCAATATAGCCTTTACTGGTAAATGCCCTTGGATAAGCGTTCACGCTCTAGTTTTCCTGGGTTTCGCGTTCGAATCGTTCGCGGCATTTCGTGGCGTCGTACTGATAGACCCATTCGGCCTTGATGCCCACGGCGTTGGGGTTCCTGGCTTGCTCGGCCTTGTATTCCTGGTCGCGCTTTTCCAGTTCTTCCGGCGAGGACATGTGATAGGTGCGTCCGCGTTCGCGCGCTTCGAGCTGCACGCGGGCGGTGCGCGGCCGGCGTTCGGCCTCGTAGGCATCGAGCGCGGCCGGCACGTCGGCGCCGAGATGCGCCAGCGCCTGGGCCAGCACATAGCCGTCTTCGATGGCCATGGCCGCGCCTTGCGACAGAAAAGGCAGCATGGGGTGCGCCGCGTCGCCCAGCAGCGTGACGCGATCCTTGGACCAGCGCGCCATCGGGTCGCGGTCGAACAAGCCCCATTTGTAGATTTGGTCGGGATCGGTGCGCCGGAAGAGCTCGACCAGGTTCTCGTGCCAGCCCGCGAAGCCGTCCAGCAGTTCCTGCTGCGTGCTTTTCACGGTCCAGGATTCCTCGACCCATTCGCTGTTTTCGCTGACCGCCACGATGTTCACCGCCGCGCCGCCCTTGACGTAGTAGGTCACTACGTGGCCCTTGGGGCCCATCCAGAACGCGGCGTCGGGGCTGACGAAGGGCAGGGGATGGCGATCGACCTCGACCAGCCCGCGCCAGCACATATGGCCGGTGTAGTGCGCGGGCTCCTTGCCCCACAGCGCGTCGCGCACCGCCGAATGGATGCCGTCGGCGCCGACGATGAGGTCGGCCTCGAAGCGGCTGCCGTCGGAAAAGGTCGCCACGGCCTTGCCGCCTTGGCGCGCGATGCCCGTGCACTGCGCGCCCAGCGTGACTTTGTCGGCGGGAATGTCCCGGCATAGCGCCGCGTGCAAGTCGGCGCGGTGCACGTGATAGAACTCGGCGCCGAAGAGCGCCGGGCAGGTCGTCTTGAGCGGCGTGCGGAACAGCGCCTGGCCGGTCTGCCAGTTGCGGCCGACCATGGCCTCGGGCAAAAAGCCCATGCGGCGCAGATCGTCGCCCAGGCCCAGCGCCTTGAGCACCTTGACCGCGTTGGGCGTCATCTGCACGCCGGCGCCCACTTCGCCGAAGGCCGAGGCCTTCTCGAACAAGTGGTAGTCGATGCCGGCCGCGTCCAGCGAGCGGGCCAGGGCCACGCCGCCGATACCGCCGCCGATGATGCCGATGCGCAAACGTGTCTGCATGGTGCGTTTCCCTCCGTTCCTTCTGGTGCTAGGCGTACTGCAATTGGGAGGCGGCCCGCAGGGCCTGCCGCACGACGTCGGGCGTGAAGGGCGGCGCGTAAAAGCGCGCGCCGGTCGCATCGAACAGGGCGTTGGCGATCGCTGCCGTGCCCGGCACCGAGGCCGATTCGCCCGCGCCCATGGGAGGCTCGTCCTGGCGCGGCATGAGCACCACGTCGATCTCGGGCAGCTCGGTGAAATTGAGGATGGGGTAGGCGCCCCATTCGCGGCTGGCCACGCCTTGCGCGTCGAACCTGACTTTCTCGAGCAGCGCGCGGCTCAAGGTCTGCACGACGTTGCCGTGCAACTGATGGCGCACGCCGTCGGGGTTGACCACCATGCCGGTGTCCTGGCCCGCGACCACGCGCTCGATCACGATGCGGCCGGTGGCCGGATGCACGGACAGGTCGACCACCCAGGCGCCCCACGCCGCGCCGAATCCCGGAAACCGGCTATGCACGTAGCGTGCGTAGGACACGCCGCGTCCACGCAGCAGGCCGTCGGCGCCGGGCTGCCCGCGGCTGCCGGGCCGGCCTGCGCGCCAGCCCGCGCGCTCGGCGGTGGCTTGCAGCAGGTCGCGGGCGCGGCTGTCGTCCAGATGCCGCAGGCGGAATTCGACGGGGTCGGCGTTCGCGGCATGCGCGAGCTCGTCGACCATGCATTCGTGCGCGAAGGCGTTGGGCAGGGCCGAGACGCCGCGCAGCCACGAGGCGCGCATCAGCGGCGGGGTGTCGTGGCAGACGATGCTCAGGTGCGGATAGCGGTAGGGCGGCACGGCGGTGCGGTCGCCCATTTCGAGCATGCGCGGCTGGCCCGGCACCCGGCCGGTCAAGAGCAGCGCCAGCAGCGGCGCGTCGTTGGAGGGATAGCGCACCGCAAAGTCATAGGCCAGCAGATCGCCGCGCGCATCGAGGGCGGCGTCGACATCGATCAACTGGGCCGTGCCTTTGGGCTCCCAGAGATGTTCCTGTTCGCGCGTGAGCTGCACGCGCACGGGAGCGCCCACGGCCATGGCCAGCAGCGCGGCGTCGCCGCAGACGTCGTCGGCGCAGTTGCGGCCGTAGCAGCCCGCGGCTTCCATGCGCACGACCTCGATCCGGCCCTCGCCCAACTGCAGCAGCCGGTCGAGGTCGACGCGCAGCATGTGCGGGTTTTGCGAACCCGACCAGACGGTCAGTCGCTCCTCTTCGTAGCTGGCCACGGCGCAGGAAGGGCCGATGGAAGCGTGCATCTGGTAAGGCCAGACGTAAGTGCGCTTGCATCGCACGGCCGCGCTTGCGCAGGCCTGCGCGGCATCGCCGTCGGCGCGCAGCGGGCGCGCGACCGAAGGGTTGGCGCGCAGCGCGGCGTCCAGGTCGGACAGGTCGGGGGCGGGGGGGATCTCGCGCCAGCGCACTTGCAGCGCGCGCATGGCGGCGATGGCCTGTTCCTCGCGGTCGGCGACCACGCCGACGAAGTCGCCGCGTACCACGACCTGGACATTGCCTGGCAGGTGCGCGACCGAGGATTCGTCCACCGACAGCAGGCTGCGGCCGATGAAGTCGCCGCTGTCGCGCCCCGGATAGGGCGGGCGCACGACGCGGCCGTGGCGCATGCCGGGCAGGCGCATGTCATGCACGAAGGTGAGCTGGCCCGTGGCCTTGGCCGGGATGTCCACGCGCGGCGCGCTTCGCCCCACGAGCCGGTATCCGGCGGCGGGTTTGAGTTTTACGGTTTCTTCGGGCGCCGCCAAAGACAGGCGCTCGTGCAGGCCGCGCAGCAGTTCGCCGTAAGCGATGCGGCGATCGTCGCCGGGATTTGCGAATGCGACGGCGCCGTCGCAGGCGCGCAAGTCGTCCGCCGGCACGTTCCAGCGGCGGGCGGCCAGCGCCAGAAGATGCTCGCGCGCCTGCGCCGCGGCGCGGCGCAAAGGCACGGCCGTGATCTGGATGGTCGCGCTGGCGATGGTCGGCCCCTGGTTGGGCGCGGCCTCGGTATGGCCGAGCACCATCTCGAGCCGGTCGAAAGGCACTTCGAGCTCATCGGCCACGATCTGCGCGAGCGCGGTGCGCACGCCGGTGCCCAGGTCCACGTGGCCGTTGAAGGCCAGGGCGCGCCAGCCCGAGGGATGGCTGTCGTCGCACAGCACGGCCACGAAGACTTCCGGCGTGGCGGGCACGTAGGTCGAAGCGGCGCCCGGTTGGCCCGGCGCGGGCGCGGGCGCCACGACCGCGTTGCGCACGACCAGCAGCGCGCCGACGTGGCTCAAAAGGCCGTCGTGCAGGGCTTTGGGCTGGAACGGCGTGGCCATGGCGCGGCGACTCCGGTCAGGTGCGGGCGGCGATCGTGCCGATCCACGCGAGGAGTTCCTCGCTGTCGGTCACGTCGGCATATTTCTGCTGCATGTCGTACAGGTTGGCGTCGTGCGGGGCTTGCGCGCGGTCGGCGCAGCAGTCGCGCGGCACCAGCACGTTGAAGCCCGATTGCACGGCGTCCACCGCCGTGGCGCGCACGCAGCCCGAGGTCGTCGCCCCGGCCACGATGAGCGTATCGACCCCGGCGCCGGTCAGGAGCGCGCCGAGCGTCGAGCCGAAGAAGGACGAAGCGCCCTTCTTGACGACGATGGCGTCCTGCGGCTGGATGCCGGTGGCGGCGTCGATCTCGACCAGGCGCGTGCCCTGGATCAGCGCGGCCATGCCGGCCGACTTCTTGAGCCAGGGCAGCTTGTCGACTTCGCCCGGATGAAAGGCGATGGTCGAGAAGATGACCGGGAAGCCCTTGGCGCGCAGGGCGTCGCAGATGCGCTTGGTGTTGGCCATCTGCGCGCGCGCGTCCGAGGCGGTCGGATACTGCAGGTCGGTGAAGCCGTAGGAAAAATCGACGACGATGATGCCCGGGCGGGTGCCGCGGGGAACCGAGCGGCCGAAGCCGGCGTTGGCGTAAGTCTGTTCTTGGGACATGAATAGGCTCTGGATTCGGCGGGGTTCAGCGGCGCGCCATCTGGATGTCTTTGACGACGAGGTCGCCGTCGATCACGATCGGCTCGCCGTCGAGAAAGAGCGAGTTGTCGCGCATCGGAATGTCGAGATGGCAGGCCGTGTCGTTCGCGCCGCCCAGTTCGTTGTTCGGCCCGGTCGAGAACATGACGTTGCCGTAGAAGCTGCGCGGCTCCATGCCCATGCCGCCTTCGAACAGGCCCTGCACGAAGTTGTGCCACTTGGCGTTGGGGTTCATGCCCCAGCCCACATGGCTCATGCCGTAGCCGCGCTTGTCGTTGAAGCTTTCCATATACGACTTGACGATCTGCGCCTCGAGGCCGCCGCGGATGTCGGTGATCCAGCCGTGCTCGATGGTGTAGGTGATGGGCTCGCGCACCATCAGGTTCTGCGGCAGCAGGATGTCGCCCGGGGCGACGACGATGGTGCCGTCCACGCCGTCGTCATCGCCGCCCGTGAACACGAAGCCCGAAGGCCAGTGGTCCCAGCGGCCGGGCGTGTCGGTGCAGGCATACTCCGCGATGGTGGGATAGGTGTTGAGCTTGTAGGTGACGTCGGTGCCGTGCGGCGAGGTGATGCGCATCGCCTTGGCCTGCTCGAGCATGGCGGCCGCGATCTCGACCTTCTCGCGCAGTTCCGGATAGGGCAGCATGCGGGCCAGCAGCGCGGGCGGCTCGACGGCGGTGAGCACGCGCGTGCCGGCCGCCTGGATCGCCATCTGCTCCGGCGAGAACAGCAGGAAGATGCAGTCGATCAGCATGTCGCAGCGCTTGAGCGCCTCGACGGCGTCGGGCAGGGCGGCCAGGCCGGTGACGCCGACGTTCCAGCCGTCCTTGGGCAAGGGGGCGGGCAGGCGCAGGTGATACATGTTGGCGCCCAGGCGCTGGCCCGCGGCCATGAAGGCGTCGGCGTAGGCCAGCCTGTCGCTGCCCTGGGTAAGGACGATCAGTTTCTCGCCTTCGCGCACGCCCGACATCTTGAGCTGGTGCAGGCAGATTTCGGTGAAGCTCGCGTGATCCATCGAGTTTTCCTCCCGGCGTCCGTTCAGACGGAGAAATCCATGACCGCCTCGAGGAAGCCCTCGAGCTTGTCCCAGGGAATCATGTGGCCCGCGCCTTCGACGCGGCGGGTTTCGATATGCGGCATGAGGGTCTTGAGCTCGGCCACGTCTTCGGGCAGCACGACCGTCGCGCCGCCCGCAGTCACCAGCCGCGTGGGCAGCTTGATGTGCGGCATGTCGGCATGGACGTCGTCGGTGGCGAAGCCATCGAAGGTGATGCGGATCGCGCCCCATTGGCAGGTGTGCAGCCACTGGGCGCGCAGGGCCAGCTGCTCGTCGGTCCAGGTCGGGCAGAACTTGCGCATTTCTTCGATGCCGCAGCCTTTTTGCGCCAGGCGGATCGAATCGCCGTACCAGGGCCAGTTGGCCGGATAGGGGCGCCGGCCGGGGCCGGACACCGGCGGGTCGACCAGGATCAGGCCCGAGAACGGGTCGGGGTTGCGCCGCGCCGCGCGGATGGCCACGCGCGCGCCCATCGAATGGCCCATCACGATGGGCTTGTCCATGCCCTGCGCCAGCGCGATCGCGTCGTCCGCCATCGCGTCCAGGGTGTAGTCCAGGTCGCCGGCTTCGCTCAGGCCGCGGCCGCGCACGTCCAGGACGTGGACGTCGAATTTCTCGGCCAGGCGCTCGGCCACGAAGCCCCAGGTGACCGCGGGCGAGGTGATGCCGGGAATCAGCAGCATTTGCGGCCCCGGGCCGGGATAGCGAAGCAGATGCTGGCGTATGCCGTTGGCGTGGACGTGCCGGCCTTGGGGAGTCACGGTAGTCATGGTCGGTTCCTCCTCTTCAGCTTTGACGGGGATAGGCGCCCGAGAGCAGCGCGCCGGCGCCCGGCACCACGGGCTCGAGATCGAGGTGGTCCAGCATGCGGCGCACCGTGCAGACCGCGGTGGACACGGTCGGGATCCCGGTCGCGTCCTGGATGCGCTGCACCGCCGCCAGCGACTGCATCTGCACGCAGGCCGAGGCCA
>Ga0209455_1000528_pt1 | contig 26777 bp, 30 predicted proteins | sample AraplaCol_mCL_r2_FD_184275 | JGI IMG/M metagenome (GOLD analysis project Ga0209455, IMG submission 184275) | Arabidopsis root microbial communities from North Carolina, USA - plate scrape CL_Col_mCL_r2 (SPAdes) (version 2) | ecosystem: Host-associated > Plants > Roots > Endosphere | place: USA... | reverse complement strand
TCTACCTGCTGCGTTCGGGGCGCATGTGCGTGGCGGGCCTGAACAAGAACAACGTCGGCGTGGTAGCCGGCGCGGTGGCGGATGTTCTGAAATAAGCTCCGCGACGCGACTTGAACAGGCGATAAGTCACTGCGCAAGTCGCGTCGCCGGATGTGGAGGATATTCATTCCTTCCGCTCGCAGCATCCCCCTGCGGCGCCTTCCTGCTTGGACGGGCACTTGTTGGTGCCGTAAGAGCAGAAGACGCAGCAGTCGCCGGGCTTGGGCTTGAGCAATTCATGGCAGGCCGGGCATTCGTAAAAATACCGGCACGAATCGACCGGCATGAGCTCCGTCTTCTGAAAGCCGCATCGCGGACAGGTGAGGGTCGACTCCAGGATGGGCGTTGAACTCATGTCGTCCCTGTCGGTTCAAAACTGCGTCGTCAAGTGCGTGAGCCAATCCGGCGAATGATCGACCAGCCACGTTTCCATCGGTTTGTCGGCGCCGCTCAGGATCAGGATCGCCAATATAAGCATGACCAGGCCCAGGAAGATTCTGCCGGCCTTGCCGGCGTGCATGAGCCGGGATCGCATGCGTCCCATGGCGCCGCGCGACACATAGGCCAGGGCCACGAGCGGCAGCGCCGCGCCTAATCCGAACACCGCCATCATCGAGCCGGCTTGCGCCAGATCCTTGCCCTGGCCGGCCAGGACGATGGCGGCCCCGAGCGTCGGCCCCACGCAGGGGCTCCAGACCAGGCCAAGCACCAGGCCGACCGCGAACTGTCCCGTCAAGCCATCCGGTTGGATGCGCGCGAGCAGACCGTTCCCGGCATTGCCGATGCCCGCCGTGAGCAGCGCGAAACGCTGCTGCAGGGCGCCGGACATGAGCACCACGCCCAGTAGTCCCAGGATGGCCGCGCCCACGCCGCGAAAGAGGGAGGTGTCGACGCCGAGCGTGGCGCCCGCCCAGGCCAGCGCCGTGCCGACGACGGCATAGGAGAGGGCAAGGCCGGCGGCCAGGGCCAGCGCCGCGTGCCGATGGGCGGCCAGCGCCGAACCCAGCAGGATCGGCACGATGGGCAGCACGCAGGGAGAAAGCGTGGAGAGCAGCCCGGCGAGCAGGCCCAGGCCGTAGGGCCCGATGCCCAGGTCCATCAGCGCAGGGTTTTCTGAAACAGGCCAGCGAGACCAGCCTCGGTCGTGTCGCCGACCGACCGGGCCACTTCCTGCTTGCCCTTGAAGCCCACCAGCGTGCTTTGCATGCTGACCTTGAACGCCTTCACGATGCTCTTCTGGCTGTCGAAATCGACGGTCAGCATGGTCACGTCTTTGTAGGCGGGTTGCTTCATCAGCTTTTCCAGGATCGGCTTTTGCGCCTTGCACGTGGGGCACCAGGTCGCGCTGACGTGGACCACCACGGGTTGCCCGGCCCGGGTCAGCCGATCGAACTCGGTTTGGCTGAACGGCTCGATCTGCCCGGCGGCGGCGATGCCGGAGAATGTGCAGAGAGCAAGAAAGAGGGCGGTTGCGTGTCGTTTCATGATATTTCCGGTATGCGCGGTGGATCATTGCCAAAATAGCACTATCCCTATCGGTTGCGGCTCTTTCCACCAACCCGCCGGCATCGCCGGATCTCTCGACAAGGAGTCATTCATATGTCCAAGGTTCTCGTTCTGTACTACTCCTCCTACGGGCACATCGAGACGCTCGCTGGCGCGATCGCCGAGGGAGCCCGTTCCGCGGGCGCCACGGCCGACGTCAAGCGAGTGCCGGAAACGGTTCCCGAGGAGGTGGCCAAGGCTTCCCACTTCAAGCTCGACCAGAAGGCGCCGGTGGCGGCGGTCGCCGAGCTCGCCGACTACGACGCCATCGTCGTGGGCACGCCGACGCGCTTCGGGCGCATGTCCTCGCAGATGGCCGCGTTCCTCGACCAGGCAGGCGGCCTGTGGATGCGCGGCGCCTTGAACGGCAAGGTCGGCGGCGCCTTCACCTCGACCGCCACCCAGCATGGCGGACAGGAGACGACCCTGTTCTCGATCATCACCAATCTGCTGCACTTCGGCATGATCGTCGTCGGCCTGCCGTACAGCCATCAGGGGCAGATGACGCTGGACGAAGTGGTCGGCGGCGCTCCGTACGGCGCGACGACGATCGCCGGCGGACAGGGGCAGCGCCAGCCCAGTGCAATCGAACTCGAGGGCGCCCGTCATCAGGGCGCGCTGGTCGCCAAGACGGCGAACAAGCTGTTCGGCTGAGGCGGCGGGGCAAGCCGTCTCGGTTCGATGCCGGGCGCGCTTCGGCGCGTCGTCATACGCATGAGGCGATAGGCCGCAAAGGGTTAGGCTGGCATCCGCATTCCGGCATCGCCACGCTGACTTTGCTCATGGATGGGCGCAGCCGCTATGCCGAGTCCATCGGTCACGAGGGAACGATGGAGGCCGGCGATATCGGATGGATGAGCGCCGGCCGCGGCTTTGGCATACCGGTTCGGCCGAGGCGGCGATCGAATTCGAAGCGGTAGCCGATACGCGCTTCGTGCTCGGCACGGCGATCCCGCATCCGCACGAGCTGCACCTGGGCTATTACTCGGTGCACACCAGTGGCGCGGCGCTGAGGGAAGGCGAGCGCGAGATCGAGCGCATCGGCCGAGAACTGCGCGCCAAGGGCGTGCTGGTCTGATCCGATCCGTTCGCGGCAGGCGGGCCGGGGCGCCTTGCGCTCCGGCCCGCCTTGGGCGTTACAGAACCTTGGCCAGGAAGTTCCTGGTGCGCTCGGCCTGCGGGTTCGAGAAGATGTCCTGCGGCTTGCCTTCTTCGACGATGTAGCCGCCGTCCATGAAGATGACGCGGTGCCCGACTTCGCGGGCAAAGCCCATCTCGTGCGTGACGACCACCATGGTCATGCCTTCGTGCGCCAGGTCTTTCATGACCTGCAGCACTTCGCCGACCATTTCGGGGTCGAGCGCGGACGTCGGTTCGTCGAACAGCATCACGTCAGGCTGCATGGCCAGCGCGCGGGCGATGGCCACGCGCTGCTGCTGCCCGCCGGAAAGCTGGTCGGGAAAGCTGCTTTCCTTGTTCGTCAGTCCGACCTTGGCCAGCAGTTCGCGCGCGACCTTGTTGGCGTCTTCCACCGACATCTTCTTGACCTTGCGCGGGCCGATGGTGATGTTTTCCAGGATGTTCAGGTTCTTGAACAGATTGAACTGCTGGAACACCATGCCCACGTGCTGGCGCAGCTTGTGGATGTTGGTCTTGGGATCGGTCAGTTTCATGCCGGCGATTTCGATCTCGCCGCTGGTGACTTCTTCCAGGCCGTTCAGGCAGCGCAGGAACGTGCTCTTGCCGCTGCCGGACGGGCCGATGACGACGACCACTTCGCGCGCATCGACGTGGTTGTCGATGCCCTTGAGAATCTCGTTCTCGCCATAGGACTTATGGAGGTTTTTAACGCTTATCAACTTGTAGCCTCCTCTCCAGATAAGACGCGCACTTGGACACGGAGAAAATGATGATGAAGTACAGGACGGCGATCAGGCCCCAGATCTTGAACGATTCGAAAGTGGACGCGATCACGATCTCGCCTTTGTAGACCAGCTCGATGATGCCCACGGGGGCCAGCAGCGAGGTGTCCTTGACGGTTTGCGCGGCCTGGTTGACCAGCGGCGGGATCATGCGCTTGAAGGCCTGCGGCAGCACGATATAGATCATGGTCTGGATGCCGTTCATGCCGATGCTCGCCGCGGCTTCCTTCTGGCCGCGGTCGACGCCCAGGATGCCGGCGCGCACGATCTCGGTCACATAGGCGCCTTCGTTCAGGCTGAGCGTGAACGCCGCCGCCAGAATCGGGTACATCAGCTGGCCGAACCATTCGTTGACCGGCAGGATGGCCGGCAGGCCGAGCACGATGAAGAAAAGCTGCACCAGCAGCGGGGTGGAACGGAAGATCTCGACATAGGCCGACGAAATCCACCTCAGGACGCTGAAGCGGGACAGGCGCATCAGCGCCGCGATCAGGCCGATGATCACCATGAGGGCGATGGCCACGATCGCATACTGGATCGTCAGGCGCAGACCGTCGAGGATGACCGGCAGGTTTTGCCAGATTACATGCATAAGCTTTGCCCTATGGTCTTTCTATGATGGTCTCGGTCGATACCATCTGTTGTCAGGGTGCCTGGTAACGAAGAAAACGCGCAATGCATCTTCCGCACTGCGCGTTCTCGCTTTTACCTGGGTCAGGCGAGCCGAATGCTTAGTCTTTCACCGCCACGTCGGCCGGCTTTTCCACCGCATTGACCGCGCCGCTCTCGTCGCCGCCGAAGTACTTGACGAACAGTTGATGGTACTCGCCGCTCTTCTTGATCTTGGCCAGGCCGTCGTTCATCTTGGCGTCCAGGCCAGAGGCCTTCTTGCTCACGGCGATACCGTAGTATTCGCCGGTCAGCAGGTCGCCGACGGTCTTGACGTTCGGGTGCTGCGTCTTGAAGTTGACGTTGACCGGGTTGTCGAAGATCACCGCGTCGGCGCCGTTGGTCTCCAGGGCCTGGTAGGCGCTGTCGATGTCCTGGAATTGCTTGATGTACTGGGGATCGATGCCGTGCGAGGTCATGTAGTCGACCGACGAGGTGGCCTTCTTGGTGGCGACCACGTGGCCCTTCAGGTTGCCGAAGCCGGTGATCTTCGAGTCTTTCTTGACCAGGACCGACAGGCCCGACTTGTAGTAAGCGTCGCTGAAGTCGACGCTTTGCATGCGGCTGGTCTTGATCGTGATGCCAGCGACCGCGGCGTCGATCGATCCGGCCTGCAAGCTGGGGATCAGGCCGCTGAAGGGCATCGTCTTGATCGTGACCGTCAGGCCTTCGGCCTTGGCGATGGCGCGGATCATGTCGATGTCGAAGCCCGTCACCTTGCCGTTCACTTCGGTTTCGAAGGGCGGGAAGGTGGTGTCGGCGCCGACGACGATGGCGGTTTTATCGGCCGCCGATGCGGTCGTGACGTTCATGGAAAGCGCCAGGCCGGCGATCAGGGGCGCGGCAATGGCGCAGAGCGATTTGTTCTTCAAGAGGGATCTCCCGTTCGGTGTAACGACTCCAGGAAAGAGCAATTCGTCCCCATTATCTGGGTGGGAATGTCTTCTGGGGGGCAGATCAGAAGTTAAACCATCAGGGATTACATTCTGTTGAACCTCTCCCGCCGAACCGCGCTACGCATCGACCAGCACGGCCCCCGCGGTCTTGTTGCTGGCCGTGTCCACCAGGATGAGCGAACCCAGCACGCGCGCGCGCTCGAACGGCGCGGCGGGCAGGGGCTCCTGTAGCAACAGCTCCACGCGGCCGATGGCGTTTGGCGCCAATTCGGTCGCCTCATCTTCCTCGGCCAGGGTGTGGATGTTCAGGTGATGCACCACGCGGCGCACCTTGGCCTTGACCCAGCGATGGCCGTGCAGGGCCCAGTACACGCGGCCGGCGACCAGGGGTTCGTCGTCCATCCAGGCCACGGTGGCGCGCAGTTCGCGCCGGCCGGGCCAGGCGGATTCCGCGGCGGGGGTGTCGAAGTCGTCTTCGGCCGTCGCGCTCGCCACGGGCGCCGCCACCAGCCAGTCGCCGCGCGAGACGTCCACTTCGCGGTCCAGCACGATGCCCGCGCTCTGGCCCGTGGGCACGTCGGCGGGGCGGCGCGCATGGTCCAGCACCTGCGCCACGGTGGCGAGCTGCCCGCTCGGGAACACCTGCACCGCGGCGCCGGGCACGAAGCGGCCCGCGGCCACGCGGCCCCAGAAGACGCGCCGGCCCTGGCCGGTGTCCTCGATCGCGGACGCGGGCTTTTCCACCCATTGCACGGGCAGGGCCGGCGGCAAGTCGGCATCGGGCGGCGTGTTGGGCAGCCGTTCCAGGATCTGCAGCAGGCTCAGGCCTTCGTAGCCGCACCAGCCGGGCCGGGCATCCACCACGTTCCAGCCTTTCAGTGCCGAGACGGGAACGATGGCCTGCGCGCGGATGCCCGCTTCCTGCGCGAAGGCTTCGATGCGCGCGCGGATGTGGCCGAAGGCCATGGCGGGATCCTCGACCGCGTCCAGTTTGTTGACGGCGAACACCAGCGAATGCACGCGCAGCAGATGCGCCAGCAGGCTGTGGCGGCGCGTCTGCGGCAGCAGGGCCAGGGCAGGGTCGCGCCAGTCGAGCTTGGTGGCGTCCACCAGCACCACGGCCGCGTCGGCCTGCGAGGCGGCGGTGACCATGTTGCGCGTGTACTGCTCGTGGCCCGGCGCGTCGCCGATGATGAATTTGCGCGTCTCGGTGGCGAAGTAGCGATAGGCCACGTCGATGGTGATGCCCTGTTCGCGCTCGGCGGAAAGGCCGTCGGTCAGGAGCGCCAGATCGGTTTCGCCCGCGCGCTGCACGCCGGCCAGGTGATCCTGCAGGACGGCGCGGCTGTCCACGAGCAGGCGCCCGATGAGGGTGCTCTTGCCGTCGTCCACGCTGCCGCAGGTGATGAAGCTCAAGGCCGATTCGTGATCGGAGCGGGCCGCGTCCGGCTGGGTTGCGGCCGGCGCGGGATCGGCGCCGGCAAGGTTCGAATTCGTCGTGTTCATCAGAAGTAACCGTCTTTCTTGCGTTTTTCCATCGAGGCGTCGCTGGTCTTGTCGTCCATGCGCGTGGCGCCGCGTTCGCTGACTTCGGCGGCCAGCGTTTCAATGACGATGTCGCCCGCCGTGGCGGCCAGGCTGGGCACGGGGCAGGTGCAGGTGATGTCGCCAACGGTGCGAAAACGCACGTCGCGCGTGACGACGGTTTCGCCTTCGCGCGGCGGCGTGAGTTCGGTCACCGGCACGAAGAGGCCCCTGCGCTCGACGACCTGGCGCGAGTGCGTGTAGTAGAGCGAGGGCAGGCCGATGTTCTCGCGCTCGATGTACTGCCACACGTCCAGTTCCGTCCAGTTGCTGATGGGAAAGACGCGGAAGTGCTCGCCGGGCGCGATGCGCGTGTTGAAGAGGGTCCAGAGCTCGGGCCGCTGCGCCCTGGGCTGCCATTGGCCGAAGCTGTCGCGGTGGCTGAAGATGCGCTCCTTGGCGCGCGCTTTTTCTTCGTCGCGGCGCGCGCCGCCGATCAGGGCGTCGAAGCGGAACTCCTCGATGGCTTCGAGCAGCGTCACCGACTGATGGGCGTTGCGCGGCTCGCCCGGGTGGGCCAGGCGCACGGTGCCGCGCGCGATCGAGTCTTCCAGGCTGCGCACGATGAGCCGCGCGCCCAGCTCCTTGGCGCGGAAATCGCGAAAGGCGGTGACCTCGGAGAAGTTGTGCCCCGTGTCGATCATGAGCAGCGGGTAGGGAATGCGGCCCGCGCCGAAGGCTTTCTCGGCGCACTTGAGCATGACCAGCGAATCCTTGCCGCCCGAGAACAGCAGGGCGGGGCGCTCAAAAGCGGCGGCCACTTCGCGCAGGATGAAGATGGTTTCTTCTTCCAGGGCGTCCAGGTGGCGGTTGCTCAGGCGGTTCAGTACGGGAATTTCTACGCGGGCATTCATGTTTCGGTTCCTGTTATTTCTTGAGATGAGGAGCCCCCACGCTCACTCCGTTCGCTGCCCCCAAGGGGGCTGTCGGCCCCTTGGGGCGGCCCGGCGGGGCTGACGTGCAGGCCGCATTCCTTGGCGGCTTCGCTTTCCCACCACCAGCGTCCGGCGCGAAAGTCTTCGCCCGCGCTGATGGCGCGCGTACAGGGCGCGCAGCCTATGCTGGGATAGAACTTGTCGTGCAGCGGGTTGTAGTCCACGTCCTCGGAAGCGATGTAGTGCCATACATCGCCCCAGGTCCAGTCGGCCAGCGGGTTGAACTTGGTCAAGCCCTTGGCCTGGACTTCGCTGGCGTCGATGGCGGGCACGTCGGCGCGGGCGCTGGACTGCTCGCGGCGCAGGCCGGTGATCCAGCCGCTCTTGCCCGCCAGCGCGCGCGCCAGAGGCTCCATCTTGCGGATGTTGCAGCAGGCCTTGCGCAGCTCGATGCCGCGGTACATGGCGTCTTGCCCGTGGTCGCGGATGAAATGCACCACGGACTCCACGGAAGGGCGGTATACGTGAACGGGCGCGCACGCGGTGGCGCGGGCCTGCGTGCGCTCGAGCAGCGCCAGCGTCTCGTGATGCAATGCGCCGGTCTCCAGCACGAAGACGGGAATTTCCAGCGCGAGCGCATCGATGAGATGGGTGATGACCACGTCTTCCGCGCCCAGGCTGGAGGCCTGCACGACCTGGCCGCGCGCCTTGGCGTGCTCGGCCGCATGGCGCAGCAGCACCTTGGTCGCGGCCAGTTTTTCGGCGTAGTCGCTGCTGGCGCGCGCGTACAGTTGCGGGGCCTTGGGAGGCGCGTTGCGTTGCGAGATCAGGCTTTGCGTGTTCATGGATGCGTCTAGATCGAAATCAGTTTGGCGCCGGCCAGCACGAGCAGCACCGATAGTCCGGCGCGGATGGCGCGTTCGTGGGTGCGCGCGACCAGGCGCGATCCCAGCCAGATGCCGGGCAGCGAACCGGCGAGGAGCAAGCCCAGGAGCGGCCAGTTCACCGTGCCCAGCGTCGCGTGGCCCAGCCCGGCCACGAAGGTGAGCGGCACGGCGTAGGCGATGTCGGCCGCGACGATGCGCGGCAGCGGCAGCGCCGGGAAAATCAGCAGCAGCACCGTCACGCCGATCGCGCCCGCGCCGACGGAAGTGAAGGTGACCAGCGTGCCGATCACGGCGCCCAGCAGGACGGGCAGGCTCCAGTGGCGCGCGCGCATGGCCGCCGCGGCCTCTTGCGCCGTAGCGGGTTCGGGCCGGCGCGGCTTGGCATGCCTGGAAAACGCGATCGCTTTGTACAACGTGGCCGCCGCCGTAAGCAGCAGGGCGCCGCCCAACGCGGTCGTCATGATGCGCTGCGCGGCGGCGCTATCGGGCCCCAGGCGATCCAGGAACCAGAGGGAAGCCAGCGCCGCCGGGACGCTGCCCGCGCAAAGCTGCCCCACCACGCGCCATGGCACCATGCGCCGGCGCGCCAGGCTCACCGTGCCGCTCAGCTTGGTGAAAGCGGCAAAGAGCAGGTCCGTGCCCACGGCCAGGTGCGGCTTCATTCCGAAGAAGAAGATGAGCACGGGTGTCATGAGCGAGCCTCCGCCCACGCCCGTGAGGCCGACGGTCAGGCCCACGCCGAAGCCTGCGATGATGAAAGCGATGTTGTGCATAGGCTCGAACTGTAGGTGAGCCGATGCTCAAAGCAAACGATAGTTTGGTGATTCCTTCATGCATGGCGAGATATATGACGGCGGCGCATCATGTCTTACATGATGATCAGTCATATCGTTTCAAGGAATTGCAATATGGGCGCGGGCATGTGATTACGGCATTAGGATAGAGGCTTCGTCCACGATGCGAATCAAGGAGGATTTCACATGAAGCAAAGTGATGTCCGGGCTCAAGCATTTGCGATGCCTCTTACCAGTCCCGCGTTTCCCATGGGGCCCTACCGCTTCATCGGCCGCGAATTCATGATCATCACGTATCGGACCGATCCGGATCGATTGCGCAAGGTGGTGCCCGAACCATTGAAGATCACCGAACCGCTGGTTCACTACGAATTCATCCGCATGGCGGATTCGACCGGCTTTGGCGACTACACCGAGACCGGGCAGGTGATCCCCGTCGAGTTCGACGGACAGGCGGGAGGCTACACGCTCGCGATGTACCTCGACGATCACCCGCCGATCGCGGGCGGCCGGGAACTGTGGGGCTTTCCGAAGAAGCTCGCATCGCCGACATTGCACGTCGATACCGATCATCTGCTGGGCACGCTCGACTACGGCAAGGTGCGCGTCGCGACCGGCACGATGGGTTACAAGCACCGCGAACTCGACCTCGCCGAGCAGCAAAAGCGTCTTGCGGGGCCGAACTTCCTGCTCAAGATCATCCCTCACGTCGACGGCTCGCCCCGCATCTGCGAGCTGGTTCGCTACTATATGAAGGACATCGTGCTGCAAGGCGCGTGGACCGGCCCTGCCTCTTTGCAGCTCGAACCGCATGCGCTCGCGCCTGTGGCCGATCTTCCTGTGCTCGAAGTCGTCGAGGCGCGCCACCTGGTCGCCGACCTGACGCTCGGGCTCGGCGAAGTGGTCCACGATTATCTGGCTGAATAAGCCGTTTTATTTTTCACTTGCGAAGGAGATTCGACCATGACCAATCTGACTGGCAAAACCGCGATCGTCACGGGCGCCGCGAGCGGCATCGGCAAGGAAATCGCGCTCGAGTTCGCCAAGGCTGGCGCGGCGGTCGCGATCGCCGACCTGAACCTCGACGGGGCCAACGCCGTCGCAGACCAGATCAAGCAGGCGGGCGGCAAGGCGATGGGCGTCGCGATGGACGTGACCAACGAAGAGGCGGTCAACACCGGCATCGATTCGGTCGCCGCGGCATTCGGCTCGGTCGACATCCTGGTGTCGAACGCGGGCATTCAGATCATCAACCCGATCGAAAACTTCGCCTTCTCCGACTGGAAAAAGATGCAGGCCATCCACGTCGACGGCGCATTCCTCACGACCAAGGCCGCGCTCAAGCACATGTACAAGGGTGACCGCGGCGGCGTGGTGATCTACATGGGCTCGGTGCATTCGCACGAAGCCTCGCCGCTGAAGTCCGCCTACGTGGCCGCCAAGCACGCGCTGCTCGGCCTGGCCCGCGTGCTGGCCAAAGAGGGCGCCAAGCACAATGTGCGCTCGCATGTCATCTGCCCGGGCTTCGTGCGCACGCCGCTGGTCGACAAGCAGATTCCGGAGCAAGCCAAGGAACTGGGCATCAGCGAAGACGATGTGATCAAGAAAGTGATGCTGGGCGATACGGTCGACGGCGTGTTCACGACCGTGCAGGACATCGCGCAGACGGCGGTGTTCCTGGCCATGTTCCCGAGCGCCGCGCTGACCGGCCAGTCCTTCGTCGTCAGCCACGGCTGGTACATGCAATGACGACCTCGCGCCGCAAGGCCGCCGCACCGGCCGTCGATCCCGTAGCGCTGCCTTATGAAGTCGTCGCGCTGGTGCTGCAGGGCGGCGGCGCGCTGGGTTCGTACCAGGCGGGCGTGTTCGAAGGGCTGCACGACGCGGGCCTGCCCCCGAACTGGATCGCTGGCATCTCGATCGGCGCGCTCAACACCGCGCTGATCGCCGGCAACGCGCCCAAGCATCGCGTCGAACAGTTGCGCGCGTTCTGGGAGCGGATCTGCCAGCCGGCGGTCTTTCCGGCGCTGCCTGCGCTGTTCGAGATGGCGCTGTTCGACAACAGCATCGACCAGTTCCGCGCGTTCTTCACCGCGACGCAGGCCGCGAGCGCCATGCTGCAAGGGCAGGACGGGTTCTTCGTGCCGCGCTTTCCGCCGCCGCTGCCCGGCGTCGATCAGTCTACCGACAAGGTCAGCTGGTACGACACGTCGCCGCTGCGCGACACGCTGCTCGAGTTCTGCGATTTCGATCGCATCAACTCGGGCGAGATCCGCGTTTCGGTCGGCGCGGTCAATGTCGCCACCGGCAATCTGATCTATTTCGACAATACGCGCATGCAGCTCAAGCCCGAGCATTTCATGGCGTCCGGCGCGCTGCCGCCCGCGTTTCCGCCGATCGAGATCGACGGCCAGTATTACTGGGACGGCGGCGTGGTGTCGAACACGCCGTTGCAGGAGGTGCTGGGCGAGCAGCCGCGTCGCGACACGCTGGCTTTCCAGGTCGACCTGTGGAGCGCGCGCGGGCCGTTGCCGCATTCGATGGCCGAGGTCGCCGAGCGCCAGAAGGACATCCAGTATTCGAGCCGCACGCGCCAGATCACCGATACCATGCAGCGCGAGCAACACCACCGCAACATGCTGCACAAGCTGCTCGAGCAGATCCCGCCGGCGCGGCGCAAGTCCGATCCCTGGTGCGCCGAGGCCGAGAGAGTGGCGTGCAGCAAGAAGTACAACGTGCAGCACCTGATCTACCAGGAAAAGGCCTACGAGCACGACTTCAAGGACTACCAGTTCGGCCTGTCGACGATGCGCGACCACTGGGCCGCCGGCCTGGCCGACATCCGCAAGACGCTGGCGGTCAAGAACGGCCTGGCGCCGCCCGAGAACGGCCTGGGCTTCGTCACCCACGACATCCACCGCAAGCCGAAATAATCACCCGGCGCCCTTTTTTTTATGTACGCTGTCGCCCGTAAGGCCGGCGCTACTCAAAGGAAGGGACGCCCATGAAATCCCCCGCAAGTCCGCAAGCCCGCCTCGGAGGCGAACGCCCCGTCTGCCACGGCTCCCTGGGCAAGCTTTCGCTGGCCGCCATCGGCATCGTGTTCGGCGACATCGGCACCAGCCCGCTGTATACGATGAGCACGGTGTTCGACCCCAGCCACGGGCTGGCGGCCGACCGCGCGAACGTGCTGGGCATCGTGTCGCTGATCGTCTGGTCGCTGGTGGTCGTGGTGTCGCTCAAATACGTGACGCTGATCATGCGCGCCCACAACCACGGCGAGGGCGGCATCATGGCCTTGCTGGCGCTCGCTTCCAGCTCGGTGATGGACAAGCCGAAGCTGCGCAGCGGCCTGCTCCTGGTCGGCGTTTTCGGCGCGGCGCTGTTCTACGGCGACGGCGTCATCACCCCGGCCATCTCGGTGTTGGGCGCAGTCGAAGGCCTGGAAGTGGCGGCGCCGAGCCTGAAACCCTTCGTGGTGCCGATCGCGCTCGCCGTGCTGATCGCGCTGTTTTTGGTGCAGCGGCGCGGCACGGCCGGCATCGGCGCGGTGTTCGGGCCCGTGATGGTGCTGTGGTTCGCGGTGGTCGCGGTATCGGGCGTCATGAACATCGGCCGCTCGCCGGACATCCTGCTTGCCTTCGATCCCTTCGTGGGGCTCGAGTTCCTGCTGCGCAACGGCTGGCTCGCGTTCGTCTCGCTCGGCTCGGTGGTGCTGGCCTTGACCGGCGCCGAGGCGCTGTACGCCGACATGGGCCACTTCGGCGCGCAGCCCATCCGCCTGTCGTGGTTCCTGCTGGCGCTGCCGGCGCTGGCGCTCAACTACCTGGGGCAGGGCGCCCTGCTCCTGGCCGATCCCAAGACCGTGAGCAATCCATTCTTTCATCTGTTTCCCGACGTGGCGCTGTTTCCGATGGTCGCGCTGGCCACGGTGGCGACCGTGATCGCGTCGCAGGCGGTGATCAGCGGCGCGTTCTCGATGACCAAGCAGGCGATGCAGCTGGGTTTCATGCCGCGCATGGGCATCGTCTATACGTCCGCGCGCGAGATCGGCCAGATCTACGTGCCCGCGATCAACTGGCTGCTGCTGATCGCGGTGATCGGCGCGGTGCTGGGCTTCGGGTCGTCGACGGCGCTGGGCTCGGCCTACGGCATCGCGGTGACCGGCACGATGATGATCACCACCTTCCTGACTTTCTACGTGGTGCGCTACGCGTGGGGCTACAACTGGCTGGTGTGCATCTTTTCCACCTGCTTCTTCCTCGTGATCGACGCGCTGTTCTTCTCGGCCAACCTGCTCAAGTTCATCGAAGGCGGCTGGTTCCCGCTGCTCCTGGGCATGATCATGTTCACCGTGATGTGCACCTGGCACCGCGGCCGCCAGCTGATGGTGCAGGAGGCCCGCAGCCACGCCGGCACGATGCCGCTGGAGCAGTACCTGGACTGCTTGTTCGAAAAGAAGACGATCCGCGTGCCCGGCACCGCCGTGTTCCTGAACATCGACCCCGACGGCGTGCCGCACGCCCTGGTCAACAACCTGGAACACAATCACGTGCTGCACGAGCGCGCCTTGTTCGTGCACGTGACCAACCTGGACGTGCCCTACGTGCCGCAAGAAGAGCGCGTGGCGATCACGGTGCTCGGCCACAATTGCTATTGCATCGTCGTGGCATACGGCTTCAAGGACGTGACCAATCTGCCGCAAGCCCTGCTCGACTGCGCCGAGATGGGCCTGGTGATCGACCCGGCCAAGGTGTCGTACTTCCTCAGCCACGCGACCGTGGTGGCCAGGGGCGGCAAGGGCATGGCGGTATGGCGCGAGCGCCTGTACGGCGCCATGGCGCACAACATCGGCAATGTCGCCGCTTACTTCAAGCTGAATTCGAATCGCGTCATCGAGCTGGGCGCGCGCGTCGAGCTTTGAGCTTGCATCCGCTCTTGCGTGGTCGCACACTGTCTGCGCCCCTGCGGCAGGGCCCGCGTCCGACATCGACGCGGGCTCGATGACAAGACCGTGACGCACAGTCCACGACTCCTAGGAGACAACATGCACGAGCAATCCGCTTTATCGCGTCTTTCGACTCTGGCCGCCTTCGCGGCCTTGTCGTTCTGCGGCGCCACGCTGGCCCAGGCTCAGACTCAGGCCCCCGCTCCGGCGGCGGCGCCCATGTCCATGCCCATGGCCGCACCTGCTGCGTCGGCAGCCCAGGCCCTGCAGCCTCAAGTCATCGACCTGCGCAAGATGAAGGACAAGCAGATCGGACCGCTGGTGCCCAATGTCGGCACGCTGCGCTCCAAGACCCTGGTCAAATTGCCTGAAGGCACGGTATCGATCCAGTCCGGCGACGTGCCCAAGCACATGCATCAAAATTCGGTCGAGATCCAATACGTGATCGCCGGCCACGGCAAGTTCTGGCTGGGTGATAAACAGGTCGACATCCACCCCGGCGACCTGATCATCATTCCGAAGAACACGGCGCATTCCGGCACGCATGCCAACAATCCCCGCTTCAAGGTGCTGTCCATCAAACTGCCGCCGCAGATGCAGGGTGACACGCATATGCTGCAGTGAACCTGCAGTGAGCCATTAGGTTCGACGTTCGAATGCAAAGAGGGCCTCGATACGAGGCCCTCTTGCCGTTCTCGGCGTTCGTTGAAGTCGGGCGGCTACTTGCCCAACCACTTGCCGCTGATCTGCGCGTATTCGCCGCTGGCCTTGGCCAGGTGCAGCCATTGGTCGACGAAGCGCTTGAACACCTCGTCGCCGCGGGGCAGCATATAGCCCATTTCGCCGTATTGCAGCGGCTTGGCGGGGTTGACGGCGCACAGGCCCGGATGCAGCTTGCTCTGCACGATTGCTTCCGCGCCTTCGGTCACGAACACATCGGCATGGCCCTTGAGGATCTCGTCGAAGATCGTGAGGTTGTCCTTGTTCTCGATGAGCTTGGCGTTGGGCAGCTTGGTCTTGGCGAAGGTCTCGTTGCTGCCGCCCGGGTTGTAGATGACGCGCACCGACGGCTTGTTGATCTGCGCTACGGTCTGGTACTTCTTCGCGTTCTTGCACAGCGTGATGGGCGTCTTGCCGTTGACCATGTAGCCCGTGCTGAAATACACGTGCTGCTGGCGCGGCAGCGAGATCGAGATGCCGCCCGCCGCGACGTCGCATTTGCCGGCGGCGAAATCGGGCAGCAGATTGGCCCAGGTGGTCTTGATGAACTGCGGCTTGGCGCCCAGGGCGGCGGCCAGCGACCCCATCAGGTCCACGTCCAGGCCCTCGAACTGGCCGGGAGAGGTCATGAAGCTGAAGGGCTTGTAGTCGCCCGGCGTGCAAACGCGCAGGGTGTGGCTTTGCATGACCTTGTCCAGCGTGGACGCAGGCGCGGCGGCCGGCGCAGCGGCAGGAGCGGGCGCGGATTGCGCCATGGCCGGCGATTGGGAGAGCGCCAGGACGCTGGCGCAGGCGGCAAGGGCGAGGCGTTTCATGGGGCGGGTTCCGTAAGAAGTGTCAGGGGACTCGATCTTACGGTTCTGTGGCCCTCAAAAGAATCAGGGTCCTTACGGATAGGGGCGGTTGGCTGCGGGCTCGAGATCGCCCACCGTGCTGGCATCGATGCCCAGATGTTCCTTCAATCCCGCCCATCCGGGCGAGGTCACTTGCACGACACGCGAGGACCTGGCGCGTCGCAGCCCCCCCTTCTTGCATAGCAGGTCCAGGAACTGCACGCCCAGCGGGCCGGCTCCGCGATGAGGAAGGCGGTGGAGGCGAGGTTGGGTTGTGCATCCATGACGGCCGCTTTGATGGGCAGTGTGCAGAAGGACAGGGCCGGGGTTGCCTCAGGTGTGCTCAACGCGGCGCGGCAGGTCGGGGTGGCGTTGGGCGCTGCCGTTTTCGGAGCGCTGCTTGCCATGATCTATCCCTTCGAAGCAGGCATGCGGGCAGTGTTGAGCGTGGCGACCGCCATCTTCGTGCTGGCCGCGCCCCTGGCCTGGTCGTCATTCAAAGACTGTGCGTAAAAACCGATGCCCAAGGCCTCGCGCGACGCGGCGGGGTGCGGCCGGATCAGGCCGCCTTCGCCGCGCGCCGTCGGTTTTCCAGCAGGATGGCCAGGCCCAGGGACGACCCGCCCGCGACGAGCAGGCTGAGCAGCCAGCCCAGGTCTTGCGCGATCTGCGTGAAGAACAGGGTGTAGAGCTGGATGACGAAGAAGGTCGCGCCGTAGCCGGTGAGCATGCGCATGCCGCATCGTATGCCTGCGTAGGCCAGGGCGGGGTTCAGGACCAGCCAGGCCAGGTTGAAGGCCAGCAGCTCGGAACCGCCGGCCAGGTGCCAGTCGTCCATGCCGCCGTAGTTGCCAAAGAGAGAAAGCAGCCACAGGGCCATCTCGCCCAGGAACAGGCCCGCCGCAATCCATACCTTGGCAAAGCCGCGATAGGCGGCCAGGAGGCCGTGCTCGGCGCGCAGGTGGGCCAGGCCCATGAGGCCGGCGAGCAAGGCCGCGCCGAGAAAGCGCAGCGGATAGTTCATGCCGAACCAGTAGGCGCTCCAGGCCGAGTCGTAGCCCGTCGCGCCGCCGAACCAGATGAAGAACACCACCATGCTCAGGACGACGAGGAGGACGTTGTTCAGCGCGTAGGCGAGCGCCAGCAGGACCGCCAGGTCCGTCAGCAATAGCGCGGGCCAGTTGCCGCTGCCCGTGGAATACAGGATGCCGAGCGTGAAGGTGAGGCCGATCAGCGCGAAGGCGGCCAGCAGCTCCAGAGCCCGGCCGGTCCAGAGCCACGCGCGTTGCCGCAGTTTCCGGCCGGCGGCCAGCAGGCCCAGGGTCGCCAGGGCCAGGACGACGGCGAGATTCTGCCAGGTGAAGACATAGGCCTCACGGACCAGGACGACCGCGCCCGCGGCGGCCGCGATCGCGCCGAAGACCAGGAACCAGCGGCCCAGCGAGCGCCAGTTCCATTTGCCGGCCGGATATTGCGCCGACAGCTGTGCGTGCGTGGCCGCGTCCAGCAAGCCTTCGCGCAACAGCTGGTCGAGTTCCGCATGGACGGCCTGGTTGCGGTGTGGGGCGGAGGCCTTTCCCGCTGACTGCCTTTCGAACAGCCACCCCAGCAGCATGCCGGCCGCCCCGCCGATGAGCAGGAACCAGCCCGTGGACAGGCGATCCTGGAAGCGGTCGAAAAACTGCGTGTACAGGTCGATGGAGAGAAAGACGACGCCGAAGCCGACCGGCTTGCCGTCGCTCAGGCGGGCGCCGAGCACGATCTGCAGCAGGCAGGCCGCGGTGAAGACCAGCACCCAGGCCCATGCGGCGTACCCGCCGTAGATGCCCAAGCTCTGGAACCAGAGCGCGCAGTCGAAGTAGATCAGGCCGGCGATCACGTAGAGCCGGCCGAAGCCCGCGTAGCGCCGCAGGCGCAGGACGCGGGTCTCGGCGTGCTGGTGCCACAGGCCGAATGCCGCGCAGGCGGCGCCGGCCAGGGCCACCAGGCGCGGGTTGTACAGGTCCGCGAAGTAGGCGCCCGCGCCCATGTAGCCGCCCGAGGCGCAAGCCTGGAAAGCGAACAGCAGCGCCAGCAGCAGCGGCCAGCGCAGGTGATGGCGGTAGGCCGTGGCGGCGCTCAGGGCGGCGATCACGAACAGCAGCGCGTAGGCAATGCGAGTGGCGGCGACCAGCTCGGCGTCGTCGCCCGACAGCAGCAACAGCATGGCGCCGTATGCGGCGATCAGGCCCGTGGTGACCAGGGCGCTGCCGGTGATGGGGTGGCGCCGCGCGGGGTCGGTGGCCATCTTGACGCCATGGCGCCAGAGCGCGACGGCCGCGGCGCCGCACAGGACGGCGTTCAGCGCCGCGGATCCGGAAAACGTGGCGACCAGCGCCAGCACGGCCAGGCCGAGGAGGAAGACCGCCGCCAGCCCCAGCCACGAGATCAGGCCGGAAAGGACGGTGCCCTGCCGCCGGTATCGGTTGCCGAGCCGGGCCGACAGATCCTGGCCGATCAGGCCGCGGTAATGCCAGTCGGCGCTCTCCTGCGCGAGCAGTCGGGAGGTGGAGGGCTTCATCGGCGGTGAGGCAAGTTGTCTGCAAGCTGACAAGGATAGCAGGGCAGCTTGCACGAATCCGACACGCTGGCGCGCAAGGCAAGGCTGGCGCGGCCTCGCCGAAAATATATCATGTTATGATATATCCATGAAATCCCAAGAACGCTCGTCCAAGGACGCGCCGCCGGCTCCGCTGTTGGACAAGCAAGACTTCGAAACCCTGTCCGATTTCCGCTATCACCTGCGCCGCTTCCTGCGCGTTTCCGAAGACCTGGCGCATGCCCAAGGCATTACGCCGCTGCAATACCTGCTGATGCTGCACATCAAAGGCTATCCCGGCCGCGAATGGGCCACCGTGGGCGAGTTGGCCAAGCGATTGCAGGCCGCGCCGCACGGCACTGTGGCCCTGGTCACGCGCTGCGAAGAGGCCGGCCTGGTGGTGCGCCGCCCGAGCAGCGCCGATGCGCGCCAGGTCGAAGTGCATCTCACGCGGCAAGGCGGCCAGCTGGTGGCGCGCCTGGCAGCGCAGCACCAGAACGAACTGTCCGCCTTCGGCCGCGCTTTCAAGATTCCCAACGTCAAGTGAAATTCATGAGTACCCTAAAACATCGGCGCGATTTCGCTACCGACATGACCCTGTTCCGGATCATCGGAATAGCCTGCGTCATCGCCATACTGGCCACGATAGCCGCGGCGTTGCTGCTGGACCTGATCTACTTCTTCACCAATGTGTTCTTCTTCCATACCTTCTCGCTGGTCAACCATTCGCCGGCCGATAACACGCTGGGCTGGAAGGTGATCATCGTCCCGGCCATCGGCGGCCTGATCGTCGGCCTGATGGCGCGCTTCGGCTCGGACAAGATCCGCGGCCACGGCATTCCCGAGGCCATCGAGGCCATCCTCTTCTCCAAGAGCCGTGTGTCGTCCAAGGTGGCGGTGCTCAAGCCGCTTTCGTCGGGCATCGCGATCGGCAGCGGCGGGCCCTTCGGCGCGGAAGGCCCCATCATCATGACGGGCGGGGCCATCGGTTCGCTCCTGGCCCAGTTCGTCAAGCTGACGTCTGCCGAGCGCAAGACGCTGCTGGTGGCGGGCGCCGCGGCCGGCATGACGGCGGTGTTCGGCACGCCGGTGGCGGCCTTGCTGCTGGCCGTCGAACTGCTGCTGTTCGAATGGAGGCCGCGCAGCATGCTGCCCGTGGCGGTGGCTTGCGCGGTGGCGGCCTTTTTGCGCGGCACGTTCATGGGCACCGGCCCGCTGTTCCCGGTGGAGACCGGGCCGGTGACCTTGCCCGCGCTGATCTCGTGCATCCTGGCCGGCCTCTTGTGCGGCGTGCTGGCGCGCTCCCTGTCGATGGCGCTCTACAAGGTCGAGGACATGTTCGAGCACCTGCACGTGCACTGGATGTGGTGGCCGGCCATCGGCGGCCTGGTGGTGGGCCTGGGCGGCTATTTCCAGCCGCGCGCGCTGGGCGTGGGCTATGACGTCATCGGCGATCTGCTGCACAACCACCTGACCATCGGCGTGGTGCTGGCGATCCTGGTCGTCAAGGCCATCATCTGGGTGGTGGCGCTGGGCTCGGGCACCTCGGGCGGGGTGCTGGCCCCGCTCCTGATGATGGGCGCGGGCGTGGGCGTGGTGCTCGGCCCCATCCTGCCGGGCGGCGACACGGGCCTGTGGCCGCTGGTCTGCATGGCGGCCACGCTCTCCGGCGTGCTGGGTGCGCCGCTCACGGCCATCACGTTCGCCTTCGGCCTGACGCACAGCGCCAATGCGTTCCTGCCGGTCATGCTGGCGTCGATCGTGTCCTATGGCTTCGTCGTGCTGACCATGCCGCGCTCGATCCTGACCGAGAAGATCGCGCGCCGCGGTTTCCACATCTACCGCGAATACACGGTCGACCCGCTCGAGCGCCATTCCGTGCAGGAAGTCATGACGCGCCAGGTGCGCACCATCGAAGCGACGGAGTCCCTGGCCCAGGTCCTGCAGGAGCATTTCGGCCCCTCGCAGAGCCATCGCGCCTTCCCCGTGGTGCACGACGGCGTGCTGGTCGGCATGCTCGACCGCGAGGCGCTGCTGGCGGGCCAGGCCAGCGGCGTGGTCTCGGTTGCCGATCTGTTCGGCGCCAATGTTCCGCTCGTGGCCCTGCCGGAAGAAACCTGCCGCATCGTCGCCACGCGTCTGGCGGTGCACGGCGTGGAGCGTCTGCCGGTGGTGCAGGACGCGCAATCGCGCCGCCTGGTGGGCCTGGTCGCGCGCAGCGACCTGATCAAGCCGTCGCTGGAACTCTTTGACGAAGAGTTCCATCGCGAGCGCCTGCGCAAGAACATGTTCTTCACTTCGGCCGAGTAAGCGCCGGGGGAATGAAAAAAGCGATGCCGGGAGGCATCGCTTTTTTTGCATTGAGCAGGCCGGGAAATCAGGCGTAGGTATTGATTTGCGTACCCAGGGTGCCCGAGGTCGCCAGTTGCGGCGATACGGACTGCATGAGCGAGCTGATTTCACTGGACGCGAGATTCAGGCTCTTGCGCAGCATGAGCGTACCCACGGTTGCGTTGGTGTCGGCCGACTGCATGCTCAAGGCCAAATTGGCCATGGCGCTGGGGGAAATATCCATGCGGGCTCCTCTTTCGGTGCGAATTCTACGAAGGCATCATAGCCGCGCGAATGCGCAAGATTTGTTACAGCCAGGCGGCAAAGCCGATTCTTTGCGCTTTTTTGCAGTTATTGCGCCCCTGGCTCGGGCTTGAAGAACATATCGCGCATGCCCGGGCTCATGGGCATGTGCAGGTCGACGCCCAGGCCAGGCAGCGGGGCGTTGAACCAGCGGTCGTAGATGGCCTGCATGTCCGGGCCGGCGTAGATCCGGCGCAGGGCCGTGTCGACCGCATGGGCGAACTCCGGATCGTCGCGGCGGATCATGAATCCGTAGTGCAGGGGCGGGGCCAGGGAGTCGCGCGAAATCGCGTAGCGGTCGGGCTGCCCCGAGGCGTCGATCAGCGCGCGCAGCAGCACGTCGTCCATGGGGAAGGCGCTGACCCTGCCTTGCGCGAGCATGTCGAAGGCCGTCTGGCTGCTGGAGACGACGAGGATGGACAAGTTGAGCCGGCGCTGGCGATTGAGCCGGGCGATGTCGCTGACATTGCTCGTGCCTCTTACGACCACCACGCTCTTGCCGTGCAGGTCTTCGATCGAGCGCAGCGAGTCGGCCGCCAGCGACGCATAGCGCGACGCGGTGATGAAATGGCTGGGTGTGAAGGCCACGCTGGCGAGCCGCCGCGGGGTGACCGTGCTGGTGCCGCACTCGATGTCGACCGAGCCGTTGTTGACGTCTTCGATGCGGTCGCCGTAGTTGAGCTGGTTGTATTGGATCGCGAGCCTGGGCAGGGCAAGCTTGACGCGCAAGGCTTCGGCCAGGCGGTTGCACAGCTCGATCGAGTAGCCCATGACCTTGCCGTTGGGGTCGATATAGTCGAAGGGCGGTTCGTGGCCGTCGTAGCCGATGCGCAGCACCCCGGTCTGGCGTATGCGGTCAAGGGTGGAGACGGCGGGCTGGGCCAGCGCCGTGCCGGCCACCAGCAGCGCGGCCACGAGGCTCAGGCCCGGATATCGGAATCTAGCAAATGCGGACAAGCGCATGGTGTATGGAGGTTCTGGTCAGTTCAGGTATTCGCGCGGTTTGGCGATCCAGTCGCGCAGCGTGGGCGACATGGGGAGGTCGAGGCTGTGGCCATAGGGCGGAATGGGCTGCACGAACCACTTCTTGTAGATGCGGTCGATTTCGTTGCTGGCGTACAAGGCGCCCAGGGCTTGATCGACCGCGTTCTTGAAGGCGAGGTCGCCGGCCGGCATGACGATGCCGTAGGGCTCGGGCTCGCTGAATGCCTCTTGCGAGATGACATAGTCGTCGGGATCGCGGGAGCTGGCGACCAGGCCGGCCAGGATGCTGTGGTCCATGACGAAGGCCGAGGCCTGGCCGGTCTGGACCAGGCGGAAGGCCTCGCCGTGCGTGCGGCGCAGCACCACGAGAATGTGCAGGTCGCGCTTCTTGTTGACGCTGTTGAGCTGGTCCAGGTCGCTCGTGCCCGAGGTGGCCGTGACGGTGTGGCCGGCCAGGTCGGCGATGGTGTTGAGCCCCGAGCTTTTTTTGGCGACGAAGTTCGTCGTCGTGAAAAAGAACGGGTAGGAGAACTCGGCCTGCTTGCGGCGCGCGGCGGTGTTGGTGGTCGTGGCGCATTCCATGTCGATGCTGCCGTTGTTGACCTGGATGAAACGGGACGCCGTGTCGACCGGTTTGTAGTTGATGTCGATGCGGTCCAGATTGAGCTTCTTGGCCAGGCCCTTGACGACTTCCTGGCAGATGTCGATGGCATAGCCCATGACCTGGCCGTTGTCCGCAAAGGAAAACGGCGGCCCGCTATGGCGGTAGCCGATGACGATGCGGTGCGTGCCGGCGATCTTGGCCAGGGTGTCGGCGGCCCGGGCCGGCGCGAGCGGCGCGGCCAGCAGCAAGGCCGCGCACGCCAGGCCCAGCCAGCGGGGCGGACGCGTGGGGGGGCGGGACGGCATGGTGTGCGTGACGGGCATGGGGAGGTTCTGCATGGTCTCAATGCGTGGGCGTACCGATCCACGTCTGGCCGGGTGTGCGGGGTTCATGGAAGAGATAGCGGCCGCGCCCGGAGTTCTTGGCCGCGTACAGCGCCGCGTCGGCATGCCTGAGCAGGTCGTGGGCGTTGTCGCCGTCGTCGGGCGCGAGCGCGACGCCTATGCTGGCGTTGATGTTCAAGGCCAGGCCGTCGACCAGGAAAGGCCGCTGCAGGGCCTCGAGTATGCGTTCGGCCAACCTGGCGGCTTCCAGCCGCGCGTCGCGCACGACGGTCTGCACCGCGACGAATTCGTCGCCGCCCAGGCGCACGGCCAGGTCTTCGGGGCCGAGCAGCAAGTTCAGGCGGTCGCCCACGGCCACGAGCAGCGCGTCGCCCGTGGCGTGGCCGTAGCTGTCGTTGACCGGCTTGAAGCGGTCCAGGTCGAACAGCATCACGTTGAAGCGCGCGCCCGAGGGCAGGCCTTCGACCATGCGCGCCAGCACGCGGTCGAGATAGGCGCGGTTGGGCAGGCCGGTCAACGGATCGTGATGCGCCATGTGGTCCAGCCGTATGGCGGTTTCCCGGAGGGAGAGCAGCTGTTCGCGTTCGACCGCGGCCTTGCGCAGCGTTTCGATGGCGTTGGCGAGCTGGCCGATTTCATCGCGCCTGTCCTGGTGAGGCGCGACGGTCTGGGTGTCGCCCTGCGCCATGCCGATGAGCGAGCGAATCAGCGCGGGAACGGGGCCGAACAGGCGGCGCAGGAGGTAGATGACGGCCAGCGCGGCGGCCAGCAGCACGGCCACGAGCACCAGCAGGGCGTTGTTGATGAGCGTGTTGCGCGTGCGGTAGAGATGCTCGCGCGTGCCGATGCTGGAGATGAGCGCGCCGGTCGGCTTGCCCAGGCGCGTGGCGATGGGGATGGCGTTGACGAAGTATTCGTGGCCGTCGATGCGGGCGAAGCCCGTGTAGGGCTCCTTGAGATCGAGCAGGTCCGACGAGACTTGCCGCGCATCGGACGCCGATGCGCTTTGCGTGTTCGAGCCGTCGTCGGCGCTGGCCAGGGTGTAGCCCGGCTTCTTGCCCGGCTGGTAGTGCAGCAGCCAGACGTTGTTCAAGGTCTGCGCGGACGCCAGCGCCAGGACGTCGATCGGGCTGAAACCGGTCTGCAGGATGGACTCTTCGTCGCCCAGCGGCGTGTCGGAGACGATGCGGGTGACGTGTCCGCTGCGGTCGTTCTGGACCGTGACGAAGGTGTAGATGCCGCGTATGGCGGCGGTGGAGATCTGGGTGTCGATGGTGGCCTGGTTCAGCCACTGGTCGTGCGAAATGCGCTCCACCACGATGAAGCCGATGCTGGCGCCTATGCCGTAGGCCAGCAGCACGGCGCCCAGCAGGAACAGGACTGTTTTGCCCAGAAGCGATTGGCGCCAGCGCGGCGCGGTGATAGTCGGGGGCAGGCTGGTCTGCGCAGGCGCTGGCGAGGCTTGCGGGGTGGGCCGAAAGTGCTCCATAGCATTGAGCTTATTACAAATCGGCCAACCCGGCAGCTTAGGGTAAAACGATACCGCCCAGGGCAAGCAGCCGGGCCGTCTCGTACAGAGGCAGGCCCATCACGCCGCTGTAGCTGCCCGTGATGCCTTCGATGAAGACGCTGGCCAAGCCCTGAATGCCGTAGGCGCCGGCCTTGCCATAGGGCTCGCCGCTGTCGCAGTAGCGTTCCCGCTCCGAGGCCGTCGTGGCGCGCATGGCGACCTGGGTGACGGAGACCGCCTCGAACAGGCGCCCGTGCGCGGCCAGGGCGACGGCGGTGCGGACTTCGTGCGTGGCGCCCGACAGGGACTGCAAGATGCGCAGGGCGTCGGCCCGGTCGGTGGGCTTGCCCAGCACGGCGCCGTCCAGAATCACGGTGGTGTCGGCCGCGAGCACGGGCAGGACGGCGAGCTCCTGGCTCCGCATCCAGGCCTGGCCGCGCTCGGCTTTTTCGCGGGCGGTGCGCAGCACGTAGTCGGCGGGGCTTTCGCCGGGCAGCTGCGGTTCGTCGTCGCCGGGCGGGGCCGGTGCGAGCAGGACTTCGTGCGCCAGGCCGATCTGCAGCAGCAGTTCGCGGCGGCGCGGGCTGGCCGAGGCCAGGTAGAGGCGGGGAACGGCGGCGTCGCTCATGCTCGATGGTAAGGATGGTTGGTCATGATGGCCCAGGCGCGGTAGAGCTGTTCGGCCAGCAGCACGCGCACCATGGGATGCGGCAGGGTGAGCGAGGAAAGCCGCAGCATGCCGTCGCAGGAGGCTTTCAGCGCGGCGTCCAGGCCGTCGGGGCCGCCCACGAGAAAGGCCACGTCGCGGCCGTCCGAGCGCCATTGTTCCAGCTGCTTGGAGAGCGCCATGGTGGTGAGGTCGCGGCCGCGTTCGTCCAGCGCGAGCCGCAGCGCGTTGGCGGGCAGGGCGGCCTCGATGCGCTTGGCTTCGGCGGCCATCATCTGGGCGGGGGTCTTGCCGGAGGTGCGCGGCTCGGGTTTGATTTCGCGCAGTTCGAGGGCGCAGTCGGAGGGGAGGCGCTTGGCGTAGTCGTCCCAGGCGGTCTGGACCCAATCGGGCATGCGGGTGCCCACGGCCAGGATGATTAGCTTCATCGGATTGAGTTCCTCTTTCTCTGGATGCCTGTCGAGTTCTTAAGACGCCGTCGACAGGACTGCGGGAGTTCCGATGCTCGCCCGGTGGGCTGCGGTTGGCCGCCCCGTGCTTCGGAATTGCGCAGGGCAGCCTCGGCGACTAAAGAGCTCAACCGAGGCGACTCAAAGACTCAAATCGTCACCGTCATCCATCATCCCACCCATCGCAGGCCGATTGGATTCAGGCAGCAGCTTCACACGCACCGGCTTGTCGCCCCAGATCTCTTCCAGGTTGTAGTACTGGCGGATGGCGGGCTGCATGACGTGGACGACGATGTCGCCCAGGTCGACGACGACCCATTCGCCGGTGTCTTCGCCTTCGATCGTGATGCCGGTGAGCTTGAGCTCGCGGCCGCAGTTGGCGACGCTGGAGGCGAGCGCGCGGGTCTGGCGGTTGGACGTGGCGCTGGCCAGGACGACGCGGTCGAACAGGCTGGTCAGATGCGTGGTGTTGAAGACTTTGATGTCCTGCGCCTTGACGTCTTCTAGGGCGTCGATGACGGCGCGTTGTAGTTTTTGTATGTCCATGGTTCGGTCGGATCTAGGAGGTGTAGAGGTGGTGCGCGGCGATGTAGGCGGCCACGTCTGGGTCGAGCAGGCCCAGGGTGGTGGCGCCGATGGCCAGCCGCGCGCGGATGTCGGAGGCGGAGATGTCCATGGGCTGGAAGGGGAGCTGCTCCAGCGTGCGTTGATGGCCGGCGAGCCAGGCGGCCAGTTCGTCGGGCGCGCGCAGCGGCGTGCCGGGGCGCACGGCCACGGCCAGGGTGACGCGTTCGGCGATCTCCTGCCATGCGCGCCAGGTGCAGAAATTGGTCAGCTGGTCGGCGCCCAGCAGCCAGATGTAGTGCGGGCCGGCGGGCAGGGCGCGCAGGGTGTCCACGGTATACGTGGCGCCGCCGCGTTCGACCTCGATAGGGTTGGTCGTGAGGCCCGGGTGCTTGGCCGCGACGATTTCCAGCATATGCAGGCGGTGCCGGGGCGCGGCCTTCAGCTTGTCGCGCTGCCAGGGGGCGGCGGCCGGAACGAGCTGGACTTCGTCGAGCGCGAGGGTTTGCAAGGCCGCCAGGGCCAGGCCGGTGTGTGCTTCGTGCACGGGGTCGAAGCTGCCGCCCAGGAGGCCGATGCGCTTAGCCATGCCTGGCCTATATCCAGTCTCGCGGCGCGAGGAAACTCTGCAGGCGGGCTTCGGGCGTATCCGGTTCGGGCTGGTAGTCGTAGCGCCAGTCGGCCGTGGGCGGCATGGACAGCAGGATGGATTCGGTGCGACCGCCCGACTG
>Ga0209455_1000527_pt1 | contig 27020 bp, 27 predicted proteins | sample AraplaCol_mCL_r2_FD_184275 | JGI IMG/M metagenome (GOLD analysis project Ga0209455, IMG submission 184275) | Arabidopsis root microbial communities from North Carolina, USA - plate scrape CL_Col_mCL_r2 (SPAdes) (version 2) | ecosystem: Host-associated > Plants > Roots > Endosphere | place: USA... | reverse complement strand
TCCGCGCCAGCAGCCCGGCGCTCGCCACGCCTGCGCCGGACGCCATCGCCTGCGCGAAGAAGTCGCACATATCGGCCAGGGCCTGCTGCGCATCGAGCGTCTGCCGCGGATCCGGCGTGGGGCTGCTGATGAAGGCGGCGATGTCGGCCGACCAATCGACGAATTCGTCCGGCACTTGTTCCGCCAGCCCCAGCAGGCCGGCAATCACCAGAGCCGGCAAGGGGCGGGCGAACGCCTGCACGAAATCGAAACCTGCGGCGGCCTCGGTGTCGATCCGCGCGATCAGGCGGTCCGCGATGCCGGCGATGACAGGCGCCTGCCGCTGCAGGTCTGCCGGCTTGAAACCGACCTGGACCACGTCGCGCAAACGGCGGTGCGCCCGGCCATCGAGAAACAGCAGCGAACGCGCGAACACGCGCTTGAACTTCAGGTGCGCGGACGCCGATCCTTGCCTGAGATCCTGCGCGCCATTCAGACCGCTGTTGATCCAGCGCGCCGCGCGCCTGGCCGAGAAGCGCGGATCGCGCAGGGCGGCCATGACGTCGTCATAGCCGGTCAGCAGCCATGCACCGCCGCAATAGGCCTCGCTCCAGGCCGGCTCCCGGATGCCGCCGCACGCCGCTGTCGATCCATCCGGCGTCACGGTTGCGCCACCTTCGGGCAAGCAAGGGCGATGTCATTCAGACTCATAGATAAAATCCAAAGCAAGATTTGAAAGGCTTAGAATTTTGCTTCGTCGGATTCTATCTTCGTGCTTTTTTAGCAAACAATAAGTTTTTTCATAGATTATCTATAAATGAGCGGCATAAAAAACGCCTCGCCGACCATCGTCGACCGCATCGCCGATACCTTGCGCACGCGCATCGTGCGCGGTGAAATCGCCGGCGGCGCGGCGCTGCGCCAGGATCATGTCGCGGAAGAATTCCAGTCCAGCCACGTGCCGGTGCGCGAAGCGTTCCGGCAGTTGGAGGCGCAAGGACTCGCGGCCGCATTGCCGCGCCGCGGGGTGAGGGTGACCACGCTCGATCCGGCGGTGATCAAGGAAACCGTGGCGATGCGCGCGGCGCTGGAAATCCTGGCCCTGCGCCACGGTGCGCCACGACTCACCGCGCTGCACATCGACCGCCTGGAGCAGGCGCACGAAGCCTGCTCGCAAGCCGCGTCCCTGGCCGAATGGGATGCGGCCAACAACCAGTTCCACGACGTTCTTTCCAGCGAATGCGGTATGCCGCGGCTGCTGGCAGTGCTGCGGCAGCTGCAGCTCACCAATTCGCGCTATCTGTTCGCGACCGGCATGAAGCGGGGCTGGCAGCCGCGTTCCGATCACGACCACATGCTGATCATCGGCGCATTGAAAGAGAAGAAAACCGACCGCGCGCTGCAACTGCTGAGCATGCACATCGGCACCATGGAGCGGATCGGCTTCAGGTCGCCTTGAGTTCGATGCGCGCCGGCCTGCCGAAGTTGACTTGCGTCAAGCCTCGCCCGGGCGATCCCGCCTAACTTTCCGATCAAGCAGCCGAGAACCGCGCGGCTTGAACAGATTGCCGGACCGAGGGCCACGACCATGGGGATCGATCAACACAATGAGCCGGCGCGCCTATCTGAAAAAAGCGGACGACACATGGCCAGACGCAGCATTCCGTTATTCAGGATCATGGGGATTTCCATCGCCTTGGATTACTCCTGGTTCGTCGTTTTCGCGCTGTTGACCTGGGCGCTTGCGACCGGTTACTTCCCCGCCGAATACGGACCATCGTCGCGGATCATGTATTGGATGGCTGGCGCGGCAACCGCTGTCATGATCTTCGTGTGCGTGCTGCTGCATGAGCTGGGGCATGCGGCTGTCGCCCTGTACTACAAGATCCCGGTGCGCAGTATCACGCTTTTCATTTTCGGAGGCGTCGCGCAAATCGGTGCCGAACCGCCAGGCGCCATGGCCGAATTTTTCATCGCGGTCGCCGGCCCCCTGGTGAGCCTGGTCCTGGCGATCTTGTTCTATATCGCGCAACCCTTCGCAGGGCCGCTGCTCGGCATGGCCGGCTATCTTGCCTACGTCAACCTCGGCTTGCTCCTGTTCAACCTGATTCCCGGCTATCCGCTGGACGGCGGGCGCGTGCTGCGCGCCATAGTCTGGGCGATGACCGGCAGCTTGCAACGCGCAACGCTTATCGCTGCGAACGCAGGCCGGATCTTCGGCCTGTTGCTGATCTTTCTAGGTGTGCTGCAGATATTGGACGGTAATGCGGGAGGGATCTGGATCGCGTTCATCGGCTGGTTCCTCGATAGCGCCGCGCACGCGCAGGTCACGCAGGTGCGAATGAAAAACCTGATAGCGGGGCATCGCGTATCGCAGGCCATGAACGCGCATTGCGTCGCCATCCCTCCCGGCATGACGCTGCAGGAGCTTGTGAACGGGCCTGTGCTGGGTAGCGGGCAGCGCAGTTTTCTCGTCGAGCGCGAAGGCCAGATGGCGGGATTGGTGACTTTGCATCAGATCAAAACCGTGCCCAGGCATCAATGGCCGCAAACGCGCGTCGATCAGGCCATGATTGCCCTGGAGAACGCGAAATGCATCGATGCCGACGCCGAGCTGTGGACCGCGCTCGAGATTATGGACCGCAATGGCGTCAACCAATTGCCGGTCATCCGTGATCGCCGGGTCGTGGGCATGCTCAACCGGGAAGATATCATCACGTTCCTTCGCACGGTCTTCGAGATCAAAGTGTGATCACAGGCGCCGTTGCGGTTTTCGCGGCATACGCAAAGGCGAATCTGTGCAGGCAGGCTAGGCTGCCCTGGAAGCGGTATTGCCGACGTTGCCGATCAGGTCCGCCGGCAATTGCGCGACGGCGAGGGCGACGGTTTCCTGGATCAGTTCCGAATCCAGCTCGGGCGTTAAATCCGCCGGCTTGCCCATGCTGCCGGTCGGGACGGCCTGCATGTCCGCCGCCAGTTCGAATTCGGTGCCGCAATTGCGGCAATATAGCAACTGCCCGCTGGCGCTGCGCCGGGTGAGCACCAACGTCGGCCCACAAGCCGCGCACCGCTGCAGCGGTATGCCGTCGGCGCTGTGGCCCATCACATGCTGCAGATCGCCGCGCTCTCCCAGCGTGATCAATGCCTGGACGCTCTGCGCGTCGAACTGGGCTCCGCTTTCGCTGCGCAGAATGCTGAGCGCTTTCTCCAGCGGCATTCCCCTGCGATAGGGCCGATGGCTGGTCATGGCGTCGAAGGCATCGCAAACGCCGACTATCCGCGCCATTTGCGGGATCTCGTTTGCCGCAAGGCCCAGCGGATAGCCTGCTCCGTCGGGACGCTCGTGATGCAAGCGCACTGCGTCCATCACCAGCGCGGCCAGGGGATGACCCGCCAGCATGCGCGCTCCCATGGCCGGGTGAGTCTTGATGACGGCATATTCTTCGTCGGTCAGCCGATCCGCTTTGCGCAGAATCGCATCGGGTACGGCGATCTTGCCCAGATCGTGCAGGAAGCCACCCAGGCCAATGCGGGCGATCTCCGCGGGCGCCAGCCCGAGCGCCTCGGCCAGCAATTGGGCATAGCGCGAAACCCGCCACAAATGCCCGCCGGTATAGGGGTCCCGGGCCTCGACGAACCACGCCATGGCCAGCAGGCTGGCCAGCAATTGGGTTTGTCCGCTGGAATGCGGGGATAGGGCGCGCGCAACGACAGGGGGGGTGGGCCGTTTGGCAAATCTGTCGAAAAATCGCATGGCGGTGCTCCTATCCGGTCTCTTGCAGAGATCCAACGCGGGCATCCTACCAAACTCGATCGCTCGCAGGCATTGAAGATTTTTCGAGACCGCTATGCCGGTCTCGCCGGGGGCTGCGGGTCGGCCGACGCGAGCCTGGCGACAACGAGCTCCACGAACCGACTCAATCTCGCGGCTATTGCTGCGTGCGACGACGCAGGCGTTCGGCAATAGCCGCGTCACCCATCCGACCTCGTCTACGACTGCATTGGCACCCTCGATGCCGCCTCTGAGCGGATCGAACCAAGTCCGATGAGTCGCGGGTGGGTGCCTCGAGAATTGATTCGAGTTCTTATCCGTATTTATTACTTTACATAATATACATTATGCGTAATACTGACGGGCCGCAGATTGGCTAATCCGGCTAACCCCGGAAGATGTCGAACGGCTCGATCCTCAACACCCGGCGGATCCCGATATAGCTGGAGACCACGGCGATCAGCAAGACCATCGCAAACGAAAATGCGAGATTCCAGGGCGTGGTGATGGCCGCATAGTTCGGCAAGAAGCTCTGAATCAGTGCGATCACCACCGTGACCAGCCCCACGCCAATGCCATACCCTGTAAGCGCGGTAAACGCGGCCATGAACAGGATCATCTTCACTAGTTCGCTTCCCTTGGCCCCGATGGCCTTGAGCGCGCCGAACTTGTCCAGATTCTCGAGCACGAACGCATAGAACGTCTGCCCCGAAATCGAAGCGCCAACCAGGAAGCTGATGATCGTCATCAACAGAATATTGGTCCCAATGCCGGTCTGATATGTATAGAAATCGGCAATGCGCTGATTGAACTCGTCCTTGGTCAAGGCGAGGTAGCCCAGCTTGGCCGTCTGCTGTTTGATCGATGCGACCACCGCCGGCGTCTTGGGCTGTACGAGAATGTACGACATGGTGAAACGGGTGCCCGGGATATAGGCGACGGCGCGGCTGTATGTGGTGTATAGCGTCGGCACGCCGTTCAGGCCATTCGCGGAAACCTTCGCCAGGCCGACGACAACACCGCGGAGGTCGTTGATCTCGAAGGTGGTCCCGATTTTCGGGTTGCCCAACTTTGAGATTTCCGGGTCGTCGACCACCAGAAAAGCATCGTCCGCATAGATATCGAGAATGCTTCCCTCCTCCATGTGCGGACGACCGAAAAGACTGGCGTCGTCCAGGCCGACCACGCTCACCGATTGATAATTGCCGTTGGCAAGTTTGACCTGGGCGCCGCCGATGTACAGCGGCGCAGCGTATTTCACGCCGTCTATGCTCAGCACCGCGTCCAGAAGAAAAGCCGGCAAGGGAAAAGAGATAGTGGGCGTGTTGACGGCTGGATCGATCACCCACATTTCGGCTCCCACATTCGTGACGGTCGAATAGGCCCGGTTCAAGATGCCCGCGAACATCGCCGTCATCTGCATCATGAGAAACACCGCAAACACGATACCGACCAGAAGCGCGGAGAATTTCGTCTTGTCGTTGACAAGCAGCCGAAAGCCGATGCGCATGATGCCGAGGGATTTCATGCTCATTCCCTGCCCTGCTCCGCGTTCGCGGCTTCCCGCCACCCGCCACCCAGCGCCGCGAAAAGCACGACCGTGTCCTGCTGACGCTGGGCAACCGATCCGAGATAAGCGATGGACGCCTGCTGATACTGGACGTTGGCGGCCAGCACTTCGAGATATCCGGCCATCCCCGCGTGGAAGCTGACCTGTACGAGATCCAGCGCCGTCCGCGCATCGTTCAGCGCGCTCTCCTGCGCCTGCAATGCCTGAGCATCATGCGTCAAGGCATCGAGCACGTCTGCAACCTGGGTAAATGCGGCGAGCACAGTCTGCCGATAGGATGCCTGAGCCTGATCGAACGCGTCGATGGCCGCTTTGCGTCCGTACCAAAGGCTCCAGCCTTCGAACACCGGTATCGAAATGGAAGGGCCGATGCTCCAGAACCTGTATCCGTCGCCCGGTAGCCCGGCAAAGCTGGTGGCATCCTTGCCATAGGCCCCGCTCAGGCTGATGTTCGGGAACATGGCCGCCGTCGCCACGCCGATGTTGGCGCTGGCGGCATGCAGTTGCGCTTGCGCCGCGAGAACATCCGGGCGCTGCCTGACCAGGTCCGATGGCAGGCTGACGGGCAGATCGTCGGGCAATGCAAGCGCAGCCAGCGCGACCCGAGGCGCGTCAACCTCGGTCGGGGTGCGTCCTTGCAGCGTTGCCAGCAGATGCGCCGACTGGCTCATTTTCTGTTCCAACTGCACCACGGCAGCCTGATTTCCGGAGATCAGGCCTTGAATGCTCAATACACCCGAATAGGGCGACGTGCCCGCCCTGACCTGCGCCTCGATGGCTTGCAATTGCTGCGTCTGGAGCGCGATCATCCGGCCGATTGCGTCCGCCTCGGCGGCATAGGCGGCATACGCGATGACGGTATTGACGACGTTGGTGCTCAGCGTCAGGTAGGTCGCCATGGCGAGATAGCGCTGGTAGTCCGACTGGGCGCGCAACGCCTCGACGCCGCGGCGCTTGCCGCCGGCAAAGTCCAGCAAGTACGTCACGCTGCCGCTTGCCGTCATCAAGTTGAAGACGCTCCCCTCCTGCAGCCGGCCGGCAGCCGGCGTTGGCGGCGTGTGCTCGCGTATTGCCTGCCCTTGCGCGCCGACTTGCGGAAAGAACACACCGTACCCTGCCCTCAGGTTGTCCTGGCTTTCGCGCAGACTGGCCTGGGCCGCCGCGACCGTGGGGTTGTTCGATAGCGCCTGGCGCACCGTCCCGTCCAGCTCGGCCGAGCCGAACAGCCGCCACCATTCTTCGGGAACGGGAGCCCCGGACGTGAAGCGCTGCGATTTGCCCTGGGCAACGACCGTCGATGGCGCCAGCGGTTCACGCGTATAGCGGTCGACGCCGGGAGGCGCCGGGCTCACGAAATCCGGGCCGACGGTGCATCCGCATACTATCGCGAGCGCGACGGCGCCCAGCAGCGCCCGCGGATGCCGCAGCCGCACCGCCGCTGCCGGGGTCTCGGAGGCGCGCATCATTTCTGTCCAATGAAGACGTCGACGAGCAGCCCTGGGTAGATCATCGGCAGGTCCGACTTCTTGAACCGAAAAATGACCGGAAGCACACGCAGGTCCACTTTTTCCTGCCGCTGGTTAGATAGTTGGATCTTCGGTGATACATAGGGCTGCACCCGGACAAACTCCAGCGGCACCTTGACGTCGGCGCCCCGCACGGAAAGCTGCGCGCGCATATGGTCGGGGGCAGGAAGGCGCGACACCAGAATTTCGTCGATATAGCAGCGCACCGCGAGGTAGTCCTGCGGCGCACCCATGACGATCACGGGGTCGGCCCCGTTGGTATAGCTGTCGTAGACGCCTTGCGACGAAACGTAGCTGCCCACGGCCGCGTTCAAAGCGAGTATCACGCCGTCCGATTTCGCGGTGAGCGTGTATTTCTGCAAAAGCGCGGCAGCAGCGTTATACGACTGGGACAGCGCTTCGTATTGCCGCGCCTGGTTTTCGATGTCGTAGCGCCACGCGCCGGCACGCGTCAGCTCATATTGACGCCGTGCGACTTCCAGTGCCGTTTCCGCCTGCCCGAGCGCATCGCGGGCGGTATCGACGACGTCCTTGCTGATCGACCGTCTGTCCATTTCATAGGACGCCCGGCGCTTGTCGTATTGATCCCGGGCCGCCTTTGAATTCGCCTGCGCCTGATCGACCTGCGCTTTGGCGACAGCCAGGGTTTCCTTCCTCGGCTCGGCCTTCAATTCGTCGAGCACGACGCCGGCCGCGAGCATCTGGGCCTGCAGCTGCGCCGTCGTCGCGCGCTGCACGGTATCGTCGATCCGCAGCAGCGTGTCGCCCGCGCGCACCTTGTCTGCCTCGTGAGCGAGCACCTGGGTAACCACGCCCGACACTTCGGGGTACATATTGATGTTCGCCCCGCCGGCCTGCTCGCTTTCCACGATACCGGTGGCGTAGACTGCGACGGGATACGGATTGCCGACAGGAACAAAGGCGGGCGGCTCCGGTTTTCGCACCAGGCTGAACAGGTAAGCGCCGAGCAAGGCGGCTGCTATCCCGGCTGCGGAAACCCCAAAAAGCCATTTGTTGCTCATGGCCGGTCTCCGCTGCCTTGGACGACACGGCCGTCTTCCATATGGATGATCCTGTCCGCGTATTCGCTTATCCGGGCATCGTGGGTCACGATCACAACGCACCGATGCTGGTCCAGTATCTTCTGCTTGACGAAAGCGATGATCATGCGGCCCGTATCCCCGTCCAGCGATGCCGTCGGCTCGTCGAGCACGAGAATCTGCGGGGAACCGATGATGGCGCGGGCAATCGCAACGCGCTGCTGCTCGCCGCCGGAGAGCTTGACCGGAAGGATTTCCGCGCGCTCCTTCAGGCCGACCAGGTCGAGGCACTGACGCGCCGCTGTAAGGGAATCCTGCCAATTCCCATGCTTCAGGACCAGCGGGATCGCGACGTTTTCCGCGCTCGTAAGCCTCGGGAACAGGTGATAATCCTGAAACACGAAACCGATCGTGTTCAATCGGAAATCCGCCAGATCGTCTTTCGACAGCGTCCAGATATCGCTGCCGTTGATGCAGACCGTACCGGCATCGGGCCGCAGAATTCCTGAAAGCAAGCTCAATAAAGTGGTTTTCCCGCTGCCCGACGGCCCGACGATGAACAGCATCTCGCCGAAGTGCGCAACCAGATCGACCGCATTGACAGCCGTCATGCGCGCCGACCCTTTGCCAAAAGATTTGGTGAGACCGGACGCGACGATCGCTTCGGTGTCCGCGGTGACTGACATTCGAATGAACCTTCGAGAGACCGCCGATCGCATGGCGTGACGGCAGCGCGCACCCGCTTATCGATGGCCGAAACGCACAATCGAAGCGCCGCGAAAACCAGCATAGCGGCGCCTGCGCATGCGCTATTTGCTCCAGGTCAAGATCGCGGCACGGCGCCGCGTAGAAAGGAGTGCATCAACCGCCTCAGGAGATATTCGCTTCCGGTTACCTCCCAGCTGCAAATAGATCGCAGCTTGCTTGACTTATATCAATCACTCCCTATCCATGACTCGCACAATTGAGATTAAGCGGGGCGGAATCCGCGCAGACAAGGAGACAATCATGGAAATCTCGTTGCGCGACCTTATCACCGTATTTCATGGTATGGGATTCGGTGCGTTGTTCATGCTGGCGTTTTCTGGGGCGCTCGCGGAACTGTTTCGGATGTCCGCGCTAGGGAGAGCCGTGGCAGCCCCCTCGCCGACAGAACACCGGCTGCTCATGCTTTATCTGTCGATCATGGTCGTTCTCGCGTGGGCAACAGTGATCTCGGGAGCCTACCTCGTCTATCCGTGGTATCGGGCGACTCCGCCAGCGGGCCTTGCCGATCTGACGGGCTATCCGCAACGGCTTCTTCTCTCCAGTCCCGAAACATCCGGTTGGCATAGCCTCGGGATGGAATGGAAAGAACATGTTGCCTGGCTCGCGCCGATTTCCATGACGATGGTGGCCTACATATTCGGCAAATATGGAACATCTCTCGTCAAGTTGCCGCAGATTCGCCATGCAGTGCTTGCGTTCGTGATCGTCGCATTTCTCGCGACCGGTATCGCGGGAGCCTTTGGCGCCTTTCTGAACAAGTACGCGCCGGTTCGCGGAGGTCCCGCAATTCACCTTATGAAAGGAGAATGAAAATGAATTCGCCCCAAACCCGAACATCCGCTCGACGCTTGGCGGATGCTGATCATCGGTGGGAAGCCGGCGCGTCCCAGTTCGCGCGAACTGAACTCGCCTGCGCCGTCTCCCTCTCCATCGCCAACGGTCCGGCCGCGGCGGCGATTCTCGCGGCCGGAATCGGATGCTTCTTTCTCGGGGTGTTTTCGCTTGGCGGCGATGCTTCTCAAGCGCTCGCTCGGTTCTTTATCTTCTATACGCCTACCGGGCCGCTTTCTGGTGTGACGACTAGTGCGATCGTGATCTGGCTGCTTTCGTGGTTTGGACTTTCACGTCGTTGGCGTGGAAAATCCGTCGCTCTGGGACGCGTCACGGCTGCTGCATTCATGCTGTTGGCGATGAGCGTTCTGCTTACGTTCCCGCCCTTTATGGATCTTCTGCAAGGAAAATAGCGGCAGAGGGCCTATCCACAGCCACATGGCCCACCTATGGTGGCAAGTTTCACAGATAGGCAGCCGCAATGTCCCAGATGCCCAGGAAGATCAGCAAGTACGAAACCAGTCCGTCTACCCGCCAGACCAGGCCCGGTCGGAATATCCGCCAATGGGCAACCACGACCAGATATGCTCCGGCGCACAGTACGATGCTCGAGGCCAGGATGACCCTGATGCTCACAGCGACGACGGGCATCGCGGAACCGGGAAAAAGCGCGGCATGGCCCGCGATGTTGTCGATGCCGCCCGCGGCAAAGACAAGCGAGCAGCTCCAGAACGACCGACCACCGGTCTGGCTCAACACCATGCGGGCATCGAAATCGCACTTTGCGCCCGGGGTCTGGGCGAGCTTGTAGATGCCCAGGGCGATGGCCTGCGCGCCCATGAGCAGGCCGCCTCCTTTGCCGCCGAGATATCCGACACACAGCACGAGCAGCGCCGCGATCGCGACGACCAGCAAGGCATTGGCCAGCTTGGCCAGGATCACGGCACAGGTCAGGGTTATGGCACACCAATAGGTCATCGCGCTTTGCTGGGAACATCGAGCCGGTGCCGCGGAAACGCGACGCTTGCGTCATTTAATGCGCAAGGCAGCCCCCTCTTTTCCAGGCCATCGCCCTGCGATTGGCACGCATGGCGCGCATTGCACTAGACTAGGAATGGCAGCATCGAGAGCGTCCGGCACAAGCGATACAGGAGAACCCATAGTGGACTTCAAGGACTACTACAAGATTCTCGGCGTGGAAAAGACCGCCACCGCGGACGAGATACGCACCGCATACCGGCGCCTTGCCCGCAAATACCATCCCGACCTGAGCAAGGAGCCCGATGCTCAAACGCGCATGCAGGAAATCAACGAGGCGCGCGACGTCATCGGCGATCCGGAAAAGCGCAGCGCCTACGACGAACTGAGCAGCCACCCGCACGCCGAGCATGACTTCCGCCCTCCTCCCGACTGGAACACGGGCTACGAATTCTCGGGTGGCGACGCCGAGGAAGGCAACTACAGCGAATTCTTCAGCAATCTCTTCGGCCGCGCCGGGCGCGGCCACGCGCCTGGCCGGCACATGGCGGGCGAAGACCGCCATGCCCGCGTCCAGATCGACCTGGCCGACAGCTACCAGGGCGCCACTCGCACCATTACCCTGCAGCAACCCGTGATCGGCGAACAAGGCCGGGTCACGCGCCAGGAGCGCACGCTCGATGTCCGCATCCCCAAGGGCATACGCGAGGGGCAGCACATCCGCCTGCGCGGCCAGGGCGCGCCCGGACTGGGCGACGGCCCTGCCGGAGACCTGTATCTGGACGTGCAGTTCAGCCCCGACGCGCGCTACCGCATCGAGGGCGCCGATGTCTACGGCACCCTGCCCGTGACGCCTTGGGAGGCCGCGCTGGGAGCCTCGATTACGGCGACGACGCCGGCCGGCACCTTCGACGTGCAAGTGCCTTCGAACAGCCAGAACGGCCGCAAGCTGCGGCTGCGCGGCCGCGGCCTGCCCAGCGAGCCGCCTGGCGATTTCTATCTCGTGCTGGAAGTCGTACTGCCTCCCGCCGACAGCGACAAAACACGCCAACTCTATGAGACGATGGCGCGCGAGATGCCCTTCAATCCGCGCCAACGCCAAGGAGCATGAGCCATGCAGCCTACCGACGTTCTCATCGGCCGTTTGCTCGACGACGAATCCCTGACGCTGGACGAACTGGCGCGCGCCTGCGGCGTCAAGCCCGACTGGGTGGTGGAGCACGTGCAGGCTGGCCTTTTCAGCGACGGCAGCGTCGCCATCAGCGCCCAGCGGTTCAGCAGCGTTGACTTGCGGCGGGCCCGCCGCATGGTCCATATCGAACGCGGCTACGACGCGGTGCCGGAACTGGCCGCGCTGGTGGCGGACATGCTCGAGGAAATGGACGAGCTGCGCATGAAAGTGCGGGCGCTGGACCCGAAAAAATAGCGGGCCCGCTCCGCGTCAAACGCGCTTCACAGCCTGACCCGCACGGCCGCCACGATGCGATCGCAGCGCTCGCCGTCGAAGGTGAAGGCGTCGTTCAAGGTCATGTCGATATCGCTGGCCAGCCGTTCCCGCAGCAGGCTGCGCGCCCGGAAGAAACGGGTGCGCACCGTCGCTTCGGGGATCTCCAGCGCTTGCGATACTTCCTCGACGCTCATCTCCTCCACTGCGCGCAGCATGAACACCGTCCGGAACGCTTCGGGCAGCATGTCGATACGCGCCTCCATCATCTTGCGCAGCTCCGCGCGCATGGCGATGCCTTCGGGCTGCCGTTCGGAATCGGCTGTCAGCGAGAGTTGCACTTCAGGCTCGAACGAAATCATCGCAGCATCCAAAGGAATGATCTGGGCCTCTTTTCTGCGCATGCGCCCCAGCGTCTCGTTGATGACGATGCGCACCAGCCATGTCGACAGCTTGGCATCGGAGCGGAAGCTGCCCAAGGCGCGCCAGGCGTGCAGATAGGCATCCTGGAGCACATCTTCCACTTCCGTGTCGCTCTTGAGCAGGCTGCGCGCCGTGCGAAACAGCAGGCGGTTATGCCGCCGCATGATGGCCTCGAAAGCCGCCTCGTCGCCGTCGGCCGCGCGCTTGACGAGCTCTGCATCCGGAGTGTCTTTCGTGAGCGGCGCCAGGGCCTGGAGGTGCGTAGCCTGCATCGCTCAATATCCGTAGAACTCTTCGCTGCGGACGTCGTCCTCGTCCATGCCCGCGCCGACCAGGGCCTGCCGCACCGCTTCGACCATGGGCGGCGGGCCGGCGAGGTAGAAGATCGATGAAGGAAGATCCTTGGTGGCCGACCGGATCAGGTCGCTGTCGATCTTGCGGGTCTCCCCGGCCCAGGCCTGGGAGGAATGCGTCATGTCCGTCATGGTGGCGACCAGGCGGAACCGTGGATTCGTTTTCTGCAGCTGCTGCAGCTCGGAGAGAAAGGCGGCGTCTTCCGGGCGGCGGTTGGAGTAGATCAGGAGCAGATCCCGTTCGGCCCGGTCTTTCGCGGCCTGCCTCGCCATGCTCATGAACGGCGTGATGCCGATTCCCCCGGCGATCATCACGGCGGGACGGCTCGCGTTCTTGTGCAGCGTCAGCGAACCGAACGGGCCATCCACCCCGAGCATCGAGCCTATCGGCCAGGCGCCGAGCGCACGTTTGAACGGGCTGTCGCGCATGCGCGTGGCGACGACCAGCTCGTCCTGGCAGGGCGCGCTGACCAGGGAAAAGGTATGGCGGCAGTCCTGGGCGTCCGGCGGCGCGCCCTCGCCTTCGAGCACGACGTCGATCGCCTGTCCCGGCCGGAATTCGAATCCCGCGGGCTTTGCGAAATGAAATGCCATCGTGCCTTCGGCGACTTGATTGCATGCGACCAGGCGAACGGTGTGAGCTGCCATGATGATCCTCGCTATCTTTGGTTGTCGGTATGCAGCAGGCTCAAGAATTCACGCCGGAGCGCGACGTCTTTCAAGAATGCGCCTCGCATGACGGAATTCCTCATCAAGGACCCGTCGTCCTTGACGCCGCGCCAATGCATGCAGAAGTGGCTGGCCTCGATCACCACCGCCAGCCCGTCGGGCTTGATCAGGCGCTCGAGTTCATTGGCCAGCATGATCACCGCTTCTTCCTGGATCTGAGGACGGCTCATGATCCAGTCGCAAACGCGCGCGTACTTCGAAAGCCCGATCAGATCGGATGAAGGGCTGGGCAATACGCCGATCCAGACCTTGCCCAGAATCGGGCAGAGATGATGCGAGCAGGCGCTGCGCACCTTGATCGGGCCGACGATCATCAGCTCGTTCAGGCGCGATACGTTGGGAAAGGCCGTCACCGGCGGCGGCGCGTCGTAGCGGCCGCGGAACACTTCCTTGATGAACATCTTCGCCACGCGCCGCGCGGTGTTCATCGTGTTGTGGTCGTTCTCGGTGTCGATCACCAGCGAGTGCAGCACCTCCTGCAGCTTGCTTTCCACCTCGAGCTGAAGCGATCCCAGCTCGCCGTCCTCGATGAAGGCCGAGATATTGTCGTTGGCGTGATAGCGCTGCCCGGCTTCGATCAGGCGAGACCGGATGCGATCCGAGGTCTGCGGCTCATCGGTGCTTTTCTCGAGCGGGGATGCGGGAATACTTGCAAGCATGGTCGAATGGCTCTAGTCAGGGTGTTGAATGAAACGCGCGGCACGGTCCGCTATGGCAGGTCTCGGCGGCCGACGCCATGGGTGTAGACCAGCTTGCCGCCGAGCCAGCCGCCCGCCGTCAGGGCGAGAAAGCCGCCGGCATCGAGCGCGAGCGAGACGGTGTTCGGTTCGAGCGCCTGCAGGTGATCCAGCCGCAGCAGCAGACGGATGCCGAACAAGGTTAGCGCGACTAGCATTGCTCCCATGTGAAGATAGGCATCGCGCATCGCCGCGCCTTCCGGCACGCGGGGCAGCTCCATCAAGCCGGCGGCCATGGCCACCAGTGCCATTGTGCATCCGATCGCAAGCAGACCGCCAGACCAGCGCCAGGCGGCCTCGCCGAACCACAGGCCGGCGAAATCGGCGGCGACGGCCAGCGACCAGCACGCGATCGGAAAATGCACCACGGCCGGATGCAGCGGATGGCGTCCCATCAGAGCACCACGCTCAGCAGAGTCAGAAAGCCGATGATGGCCACGCCGGCATGAACGACCACCACGGCCTTGGGCGGCAGTTTCTTGCGCAGGTGAAACGAAGCCAGGAAGAACCCGCCCAGCGCGGCGATCAGCAGCAGAACGAAGCCGATCAGGACCCGCTGCGGCGTATCGCCTTGCGCCAGCATCAGGATCAGCAGGACCAGGCCGACCGCGCCGAGCAGCGCGTGCAGGAGGGACAGCGCCCACGGCGCGAACTTGCCTCGCAGTACATGCGCCGCGAGGACCAGGCCGCCCAGGGCTCCGATGGCGAAAACCAGCAGTACGTAGTCGATCATTTCAGTATCCTCGCGTTACATGGTTAAGGTTGCACTACTGTCCATTGGATGCGGCATCCTCCCGATCCGTTCCCGCCGGTTTCGCGCGCCCCGTGCGGCGGCGACATAGAATGTCGGCTCGATTCGAAGGAACCCCTCGCAGATGAGCACCGCCGACCCAGCCGCCCTCTCCCGGACCAGCCCCCAGGCGGCCGAAGGAAAACCGCCGCGCGCGCTGGAAAAAATACTGAGCCTGCACGATTTCGAGGCTGCCGCGCGCCGGGCCCTGCCCCGCCCCATCTTCGGCTACGTGAGCGGCGCGGCGGAGGACAACCGCACGCGCGACGACAACCGCGATGTCTTCGACGATTACCGCTTCGTGCCCCGCGTGCTGCGCAACGTGTCGGCCCGCGAACAAACGGTCGAGGTATTCGGACAGCGCTTTTGCGCGCCTTTCGGCATCGCGCCCATGGGCATCAACGCGATCTCGGGCTATCGCGGCGACATCGTGCTGGCGCGCTCGGCGCAGGCGGCAGGCATTGCCTCCATCATGAGCGGCTCGTCATTGATCCGGCTCGAAGACGTAGCGACCGCGGCTCCCGCCACCTGGTTCCAGGCCTATCTTCCGGGCGATGCCGAGCGCCGCGCCGCGCTGATCGGGCGCGTGGCGCAAGCCGGATACCGCACGCTGGTCGTGACGGTGGACATTCCCGTCTGGGCCAATCGCGAAAACAATGTGCGCAGCGGCTTCTCCACGCCGCTGCGCCCCAGCCTGCGCCTGGCCTGGGACGGACTGACGCGGCCGCGCTGGCTGCTCGGCACGTTCGCGCGCACGCTGCTCAAGCACGGCATGCCGCATTTCGAGAATTCCTACGCGACGCGCGGCGCGCCCATCGTGTCGTCCAACGTGACGCGCGATTTCACCGCGCGGGACCACCTGAGCTGGGACGACCTGGGCGTCATCCGCCGGCAGTGGCAAGGCAATCTGGTGGTCAAGGGCATCCTGAGCGTGGACGACGCCGCGATCGCCCGCGACCACGGTGCCGACGGCGTCATATTGTCCAACCACGGCGGCCGGCAGCTGGACGGAGCCGCCTCGCCGATGCGCGTGCTGCGCACGGTCGTCGAAACGCTGGGCCCGGATTATCCGGTGATGATAGACAGCGGCTTTCGCCGCGGCTCGGACGTCCTCAAAGCCATCGCGCTGGGCGCGCGCATGGTGTTCGTCGGCCGGCCTTACAACTATGCGCTGGCCGTCGCCGGGGCGCACGGCGTGGCGCATGCCACCCGCCTGCTGCGCGAAGAGATCGATCGCAATATGGCGATGCTGGGCGTCAACGCCTGCGGCGAACTCGGGCCGGACGCGCTGATTCGCATCCGCTAGCCCTGCTTCTTTTACGAGGCGGCGCCCAGTATCTCGCGGCGCACCTTGCCCAGCACGTCCTCTAGCACGTCCGGCGCGATCCCGCTGAGCACGATGCGCATGGCATGCGGCATGCGCATCGACGTGGAAAAGGGTTCGGAGGTGACCACCAGGATGCCCTGGCGCTCCAGGCTGGCCGCGACCTGGTCTATCCGCATGTCCGGCGGAAGGCTCAGCCATTGGAAATAGGACGAGGGATGGGCGCGGACGTCGAGGTCCTTGAGCACGCGGCGCGCCAAGGTCTGGCGGCGGCGCGCGTCCTTGCGCTTGCGGTCTTCGAGCTGGTCGACGATGCCGTTGTCGATCCACAGGCAAGCGAGCGCGATGCTCAGCGACGAGGCCGTCCAGGTCGAGACGCGTATGGCGTAGCTGATATCGGCGATCCATTCGGGCGGCGCGGCCACGAAGCCCAGCCGCAGGCCCGAAGCCACGCTTTTCGACAGCCCGCAGACGTAGATCGTGCGCTGCGGCGCCAGCGTGAAAATGGGCGGCGGCGCGGGTTCGGCGAGAAACGAATAAGCCCCGTCCTCGACGATGACGAAGCCGTGCTTCTCGGCCATGGCGGCCAGGCGCACGCGGTCCGCCTCGGACATCACCAGGCCCAGCGGATTGTGCAGCGTGGGCATGGTGTAGATGCCGCGCACCGGGCGCTTGTGGCACAGCGCTTCCAGGCGGTCCAGGTCCATGCCCCCGTACCCCGGGCGCTGCGGCACGGGCACCAGGTCCAGGTGGGCCTGCTGGGCCAGGTTCTTCATGCCGGGATAGGTCAGCTCGTCGATGGCCAGCACGTCGCCCGGCTGGAACATGGCCATGATCGCCACTGACAGGCCTTGCTGGGCGCCGTTGACGATCAGCACCTGGTCGCCCGACACCCGGATGCCGCGGTTGCGCAGATGGCGCGCGAACATCTGCCTTTCGTGCGGCCGCCCGCCGTGCGGCGAGGGATGCAGCAGGGCGTCGAGGTCGCCCGAGGCGGCCATGGCGCGCAGGCCGGCGCGCAGCATCTCGTCCTGACCCGGCAGCAGGGGGTGGTTCAAGCCCAGGTCGATCACGCCCGAACGCGCCGGACGCTGCTCCAGCCCCATGGTGCGCGGCAAGGAAGTGTCGCGCACGAAAGTGCCCCGCCCCGTTTCGCCCACCACCAGGCCGATCTCGCCCAGTTCGGCATAGACACGCGAGGCCGTGGCCAGCGCGACGCCGTACTGCCGCATCAGCTCGCGCGTGGTGGGCAACTGCGTGCCCGGCATCAGCTTGCCGGAGCGGATGCGCGCGGTGAAATCGTCGACGATGGATTTGTAGCGAGGCTCGCGCATGGCATGTGGCGGGTGCAGGAGAAGAGACTTGTATCTAGAACATTTTGTATTTAGAACAATTTCTTTGTTGTTCTGTATTCATAGCATACGCTGAAAGCCCGAATCCGGCACGACGCCTATTGGAGTTGCCACGATGATCTCCGCCTCCACGCTCCTCATGTTCTCCGTCGCCTGCCTGGCGCTGATCCTGTCGCCGGGCCCCAATATGGCTTTCGTCGTCAGCTACGGAGCGACCCAGGGCCCGCGCGCGGGCCTGGCCGCGGCGCTGGGCCTGGGCATGGCCAACCTGGTCTATACGGCCTTGACGGTATCCGGGCTGGTCACGGTGATCGATGCCTGGCCGCCGGCTTTCGACCTGATCCGCTATACGGGCGCGGCCTATCTGCTGTGGCTGGCCTGCAAAGCGCTGCGCCAGGCCGGCGGGCTGCGGCCCTACCAGCCGGTGCGCCGCTCGTGGCTCGCCATCAGCGCGCGGGCCGCGCTCAACAGCCTGCTCAACCCCAAGCCCATGCTGTTCTACATGATGTTCCTGCCGCAGTTCGTCGAACCGGCCCGAGGCCACGTGGCCCTGCAGATCATCGTGCTCGGCGGGCTGCTCACCGCGATCAGCCTGACCCTCAACGGTCTGCTCGGCACCTTGAGCGGCTCGATCCGGCATCTCCTGCCCGCGGGTTCGAGCGCCGCAAGCAAGCTCGGCTCGCGCACGCTGGCCGCGGTCTTTGCCCTGCTGGCCCTGCGCCTCGCACTGCTGTCCAGAACCCCTTGAACCAGGAGTTACCCATCATGACGCTGCCGATGTTTTTCAACTTCTTCTGGAGCCGCATCTCTCCCGGTCCCCGCCAGCGCTCGCCGCATCCGGAGAAGGACTTCATGGAGATCTTGATCACGCAGGCCCACGACCAGCGCGCCATGCAGTATCTGCGCGATGCGCGCGACATCGCCGCGTTCGAAACCCGCATGCGGGCGCTGCAGTCCGAACGCAATTGGTGGTGACGACCGGCTCGAAGCCGGCCGCTGCAATGACGCCTCAGGCGACCGGCAAATCCGCGATGCGGCGCGCCAGGTCCGCGATGCCGGCGTCCGACAGATCCGGCGCCGGCATCGCCTGCGCCTGACCCAGGCGCTGGAAGTTGCGGCCCTGCGAACGCGCGTAGAGCGGGTCGTAATGCAGAACCATCATCTCTTCGAACAAGGCCGGCAGCGCGCGCTCGCGCGACCAGTCCTGCCAGCGGTCCAGCGTCTCGTTGGGCAGCAGGCCCTTCAGGCTGGCGATCTTGGCGCACAAGCCTTGCGGATCGTCGCCCAGCCAGGCGTAGTCGCGCAGCAGGTAGTCCAGGCGCGCGCCCATGGGCGCGGCGATCTCGACCACCGGGCTGGCGCGCAGGCGGGCCACCAGGCATTCGGGCAGGCTCAGCCGGCCTATCTTGCGGCTTTCGGCCTCGACCCACACCGGACGCGCCGGATCGAAGGACGACATGGCCGCGTGCAGCAGGGTCTCGAACCCCTTCTGCGAAGGCTGCTCCACGCCGGGAATCGAACCCAGCACGGAGCCGCGATGCCCGGCCAGGCCTTCCAGATCCAGCACCTGCTCGCCCAGGCGGGCCAGCTCGTGCAGCACGCGCGTCTTGGCGCTGCCCGTGGGGCCGCACAGCACCCGCAGCGGCAGAGCCGTGGCCAGGCTTTCGCTGCTGGCGATGACGTGGCTGCGCCAGGCCTTGTAGCCGCCCTTGAGCTGCTGGGCGTCCCAGCCCACCAGGCGCAGCCAGGTCACGAAGCTGCCGCTGCGCATGCCGCCGCGCCAGCAATAGACCAGCGGACGCCAGCTCCTGGGCTTGTCGTGGAACTGCTCGCGCAAATGGCGCGCAATATTGGCGGCCACCATGGCGCCGCCGACGCGCTTGGCCTCGAAGGACGATTGCTGGACGTAGAGCGTGCCCACGATGCGGCGCTCTTCGTCGTCCAGCACCGGGCAGTTGATGGCGCCCGGCACGTGATCGAGCGCGAATTCGGAGGGAGAGCGCGCATCGATCAGGGTGTCAAAGCCCTGCATATCGTGCACGGTAATGGGTTTGTTGTGGCTCACGCCGGGAATTATAGGGCCCCGTTCGTAGTGCCCGTTTGCGCCGGACTGCCGGGGCAGGCTTAGGTGCCGGACGAGGCCGACGAGGCGCTCGACGCGCTCGTCGCCGCTGCCTTGGTGGCATCCGTGGCGGGATGCAGCGCAGCCCAGGCGATCACGCAGACCCCGAGGATGCGCACCGCGACGCGCAAGGAGGGAAAAAGTTTCATGAGATCGTCTGCATGCGATGAGTGGGGATGCAGACGATTCTAGGCAGGCCTGCCCGGCATAAGAACGAATCGATGATTAGATCGTTATGCCGGGCCAGGAAATTTGCTTATGCCGCGCGGGCAGGTCGGCAGCCGGCCTTACATCGGGGGAACGATGCCGCCCTTGCCGGCCACGACGGTAAGGGCCACCCATTCGCCTTTTTTACCCCGGGCCGCGCGCACCAGCACGGCCGTGCCGCGCTTGAGCAGGCTGCGCTTGCCCGGCTCCATGTAGACCACGGGCACGTCGGGCGGCACCGCGACCGTCTGCTGGCCGCCCCGGTACTTGACCACCAGGGTCGTGCCGACGCCCTGCCCGCCCGAGGCGGTCACGGTGCCGTTGACCATGCTGCCCACGATGCTTTTGTTCATGGCCCCCACCGTGCCGTTGGTCATCGTGCCTGTTGCGCCGCCGGCGCCCTGCCAAGGCCTGAAGCCTTCTCCCGAGCCGCGCATGCTGGGAGCGAAGATGTGCACTTCCAAGGCCTTGAGCGTGCCGTCCGACCGCTGCGTGGCCGCCGTGCCGATGTAGCTGTCGGGCTTGATGTCGGCAAGGCTGGCGCGCGACACCGACAACGTCTTGGCATGGGCCGGCAGAGCCACCGTGACCAGTTTGCCGTCGCCGGCCTGCTTCAGCGTCAGCGCATGGGAATCGACCTTGGCGATCGTGCCGCGCAGTTGCACGGAAGTGGAAGGCGCGGCCTTGGCCTGGGCATAGGCCGGCGCGGTCGCGGTCAGTGCGGCAGTCGCCGCCGCGGCCATGGCCAGAGCGCGTGAGAAGAACATCATGGGTACATACCTCCTGGCTGCAAATGAAAAGGAACGTCATGCCCTATTCTGCCTCGCGCCGACGCGGCATGACATGCTTCGCGGGAAATCATGTTCCGCTGGACGCAGGGGGGACAAAATCCGACAATTCCGTCATACGCACGATCTGTTGCGCGTGAAGCAAAGCCCCATGAATAACGAAATCGCATTTCCTCGCCACACCATTTTTCTCTACACCGAAGAAGATGACGGCGGCCGCCTGATCGAATCCCGCGTCATCGGTCTCGTCAATGATTATTCCGGAGACAGGCTGATTGTGGTGCGGGATCCGTATAACGATTTGAAATTCGTGTATCGGGTTGATTTCGACACCTGCAACCTGGAAGCGGTCGGCATCGTCCACCTGACCGACGAACAGTTCGACAGCAAGGCCAGTGTGGAAATCGATCACCTGATCTATCGCCTGAACTCGGCCGAACAGGCCATCCGGCATCTGCACAAACGCACGAAATGGATACAAGATAAGAGCTCGGCGATGTCGGTGCTGCTGCACTACACTGCCTCGCGCCGCCAGGCGCTGTCGATGCCGCGCAGCATCGACCGCGACAAGGTCCTGGTCATTCCGCCCGACACGCCGGTCGAGACCCTGGAACAGATCATGGCTTCCCGAAACGCCGTCGCTGCCACCGAAGCCATGGAGAACAGCGTGCCCAACGACGCGGGGAAGAATTTCACGGGGCATTTCCAAGAGAAAGACGACAATACGTCGCGATAAGGCGGTTTTTGCGCGCCTGCGCGCTACACTTCGCCCTCGGCGCCCGCTTCTTCCGGCAGGCGCGATTTTTTCGTCTGCCCCATGTCTTTTTCCGACTCGCTGTTTCTCGCCTGCCAGCATCTGGCCCCGCATCGGATGGTTTCGCGCCTGGCTGGCAGCCTGGCCGACTGCCGCGTGCCCCGAGTCAAGAACACCCTCATCGGCCGCTTCGTCCGCCGCTACGAGGTGGACATGCGCGAAGCGCAGATCGAAGACCCGCTGGCCTACGAAAGCTTCAACGATTTCTTCACCCGCGCCCTCAAGCCCGAGGCCCGTCCGCTGGACGCCGCGCCCGGCGCGGTGCTGTGCCCGGCCGACGGCAGCGTCAGCCAGGCCGGGCGCATCGTGGACGGCCGCATCTTCCAGGCCAAGAATCATCATTTCGATCTGCTCGACCTGCTGGGCGGCGATGCCGGGCGCGCAGCGCCGTTCGCGGACGGCAGCTTCGCCACCATCTATCTTTCGCCGCGCGACTATCACCGCGTGCACATGCCCGTGTCGGGCGTATTGCGTGAGATGGTTTACGTGCCCGGCCGGCTGTATTCGGTCAACCCGCTGACCGCCGGCAGCGTGCCCGGCCTTTTCGCGCGCAACGAGCGCGTGGTCTGCATTTTCGACACACCCACGCACGGCCCCATGGCCCTGGTGCTGGTGGGCGCCATGATCGTGGCTTCGGTGCAGACTGTCTGGGCCGGCCGCATCGCGCCGCACCGGCCCGACCTCGTCGCCACCCGCTATGAAGGCGCGCAGGCCGTGCAACTGGCGCAAGGCGCCGAAATGGGCCGCTTCCTGCTGGGCTCGACCGTCGTCGCCCTGTTCGGGCGCGATCGGGTGGATTGGACCGATCTGGCCGCGCCCGGCGGCGCCGTGCGCATAGGCCAGGCCTTGGGCCGCGCCCGAACCTAGTCCGCCAGACCCGATTCGCCGAAAGAAATCTACCGGGCGAAACGCGAGCGCACGTGCCCCGCCAGGCCGCGGGCCAGCTGCTCGTCGGCCAGGAACACCTCGCCGATATTTTCCTCGCGCAGCATCCGCATCTCGTCTTCGCTTTGCGCGACCAGGACGATCTCGATCTGCGGGTTGAGCGTGCGCGCGGTGTCGACCATCTTGCGCATGCCCACCGGATCGGACACGGTCGCCACCAGCATCGCGGCGTGGGTGATATGGGCCTGGATCAGCACGCCCGGCTCGGCCGCGTCGCCCAGGACGGCCGCCTGGCCCTGATTACGCAAGTCTTCGACCTTCTCGCGGCTCTGCTCGGCCACCACCATCGGAACGGCATGCGCCGCCAGGTCGGCGGCGACGCGCCGCCCCACCCGGCCGTAACCCACCAGCACCACCTGCCCATCGAGGTATTTGCGCTCGGTGCTCACAGGCAATTCGGCGTAGGGATCGCCGTTGGCTTCGAGCTTGCGGGCCAGCGCCGAGCGCGCCAGGACCCATTTGCGCAGCGGTTCGATCGTCGCGAAGAGGACCGGGTTGAGCGCGATCGAAAGAATCGCCCCGGCCAGAATCAGGCTCATGCCCTCGGGCGGCAGCAGGCCCAGCGACACGCCCAGCCCGGCCAGGATGAAAGAGAACTCGCCGATCTGCGCGAGGCTGGCCGACACCGTCAGCGCCGTCGTGAGCGGATAGCGCAGAAGCAGGACCAGGGCCATCGACACCAGCGACTTGCCGAACATGATGATGGCCAGCACGCCCAGCACGTGCAGGGGCTCGTGGACCAGGATGGACGGGTCGAACAGCATGCCCACCGCCACGAAGAACAGCACCGAGAAGGCATCGCGCAGCGGCAGCGACTCTTCGGCCGCGCGATGGCTGAACTCCGATTCGCGCATCACCATGCCGGCGAAGAAAGCTCCCAGGGCGAACGACACGTGGAAGAGCTGCGCCGCGCCGTAGGCGATGCCGATGGCCACGGCGACGACCGCCAGCGTGAACATCTCGCGCGAGCCGGTGCGCGCCACCTGCCACAGCAGCCAGGGCAAGGCGCGCCGGCCGACGGCCAGCATCAGGACGATGAACACGGCCACTTCCAGCAGCGTCTTGCCGATGGCCAGCCACAAGGCCATGCCGGTCGCGCCGTGCTCGAGCCCCTGGCCGCCCAGCACGCCGGCCAGGGGCGGCAGCAGCACCAGCACCAGCACCGTGGCCAGGTCCTCCACCACCAGCCAGCCCACGGCGATGCGGCCATTCTGCGTTTCCAGCGCGCCGCGCGCCTCCAGGGCCTTGAGCAGCACCACGGTGCTGGCGCACGACAGCGACAGGCCGAAGACCAGCCCGCTGCCCCAGCTCCAGCCCCAGAGCCAAGCGACCAGCATGCCCAGCGCGGTGGCCAGCGTCATCTGCACCATGGCGCCGGGCACGGCCAGGCGCTTGACGTCGAGCAGGTCCCGCAGTGAAAAATGCAGCCCCACGCCGAACATCAGCAGCATCACGCCGATTTCCGACAATTCCGAGGCCAGCTTCACGTCGGCCACGACACCCGGCGTGGCCGGGCCGATGAGTATGCCCGCGAACAGGTAGCCGACCAGCGCCGGCACCTTGATGCGCTCGGCCACGAAGCCCAGGACCAGCGCCATGCCGAAGCCTTCGGCCAGCGTGGTGATCAGGGGAATGCTGTGTTCCATTCGGCCTCCGTTGAGTTTTGCGCATCATAATGGGTTTCTGTTTACTTCCGTCCCCGTCATGACCGACCGTTCACTCTCGGCGCTCGCCGCCCTCTGCATGCTCGTCGGCGTCGCCGCCGGCGCTTTCGGCGCCCATGGCCTCAAAGGCCGCATCGACGCCGAGATGCTCGGCGCCTGGCAGACCGGCGTGCAATATCACCTCATCCACGCATTGGGTCTTTTCGCGGTGGCCTGGCTGCGCGCACGCCATCCTCGAGCCCGCTTGCTGCCGGCCGCGGGATGGCTGATGTTCGCCGGCATCGTGCTGTTCTCGGGCAGTCTCTACGCACTCGCCCTCACCGGCGCGCGCTGGCTGGGCGCGATCACGCCCCTGGGCGGCGCGGCCTTCCTGCTCGCCTGGGCCATGACGGCCTGGGCGGCGTGGCGCGCGCCGCGTTGAGCCGCCGGCCTTCGGGCCGTCCTGCAGGCTCCCCCCGGCGGGCGTACCATACCCCGCAGCACGTTCATGCCACAGGAGATAGATCATGAAGCTGTACTACATGCCCGGCGCTTGCTCGCTCACCATCCACATCTCGCTGGAGTGGATAGGCAAGCCCTACGAAGCCCGGAAAATGGAGCGTGACGGGATCAAGGCGCCCGATTACCTCAAGATCAACCCCATGGGCGCCGTGCCGGCCATCACCGATGGCGACTTCAACCTGAACCAGAACCTGGCCATCCTCGCCTATCTGAACGCCAAGCATCCCGAGGCGGGCCTGCTGGGCGACGGCACGCCCAAGGGCCTGGCCGAAACCATGCGCTGGCTGGCCTTCATCAACTCCGACCTGCACCGCACTTTCAGCCTGGTCTTCGGTCCCGGGCGCTACGTCTCGGACACGGCCGCCCAGGAAGAGCTCGTCGCCGCGGCCTCCAAGAACCTGCGCAACTACTTCGCCATGCTCGACGCGCGCCTCGAAGGCCGCGACTATCTGACCGGCGCCAAGCACACTGCCGCGGACGCTTACCTGTTCGTGGTGCTGCGCTGGGCCCACGCCAAGAATCTGGACCTGTCGGGCCTGGCGAACCTGCCCAAGTTCAGCGCGCGCATGAAAGCCGATCCCGGCGTCGCGGCCGCGCTCAAGGCCGAAGGGCTGGAATAAATCAGAACCGATACGCCACGCGCAGGCTGCCCTGCTGCGCGCTGGCGCGGCCGGCATGAAGCAGCGCGTCGTAGTCCAGCGACACATCCAGGTTCTTCATCGGATGCAGCGTCAAGCCCAGCCCCGCAGTCAGGTAGCCGCGCGGCAATGACGCCCCCACGGCCGTGAACGGCGTGCCGTCCTGCGCGGACACGGCCAGGCTGCGGTTCGCGTCCAGCGCCTCGAAGGCATAGCCCACGCGCAGCTGCATGCGCGCCGGATGCGCCGCGCTGCCGAAAACGTGGTCCAGCGCCAGACCGGCGTATGGCTGCAGGCTCTGGACGTTGTCGCTGCCCACGTTCAGGTCCTGTCCACCCGCGCCGTTTTCGCCGAAGCTGTCGCCATGGAAGTAGGCATAGCGCAAGCCTACCTTGGGCGTGAACGCGGTGGCGTCGCCCAAGCTCAACGGCAGGCCGGCCTGCGCTCCCAGCGTGATTTCCTGGCCCAGATGATCGCCTGTCGCCGTGCCCGCGGCGCCGAAAGGCCGGCTCTGCGACAACCAGTCCAGCCCCGCGCCCAGCGCGGCGGACAGGTTCAGCGGGCCGAGCATGCGGCGGCCGTACAGCGCGGCGCGCAGCGTATCGGTCTTGCCCGTGTTGCCGGTGTACTGCTCCTGGATGTCCGCGTGCTCATAGCCGAAAGCCAGGCCGGCGGTGTAGCCGTCGAAGTCGCGGTCGTGGCCCGCCAGGAAGCCGTAGCGCTGGTTCTGGAAGCCCGGAACCGAACCCTCGCCGTCGACCTTGGTGCGGCTGCCCGTCAGCGTGGCCCACGCGCCCGAACCGCGCCGCAGCGATACGCCGCCCAACGCGTCGGCGCGGTCCAGCAAGGCCGCATTGGCGGCCTGCGCGCCCATCAGGGTCGCCGTGCCCATCGCCGAATAGATGCTGGTGTTGGTCGGCGCGACGACGCCGCTCAGCAGCAGGTCCACGGTATCGGCGCCGTACGACAAGGAATACGTCAGGCCCGAGGCGCCCGTGCTGTCGACCGTGGAAAACGTGCCGGTTCGCCCGCCCGTGGCCGATACCAAGGTGTATTGCTTGCTGGCATAGGTGCCCGGGTCAAAGGTCAACCCCAAGGTGCCGGCCAGCGACGCCGTGCCGGTGACGTTCAGCTGCGAAGCCTGCGTAGGGCTCACCTCGATGGACAAGGTCGCGGTGGCGGCCTGGGTGTAGTTGCCGGTGATCGTCAACGTACCGATGGAGCCGCCTGGTGCGACCGTGCCGTTGTTGTCGACATCGCCCTGGATCGTGCCGTGCCCGCGTAGCATGCCCGCCGCGTCGACCAACACATTGCCGCCCAGCACCGCGCCCGGATTGCCGCTGTCGCCCACTTCCAGCGTGCCGTTCTGCACCTCGGCGCCGCCGGTGAACGCCGAGCTGACGCCGTCGAGTATCCACAGGCCGCTGCCTTGCTTGATCAATAGTCCCGAACCGGTGAATGTGCCCGCGTAGGTGCCGCTGGCGCTGGTCACCGTCAGATTGCGTCCGCCCAGGATGGCGGTCCCGCTGGTGCCGGTCAGGTTCTGGATGGACGCGCCGCTGGTCGTGCCCGAAATGTCGAACGTGCCGTTGTCGACAACGCCGCTGGACGCGGCGATGCTGCCCGCGCCGGAGAGGGCCAGCGTGCCGGTCCCGCTGAGAACAGTCGCTCCGGTGTAGCTGTTCGCGCCGGATAGCGTCAGAACCCCCGCGCCGTTCACGGTCA
>Ga0209455_1000526_pt1 | contig 27059 bp, 25 predicted proteins | sample AraplaCol_mCL_r2_FD_184275 | JGI IMG/M metagenome (GOLD analysis project Ga0209455, IMG submission 184275) | Arabidopsis root microbial communities from North Carolina, USA - plate scrape CL_Col_mCL_r2 (SPAdes) (version 2) | ecosystem: Host-associated > Plants > Roots > Endosphere | place: USA... | reverse complement strand
GGCGACGTGCTGGTGGCCGTGGACGGATTGCGCGTGGATGCGCCGGCCGGGCTGGACGTGCTGCTGTCGCAATACCGGGCGGGCGAGCGCGTGCAGGTGCACGTGTTCCGACGCGACGAGCTGCGCGTGTTCACGGTTCGGTTGAGCGCGCCGGCGGCGCTGGACTGCGTGCTGGCCGCAGCGACCTGATCCGCGCGGCGCGCCGGCCTGCGACGCCCCAGCCCTATACCCGACGCTCCTGTCCGACCCAATAGCTGTCGCGCAGCTGCTTGCGCGCCAGCTTGCCGTTGGCGTTCTTGGGCAGCTCGGCAATGATGTCGATGCTGCGCGGCTTCTTGAAATCGGCCAGGTGCGCCCTGCAATGCTCGGCCAATTCCCGCTCGCTTACCGCGCTGCCCGGCTTGAGCACCAGGACGGCCTTGACCGCCTCGCCCCAGGTTTCGTCGGGCACACCGAAGACGCATGCCTCGTAGACGGCGGGGTGCTGATACAGCGCTTGCTCGACCTCGGTCGGATAGACATTGAAGCCACCGGTGATGATCATGTCTTTCTTGCGGTCGACGATGAACAAATAACCCTCTTCGTCCATGCGCGCCAGATCACCGGTGTGCAGCCAGCCGTCGCGCAGCGCCTGCGCGCTCAACTCGGGCTCGCCCCAATAGCCGGCAAAAACGTCGGGGCCGCGCACGGTGATCTCGCCCACCTCGCCCGGCGCGGCCTCGCTGCCGTCTTCCGCGATCAGGCGCATTTCGCCTTCGCCGAAAGTGCGGCCGCAGGAACTGAGCAGTTCCGGCCGCGAGGCCATCGCGTAGGCATGGTCGGTCTTGCTGAGCATGACCAACCCGCCGGTGGTCTCGCCGGCGCCGTAGCCCTGGCTGAACAGAGGCCCGAGAGTTTCCCAGGCTTCGCGTATGCGGGCTGGGGCCATGGGCGCCCCGCCGTAGGAAATCTGGCGCAGCGCGCTCAGATCATGTCGATGCAGATCGGGCTGCGTGATCAGCATATTGACCATAGTCGGCACCATGAAACTGAAGGCCGCGCGATGCCGGGACGCGGAGGCCAGGAAAGCCTGGGGATCGAAGCGCTCGTGCAGCAGAATGGTTCCGCCCTGGAACAGGAAGGGCTGCATGAACATGCCGCTGGCGTGCGTGATGGGCCCTGCCAAGGCCAGCACCTCGCCCGGCTCGGCCCGCATGCGCCCCATCACGACCTTGCGCAGCGAAGCCAGGCGATTGCCCACGGTCTGCATGGCGGCCTTGAGCTTGCCCGTGGAACCGGACGTGAAGTGCAGCACGGCCAGATCGTCGGGCGACATCTCCACGTCCGGATTGCGATCGGCGGCGGCGGCAAGCAGGCTTTCATACGAACGCCAGTCGCCGATATCCCGCGCGCCGGTGACGAGCCGGTGACGCACATCGCCCAGTTCGTCGCGCACGCCCTCGGCCATATCGGCATGGGCCGGATCGACGATGAACACGGCGGCCCGGGCGTTGTTGACCGTATCCACCACTTCGGTCGCCGACAGGCGCGCGTTCAGCGCCACCTTGACCAGGCCGGCCTTGTACAGCGCGCATTCCAGCTCGATGATCTCGGGGCAGTTCCAGGCCAGGATGGCGACGCGGTCGCCCTTGGCCAGGCCCAGTCCGAGCAGGGCATTGGCCAGCCGGTTGGAGCGGGTTTCCAGCTCTCCGAAGCTGACAGTGCGATCGCCGAATATGATCGCCGGACGGTTGCGCCAATAGCGCGCGTTGCGGGTGGTATAGCGACCCTGATTCACAGCGGTTCTCCTTGCGGGGGCTGGATAGACAGCCGAGTTCTTCGAGACCGCATGGTGCGCGCGGCCCGGCCGGCGGCGCATAACGGGACGACGCAACCCGATGCCGCCGCGTTATCGACGCCGGCCATGCCGCCCGGTTATCGGGTTGTGCCGTCACGGCATCGGTTCGAACGGCGAACGGGGTTACATCTAACAGCGCCTCGCCGCGAAAAAAGCGCGGCAGAAAATTGCGGCAACCGGACGCCGCTGCCCCATACCGAAAACAGGAGACATCGTGCCGACGCGCTATTCGAAACTACGCCTGCTGGCCGCCGCGGTGCCGGCAATGCTGGCGCTGCTGGCCTCGCCGGCCCAGGCGGAAGACTATCCATCCAAGCCCATACGCTTCATCGTGCCGTTCTCGGCCGGCGGCCAGCTCGATTACGTGGCGCGATTGATTGCCAAGCCGATGGGCAAGGAATTGGGACAAACCGTGATCGTCGAGAACGACAGCGGCGCGGGCGGCACCGTGGCCGGCGCAAAGGTCGCCAATGCCGCCCCCGACGGCTACACGCTGCTGGAATACGGCGAAAACTTCCCCATCGCCAAGCACCTGATGCCCAAACTGACCTACGACCCGGTGGGCGCCTTCGCCATGGTGTCGGGCATCAGCCTCTCGCCTCACATCATCCTGGTTGCCAGCCAGCTGCCGGTCCACAATCTGCAGGAACTGGCCGCCTACGGCAAGGCGCATCCCGGTACGCTGAGCTATGGCAGTCCCGGTCTGGGTTCATCCATGAACCTGACCTTCGAACTGATCAAGCGGCATTTCGGCATCGATGCCGTCCATGTGCCTTACCGGGGCGGAGCCAATATGCTGACCGACCTGGCCGGCGGGCAGATCAACGTCGGCGTGATTGCGGTATCGCCCGCCATGCCGCTGATCAAGTCCGGCAAAGTCCGGGCGATCGCCATCACCAGCATGAGCCGGGACGCCGCCCTGCCCGACGTGCCCACCGTGGCCGAGTCGGGGGACCCGGGCTATAGCAGCGGCAGCTGGGCCGGGGTGGCCGTGCCCAAGGGCACGCCGCCGGCCGTGATCGCCCGCCTGAACCAGGCCGTCCTGGCGGCGCTGGCCGACCCGCAGGTAAAGCAGGCGCTGCAATCGCAGTCGTTCGCCGCCATCGGCAGCACGCCGGAACGGCTGGCGCAGCGGGTTCGCGACGATTCGGACCGCTATGGACCATTGATCGAGAAGCTGGGCCTGCACGCGGACTGAGGCCGCCTTACCGGGACCCGCCCGGGGATCCGCCCGCCGGCCCCGGCATGCCCGCCGCGCCGGCGGCGGCCAAGCGGCCGGCGCGGGCCGCTCCATGCTCGCGCAGGAGCTCCATCAGTCGCTCTGCCAGCGGGGACCGGTATGCGCCGCGCAGCGTCAGCAGGCCTATTTCGCGATGCCAGGTCAGGTCTTCCAGTGGCATCACGCTCAGGCCCTTGACCGATCGCAAGGTGATTTCGCTGACGACCGTGAGCAGGTCGGTATTGAGCAGGATGCTCGCCAGGTTGGCGACGGACGCGTTGGATTCGATGACCACATTCGGCGGTTCGGAGCCGTGCTGCTTGAAGCGCGATTCCAGCCAGCGGCGGGCCGCCACCTGCGCGCCGGGCAGGATCCAGCGATAGGGCGCCAGGTCGGCCAGGCCGATGCGGCTGCGGCCGAACAAGGGATGGTCGGCTCGAGCGGCGACATACAGATCGTCAGCAAAGAGCGTCACGCTGTCCAATTCGTCCGACGAGGCCGCCGCGTGCAGCGAACAGATCACCATGTCCAAGGCGCCCTGCCGCAGGCAAGACAGCAGCGCGTCGTTGAGATTGACCATGACGCTGATGCGCGCCGCAGGGCGCTGGGCCAGCAAGGCGACGCAGGCGGGATTGAAAAAAGGCTCGGCCAGCAGCGGAGTAACGCCGACGCGCACCAGGCCCATCGTGCCGCGGTGCAAGTCGCCCGCTTCGCGCAGCGCATCGTCCAAGCCGCGCCGCGCCTGCGTCGAACGCAGAAAGAAAGCTTGTCCCGGCATGGTCAGCTCCATGCCCTTGGGCGTGCGATGAAAGAGCTGCAACCGCAGCTCCTGCTCCAGCCGGCGTATGCCCTTTGTGAGCGCAGGCTGGCTGACACCGAGCTCGTCCGCCGCCCGCCCCATGTGGCCGACACGCGCCACGGCCAGGAAATAGTCCAGGTCTTCCAGTCTCATGATTCCGCACGGTTATCGACAGCCAGCAAAAGATAATCGCGATCCGATCGCGGACTGTCAAGCTTGCGTCATCGAGGAGGAGACACCATGACGCACGTCGAAGACCCGCTGCTGCGCCCCCTGCGCGACACGCTGCAACGCTATCTGCACGAAGAACTCATTCCCATGGAAAAGTCCATGGGGCTGGGCTACGAGGACAAATTCCCGCGCGAGCTGGTGCGCTCGGTATGGCGGCGCGCGCGCGAACTGGGCTTATACGGCCCGCACCTGCCGGCGGAACTGGGCGGGCAAGGCTTGAGCCTGCGATCCCTGTGCGTGCTCAAGGACGACGTGGCCGCCTCCGGCGCCATTCTGTTCCCGCACGTGCTGGGCGACTGGGGCGGTCCATCGCGCATCGGCAGCCTGGCGCAATATGCCACGCCCTATCAGCGCGAGCGCTACATCCTGCCGGTGGTCAATGCCGAGCGCGGCGCCTGCTTCGCCATGACCGAACCGCAATCCGGATCAGATGCGTCGCGACTGCTGACGACCGCTGTCGTCGACGGCGACGACTACATCGTCAACGGCATCAAGCATTACATCTCAGCCTCCACCTTCGCCGATTTCGCGGTGGTCATGTGCGTCACCGATCCGGACAAGGGCGCGGACGGCATCTCCGCGATATTGATCGACCTGGACCTGCCCGGCGTGCGCTTGACCTACGACTGCGTGCCGATGACGGGGCAGTATGTCGACGCGGACATCACCTTCGATCAGGTGCGCGTCCCACGCAAGAACCTGATCGGGGAGCCCGGCAAAGGTTTCAAGATCGCCATGAACCGGGTCAGCGTGAACCGGCTGCTGCATTGCCCGACGATGATAGGCCTGGCCCGCCAGGCCTTGCGGCTGGCGCTGGACTATGCGCACCGCCGCCAGCAGTTCGGCGGCCCGATCAGCCGCTTCCAGGCCATCCAGCACATGCTGGCCGACATGGCGACCGCGCTCTATGCCTGCGAGCAGATGGTGCTGGCCACGGCGGAAAAAGCCGATGCGGGCGAGGACGTGCGCGAAACCGCGTCCATGTGCAAGCTTTTCGTTTCGGAGCGCTGCTTCGAGATCTCCGACAAGGCCATGCAGATCCACGGCAATGTGGGTGTGACCAAAAATCATCCCGTGGAATTCATCTTCCGCCGCCTGCGGCTATATCGGATCGTGACCGGCACCAGCGAAATCCAGCGCAACACCATCGCCAAGGGGCTATTGGCGTGATCAAGGCTCGGCGGCGACCGGCGCAAGCCGGCTACAGGCCCAGACTGCGCTGTATGGCCTTGGCGGCCACGACGCCGTCGGCCATGGATGTGACGACGCAGGGATGCATGCGGTTGGCGACTTCGCCTATGGCATAGACGCCGGGCAGGCTCGCCTGCGCGGTGGCGGCGTCGGTGCGGATGTAGCCGCGCTCGTCGCGCGCCAGGTTCAGGCCGTCGGCGAAGGCCGCCTGCGGTTCCCAGCCGTAGAACACCAGGATGAGATCGTAGCGGCGGCCGTTGACCATGCGCGTGACGGGGTCGACGGCATAGTCGCCGCGATGCACGCCGACGTCGCCCGCGCGGGCTATCCATTGCGATTGAGCGCGCACGGTGCGCGAGTAGAGATGCACCGTCTTCGCGCCGCGGCCGCGCACATAGGCGAAGTTCTCGAAAGCATTGTCGCCGCCGCCCAGCACGGCCACCGACAGGCCGGCGTAGTCCTGCGCCACGATGGCCGAACCCGGCCCCACCAGCACGCCGGGCCAGCGCGCCTGGAGCGGATAGCCCGCCAGATTGCGCGCCAGCACGCCGGAAGCGATGACCAATGTGTGGCCGCGCACCGTCTTGGCCGGCCCGGCCTCGCGCGTCCCGGCCTGACGCGGCCAGGCCAGTTCAACGAGGTAAAGGTTTTCCTCGACGCGAACCTGTGCGACGGGCGAACGCAGCAAGACGGGCACGCCCGCCGCCTGCGCGCTTTGCGCCAGGTTGGCGGCGATTTGCAGCCCGGTCGCTCCGGGCAGCGCCGCGAGCCAGTCGTCCGTGAACGGATTGGTGGCCGTCAGGCCGCCCAGGCACTCGCCCGCCTCGACCAGCACGGGCGACAAGCCCAGGCGCGCCAGCCAGACGGCGCACGAAACGCCGGCCGGCCCGCCCCCAACGATCACCGCGTCGTATACCTGTTGCATGTTCTCGAGCTATCCGTGAAGGTCGATTGTAGTCACGCCTTACAATAAGGCCTTCCCCCATTTCGCCTTCGAGATCATGCTGACCCGCCGCATCATTCTTTCCGGCCTGGCGCTCGACGCTCGCGTCGGCATACTCGAGCACGAACGCCGCGCCACGCAGCCCCTGCACATCGACGCCGAGTTCGACGTGGACATCATGCACAAGACCGACGACCACGACATCCACAGCGTGCTCGACTATCGCAGTCTGCGTGAAACCATTATCGACCAGTGCACGCGCGCGCACGTGAATCTGCTGGAAACCCTGACCGAGCAGATCGCCGAGCGTCTCCTGGCCGAGTTTCCGGATATCAATGCGGTCAAGCTGCGGATCAGCAAGCCCATGGCGTTTTCGGATTGTGCCGCAGTGGGCGTGGAGATACAGACGCGTCGTTGAGCAATACCATGGATACCCCTGTTTTTCTCAATCCCGCAGAGTTGAAGGCCAAGCGCGAGGGCGACAAGCTTTCCAAGCGGCTGGCGCGCGAGGTTACGCGCGCGATCTCCGACTACAACATGGTCGAGGCGGGCGACCGCGTGATGGTGTGCCTGTCGGGGGGCAAGGATTCGTACGGGATGCTGGACATCCTGATGGCGCTGCAAAAGCGGGCGCCGTTTCCGTTCGATCTCATTGCCGTCAATCTCGACCAGAAGCAGCCGGGCTTTCCGGACGACGTGCTGCCCGCGTACTTGACCGGGCTGGGCGTGCCTTTTCACATCGAGACGCAGGACACGTATTCCGTCGTCACGCGTGTCATTCCCGAAGGCAAGACCCTGTGCTCGCTGTGCTCGCGGCTGCGGCGCGGCATTCTGTATCGCGTGGCGGGCGAACTGGGCGCGACCAAGATCGCGCTGGGCCATCATCGCGACGACATCCTGGGCACGTTCTTCTTGAACCTGTTCTACGGCGGCAAGATGAAGGGCATGCCGCCCAAGCTGGTCTCGGACGACGGCCGGCACACGGTGATACGGCCGCTGGCCTATGTGCCCGAGAGCGACCTGATCGCCTATGCCCAGCTCAAGCAGTTCCCCATCATCCCCTGCAATCTCTGCGGCTCGCAGGAGAACCTCAAGCGCAAGGAAGTCTCGCGCATGCTGCAGGAATGGGACCGCAAGCACCCCGGGCGCGCCTGGAACATCTTCAACTCGCTGTCCCGCGTGGTGCCTTCGCACCTGATGGACCGCGAGCTGTTCGACTTCGCCGGCCTCAAGCCCACGGGCCTGCCGGACGCCGGCGGCGACATCGCCTTCGATCACGAAGACCCGGAAGAAGGCGCCGCACAAGCCTGCGACAGCCCCGACGGCGACATGATCGAAAAAAAGATCCGCTTCAGCAGCCTGCGCTCTTAACCCGTCGCATGTGGCCGCTGCAAGCCGAGGACCCCGGAGCAATCCGAAGCACGGGGCGGCCAACCGCAGCCGCGGAAGCGGCGAGCAACGGAATTGCGCAGGGCAGCCCCGGCGACTAAAGAACTCGACTCACCGCAACTCAAGACAGCACGCGGATCGGCCTGCCCTCTCCCCAAGCCTTCACCGTCTCGACCGCGTTGGTATAAAAATCGCGGAAATTGAGCTCGCTCACATAGCCCAGGTGCGGCGTGAGAACGACCTTGTCCATCGAGCGCACAGGATCGTCCGCCGGCAAGGGTTCGACCTCGTACACATCCAGGCCGGCTCCCGCCAAACGATCTTCGCGCAAGGCGGCGAACAAAGCCTTCTGGTCGACCAGGCCGGCGCGCGACGTGTTCACCAGGAATGCCGTGGGCTTCATGGCGGCCAGGGCCGCCTCGTCCACCACATGGTGCGTGCGCGGGCTCAGCACCAGATGCAGGCTGATCACGTCGGACGTGGCGAACAGCTCCTGCTTATCCACGCGCTTGAATCCCGCCTGCTCCGCGCGCTCGTCGGTCAGATTGGGGCTCCAGGCCACCACGTCCATGCCGAAAGCCTTGCCGACCGCGCCGGCGGCCGCTCCCAGCTTGCCCAGGCCCACCACGCCCAGGCGCCTGCCGGCCAGGATCTGCGGCATGCCGGTTTGCCACAGGCCGGCGCGCATGGCCCTCTGCTCTTGGGGAATGCGCTTGAACAAGGCCAGGATCATTGCCCAGGCCAGTTCGGACGTGGCCTGGGCGGCCTGGTTGCTGCCCGGCGCGCCGCACACCAGCACGCCGCGCGCCTTGCAGGCCTGCATGTCGATGGCGTTGTTGCGCATGCCGGTGGTGACCAGCAGCTTGAGATTGGGCAAAGCCTCGATCAGCGAAGCGGGGAACGGCGTGCGCTCGCGCATGGCCACGATCACGTCGAAAGGCGTGAGCGTCTCTATGCGGCCCGGGCCTTCGGACAGGTATTCGTGAAACACCTGGACGTTCGCGTGAGGTCCCAGGGCCGTCCAATCGGCATAGCTTTCGGCCACGCCGTGATAGTCGTCCAGTATCGCTACGCGCATGCCTGCTCCTTGCTAGTCTTGCCTGCTAATCCTGCTCGCCCCGGCCGTCGAGCCTGGCCTGCAGCATGTCCAGCGGCAGCGCGCCGCTGATGTGCGTGCCGTCGGCGAAATACAGCGTGGGGGTGCCGGTCACCATCAGCTTCTGGCCCAGGGCCAGCAGCTTGTCGAGCGGGGCCTTGCACGGCGCGTTGGCGGCCGGCATCTTGCCCTTGAGCATCCAGTCGTCCCAGGCGTTGGCCGGGTCTTTCGCGCACCAGATGGCGGTCGACTTGTCGGCCGAATCGGGCGCCAGGATGGGATAGAGGAAGGTGTAGATGGTGACGTTGTCGACCTTCTGCAGCGTATGGCGCAGCTGCTTGCAATAGCCGCAGTTGGGGTCTTCGAAGATGGCGACGCGGCGCTTGCCGTTGCCCTGGACCTTCTTGATCGCCAGGTTCAGCGGCAGCTGGTCGAAAGCGATGTTGGAAAGCGATTGAATGCTGGCCTTGGTGATGTCGTGCCGCGTCATGGCGTCGATCAGATGGCCTTCCAGGACCCAGCCCACTTTCGCGTCGGTGTAGACCATGTTCATGCCGATCTGCACTTCATAGAGGCCGTAAGGCGTGGCGCTCACGCGCCCCACGTCCAGGTCGGGGAAGCGCTGGTGAAAGCGCTCCTTCACGGCCGCGATGGCCGGATCCGCAGAGCTGGCGGCTGCCGGCTCGGCGGCGCGGGCGCTTGCGGCGAAGGCGGCAAGAGACGCCACGGCGCACAAGGCCACGGCGAATTTGCGGAGAAAAGCGGGGATCATCGAGAGACTCCGGTTCGGCGCCACGCTCAATTGCGCGAGGCACTTTCTATCAATTGTCGTTTCACAAAGGGCAGCGCGTCGACCCAGCGCATGCCGGCATTGCGCAGCCAGGCCAGCGGCGCGGCCTGGGCGCCGAACAGGCGATGCAGGCCGTCGGTGGCCAGGCGCATGGCCAGCACCGGCTCGGCGCGGGCGCGCTGGTAGCGCCGCAGCACGCGGGCATCGCCCGCCGCACGGAAATTTTCGCGCTGGGAGACGGCCTGGGACAAGGCCTGCACGTCGCCCAGGCCCAGGTTCAAGCCCTGCCCCGCCAGCGGATGCACGCGGTGCGCGGCGTCGCCCACCAAGGCGATGCCCGGGCCGGTCATCTGCGCCTGGTCCACCGACAGCGGAAAACCATGCAAGGCGCCGCGCATGCGCAGCGCGCCCAGGCGGCCCTGCGCGGCATGCGCCAGCCGCTTTTCCAGTTCGGCGGCCTGCTCTTGGCGAGGCAGGCCGAGCAAGGCCTCGGCCTGCACCTTGCGCATGGACCAGACCATGGACACCTGCGGGCCCGCGGCGGTGTCGGGCAGCGGCAAGAGCGCCAGCACGCCGTCGTCGCGGAACCATTGCAGGGCCGTGCCCTGATGCGGCCGCCCGGCGTCCAGGTGCGCCACCAGGCCTATGTCTTGATAGGGGCGGGATTCGTATTTGATCCCGGCGGATTCGCGCAGCCGGGACGCGGCGCCGTCGGCGCCGACGAAAAGCTCGGCCTGCATCCGGCGGCCGGCAGCGGTAAGTACAACGCCCCCTTGGGGCTGCGCGCCATCGTGCCAACTCTCGCAGCGATCGTCCAGCCATTCGATGCCGAACATGCGCGCGGCCTGGATGAGCACGCGCTCGATCTCGCCCGATTCGACGATCCACGCCAGGTTTTCCTGCGCGGCCTGCCAGGCATGCAGATCGACGCGGCCGTCGCCGTCGCCGTAGATTTCCATGGCCTGCACGGGTGCGATGCGCGCGGACGGCAGCATCTGCCATACGCCCAGCTCGTCGAGCAGGCGCTGGCTGGCCGGCGAAATGGCGTAGACGCGCGGATGATAGGCATCGGCCTGCGCCGCCGGCACTTCGTTGCGCGGGGCCAGCACGGCCACGCGCTGGCCCTTGCGGGCCAGGGCCAGCGCGCACGACAGGCCTACGATGCCCGCGCCGCAGACGAGTATTTGAGGTTTCATCGCGCCGACGGCTCCCCGGCTTGCTTGGGCCACAACAGCCACATTTCGCCGCGCTGCTTCATGCGGCCGGCCTGTTGCCCGGCTGCGTCGCCCGTGCCCCAGTAGAAATCGGCCCGCGCCGCGCCCTGGATCGCCGTGCCGGTGTCCTGCGCCAGCACCAGGCGGGACATGGGCAGGCTCGAACCCGGCTCGGTGGTGGCCAGGAACACCGGCGTGCCCAGGGGCACGAAGTGCGCGTCCACCGCGATCGAGCGCTTGGGCGTGAGCGGCAAACCATAGGCGCCGTTCGGCCCCAGCGCGGGATCGCTCAGCTTGTCCGCGCGAAAGAACACCACGGCCGGATTGGCGTCGAGCATTTCCTGCACGCGTGCGGGATTGCGCTTGGCCCAGGCGCGGATGTTCTGCATGGAAGTCTGCGACAGCGGCATCTGCCCGTGGTCGGCCAGCCAACGGCCGATGGACACATAGGGCCGGCCATTGTGATCGGCATAAGCCAGGCGCAGGACTTGCCCGGAATCGGGGCCGGAGGTCAGCCGCACCAGGCCGGAGCCCTGCACCTGCAGAAAGAAATTATCGATGGGATCGTCGATCCAGACCAGCACCGGCGGCTTGTGGTCCGAAGCCTCGATCTGCGCGCGCGAGTCGTACGGCACGATACGGCGGCCCACCAGCTTGCCGCGCACGCGCTTGCCCGCCAGCTCGGGATAGACCGCCCCCAGATCGATGGTGAGCAGATCGCCGGGCACCGCGTACAAAGGCCATTGATAGGCGCCGCCGCGCTGCAGCGAGCCGCTGACCATCGGTTCGTAATAGCCGGTGACCAAATTGCTGGCCGGCCGGTTGTCGGGCCCGTTCAGGCGCCAGGGCTGCAGCCACGTCTGCAGAAATTGGCGCACCGCCGCCGGATCGCTCGAACCTTGCGCCGCCGCCGCGGCGCAGACCGGCTGCCAGGCGCGCGGCGCGGCGCGCGCGGGCACGGCCAGGCTGCCGCTCACCGGCCGCATCAGGCCGCGGCAATCGCGCAGGAAGACCGGCCAGAAGCCGGACAGATCGTCGTCGGTCCAGCCCGGCACGTCCGTCCAGGCGGCGCGCGCGAACTTGCCGGACAAGGGCCGCGGCGCGGTCTCGGGCAAGGCCGACAGGGGCGGCACGACCAGGGGGCCTTCCTGCGGCGCAGCGATGGCGCCGGAAGACGGGGGAGCAGGCGTCGGGGGAGTGGTGGTGCAAGCTGCCAGGGCAGCCGAAACCAGGATAAGGCAGAGACTACGTGTAAGACGCTTCATGAAAAACCGGATCGGGCCCGGACTCAATGCAGAGTCCGCGGCATGGACAGCAGGAATTCCGCGATGGGCACGTCGAACGGGATGCCGTTCTCGCCCACGCAGTGGTAAGTGCCCTTCATAGTGCCCATGGGAGTGGGCAAAGGGCAGCCGCTGGTGTATTCGAATGTTTCCCCGGGCGCGAGCAGCGGCTGCTGGCCCACCACTCCCAGGCCGCTCACTTCCCGCACCTGCTGGTTGTCGTCGGTGATGATCCAGTGCCGGCTGATGATCTGCGCGGGAAATTCGCCGGAATTGGTGATGCGGACCGTATAGGCGAACAAGTACAGCTGCTGGCCGGGCTTGGACTCCTCCGGGACGAATCGCGGCGTGACGGAGACGGTCAGGTTGTAAGGTTTCAAAGGGCAGTCCCGGAAGGCTTTCGGGGAAAATACAATACTGCACATTATGCCCTCGGAAGCCCCGAACACCATGTCCACGCCCTCGGCCGCCACGGCCCGCATCGCCCCCAGCATCCTGTCCGCCGATTTCGCCCGCCTGGGCGAGGAGGTGCGCAACGTCATCGACGCCGGCGCCGACTGGATCCACTTCGACGTGATGGACAACCATTACGTGCCCAACCTCACCATCGGCCCCATGGTGTGCTCGGCCATACGCCCGCACGTGCAGGCGCCCATCGATGTGCACCTGATGGTCGAGCCGGTCGACGCCCTCGTGCCGCAATTCGCCAAGGCCGGCGCGGACATCATCACCTTCCACCCCGAGGCCTCGCGCCACGTGGACCGCACGCTCGGGCTCATCCGCGACAACGGCTGCAAGGCCGGGCTGGTGTTCAATCCTGCCACGCCGCTGTCCTACATGGACTACGTGATGGACAAGCTCGACGTGGTGCTGCTGATGTCGGTCAACCCCGGGTTCGGCGGCCAATCGTTCATCCCGGCCACGCTCGACAAGCTGCGCCAGGCGCGCGCGCGCATCGACCGCTGGACGCGGGAAGGCGGCCAGCCCATCGCGCTGGAGGTCGACGGCGGCGTGAAAGTGGACAACATCGCCGAGATCCGCGCGGCCGGCGCCGACACCTTCGTGGCCGGCTCGGCGATCTTCGGCAAACCCGATTACCGCGCCGTGATCAAGGCGCTGCGCGAGCAGATCGCCCTTGGCGAAGCACGCTAGACCCACACGGCAAATGCGATGAAAAAACTGTTCTACAGCCCCGGCAAAGCGAGCATGGCGCCTCACATGCTGCTGGAGGAAATCGGCCAACCCTTCGAGCTCGCACCTGTCGACACGACGCAAGGCGCGCACAAGTGCGCCGAGTATCTGCGGCTCAATCCGAACGGCTTGATTCCCGTACTGACCGATGGCGACCTGGTGTTGTACGAAACCGCCGCCATTTGCCTGCATCTGGCGGACACGCATCCGGATAGCCAGCTCGCTCCCGAATTGGGAACCGCGGCGCGCGGGCAGTTCTACAAGTGGCTGATGTGGTTGACGAACACGCTGCAAGCCTCGCTGATTCTTTACTTCTACCCTGAAAGATGGGTCGACGCGGATAACACAGCGGGCGCCAGGCAGGTCCAGGCCCACGCCGAATCGAAGATCTCGGCCTTGCTCGACCAGCTGGAAGCGCAGGTGGGTTCGAGCGGCGGCCCATGGCTGCTCGGCCGGCAATACACGGCGTTGGATCCCTACGCGCTGATGCTATGCAGATGGACCCGCGGATTCGCCAAGCCGGCGCGCTCGCGGCCGCTGCTGGGCGCATATCTGCAGCGCGTGCTCGCGCGTCCGGCGATTCAACGGGCGATCCGGACCGAAGGCCTCGGCCAACCCCTGGTGTAATCATGGCTTCCCACGCCCTCATCCGCGCGGTGCTGCTGGACCTGGACGGCACGCTGGTCGATTCGATCCCCGACCTGGCCGCCGCCGCCAATGCGATGCGCGTCGAACTGGGCATGCCGCCTCTGGGCCTGGAGGTGCTGACCACGTTCGTGGGCAAGGGCATGGACTATCTGGTGCGCCGCACGCTGAAAGGCTCGCTGCACGTCGATGTGCCGCCGGGCGACGATCCCGGCCGGGAATTGTTCGCGCGAGGCCTCGACTCGTTCCGCCGCCACTACGCTCTGCTCAACGGCGATATGGCCACGGTCTACGACGGCGTGATCGAAGGCCTGCGGACCATGCAGGACCAGGGCCTGAAGCTGGCCGTGGTGACGAACAAGCCTACGGAGTTCACCGGCCCGCTGCTCACGCGCGTGGGCCTGGCCGGCTTCTTCTCCGTGGTCGTGTGCGGCGACACCTGCGCGCGCCGCAAGCCCGACCCGGATCAGGTGCTGCACGCCTGCGAGCGGCTGGGCGTGGCGCCCGCGCAGGCGGTCACCATCGGCGACTCCTTGAACGACGCCCAGGCCGGCCGCTCGGCCGGCACGCGCGTGCTGGCCGTGCCCTACGGCTACAACGAAGGGCAGGACGTGTACACGCTGGACGTGGACGGCATCGTGCCGCAGCTCACCGAAGCGGCCCGGGTCATCGGCCGGTGGAACGCCGCGGCCTGATATCCGTTCGCAAGGCAAGGCGCCTCGCGCATCATTCTCCCGACCCTTGCACCTCCCGACGGATATGCTCGAGAAAGGCTTGGCAGGCATTGGGCAGAGCGCGGCCGGCCAGGGTTTGCACCTCGAACTGGCGCTCGTTCATCTCGCGATCGCGCAAAGGCACGGCCGAGATGCCGCCCCGGCGCAAATGGCTGCGTATCGCCAGCTCGCCGCACAACATCACGCCGCCCCCTTCGACGGCGAAATTGATCAGCGCGTCGAGATGGCGGCTGACGAACACGGGCTCGCAGTGCAGCTGCTGGCGGCTGCAGCTGACGTCGAACAGCTGCCGCACCGTCGAATCATGGCCGGGCAGCGCCAGCGGATAGGCCATGAGCTGGCTGATCGACAAACGGCGCTGGCCCGCCAGGGGATGGTCGGACGCCATGATGGCCCGCACCGGCGCCGGGCGGCGCAGTTCGACGTGGATGTCGCGCTCGGAAGCCATCGTCAGCGTGATCCCGATGTCCGCGTCGTCTTTGCGGATGCGATTCGAAATCTCTCTCGATGAATAGGCTTCCAGCGAAAAGTGGATGCCGCTGTAGGTGCGCCGGAAAGAAGCGATGGCCGAGGGAAGGAAGTCGAAGGCATAGCCTTCGGTGCTGGCCAGCCGCACCCGGCCCTGGCGCAGGCCGCGCAAGGCCAGGAGGTCGCTGGCGATGCGGTCGATGTCCTGCTGCATGCGTTTGGCGTGGGTTGCCAGCAGTTCTCCCGCGGCATTGAGCGACATGCCTCGGGCCCGCCGCTCGAACACCAGGGTATCGAGCTCGCGCTCCAGCCGGGCGATCTGGCGGCTCACCACCGAGGGGGCCACGTCGAGCCGCCCGGCGGCCTCGGTGATCGAACCGGTGCGGGCGACTTCCAGGAAATAGCGCAAGGCCGTGCCTTGCAGGATCTGCTTGTTGATCATGGCCGCACCTCCAGACGTGCGTTGCCTTTTTGGCAAACAACTATTCTAGCCATTGATATTGCTGCATGGCTCGACTGTCCTTAGGATGAAGATTCCTTCCAACTTTTCGTGCGACGCCATGGCCAATACCTCCCGCTCTCTCTTGCGCCGCAGCGCGCGCACGCTGGCCGCCGCAGGCCTCGTTCTGGCCGGCCTGCTGGGCGCTGCCGCCCCGGCCGCCGCCCAATACCCCGAACGCCCCATCACGCTGGTCGTTCCCTACGCTCCCGGCGGCGCGACCGATATCAGCGCGCGCCTGATCGCGCGCTTTCTGGCCAAGGACCTGGGCCAGAGCGTCATCGTCGAGAACAAGGCCGGCGCCGGCACCATCATCGGCGCGCAGTTCGTCGCGCATTCGCCCCGCGACGGCTATACGCTGCTGCTCAGCTCGGGCACCACGTTCACCATCAATCCCGCGATCCACAAAAACCTGTCCTACGACCCGGTCAAGGACTTCGAGCCCATCGCCATCGTGGCGCGCACCGGCCTGATCCTGCTGGCCAATCCGAAGGTGCCCGTCGACGACGTGAAATCCTTCCTGGCCTACGTCAAGGATCCGGCCCACACCGACACACCCTACGGCACTTTCGGCAGCGGCACGACGGCCAATTTCGTCGGGGCGGCCTTCGCCGCGGCGGCCGGCATCAAGATGACGCAGATTCCCTACAGCGGCAGCGCTCCGGCCATGACCGACCTGATCGCCGGCCAGATCCCCTTCTCCGTCGACACCGTGGCGGCGGCCCTGCCGCCGCTGAAGGCCGGCACGGTCAAGGCCATCGCGGTGTCCAGTCCGCAGCGCTCGGCTTTTCTGCCCAACGTGCCCACTTTCGCCGATCAAGGCTATCCCCAGGTCGCCATGGACACCTGGCTGATGGCGGTGGCGCCGCGCGGCATTCCCGCCGAGGCCGAGGCCAAGCTCGAAAAGGCATTCGCCGCTTTCACCGCCGACCCCGAAGCCCGCAAGGCCATGCTGGCGCAGGGCATGGAGCCCGGCTTCCAGGGTTCGAAAGAAGGCGAAGCGCTGATCGCCAAGGAATTGCCGCAGATGCGCGAGCTCGCGCAGCGCGCCCACATCTCGGCCGAATGAATTTCTTTGCTTTTCATGCCGACGGCGCACATGACATCACCCAGCGATTCTCTCGTTTCCCTGTCGGCCGTTGAATTGCGGCAACTGATCGGCGCCCGCCAGGTGTCGCCGGTCGAACTGCTGCAGGCCTGCATAGACCGCATCGAGGCGGTCAACCCCTACGTCAACGCCATCACGGCCACCGACTACGACCGGGCGCGCGAGACGGCCCGCGCGGCCGAGCAGGCCGTCATGCGCGGCGAACAGCTGGGCCTGCTGCACGGCCTGCCGCTGGGCGTGAAGGACCTGGAGCCCACCGCGGGCCTGCTCACCACATACGGATCGCCCATCTATCGCGGCAACGTGCCCGAGCAGGACATCGAACTGGTCGCGCGGCTGCGGCGCGCAGGGGCCGTCGTCACGGCCAAGACCAACGTGCCAGAGATGGGCGCGGGCGCCAACTCGCGCAACCCCGTGTGGGGCGCCACCGGCAACCCGTTCAATCCCAACCTCAATGCCGGCGGCTCGTCGGGCGGCTCCGCGGCCGCGCTGGCCTGCGACCTGCTGCCGGTCTGCACCGGATCCGACACGGGCGGCTCGCTGCGCATCCCCGCGGCCAAATGCGGCGTGGTGGGCTTTCGTCCCTCGCCCGGCCTGGTGCCCAGCACGCGCAAGCCGCTGGGCTGGACGCCGATCTCGGTCGTCGGCCCGATGGGGCGCACGGTCGCCGACGCCTGCCTGCAATTGGCCGCCGCGGCCGGCCCGCATGCGGGCGACCCCCTGAGCTATCCGCTGGACCCGCTGTCGTTCCTGCGCCCCGGCAATGCCGACCTGGGCTCGCTGCGCGTGGCCTACACCGAAGACTTCGGCCAGTGCGCCGTGGACCACGGCATCCGCGCCGTCTTCCGCGAGAAGATCGCCGCGATGCGCCACTTGTTCGCGGCCTGCGACCCCATCGAGCTGGACCTGGGCGAAGCGCACCGCTGCTTCGACGTGCTGCGCGCCGAGGCCTTCGTCGCGGGCATGCAGGAAGCCTACGAGAAAGACCCGGGCAGCCTGGGCCCCAACCCGCGCGCCAACTACGAGATGGGCGCGGCCATGAGCCTGAAGGACTGCGCGTGGGCGCAGGCCGAACAGACCCGCATTCTGCAACGCTTCCAGCAGGCCTTCGCCGGCTACGACCTGATCCTCTCGCCCACCACGCCGGTCTCGCCCTTCCCCTGGACACTGCCTTACGCCGACACCATCAACGGCGAGAAGCAGCAGAACTACTACCGCTGGCTGGCCCTGACCTATGTCGTCACGCTGACCACGCATCCGGCCATCTCCCTGCCTTGCGGGCGCGACCAGCAGGGCATGCCGTTCGGCCTGCAGGTGACGGGCCGGTTCCGCGGCGACCACGCGCTGCTGGCCGCCTCGCAGTCCCTGGAACACGCCTTCGCGCGCATCGACGGGCTGGGCCGGCCCGTGCCCGACCTGACGGCGCTGCGGCCCGCCCAGCCCGCGCTCAAATCCATCGTGACGGCGCCGCCCGTCCTGGGCGGGTCGGTGGCGAACAACGTGTCGGCGGTCTAACCTTCGGATTGTCGCTACCCGCTTCGCATCGGTTGCACGCATCATGCCAAATTCATTCGACGCCATCGTGCTCGGCGCCGGCATCGTCGGCGTTTCCACGGCCGTGCATCTGCAGCGGCGCGGCCTGGCCGTCGCGCTCGTCGACCGCAAGACGCCCGGCGCCGAGACCTCCTACGGCAACGCCGGCCTGATCCAGCGCGAAGGGGTCTATCCCTACGCCTTCCCGCGCCGGCTCGCCACCTTGCTCAAATACGCCGGCAACCGCGCGCCCGACGTGCGCTACCACCTGGGCGCGCTGCTCAAGACCGCGCCCTTCCTGCTGAGCTACTGGCGCCATTCGCGGCCCGATCGGCACGCGGCCATCGCCCGCCTCTACGCGCCGCTGATCGAGCATTGCGTCGCCGAGCATCGCGCGCTTGCCGAAGCCGCGGGCGCCGGCGGCCTCATCCGCCATCAGGGCTGGTTCAAGATCTTTCGCGACGCCCGGACGCAAGAGGCTCAAACGCGCGAAGCGCAAAAATGGTTCGATGAATTCGGCGTCGCATTCGAAGCCTGCGATGCCGCCGCGCTGCGCCAGGCCGAACCCGACCTGAGCCCATCGCTCATCGGCGGCCTGCGCTACCCCGATGCCGACTCGGTCAGCGACCCGGGCGCCCTGGCCTCCGCCTATGCGCGCCACTTCGAATCGCTGGGCGGACGCATCCTGCACGGCGACGCGAACACGCTCGAGCCCGGCTGGACGGTGCGCACGCAGGAAGGCGACATCACCGCGCGCGCCGTCGTCGTGGCGCTGGGGCCGTGGAGCGGCGACCTGGTCAACGCACGGCTGGGCTACCGCCTGCCGCTGGCCGTCAAGCGCGGCTATCACCGGCACTATGCGCCGGCTCCCGGCGCGCGCCTGAACCATCCCGTCCTGGACGTGGCCAACGGCTTTTTGCTCGCGCCCATGAGCCGCGGCATCCGCGTCACCACCGGCGTCGAGTTCGCCGACCGCGACGCCCCGAAGACGCCCGACCAGGTCGCCGCCGTCGAACCCATGGCGCGCCAGCTATTTCCGCTGGGCGCGCCGATCGAGGCCGAGCCATGGATGGGCGCACGGCCCTGCACGCCCGACATGCTGCCCATCATCGGCCCGGCGCCCAGGCACAAAGGCCTGTGGCTCGCCTTCGGGCACGCGCATCATGGGCTGACACTGGGGCCGGTAACCGGGCGTCTGATCGCGGAGATGATGGCGGGCGCGGAGACCTTCGTCGACCCTGCGCCGTTCCGGGCCGATCGGTTCTAACCATGGGTTCCGGGCTCGAATCCGGATTTTTGTCGCTCGGCAAAATGCCGTGCTATAGTCGCCGACACCATCAGCCGATTCTTACTGATCCGCTACACCTGAATTCGCTACCCATCATGAACGCCCGCCTAGCCGCTCCCTCGCGCAACGCCACCTGGCGTTGGTGGCGCTCGACCTCCGGGTGGCAATCGGCTCGCCTGGTTCTAGACGCAAACGCCGCCTAGCGCCTCGCACAACACGAAAAGCCAAGCCCGGAACCTGAACAGGACCGGGCTTTTTGTTTGACATGTCCCGGTCGCCACACAACCTCATCTGGACCCGACATGACCGAACTGGAATTCAAAGCCCTGGCGGCCCAAGGCTACAACCGCATCCCCCTGGTCGCCGAGACCTACGCCGACCTCGACACGCCGCTGGCGCTGTACCTGAAGCTTGCGCACGGCGGCGCCAAAGGGGGCGCCTTCACTTGTTTGATGGAATCGGTGGTGGGCGGCGAGCGCTTCGGGCGCTACTCCTTCATCGGCCTGCCGGCCCGCACCGTCATCCGCGCCAGCGGCACGACCACCGAGGTGCTGACCGACGGCGTGGTGCAGGAAACCCACCAGGGCGATCCGCTGGCCTTCATCGAAGAATTCCAAAACCGCTTCAAGGTGGCCGTGCGCCCCGGCATGCCGCGCTTTTGCGGCGGCCTGGCGGGCTACTTCGGCTACGACACCGTGCGCCACATGGAGCCGCGCCTGGGCCCGGCCGTCAAGCCCTTTCCCGCCGGCATGGAGGAAGGCATACCCGACCTCCTGCTGATGCAGGTGGACGAACTGGTGATCGTGGACAACCTGGCCGGGCGCATCTACCTGATGGTCTACGCCGACCCCGCCCGTCCCGAGAGCTACAGCCGCGCGCAGCAGCGCCTCCTGGATCTGCGCATCCAGCTGCGCAAGCCCGCGGACATTCCCTACAGCCACGCCAGCATGGTCACGGAGGAGCGCCGCGACTTCAAGAAGGACGACTACCTGGCCGCCGTGCACCGCGCCAAGGAATACATCATGGCCGGCGACCTGATGCAGGTGCAGGTGGGCCAGGTGATCACCAAGCCCTTCCGCGACGCGCCGCTGTCGCTGTACCGCGCGCTGCGTTCGCTCAATCCCTCGCCCTATATGTACTTCTGGAACTTCGGCGACTTCCAGGTGGTGGGCGCCTCGCCTGAAATCCTGGTGCGCCAGGAAAGCATCACGCACCAGGGCGAGCCGCGCTTGGATGTGAGCCCCCTTGGCGCTACGCGCCATCCCCCCGAGGGGGATGGCGAGCTTGGGGCGGCCCGGCGCTCGCAAATCACGATCCGCCCGCTGGCCGGCACGCGCAAGCGCGGCGCCACGCCCGAGCAGGACGCCGCGCTGGCCGCCGAGCTGCAGGCCGACCCCAAGGAAATCGCCGAGCACGTGATGCTGATCGACCTGGCGCGCAACGATGTGGGCCGCGTGAGCGAACCGGGCAGCGTCAAGGTGACCGACACCATGGCCATCGAGCGCTACTCGCACGTGATGCACCTGGTGTCGAACGTGGCCGGCACGCTCAAGCCCGGCATGAGCAATATGGACGTGCTGCGCGCCTCGTTCCCGGCCGGCACGCTGACCGGCGCGCCCAAGGTGCGCGCCATGGAACTGATCGACGAGCTCGAACCCGTGCGGCGCGGCCTGTACGGCGGCGCCGCGGGTTATCTGAGCTATGGCGGCGAGATGGACCTGGCGATCGCCATCCGCACCGGCGTCATCAAGAACGGCACGCTATACGTGCAGGCCGCGGCGGGCATCGTGGCCGATTCCAATCCCGAGGCCGAATGGGCCGAGACCGAAGCCAAGGCCCGCGCGGTGCTGCGCGCGGCCGAACAGGTGCAGCACGGCCTGGATGCGCCCATCTAACGGCCCGCGGCGCAGACAACGATGAGAACTTTTTCAGCCCCCGGCCAGCAGGATGGGACGCGTGCAGTTGCGCCCGGCGCGCTTGGCCTCGTAAGTCTGCTCGTCGGCGCGGGCCAGCACGTCGGCCAGCGATTCGTCGCCGGGCAGGCGTTCGGCCACGCCGAAGCTGGCCGTGATCTGCAGGCCCGCGACGCGGGTCGCTTCCAGCAGGCGGCGCAGGCGCTCGGCCGCGGCATAGGCGCCTGCCAGACCTTCGCCCGGCAGGAGGATGACGAACTCCTCGCCGCCGATGCGGCCGAAAGGCGTGTCGGTGCGCAGGCCGCTATGCATCAGCACGGCCAGGTCGCGCAGCACTTCGTCGCCCCTGGCATGGCCCAGGTTGTCGTTGATGAGCTTGAAATGGTCGATGTCCAGCACGATGCAGCCCAGCCTGTCTTGCTCGCCCGGCATGCTGAACAAGCGGCCGCCTTCTTCGTACAAGGCGCGGCGCGAAGCCGCGCCGGTGAGCACATCCACCCTGGCCTGGGCGTGCAGCTCCATGCATTCCACGGTGAGCCGGGCCAGGTCGCGCAGGATCTCGAGATCGGATTCCGCCGGATGCCGCGGCACGGTGTCGAGCACGCAGAAGGCGCCCAGGTTGTAGCCGTGACGCGTGGTCAGCGGCATGCCCCAGTAGGTGCGTATGCCGGCGCTTCCCGTCACGGCCGGCAAGTCGCGCACGCGCTCATCGAGCAGCGTGTCGGGGATGACGAGCGGTTCGTAGCGCTGGATGGTGAATGCGCAGATCGATTGGCTGCGCGGCGTCTCGTTGCCCACCGGCGAACCGCTGGTCTTGAGGACCTGCAGTTCCCGCGTGATGAGCGTGACGTTCGCCATGGGAAAGCGCAGCGCGGCGCGCCCGATGCGGGCGATGCGGTCGAAGGTGGCCTCCGGGCCCGCCTCGGCCACGTGCAGGTCGGCCAGCGCGGCCAGGCGGTCCGCCTCGCTGGGCATCTGGCGGATCATTTGCGTGCCGGAGTCGACCATGGGATTCCCCTCGGAGTTTGCATCGAACGCCATGCCCCGCACGGCGTCCTTGATTAACGGCACTGTTTACAAAAAACCTTATACCCCAGGAGCGCTTGCATGTTGCTCATGATCGACAATTACGATTCCTTCACCTACAACATCGTGCAGTATTTCGGCGAGCTGGGCTGCGAGGTGCGCGTGGCGCGCAACGACCAGATCACCCTGGACGAAATCGAGGCCCTGGCGCCCGACCACCTGTGCGTTTCGCCCGGCCCTTGCTCGCCGGCCGAGGCGGGCATCTCGGTGGGCGTCATCCAGCGCTTCGCCGGACGCATACCCATCCTCGGCGTATGCCTGGGCCACCAGTCCATCGGCGCGGCCTACGGCGGCAAGATCGTGCGCGCCCAGACCGTGATGCACGGCAAGACGGTCAAGATCACGCACAAAGGCACCGACATCTTCCAGGGCCTGCCCTCGCCCTACACCGCCATCCGCTACAACTCGCTCACCATCGATCCGGACAGCCTGCCCGATTGCCTGGAAGTGACGGCGACGGCCGACGACGGCGACATCATGGGCGTGCGGCACAAGACCCTGCCCGTCTTCGGCGTGCAATACCACCCTGAATCCGTCCTGAGCGAGCACGGCCACGCCATGCTGCGCAATTTCCTACAATATCGCGCATGACCGACGCGCACCCAAACGGAGATACCGTCGTGACCCTGATCACTCCCAGCGAAGCCCTTACCCGTTGCATCGAGCATCGTGAGATTTTTCACGACGAGATGCTGCAGCTGATGCGCATGCTGATGCGCGGCGAGGTGTCGCCGCAAATGGCCAGCGCGCTGCTCATGGGCCTGCGCGTCAAGAAAGAAACCATCGGCGAGATCACTGCCGCCGCGCAGGTGATGCGCGAGTTCGCCACCAAGGTGGAAACGCCCAATCCGCAGGACCTGCTCGACATGTGCGGCACCGGCGGCGACGGCAGCCACACCTTCAACATCTCCACCGCGGCCATGTTCGTGGCCGCCGCCGCGGGCGTGCCCATCGCCAAGCACGGCAACCGCAGCGCCTCGTCCTCGTCCGGCAGCGCCGACGTGCTCGAAGCCCTGGGCGCCAATATGGAGCTGAGCCCCGAACAGGTGGCCGAATGCCTGCAGGCCACCGGCATCGGCTTCATGTTCGCCCCGGCCCACCACGGCGCCATGAAGAACGTGGCGGCCGTGCGCAAGGAGCTGGGCGTGCGCACCATCTTCAACATCCTGGGCCCCCTGACCAACCCGGCCAGCGCCGCCAACCAGCTGATGGGCGTGTTCCATCCCGATCTGGTCGGCATCCAGGTAAGGGTCTTGCAGCGGCTGGGCTCCCGGCACGTGCTGATCGTGCACGGCAAGGACGGCATGGACGAGGCCTCGCTGGGCGCCGCCACCCTGGTGGGCGAGCTCAAGGACGGCGCGGTGCGCGAGTACGAAATTCACCCCGAGGACTACGGACTATCCATGATGTCCAACCGCGGCATCAAGGTGTCCAATCGCGAAGAGTCTCGTCAACTTGTCATGGAAGCGCTGAATAATGTCGACGGCCCGGCGCGCGACATCGTCGCGTTCAATGCCGGCCTGGCCATCTATGCAGGCAACAAAGCAAACGACATCCCCGAAGCCTTGAAACTGGCCTTCGAACTCATCGCCAACGGCGCGGCTCGGGCTACGCTCGAAAAATTCTGCGCCTATACCCAGACGTTTAAAAAATGAATGACATCCTCGCAAAGATCCTCACGATCAAGGCCGAAGAGGTAGCCACGGCGCGCCAGATGCGCAGCGAGGCCGAGCTGCTGCGCGAGGCGCAAGCCCGCCAGGACGTGCGCGGCTTCGCGCAGGCTATCGAAAGCAAGATCGCGCGTGGCCTGCCCGGCGTGATCGCCGAGGTCAAGAAGGCCTCGCCCTCCAAGGGCATCCTGCGCGAAAACTTCAACCCCGCCGAGATCGCGGCGTCTTACGCCGCGCACGGCGCGGCCTGCCTGTCGGTGCTGACCGACGTGCAGTTCTTCCAGGGCTCGCACGACAACCTGCGCATGGCCCGCGCGGCCTGCCCGCTGCCGGTGCTGCGCAAGGATTTCATCATCGATCCTTACCAGATCATCTCGGCGCGGGCCATGGGCGCCGACTGCGTGCTGTTCATCGTGGCCGCGCTCGATGCCGCGCAGCTGCGCGACTTCGAAGACGTGGCCATGGGCCTGGGCATGGACGTGCTGGTCGAAGTGCACGGCCCCAACGAGCTCGACATCGCGCTGAGCCTGAAGACGCCGCTGCTGGGCATCAACAACCGCAACCTGCGCACCTTCGAGACCAAGCTCTCGAACACGCTCGACCTGCTGCCGCGCATACCGGCGGGCAAGCGCGTGGTGACCGAAAGCGGCATTCTCGCGCCGGAAGACGTCAAGCTCATGCGCGACAGCGGCGTGAACGCCTTCCTGGTGGGCGAAGCCTTCATGCGCGCGCCCGAGCCGGGTGTGGAGCTGGCGCGCATGATGGGAACGGCCTGAGCCCCGGAGCCTGTCGACGCCGAGAGGCCCTATTGGACGCAGCGCCCCTGGCGCAGCGCCTCGAACACATCCGGCGGCCCCATCTGGCCGCCCTTGAGCATCAGCTCGACGCCATTCAAGACGGCGTCGTCCGAATGGATCGCGCACACCGCCACGCCCGGGCTGAGGGTATAGGCCAGCGTGAGCGCGCGCGCATTCCAGGCCCGCACCGCCAGGCTGGAGGTATCTCCGCCCGCGAAACCCACCCGGACCAGGCGATGGCGCCGCAACACCCGGTGCATCAAGCGGCCGGCCGCGGCGGCCAGCTTCGAACCGCTGTCGGCGGGCGCCGTTTCGGCCAGGGTGGTCTGCGCTATGACGCTGCGCCCCGCGCGCAGCAACTGCACCGCTCTGTCCGCCAGCTCCCGCACATATGGTCCGTCATCGCTCTCGCCGGCCTGCTCGGCCGCGCGCCGCGGATCGATGTCCAGCAGCGCGAAGCCGGCGCCGCGGGCCTGCCCGATCTGTTGCGCGGTGACCGGCGAACGGCTGCCGGCCACGATGAAGACCTGGTCGACAGGAACGGGCGAGGCGCATTGCACAGCCGTCTCCCGCGGCTTGCCCGGCCAGGCCGCCAGGAGCGCCTGCTCGACCCCGCTCGGCCCAACCAGCAAAGCCGGGCCGCCTGCGCGCCGCGCGATGCGGTCCCATAGCAGCCGGCCGACCGCGGCCAGATGCGCGTCGTCGATAACGTCGAAAAGCACGGCGGCGGGCAGGTCCGCGAGCATGGCGTTCAATGTGTCGGGCGCGGCGGCAGCGGCCAGTTTGCCCAGGCCGAAAGAAGCGATCCGATCCAGCCCTTGCCGGCTCAGGTGCACGCGCAAATCGGACTCGCCCATCGGCGTGACGGGATGGCAGCGCATGGTGGGATGCCGATCCAGGCGATACACCTGGCCGTCCTGGCCGGCGCGGGCATACAGGTTGGCGTACGCGCAATAGCGCCCCAGATTCGGCTGGCCGCCGACGATATAGGCCGTGGACTGCCTCAATGCGCGCAAGCCGATCAGCACGGCTCGCCCGATGCTGCCCACATGCGGCGCGCTGTCGAAGGTGGAGCAGGTCTTGTAGTGCACGGCCTGCGCGCCGGTGGCCGCCAGCGCCGCATAGATATCCGGCAGCCTGCGGTCCATTTCCTGCGGCGACCAGGAGCGGGCCTCGCCGGCCACGCCCACGCAATCGAGTTCGCCGAAAGCGGTCAGATCCGAAGCGCTGGGCGTTTGCAGAAACAACGCGGCGCGCAAGCCACCGCGCACGGCCACCGACAGCGTGTCGGTGGCGCCCGTGAAGTCGTCACCGTAATAGGCAATGCGCGGAGGGCGTTCTGGAATGACGGGAGCGGTCGGATCGGTCATGCAATGGGAATTCAGCCGTAGAAATCCAGCGCGGCCGCCAGCGCGGGATGCGTCTGGGCATGACGCGGCAGCGGCACGCCGCTGCGCGCGGCCTCCCAGGCATCGCGAATGCTCTGCACGCCCGCGGCCGGGCCGTCGGGATGTCCAAGTATGCCGCCGCCCGACAGAAAAATCAGGTCGTCGCTGCCGACCGCCGCGAAAGTGGCCGGCACCGTGCCCGCCCATTGTCCCGACGAAAAAACCGGCATCACCGCGTCGCCGCCGGCCAAGGGCTGCAGGCAGGCGCGCGCGGACGCCAGCACGCTCTCGTCGGTTTCGTAGAACTTGCCGCCCAGCCCGTTGACGTGCAGCTGGTCGACGCCGGCAAGACGCCACATCACCTGGTAGGCCTGGAAATCGATGCCCAGCATGGGATGGCGCGCCATGGCCGCCAGGCCGTTGCGATGCCCATGCAACGCCAGCGGCGTGGCGCGGCGCAGCGACTGTATGGCGCTGTAGCCGCACCAGTTCAGGCTGGCCATGACACAGGTGCCGCCGGCCGCCTCGACCATCTCGGCATGCCGGCGCATGGCGTCGGTCTCGTCCGAGATGTTGAAGGCATACATCACCTTGCGGCCGGTGCGCTGCGCGTGCGCCTCGATCACTTTCATCACCTGGGCCACGCGCGCCGCCAGGGGCGCGTTCGGCGGATTGGCCATGACTTCATCGTCCTTGATGAAATCGACGCCGGCCTCGCACAGGGTGGCCACCGTGACGGCGGTCTGC
>Ga0209455_1000522_pt1 | contig 27236 bp, 23 predicted proteins | sample AraplaCol_mCL_r2_FD_184275 | JGI IMG/M metagenome (GOLD analysis project Ga0209455, IMG submission 184275) | Arabidopsis root microbial communities from North Carolina, USA - plate scrape CL_Col_mCL_r2 (SPAdes) (version 2) | ecosystem: Host-associated > Plants > Roots > Endosphere | place: USA... | reverse complement strand
CGTCGAGCCCTGGCTCGGCATGCCCGACGCCATCCATAACGGCCTGGGGCTGCGCTGGGTGCAGCCGGGGCAGGCCGAGACGGCGACGCTGCGCATCAAGACAAGCCCGTTGGGCACGCGCGCGGCTTAGGGCCGAGCCGAGCAATCAAGGCGCCGGGTTCGGATGCTTCACGTGGATGGCTTCGATGCCGGCCAGCACGTCCGCGTTCAGTTCCACATCGACGCTGTCGATGTTTTCCTTGAGCTGGTCCAGCGTCGTGGCGCCGATCAGGTTGCTGGCGACGAACTTGCGCGAATTCACCCAGGCCAGGGCCATCTGCGCCGGCGATAGGCCGTGCCGCCTGGCCAGCGCCACGTATTCGGCCGCGGCCGCGTCGGTTTCCGGATTGCTGTAGCGGGTGAAACGCTCGAACAGCGTCAGGCGCGCCTTGGCCGGACGCGCGCCGTCCAGGTACTTGCCCGCCAGCACGCCCATGGCCAGCGGCGAATAGGCCAGGAGACTCACGCCTTCGTGGTGGGTGAATTCCGACAGGCCGGTCTCGAAGGAGCGGTTGACCAGGCTGTACGCGTTCTGGATGGAGGCGGGGCGCGGCAGGCCCTTCATCTGCGCATGCATGAGGAACTGCGCCATGCCCCAGGGCGTTTCGTTGGACAGGCCGTAGTGGCGGATCTTGCCGGCCTTCTGCAGGTCGGCGAGCACCTGCAGCGTCTCTTCGACGGGCACGGTGTAGTCGTCTTCGACCCAGGGGTAGTTGAGCTTGCCGAAGGTGGCGGTGGTGCGGTCGGGCCAGTGCAGCTGATAGAGATCGAGGTAGTCGGTCTGCAGACGCTTGAGGCTGGTTTCCACCGCGGCGGTGATGTTCTTGCGGTCGAGATAGGTCTTGCCGTCGCGGATGTGGCCGGGGCGCTTGGCGTCTCGCACCGGGCCGGCCACCTTGCTGGCGAGATAGAAATCGTCGCGCTTGCCGCGCTTGGCGATCCAGGTGCCGATATAGGCTTCGGTGCGGCCCTGCGTATCGGGCTTGGGCGGCACGGGGTACATCTCGGCGGTGTCGATCAGGTTGACGCCGCGCGACAGGGCATAGTCGAGCTGCTGGTGGGCCTCGGCCTCGGTGTTCTGCTCGCCCCAGGTCATGGTGCCCAGGCCGATCAGGCTGATTTCCAGGCCGGTGCGGCCAAGCTTGCGGTATTTCACTGCAATACTCCGGGTTGTTAAAAGGGTTTTAAACCTTAGGGTTTTGGGCAATGGTACTCCCGGCCCAGGGGTATAGTGCAACGCATCATTTTTCCATGCCCACGGCATGGCAGGAGTCCTTTATGCCCTCATTGTTCGATCCCGTAATTGCCGGCGACCTGAAGCTGGCCAACCGCGTCGTCATGGCGCCGCTGACCCGCAACCGCTCGCCCAAGGCCGTGCCCAAGCCCATGACCGCGACCTACTATGCCCAGCGCGCCACGGCCGGCCTGCTCATCACCGAGGCCACGGCCATCTCGCACCAAGGCCAGGGCTATGCCGACGTGCCCGGCCTGTACGGCGCCGACCAGCTCGAAGGCTGGAAGCGCGTGACCGACGCCGTGCATGCGGCGGGCGGGCGCATCGTCGTGCAGGTCTGGCACGTGGGCCGCGTCTCGCACACCTCGCTGCAGCCCGACGGCGGCGCGCCGGTGGCGCCTTCGGCCATCACGGCCAAGTCCAAGACCTACGTCATCGACGCCGACGGCAAGGGCGCTTTCACGCCGACCTCGGCGCCGCGCGCGCTGGGCATCGAAGAGCTGCCGGGCATCGTGGCCGACTACCGCAAGGCGGTCCGCGCGGCCGTCGACGCGGGCTTCGACGGCGTGGAGCTGCACGCCGCCAACGGCTATCTCATCGACCAGTTCCTGCGCTCGGGCAGCAACCAGCGCACCGACGCCTACGGCGGCTCGATCGAGAACCGCGCGCGGCTGCTGTTCGAAGTGCTCGACGCCATTACCGACGAGATCGGCGCGGGCCGCGTCGGCATCCGCATTTCGCCGGTGACGCCGGCCAACGACGCCAGCGATCCGAACCCGCAGCCGCTCTTTGCCTACGTGGCGCAAGGCCTGGCGCGCTACGGCCTGGCCTACGTGCACGTGATCGAAGGCGCCACAGGCGGCGCGCGCGACTTCCAGCAGGGCGACGCGCCCTTCGACTACGCGGCGCTTAAGGCGACCTACCGCCAGGCCGGCGGCAAGGCGGCCTGGATGGTCAACAACGGCTACGACAGCGCGTTGGCCGAGAAGGCCGTGGAAAGCGGCGAAGCCGACCTGGTCGCCTTCGGCAAACCCTTCATTTCCAACCCGGACCTGGTGCGCCGCCTGCGCGAAAAGGCGGCCTTGAACGAATGGGATCAATCCACGTTCTACGGCGGCGGGGAGAAGGGCTACGTGGACTACCCGGCGCTGGCCTGAATTTCGGCTATAATTTCGGCTCTTTAGCGCGCCCGTAGCTCAGTTGGATAGAGTACTTGGCTACGAACCAAGGGGTCGTGGGTTCGAATCCTGCCGGGCGCACCAGATTTCTCGTTGAGAAGCAGTGACTTGGGCGGTTTGCGGACGAAAGTCTTCAAACCGCTTTTTCTTTGGGTCGATTGCCGGCGTCTCTTGCCTGGATTGCTACCAGGGCCGTCAACCGAACAGGGCAAGCAGCCCCGCCAGCAATTGGCCCGGCGACGGCGGGCAGCCGGATATCCGCAGGTCGACGGGCAGCACGGCCTGGACGCCGCGTTCGCAGGCATAGCTGTCTGCATAAGGTCCGCCGCAGGTCGCGCAGTCGCCCACGGCAACCACCCACTTGGGCGCGGGCATGGCCTCGAAGGTGCGCAGCAGCGCCTCGCGCATGTTCTTCGTGACCGGGCCGGTCACCAGCAGCACGTCGGCATGGCGCGGCGAGGCCACGAAGCGCAGGCCGAAGCGCTCGAGATCGTAATAGGGGTTGCTCAGGGCATTGAGCTCGAGCTCGCAGGCATTGCAGGAGCCCGCGTCGACGAGCCGCAGCGACAGGCTGCGGCCGAGCCGGCTGCGGGTCTTGGCGCTCAGCTCTGCAGCCATGCGCTCGATTTGCGGGTCGGCCAAGGTCGCCGGCTTTTCGGTGTAGGGGCGCAGCGTGAGGCTTTCAAAGAGTGTCTTGCGCATGGCTTGCTCTCAAAGATCGTGCCCGGAATACGCGCAATTGAACGATTTATTGCAGATCGGGAAGTCGGCGACGATGTTGTTTTCGATCGCGGCTTCCAGCAGGGGCCATTGAAACCAGGACGGGTCGCGCAGGTGGCAGCGTTCGACCCGCCCCGCGGCGCTTATCCGGATCCAGGCCAGGATGTCGCCGCGGAACCCCTCGACGATCGCCATGCCTTCGGGCGCGGCCTGCCCCTTCGGGCAAGGCCGCGCTGTCTGAATCACGCCGGCGGGCAGGCCCGCGAGTATCTGTTCGACCAGGCGCAGGGACTGCTCGACTTCCCGGATGCGTATCCAGAGCCTGGCGTTGACGTCGCCCTTGTCCAGCACGGGAATCTCGAAATCGAGCGCGCCGTATGGGGCGTACCCCGGCCAGCGCCGCGCGTCGCAGCGCCGGTTCGATGCGCGGCCTATGTATCCGCCCGCGCCGAATTGCGCGGCGTACGCCGGCTGCAGCACGCCGGTGCCGACGGTGCGGTCCTGCAGGGACGCGGTGTTGTCGTAGAGCTCGACGAGCCTCCCGAATCGATGGCGTATGTCCGAAACCAGGGCGCCTATGCGTTCGGAGCCCGCGGCATCGAGATCGGCGACGACGCCGCCCGGCACGACGCGGTCCATCATCAGCCGATGCCCGAAAGAGGCCAGGGTCGCGCGCAGCACTTGCTCTCTGAGCACCGAGCAATGGGCATGCATGATGGCGAACCCGCCGTCGTTGCAGATCGCGCCCACGTCGCCCAGATGGTTTGCCAGGCGCTCGAGCTCCGCCATCAGCGCGCGCAGCCAGACGGCGCGCGGCGGCGGTTCCCAGCCCAGCGCCGACTCGACTGCGCGCGCGAAGGCCAGTCCGTAGGCCACCGTCGAATCGCCCGAAGCGCGGCATGCCAGCTGCGCCGCGCGTATCAGGTCGGCGCCCTGCATGAGGCTCTCGACGCCTTTGTGGGTATAGCCCAGGCGTTCTTCGAGACGCACGATCGTGTCGCCGTCCGCGCTGATGCGGAAATGCCCGGGCTCGATGACGCCGGCGTGGACCGGGCCGACGGGAAGCTGGTGGATGTTCTCGCCTGCGACGGGCATGAATTCGTAGTCGCCGCGGCTTGCGGCTTCTTGCCGGGAGGACCCGAACGGACCGGGGGCGCCCCATTTGCCGTGATCGAGCCAGGGCCGCGTATCGGGCAGGCCGATGGGCACGAGCGGGAACAGATCCCCGAGCGCGCGTTCCAGGCGGACCGCGGGCGGATGCGCCTGGCCGACGGACGGGTAGCTCCCGTTCGGGCAGTCGAGGCTCAGCACCTGGATGCGGCTCGGTTCATGGGCATCCGCCAAGGCCATGTGCACGGTACGGGGTTCGCCCCAGAGTCCGATCAGGGTCAGGATGCCGCGCTGCAGCCGGCTTGCCGCGTCCGTCCACGCATCGGCCTGCACCTCGGCCCTGGGCCAGGGGCGATGCGCGTCGATCACGCGTCCGCTCAAGCCGGCGAACGGGTCGGGCAAAGAAGGATCGCGCACGGTCATTTGAGCAGCCCTGCAACGTTCTGGAACCACGCCACCATGGCGCCCGGCATGTAGAGCCCGCCGATGAACACCAGGCCCAGGTGCGCGAAGATCGGCAGGAAGGAAGCGCGCACGGGCGGCGTCGGCCCGGCAGGCTCGCCGAAGGCCAGGGAACTCAGGCGCAGCAGCAGGGCGCCGAAAGCGACCAGCAGGCCGAGGGCGCATAGCATGGCGAGCGCGGGCGCTCGCGCGAAGACCGAGGTGAGGATCAGGAACTCGCTCATGAAGACGCCGAAAGGCGGCAGCCCGGCAATGGCGAGCACGCCGGCGACGAGCGTCCATCCCAAAAGGGGATGGCTGGTCGTCAGGCCGCGGATGTCGGCGATGCGCTGGGTGCTCTTGACCTGGGCGACGTGCCCGACCGAGAAGAAGATGGCCGATTTGGTCAGGCTGTGCATGATCATCTGCAGCAGGCCCGCGAAGTTGCCGAGCGGGCCGCCCATGCCGAAGGCGAAGACGATGATGCCCATGTGCTCGATCGACGAGTAGGCGAACAGGCGCTTGATGTCGCCGCGCCGGTAAAGCATGAAAGCGGCGAAGATCAGCGAGGCCAGCCCGAGCGTGATCATCAGCGGCCCCACGGGAATCGTCGCGGGGTTTGCCGCCACGATCATCTTGAAGCGCAGCAGCGCGTAAAGGGCCACGTTCAGCAGCAGCCCCGAAAGCACGGCGGATACCGGAGTGGGGCCTTCCGCGTGGGCGTCGGGCAGCCAGGCATGCATGGGCACCAGGCCGACCTTGGTGCCGTAGCCGAGCAGCAGGAACACGAAAGCGATGTTCAGCAGCGAGGGGTCGAGCGTGGCGGCGTGGCGCAGCAGATTGGTCCAGGCCATCGCGTTCATGCCCTCGCCGATGTCCGTCACCGCCGCCAGGTAGACCAGGATCGTGCCGAACAAGGCCAGGGCGATGCCGACGCTGCCCAGGATGAAGTACTTCCATGCGGCTTCCAGCGCCTCGTGCGTGCGATAGATGCCGACCATCATGATGGTGGACAGCGTCGCCAGCTCGATGGCGACCCACATCAGGCCGATGTTGTTGGCCGTCAGCGCCAGGTCCATGCCGAACATCATGGTCTGGAACATGGCGTGGTAGAAGCGCAGATACCCCGGCGTGAGGCGGCCCGTTTCCAGTTCGTGCCCGATATAGCTGGCGCTGAAGAGGCTCGTCGTAAAGCCGACGAAGGCGTTCAGGACAATGAAGACGACGTTCAGGTCGTCGGCGATGAAGAAGTCGTCGGCCGCGGGCCGGTCATTGAGGAGCCGCAGCGCGACGAGCAGCACGGCGAGGCTGGCGACGACGTTCAGCCTGGCCGACCAGCGGTAATCGCGCACGAAGGCGAGCACCGCCGCGGCGATCAAGGACGTCAACAGCAGGGCGGCGATCGGATTGAAGGCGGGCAGGGTCATGGCCGCTCTCCGCGGAAGCGATCCAGCGCCTGGAGGTCGACCGTGTCGAAGCGCTCCCGGATGCGGAACAGGAAGATGCCGATGACGATGAAGGCGACCAGGATGGAAAAGGCCACGCTGATCTCGACGACGAGCGGCATGCCGCGCGCGCCCGTGCCCGCCAGGATCAGGCCGTTCTCGATCGACATGAAGCCGATGACCTGGCTCACGGCGTTGCGGCGCGTCGCCATGATCAAGAGGCCGAGCAGCACCACCGAGAGCGCGAGCGCCACGTCTTCGCGGACCAGCGCGCCGGCGCCCGCGGTCACGCGCAGCATCAGGTCCATCGAGAGCGCGACCAGGCCGATGCCCAGCAGCATCGTCAGGCCCGTGCCGACGGTGACTTCGATCTCCCGGTGCAGCGCCATGCGCACCACCATGCGGTGCAGCGCCATCGGGATGAAGACGCTCTTGAAGCCGAGCGCGATCGCCGCGGTGACATAGAGGTCGGGATGGTCCTGGATGTGCGCTTGCCAGGCGACCGACAGCGCCAGCAAAAGGGAATGCAGGGCCAGGGTGTTGATGAGCGGCGGCAGCCGGTTCTGGTACAGCATCGTGAAGCTGACGAGCACCAGGGCTCCGGCGAACATGTGCGCGACGTCGAAGGCGAAGGTCGGCATCACATGCTCTCCGAAACGAAGAGCAGCAGCGTGCCCAGCAAGCCGAGCATCAGCGCGATGCCGAGGAGGTTGGGCACGCGGAACACGCGCATCTTGGCGATCACGGTTTCCAGGGTCGCCAGCAGCAGGGCCGCCGCGATCACTTTCAGAAGATAGACCGAGAGGGACAGCGCGTGCGCGAAGAGGCCGCCTGCGCCGGTGATCAAGCCGAACGGAAAGAAGATGCACACCACCATGGAGATGTAGAGCAGCAGCTTGAGCGAGGCCGCCCATTCGATCATCGCGAGATGGCGGCCGGAATACTCGAGCACCATCGCCTCGTGCACCATCGTCACTTCGAGATGGGTCGACGGATTGTCGACGGGAATGCGCGCGTTCTCCGCCACGGCGACGATGATGAGCGCGACCAGCGCCATGGCGAGCGACACGCGCAGGCTTTGTTGATCCACCATGAAGGCGGCGATGGTCGACAGCTGCGTGGACCCGGCGACGAGCGCCACGGTGAACACGACCATGATCATCGCCGGCTCGGCCAGAGAAGCGATCATGATCTCGCGGCTCACGCCGATGCCGCCGAAGCTGGTTCCGACATCGAGCGCCGCGACGGCCTGGATGAAGCGCGCCGCGCCCAGCAGCGCGACGATCGCGATCAGGTCGCCGGCCCAGCTGAACACCAGGCCGGTCTGGAACGTGGGCACGAGCGCCGCCGCCACCCAGGTCGCGGCGAAGATCAGGTACGGCGCGGCGCGAAACAGCCAGGAGGTGCCCTCGGCGATGACGGCTTCCTTGCCGAACAGGCGCCGCAGGTCGCGATAAGGCTGGAAGATCGAAGGGCCGATCCGGCGCTGCAGGCGCGCCTTCATCTTGCGCACGATCCCGGTCAATGCCGGGGCGATCGCCAGGACCAGCAGCGTCTGCCCGAGCTGGGCCGCGAGCGCGGACATCATCCCCATAGCGCAAGCACCGTCAAAAGGACGACGAGCGTGGTGAAGACCAGGCTGAGATAACTGCGGATGGTGAGGAACTGGACGCGGTTCAACAGTTTCGCCGTGGCGCCCACGGCGCGGACCAGCGGCGCATAGATGAAATCCCAGGCCGGATCGCGCAGGAACCTGCGCAAAACGGCCGGCTGCGCGCTGCCCGGCGCCGGCATTTCGACCTCTTCGCGCGAGGCGAAGACCACGGACGCGAAGACGCGCCGTATGGGCTGCGCGAGGCTGGTGGCGGAGTACTGCGCGCGCACGCCCAGGCGCGGGTAGCCGCAATCCCAGAACGGCGCCGTGCGCACCGCGCGCGAGGCGAAACGATGGACGGCGAAGGCGGCAAGGCCGGCGCAGGCTGCCACGAAGCCGAACAGCAGGAGGCCGTTGTAGGAGCTGCGGCTTGCCGACACCGGAACGATGGACAGCCAGGCGATTCCGGTTTGCGGCGGCATGCGTCCGGCCACGAGCGCCATGACCGCGGGCTCGAACCAATCGATGACGAATCCGGGCAGCACGCCGGCCAGCAGGCAAAGCGCGGCGCACACGAGCATCGCCGCGAGCGACCAGCGGTCGGTTTCGACCGCCTGCGCGCTGGCCTGCGCGCGCGCGCGGCCGAGATAGGTCGCGCCGAAAGCGCGTATGAAGCAGGCCGCCGCGAAGGCCGCGGCCAGGGCCAGCAGCACGCCGATCGCGGGGACCAGCAGTTTCAGGCCCATCTGCGCGAGCTGGGGGCTGACGAGAATGCTCTGCAGGAGCAGCCATTCCGAGGCGAAGCCGTTGAAGGGCGGCAGCGCGGAGATGGCCATGCAGGCGGCCAGGAAGGCCGCCGACGAAAGCGGCATGCGCCGGATCAGGCCGCCGAGCCGCTCCATGTCCTGCTCTCCCGTGGCGACGATCACGGCCCCGGCGCCGAAGAACAGCGTGCTCTTGAACAGCATGTGGTTCAGGCAGTGGAACAGCGCCGCGGTCAGCGCCAGCGCGGCCGCGTCGAAGTGGCCGCCGGCCTTGAAGGCCAGGGCGAGGCCCGCGGCGATGAAGACGATGCCGACGTTTTCGATGGTGCTGTAGGCCAGCACCCGCTTGATGTCGGTTTCCATGAGCGCATACAGCACGCCGATCGCGGCCGTCGCCCCGCCGAGGATGAGCGCGGGCAGGCTCCACCACCAGCTCGCGGGTCCCATCAAGTCGAAGCAGATGCGGATGAAGGCGTAGATGGCGACTTTCGTCATCACGCCGCTCATCAGCGCCGAGACGTGGCTGGGCGCGGCCGGATGCGCCAGCGGCAGCCAGACGTGCAAGGGCACGAGCCCCGCCTTGGAACCTGCCCCGACGACCGCCAGCGCAAGAGCAAGCCCGGCCAGCGCGGGCGAAAGATGATGCGCGCGCATGGTGTCGAAGGCATATTCGCCGTGCGCGCCGGCCATCAGGCCGAAGGCGAACAGCAGCGCGAACGTGCCCAGGCTCGCCATGATCAGGTACACGAGCCCCGCATAGGCCGTCTTGCGCTCGCGATGGCGCGCCATCACGAGCGCCCAGGAGGTCAGCGACATGAGCTCCCAGGCGAGCAGGAAGCTGTAGGCGTCGTCGGCGACGACCACCAGGTTCATGGCCGCGAGAAATGCGGCATAGAAGGGCAGGACGCGGCCGGGCTCGGCCTCGTGGCGGCCATAGCCCAGCGCATAGAGCGAGGCGCTCGCCGCGCCCAGATTGACGATGGCCAGAAACGCGCACGCCAGCGCATCGAGCCTGAAATGCGCCGCGAACCAGGGCAGGCCCAAAGGCAGGACGATCTGCGACGGCGCCTGGCGGATAAGCGGCACGGCGGCCGCGCACAGCGCGAGCGAGATGGCCAGGCAGGCGCCGTACACGATCTGCGTGGCCGCGCGCGAGCGGATCAGGATGGGCGACAGCGCCGACACGCAAAACAGTCCCGCAATACCCATCAGTATTGTCGGCATCAGCAAGACCTCCCGGTCGAGCCTGCGTGCTGCGCCTGATTCATGACGCGTCCCCGGTCCTAGCCTTTCAGTCGAACGCCCCGGCCGCCGCTGCTGCTGGCGGTTCCCTCGCCGATCAGTTCGATGCCGGCCGCATCGAGCGCGGCGATCAGCTTCATGAGGGAGTCGACGTTGCCGCGGATGACGCCTTCGCTGGCTTCCATGCGCTGGATCGTCGGCAGCGAAAGGCCCGATTGCTCGGCCAGATCGCGTTGATCCAGTGCAAGAAGCGCGCGCGCCGCCCGCATCTGCCCCGCGGTGATCATGTCATGCACTCCTAATGCTTGGTTTATTCATATTGATATTTTAAACATCAATATAAATGCTGGTAGTTCGTATAGTTGTATTTTATATAGCCAATTTAAGTTGCTGGCAATGCGCGGTGCGCAATTGGCTAAGATAGGCCGGGTTATCGAATACACATGGCCGAGAGCGCGAGACCCGCCCTTCGGCATCGAGGAGAAAGCAAAAATGGCAACGGAAAAAGTGGCGGTCGTGACTGCGGGCGGCAGCGGCATGGGCGCGGCCTGCGCCCGCAAGCTGGCGGCGGACGGCTTCAAGGTGGCGATCCTTTCGTCCTCGGGCAAGGGCGAGGCGTTGGCCGCGCAGCTCGGCGGCATCGGCGTCACCGGCTCGAACCAGTCCAACGACGACCTGGCCCGGCTGGTCGATCAGGCGCTGGCGCGCTGGGGGCGCATCGACGTGCTGGTCAATAGCGCCGGGCACGGGCCGCGCGGTTCGGTCCTGGACATCTCCGACGAAGATTGGCACCGCGGCATGGACACCTATCTGATGAACGTGATCCGCCCGACGCGGCTCGTGACGCCCGCCATGCAAAAGCAGAAGTCCGGCGCGATCGTCAATATCTCGACGGCCTGGGCCTTCGAGCCCAGCAATATGTTCCCGACCTCGGCGGTGTTCCGTGCCGGGCTGGCTTCGTTCACCAAGCTGTTCGCCGACACTTATGCGGCGGAAAACATTCGCATGAACAACGTGCTGCCGGGCTGGATCGACAGCCTGCCTGCCACCGAAGAGCGCCGCGACAGCGTGCCCATGGGGCGCTACGGCACGAGCCAGGAGATCGCGGCCACGGTGGCCTTCCTGGTGTCCGAAGGCGCGGGCTACATCACGGGGCAGAACCTGCGCGTCGACGGCGGGTTGATGCGGTCGGTTTGATCTTGCCTACGCATCGTCTTCCAGCAAGACGCAGCGGCTCGGATCCACCGACAGAAATACCTGCTGGCCTTCGTGTATCTTGTCGAGCGCCGAGCGCCTGATGATCAACTGCCGGCCCGCCCAGTCGACGTGAATTTCGCTCAAGTCGCCTAGAAAAATCGATCGGGCGACGGTCACCGGCCACACATTGCGGTCTCCCGCGGGTCGTTCGGCGTGCAGCTGCAAATGCACCGTGCGCACCGAGAGCGTCGCGCGCGGGCCCGGCTTGCGGCCATGGGTCGTGCCATGGACGAGTTCGCCGCCCGCGGTCTCGATGACGATGCCGTCCCGGGCGGACACATCCGTGCGCACCGTTCCGGCGATGAGGTTGGCCGATCCGACGAAGTCCGCGACGAAGGCCGTGCGGGGATAGTTGTATATCTCGTACGGAGTGCCGGACTGCTCGATCCGCCCCTTGTTCATCACGACGATGCGGTCCGACATGGCGAGCGCCTCTTCGAGGTCGTGCGTCACATAGATCGACGTCACGCCCAGGCGCCGCTGCAGTTCCCGCAGCTCGATTCTCATGTCGCCGCGCAATTTGGCGTCCAGATTCGAAAGCGGTTCGTCGAAGAGGAGGACTTCCGGGGAAAAAGCGCAGGCGCGCGCCAGGGCGACCCGCTGCTGCTGGCCGCCGGAAAGCTGTGAAGCCGGCCGCGCCGCATAGTCCTGCATCTGGACCAGGGCGAGCGCGCGCTTGACGCCGGCGTCGATTTCCTCGCGGCTCTTGCGGCGCACCTTCAGGCCATAGGCGACGTTGTCGTAGACCGTCATGTGTGGCCAGATGGCATAGGACTGGAACACCATGGACAGCCCGCGGTCTTCGGCCGGGATGTTCAGGTGCTCGGCCGAGGAATACATATTGCGATTGCCGATCCTGATCACACCCGCGACGGGTTTCTCCAAGCCCGCGACGGCGCGCAATGTGGTGGACTTTCCGCAGCCCGACGGACCGAGCAGAGTGAGCTGCTTGCCTTTGGGTATGGAAAAACTGACGGGCCCGACCGCGGCCACGGCGCCGTATTTGATTTCCAGATCCCTGACTTCAATCGCAGTCTCGACTTCCTGATCTTGCGTTTGCGCTTGCCTTTGCATCGGAAATTACCCTTTCAAATCACGCCGACGCATCAGCATCGTGAAAATTGCGATGAATATGCCAACGACCAGCGTCTGGATCAGCGCCATGGCCGCCGTCAGTTCGGAGCTGCTGAAATTCCATGCGTCGACGATGGCCGGGGTCAGGACTTGCGAGTTCGGGCCCACGAGCAGTATCGACGCTCCGAGTTCGCGCACGGATCCGATGAAGAGCAGCATCCACGCGGCCATGATGCCGGGCCTCAGGAGAGGGATGTTGATCGTGCGCAGCCGCTGGCTCCAGCTTGCGCCGCAGACCTGGCCGCACTCGTCGAGCGTCTTGTCCAGCTGCAGCAGCACGCTGGAAATGGTGCGAACCCCTAGCGGCAGGAAGACAGTGAGATAGGCGATCAGCAACAGCCAGATGGTGCCGTAGACAGGCACCGGCAGCACCAGCCATGCCCACATGATGCCGAAGGCAAAGACCAGCCGCGGCACCGCCTGCGGGAACATCGAGATGTATTCGAGCGCGGCGCGGCCCGGCAGCCTGGTGCGATGCAGAAGCCAGGAGATCGTTCCCGTCAGGGCGACGCCGATCGTCGCCGTGATCACGCCGAGTTCGAGGCTGTTGAATATGGCGTAGCGCACCGCATTCTGCGACAGCGCGACCCGATAATGTTCGAATGTGAAATTCGACCAGCTCGGCAGGGCCGTCGCCAGTTTCTGCAGCGACACGTAGGCCAGGGTCAGCATGGGCAGGACGACAGCCAGGAAAATATAGGCGCCGACGAGCAGGAGATAGACCCAGCGCAATCCGCCCACGTCGACCGGGCGCGGCCGGAAGGCTTTGCCGCTGACGGTGACATAGCTGCGGCCCGATATCATCCTGCGATAAAGATAGGTCATGAGAAACATGACCGCGAAAAGCACGACGCCCATGGCCGCCGCCAGCGGAATGCGAGGCGGATACTGGGTCACCATCAGGTAGATGGCCGTCGTCAGCACATAGAACCGGCTCGGCGTTCCGAGGACCAGCGCCGCGGAGAACGAGCCGAGCATCTCGGCAAAGACATAGATCAGGGCTCCGAGCACGCCCGGCGCGACCAGCGGCAGCGTGATCCGCATCATGGTGCTGAAACGGCCGGCGCCTATGACTTGCGAGGCTTCTTCCAGAGAGGGGTCGATCGACTGCATGACCGCGCTGATCATGACGAAGGCGACGGAACCCTCGAACAGCGCCATGACCCAGGCGATGCCCATGGCGCTTGTGACGTTGACGATCGACCCTTCGCCCCCCAGCGCGCGCCAGAGTATGTTGATGTAGCCGCTGTGCGGCTCGCCCAGCAGGCTCCAGGCGAGCGCGCCGAGCAGCGGCGTCACGTAGTAGGGAACCGCCATCAGCTGTTCGAGCCCGCGGCGGAACGGCACGTTGGTGCGCGTCAGGATATAAGCGATGAGAAAGCCGACGATGATTGCGATGAGGGTCGCAACGATCGAGACTTCCAGCGTATTCCAGATGATGCCGCTGTAGTTCGGCAGCCGCTCGAAGTTTCCCGTGCCGTAGCCGGTGCTGCCCTCGACCGTGCCGTCTCCCTGCTTCAGGGCGGCCTGGAGCAGGAAGAAGATCGGGTATAGAACGAAAAGCCCGATCACCGCGGTGACGGCAATGCCGGAAATTGCGCTTCTGCGCGACTTGAATACGCTGGTCGCCATGTTTGCTCCTGTTCAGGGGCAGTGGATCAGAGCAAGCCCAGCATCTGGTTCCATTCGGAATTGAATTCGCTGCGGCTCGCCAGGAATGCCTTCATGTCCGTCGGGACCAGCAGTTTGAAGTCGTTGAGCCTGAGCCCCCCCGGCATGGACGGGGCGTCCTTGCGGATCGAGCCGTAGTACAGATATGGGTTTTCCTGGTAGAACACCTGGCCCTTGAGCGACATCAACCAGTCTATGAACAGCCGCGCGGCCTGCGGATGCGGCGCCTTGCTGACGATGCCGTTGGCCATGGGCGAGGACGGCAGGCCATCTTTCGGCGCAACGAAGGCGACCGGCGCCTTCTTTTCCCTGGCGAGCTGGTAGCCGGCCCACTCGGCCATGCCGCAGATGGCGTCGTCGCCCCGCGCCAGGCGGTCGAAGACCTGCACGCGCGAGTTGAATCCCCTGGGCTTTTGCTGGGCGAAGGTCTTCCAGTAATCTTTGCCATACAGCTTGCGCAGTTCGTACCACTCGGTGAACTGCATGCCGGAATTGGCCTGCTTGACGCTGATCTTGCCCTTCCATTTGGGGTCGAGCAGATCTTTCCAGGTGGCCGGCGCCTCGGCCGCCTTGACCTGGTCGGTGCAGTAGCCGATGCCCGCGAAGCCCATGGCGATCCAGAAGTAGAGGCCGGCCGGAGTGCTCAGGTGATCGGGCGAATAGTACTTTTGCTGCGGCGAGTGATATTGCTCGTAGCCGCCCTTGCTCTGGAAGTCGATGGCGGTGCCCAGGTCCGAGAACTGGATGACGTCGGCCTCATAGCGGGACGCGCCGCGCTCGGCAAGGATCTTGCTGAACAGGGAGCCGTTCTGCAGGCTCACGTAGCGCGCCGTGATCTTGGGGAAATCCTTGTGAAACGCATCGCAGATCGCCGCGGCCGCCGCGCCGCTGTCGTGCGTGTAGAAAACCACGGCGCCTTCCTGTTCGGCCTGGGCGACGTTGGCGCCGGTCTCGAATCCCTGGACGGTCGTGGCCGCGGCCGACTGCGCGTAGGCGCGGGGCGCGATCACATTCAGGACCGGGAGCGTCGCCAGCGACAGTCCTGCGCGAAGCACATTGCGACGGCTTGGGACCATCGCGCTGCGTGCAACGCCCTTTGCTTGATCTTCCTTGCTCATATGTCTTCCTCCGGTCTGGTTTCCGTGCCTACGGTAAGGTTTCCGTTGCATTTTCCTTTTTGAGAATGCGCATACATGGGAAAAATGGCAACTAGGGGAAACTACGAATAAATTGGCTTTCTATAGGGGAAAATCGGGGAGCGATGGTTGAGAATGCGCAATCATCGATGCGAAAAACGCCTGAAGGCGCCGTGTCAGGCCGGCATGCCTGCGTTTTCCCAGGCGACTCCCGCTTTTTGCGCGCGGCGCTCGAGCCGCTCCAGCAGGGCATCGGGAATGTCCAGGCCTTTTTCGAGGGCGTCGCGTCGCTTGCGTGCCGCGGCGTCGCCCGGCACGCGCACGGCTCCGGCGCCGGGCATCGCAGGCGTGGCGCGGCACAATTGCGTGGTGTAGCTCGATTGGCGCACGAAGGCGTCCAGACCCGCGAAGGCTTGCGGATCGATGAGTTGGACGAAAACGGCGAGGGCCATGTGATCGGGATGGTCCACCCGGCCGAATCCGGCCAGGCCCTGCGTCATCAGGTCGACGCCGAGCGCCATGCCGTATCCCTTGTGCCCTTTCAGGCTGCCGCCCAGCGGCAGGAGCGTGCCCCCGCCTTCCGTGACGGCGCGGGGATCGTCGGTGGGCTCGCCCTCGGCCGTCAGGGCCCACTTCTCGGGGTAGCGGCGGCCTTCGCGGGCCAGCGTCTGCGTCATCGATGTCGTGGTAATGCTGGAACTGATGTCGATCATCACCGGATCGCCGTCGGTCGGGTAGCCCTCCGCCAACGGGTTGGGCGTGAAGACCGGACGGATGCCGCCGAAAGGGGCCATCCGCGCGGCGGAGGCGGTGGAGCATCTGATTTGCGCGATATAGCCTTTTTCCGCCGCGTCGCGCAGATAGACGGCGAGCGCGCCGATGTGATGCGAGTTGCCGATTGCGAAGGTGACCACGCCGTGCTGTCGCAGGCGCTCGTAGCCGAGCTCCATTGCCTTCTTGACGAGCCAGCCGCCGGGAAGCCGCCGCCCGTCCCAGGTGACGCAGCTGCCTCGGTCGTTCACCACCTCGATGTCCCCGTTGCCGCGCATGCGCCCGCTCGCCAATGCGTCGAGATAGGTGTCGAGAAGCTCGACCCCATGCGTATCGTGTCCTATGAGATCGGCCTCGACCAGGACATCGCCGACGACCTGCGCCTTGTCCCGGTCGAGGCCGGCCGCCATGAGCAGCGCGACGACGTTCCTGCAAAGGACGGTGTGGCGGATTCTTGCCATGGACTTTCTCCGTTGGCGCCTCGGGGCGAGGCGCGATGGGCTTCGAGGCCGGACGCGGCGATCGGGCGGGACTACAGTTTGACCGGCGTCAAAAGCGCCTTGCCGGCGAAGAACGCGGCCAGGTTGTCGACCACGAGCTGGGCCATCGCGTCCCGCGTTTCGACCGTGCCCGAGGCGTGATGCGGATAGAGCGTGACATTGCGCAGGCAGACCAGGCTCGGCTCCCGGGTGGGTTCCTGCGCATAGACGTCCAGCGCCGCGTGGCCGAGGCGCCCGTCGCGCAGCGCGGCGATCATCGCGTCCTGGTCCACCACCGAGCCCCGCGAGATGTTGATCAGCAGGCCTTCGGGACCGAGGGCCTCGAGGATCTCCCGGGAAATCAGTCCGCGCGTGCCTTCGCCGCCGGCGACCGCGACGACGAGGTGGTCGGACTGCGCGGCGAGCGTCCTGAGGTCGGGCTGATAGCGCCAGTTCGCCTCCTTGGGGCTGCGGTTCCAGTACGAGACTTCGACGCCCAGGGCCTGGGCCCGGTGCGCGATGGCAGCGCCGATCGTGCCGAACCCGACGATGCCCAGGCGGCTGCCCTTGAGCGCGCGCTGCAGCGGAAACATGCCTTGCCGCACCCAGTCGCCGGAGCGGACATAGGCGTCGGCTGCGACCAGCCCGCGGCGGGCGGCGAGCAGCAGCATGATGGCCGTGTCGGCCACGTCGTCGAACAGCGCCGCCGAGGTGTTCGTCAGGGCGATCCCGCGTTCGGCCATGAGGCCGACGTCAAAGGACTCGAAACCCGCGGAGGAGCATGCGACCAGCTTCAGGTTCGGCAGCGCGTCCAGCATGGCTCGGTCGATCCGGACATGGCCATTGGCCGCCACTGCGCGGCATTTCGCGCCATGCCCGGCCAGGAAGGCGGCTTTGTCCGCCGCCTGGTCCCAGCGATGCAGGGTGTAGGCTTGCTCCAGCTGCGCCATGGCTTTGGGGCGCTGTTCGTACAGCACCATTACATCGGGTTTGGTCGTCATCTCGTCTCTGCGAAAAACTGCTTGGTATGCGTATTCATTTCAATAACCAAGTCATTGGAGTTTCAAGTAAATTAGCATACAGCGTACGGATGAAGAATATGCACATTGCGCTAGTGTTCAGGTCTGCATGCGCAGTCATTTTTCGCGGCAATTCGACTGCCGCCAAAACATAAAACAGCGATGAACAAGCCCTTGAATCCGCGAGCGAAAGCCTCGGGCGGCCGGCCCAGCGGGCGAGTCACCATGGCGACGGTGGGCAGATTGGCGGGCGTCAGCCAGGTCACTGTCTCGCGCGCCTTGTCCGATCCCTCCAAGGTTTCGCCGGAGACCATGCAGCGGATCCAAAACGCCATCGGCATCACGGGCTTCGTGCCGAACGCCGTGGCTGGCGCCCTGGCATCGCGCCGATCAAGACTCATTTCCGCGCTGGTCCCGTCGCTCACGAACAGCGTCTACGCATCGATGATGCAGTCCTTCAGCGATCTGATGCGTGAAAACGGCTACGAGCTTCTGCTCTCCGAATGCGGCTACCAGCCCGAAAACGAGGAAAAACTGATCGCCGCCCACCTGTCGCGCAGGCCGGACGCTTTCTATCTCACCGGCATCCGCCATACCGCCAGGGCTCGGCAGATGCTGATCGGGGCCGATATACCGGTCGTCGAGGTGTGGGACCTGACCGACACGCCGGTGGACATCTGTGTCGGCTTCGATCACCGCGAAGTCGGCCGGGCCATGGCCGATTTCGCTCTGGAGGCGGGATACAGGCATGCCGGCACCGTCAGCGCCGGCGACGAGCGCGCCCTGCGCCGTCGCGACTCTTTCGCCGACCGGTTTCGCGCGCGGGGCGGCACGTGCGTGGGCAATATCGCCTTCGGCGACCCTGCCAGCGTCGCCAACGGCCGCCTGGGGTTGGCCCGCCTTATCGACGAGCACGGTTTCTCGTCCGGGTTGATCGCCTGCAGCTCCGACATCCTTGCACAGGGAATCCTGATCGAAGCGCAAAAGCGCAAGCTCGCCGTCCCGGACCGGATCGCCGTCCTCGGTTTCGGGGACCAGGATTTCGCCGCACATCTCGAGCCGGCCCTGACCACGGTGCGGGTGGATCGCCCGGCCCTGGGCAATTCAGCCGCCCGGGCAATTCTCGGATGCCTGCGGGGCGAGCGTCCTGAACGTACGCGCGTGGACATCGGCTTCAAATTGATACTCAGGGACTCGGCCTGAGGCGCAGGCCCGGAAGAAAATCAGAACCGGCAAGCCGGTGCGCCTATCTGAGCAAGCGTCCCAGCATGTCGCTCAGGCGGCCGGCCAGGGCTTTGCGCCAGTTCGGCGCATCGGATGCGCGGCACAGGGATTCTTCCCACGCATAGACGGCCTGTATCGTCTGGTACACCACCCAGGGCAGCGGTTCCGGCTCCCAGCGGCGCACGGTGCGCAGGGCGCCGCGGCCGCGCAAGGCCCAGGGCATGCGGGTCAGCTCGGTGTCGCGCTCCAGGATTAGATCGGCCAGCGTCCTGCCGAACAGATTCGATGCGCCCACACCGCCGCCGCCATAGCCGCCCGCCATGGCGACGCCGGCATCGGAGTCCAGGAGCGCATAGGGCGAGAACTGCCTCGCCATGCCCATGGTGCCGCCCCACCCATGGGTGACGCGCACGCCTTCCAGCGCGGGAAAAAGGTCGTACATCAGCTGCTTGCGGATGGCGAATTCAGGCTGGTCCAAAGAAAAATCGCTGCGCGGCCTGGCGCCGAATTGGTACGCGCCGCGCGCGCCGAAGACCAGGCGGCCATCGGACGAGCGTTGTCCATAGGTGATGAGCCTGCCGCCGTCGCTGAAGGCGGGCCGGCCCTGCAAGCCGATGGCGTCCCAGCGGGCAGCGTCCAGCGGCTCGGTCGCCACGATGAGACTCTGCACCGGCAGCAGATAGCCGCCGTAGCCGGAGAGCGCTGCGCAATAGCCTTCCAGCGCCAGCACGACGATGTTCGCGCGGACGGAACCGTTCTCGGTCTCGACGCGTCCTTGCCGAACCTGCCGCACGCGGGTCTTTTCGTAGATGGGCACGCCTTTGCGCTCGACCGCATCGGCCAGCCCGCGCACCAGTTGCGCCGGGTTGATCACGGCGCAATGCGGCGAATAGATCGCGCCGTAAGGCTTGCGCATGCGCACCTGCCGCGTCAGTTCATCCGCGTCGAGCCAGCGGTAGTCGTCCTCGCCGTGCCCGGCCGCGACCAAGCGGGCGAGCAGGCGCCGCTGCAGGTCGAGCTGTTCCGGATAGCGCGCGGCCGCGAACAAAACGCCGCCCTGATGGAAGCCGCATTCGATGCCTTCCGCCTGCAGGATGCCGCCGACGTGTTCGACGATGCCGTGCAGGAGCCGGTAGCCCGCGTGCTTGAGCGGTTCGGGCAGGCCCGCCAGGTATTTGTCCTCGCCGGCCATGCTGCCTTTGAGCCAGCCGCCGTTGCGCCCCGACGCGCCGTAGCCCGCCGTTTCCGCTTCCACGATTGCGACCGACAGATCGGGGGCGAGCGTCTTCAGGTAGTAGGCGGTCCACAGGCCGGTGTAGCCGGCGCCGACGATCGCGACGTCGGCCTGCGCGTCGGTCGACAGCGCAGGCCTGGCGCGGATGCCTTGCTCGAACGCGTCGAACCAGAGACTCACTCCGCTATAGCCGTGCGCCATGGGTTTTCCCGTGCTGCTCCGCGCAATCGCGCGTTGAAGAGAGTCTGCATCATAGTGAAGCGCCGCGCCTTGGGTAATGTCCATTCTGGAATTTTTTCGCATGCCATCTATGCGATGCAGTGGTCTCATCGATCTATTCATAATGGCCCTTTTTGACGATCCATTGCCGCTGTCTAATGGCGGCTCGACACTGAGCATAGGAGCACGATCATGTTCCGTATTTCCCAAGTTGGAGTTGTGCTCGCCGCGCTAGGCGGCGTGATGTTGTCGCTAGGAAGCGCGCAGGCGAGCGACTTGACCATCGCCTCCTGGGGCGGCGCTTATCAGAAGGCGCAGAGCGAAGCGCTCTTTCAGCCCGCCGCCAAGGCGCTGGACATCAAGATCAAGGAAGTCACCTACAACGGCATGGCCGAGGTGCGCCTGCAGGTGCAGACCGGCGCGGTCACCATGGACATCGTCACGGGCGGCACGGGCAGCGCGGCGCACGCCGGCGCGGAAGGCCTGCTCGAACCGCTCGATTACAAGGTGATCGACGTGTCGCACTTCTATCCGGGCATGGCGACCAAGTACTGCGTGGGCGGCGACGTATTCTCCAATGTGTTCGCCTACAGCACGGCCAAGTACGGCGCCAATCCGCCCAGGACCTGGGCCGACTTCTGGGACGTGAAGAAGTTTCCCGGCAAGCGCGCCTATCGCGGCGGCGTGGCGGGCGCGCTCGAACCGGCGCTGATGGCCGACGGCGTGCCGCCCGACCAGGTGTACAAGGTCCTGTCCACTGACGCGGGCCTCAAGCGCGCCATCGACAAGATCCGGCAGCTCAAGCCGTACATCGCGGTCTGGTGGACCTCCGGCGCCCAGCAGGCCCAGCTGATGAAGGACGGCGAGGTCGACATGACGACCGGCTGGAACGGCCGCTTCGACGACATCATCAAGAGCGGCGCCAAGGTGGCCTATACCTTCAACCAGGCCATCTACGACAGCGATTGTTTTTCGATTCCCAAGGGCGCGCCGCACAAGGCCGAGGCCATGCGCTTCCTGGCCGAAATCAGCAAGCCGCAATACCAGGCGGCGCTGACCCAGTACATCACCTACGGCCCGACGAACCAGGACGCCTACAAGAACGGCCTGATCTCCGACGCCGTCGCCAAGACGCTGTCGTCCGCGCCGGCCAACGCCGCCATGCAGATACCGCTGGATGCGGCCTGGTACGAGAAGAACGAAGCGAAGGCGACCGCCATGTACCAGGACATGATGCTGCACTAGACTATCCCGAGCGGGGCCCGGGGCGTGCCGGGTCCGAGACTTCTGCGCAATGGGCAACCACGAGGAGAGCCTGGCGTGACCGAGAAGAAAAAGGCCGCTGCCGTGCCCATTGCCATCGAGGGCCTGACCAAGCGCTACGGCGCCGCCGTCGCGCTCGATCATATCGACCTCGACGTGCGCAGCGGCGAGTTCCTGACGCTGCTGGGCCCGTCCGGTTCAGGCAAGACGACGCTGTTGATGGCGCTGGCCGGTTTCGTCCGGCCCGATAGCGGCAGCCTCAAGTTCGGCGGCGTGGAAACCGTGTGCGCGCCGCCGCACAAGCGCGACGTGGGCATGGTGTTCCAGAGCTACGCGCTGTTCCCGCACATGAGCGTGGCCGAAAATATCGGCTTTCCGCTGAGGCTGCGCAAGGTGCCGCGCGACGAGATCGCGCGCCGCGTGCAAGAGGCCCTGGACACCGTCGAGCTGGCCGGCTACGGCGCGCGCGGCGTGGCGCAGCTGTCGGGCGGCCAGCGGCAGCGCGTGGCCCTGGCGCGCGCGATCGTCTTCGATCCCGGCATTCTGCTGATGGACGAACCGCTTTCGGCCCTGGACAAGAAGCTGCGCGAGCACATGCAAGTGGAGCTGCGCCGCCTGCACGAAAAACTGGGCATGACCACCGTCTACGTCACGCACGACCAGCGCGAAGCCCTGAGCATGTCCGACCGCATCGCGGTCATCCATCGCGGCAGGGTGATGCAGATCGGCACGCCCGGCGAGCTCTACGAGCAGCCGGCCAACCGGTTCGTCGCCGATTTCATCGGCGAATCGGCCTTCCTGCCCATCGAGGTGCGCGACGGGGTCGCGTGCTACGCGGGCCGGCCGCTGCGGCTGCAGGCGGGCGCCGATGCCTGCAAGGACAAGCTGCTGATGCTGCGCCCCGAGCGGCTCAGCGTCATGACGGGCGAAGCGGACGCCGACATGAATGTGTTCCGCGGCACGGTGTCGAGCCTGGCGTATCACGGCGACAGCTATCTGCTGCAGGTCGCGCTCGACGGGGGCGCCAGCATCAGCGTGCGCGGCGTGTGCTACGGGCATGCGTCGGCGTGCATGCCCGGCAAGGGCGATGCCATCACGCTGGGCATGCATCGCGAAGACACGGTCCTGGTCGCCGATGCCTAGCGCCGAGCCCAGTACCGAACTCAATGCCGACCGGCTGCGGCGCGCGGCCTTCAAGGAGCGCCTGGCGCTGTTCGGCCTGTGCTCGCCGGCCTTGATGCTGGTGACGGTGATCGTCGTCGTGCCGGCGGCCTGGCTGTTCTGGCTTTCGTTCGTCGGCCAGGCCGGCGTTCTCTCGCTGGAAAACTACCAGCGCATGCTCGACAATTCCGCCTACGCGACCATCTTCTGGCTGACGGTCAAGGTGGCCTTCCTGACCACGGCCGTCTGCGTGCTCGCCGGCTATCCGCTGGCCTACTTCCTGTCGCAGATTCCGGCCAAGGTCGCGAACGTGTGCATGATCGCCGTGCTGGTGCCGTTCTGGACTTCCCTGCTGGTGCGCACCTATGCGTGGCTGATCCTGCTGCAGCGCCACGGCCTGGTCAACGATCTGGGCATGGGCCTGGGCCTCTGGCACGAGCCGCTGACCCTGGTGAACAACCTGGGCGGCACGCTGGTGGGCATGAGCCACATCATGCTGCCGTTCCTGGTGCTGCCGGTGTACGGCGCGATGAAGGCCATAGACCGCGACTACCCCAGGGCCGCCGCGGGCCTGGGCGCTTCTCCCGTCGATGTCTTTCTGAAAGTGTTCTTCCCTTTGTCGCTGCCGGGCCTGTTCGCGGGAATGCTGATCGTGTTCATCATGTGCCTGGGCTTCTACGTGACGCCGGCCATCCTGGGCGGCGGCAAGATCATCCTCGTGTCCATGGGCATCGCCACGAACATCCAGCTCTTCGTCAATTGGGGCGCGGCCAGCGCCCTGGGCGTGGTGCTCTTCGGGCTGACCCTGCTGATCCTGTTCGGCGCATCGTTCGTGATGCGCGTGGACCAGATGTTCGACAGGGGGCATGCGCAATGAAGGCCTGGCTGGACGCTCCCGCGTCCGATACCCAGATCACGCACAAGCAGCGGCTGTGGCTGTATCTGCTGGCCGCGCTGGTGATGTTGTTCCTGATCGCCCCGACCCTGATCGTGATTCCCATGTCTTTTTCGGGCTCGCGCTTCCTGGAGTTTCCGCCCAGGACATGGTCCCTGACCTGGTACCGGCATTACTTCGACTCGCCTGAATGGATGCAGGCGACGCTGGTGTCGCTCAAGGCCGCGTTCCTGACGATGCTGCTGGCGACGGTGACCGGCGGCATGGCCGCATACGGCCTGGCCAGGTCGAAGGTGCGCATGGCGCGGTGGATCTACCTGATGCTCATCTCGCCGATGATCATCCCCGTCATACTGCTGGCGGTCGGGGCCTTCTATGTCTACGTCAAGCTGCGCCTGCTCAACACGCTGGCCGGCCTGGTGCTGGCGCATTCGGTGCTGGCCATCCCCCTGGTGCTCATCGTGGTGGGCGCCGGGCTCAAGAGCTTCGACGCGAGCCAGGAGATGGCCGCGCGCAGCCTGGGCGCCACGCGGCTGGAGGCCTTCCTCATGGTGACGCTGCCGCAGATCCGTTTTTCGGTGCTGACGGCGGCGCTGTTGTCCTTCCTGGCCTCGTTCGACGAGGTCGTCATGGCGCTGTTCATTTCCGGCGGCGACAACGCCACGCTGACGCGCAATATGTTCGATGCCCTGCGCGACCAGATCGACCCGACGATCGCATCGATCTCCACGATCATGATCTGCATCTCGTCGGGGCTGATGGCCCTGGCTCAGGTCTTGCGCAAGCGCCGGGCCGATTGAGGCCGCAGGCTTTCGAGCACCTGCGCCAGCGTTTCCACGCCGGCCTTGATCTCCGGCGGCCTGACCGCGCTGAATCCCAGCACCAGGCCCCGCGTGGCGATGGGATCGATGCAATAGCGCCCGAGCGGCGAGACCGAGATCCCCCGCTCGCGGGCAAGCTCGCAGACGCTGTCTTCTTCGAACCCCTTGGCCAGCCGGCCTATGGTGTGAAAGCCGGTCTCGGTCGGCTCGACTTCCAGCAGGCCCGCCAGGCGCCGCGTCGCGGCGTCGATCAGCGCGTCGTGCCGGGCCGCGTAGACCTTGCACATGCGGCGGATGTGGCTGGCGAAGTGCCCTTCGTCCATGAAGTCGGCCAGCACGGCCTGCAGGCTGGTGGGAGCGCCGTGCAGGAAAGCGCCGGAGATCTTGCCGAAGACATCGACCAGGATGGGCGGGACGACGCAGTAGCCCAGGCGCAGCGCCGGCGACAGCGATTTGCTGAACGTGCCGATGTAGATCACCCGCTGGCTCGCATCCAGGCTTTGCAGCGTGGGTATGGGGCTGCGCCGGTAGCGGAACTCCCCGTCGTAGTCGTCCTCGAGTATCCACGCGTCGTTCTGCTCGGCGGCCTGCAGCAGCGCGATGCGGCGGGCGAGACTCATGGTCGCGCCCATGGGCTGCTGGTGCGAGGGGGTGACGAAGGCGAGCCGGAAATACGGCGCGCGCTCGAGCCCTTCCTCGACGCACAGGCCTTCGCCGTCGACGGGCACGGGGACGATGTCGATGCCGTGCGCGCTCAGGCTGTTGCGCGCGCCGATCGCGCCCGGATTCTCGAACCACGCCTTGTCGCCGGGGTTGAGCAGGACCGTGCAATTGAGGTTGAAGGCCTGCTGCGCGCCGCTGACGATGAACACCTGCTCGGGCTCGCAGGCCAGCCCCCGGTTGGCCCGCAGATGGTTGGCGATGGCCCGGCGCAGCGGAAAGTAGCCTTCGGGATCGCCGTAGCCCATGATCATGTCGCGCTTTTCGCGGTAGTGGCGGGAGATGAGCCGGGACCACTGCGCCATCGGAAAGGAATCGAACGCCGGCATGCCGGTCGTGAAGGCTTTCTTCTCGTGCGGGATGCGCGGCACGAAGCGGCTCATCGCCTGTTCGATGCCGCGCGACAGGCGCAGGTTGTCGCGCCGCCGGGCCAGCATGGCCGACGACGGCGCGGGCAGTTTTTGCAGGTGCGAGCCGAGGGTCTCGCAAACGAAAGACCCCGCGCCGGTGCGCGAGTCGATCAGGCCTTCCTCGGTCAGGCGCTCGAAGACATAGTTGATGGTGGTGCGCGAAACGTCGAGTTCCAGGGCCAGCGTGCGGCTCGACGGCAAGCGCTCGCCGGCCCGCAGCACCTCGGAGAAGATCATCTTGCGGATGGCGGCATAGATCTGGGTGCTGATCGTCTGCGACGATTTCCGGTCTATGGCGATGGCTGCCAGCAGCGCTCCGCCCGCGATTTTCACCATGGCTGCATTCCCGAAGTGGTATCTCAATTTATCCAGAATGGATATTACCGGCAGACCGCTCGTTGCTTACCATTTTGTGCATGGTCGAACTCTGGATGCGATGCCGGCACAAGCGGGCCGGTTTTTTGCCGCCGGGCCGCCCCAAGGCAAAAAGCGGCCCCCTCGGGGGGCAGCAAGCCCGCAGGGCGCAGCGTGGGGGCTTTTTTTTGTTGCCACTATGAAGATACTAAGCATAGAAACCTTCAACACCGCGGACGTGGGCCTGGTGCGCGTGCGCACGGACGACGGGGCGCAAGGGTGGGGGCAGTTGTCGCCCTATCATGCCGACATCGCCGCCACGGTGCTGCATCGGCAGGTGGCGGTCCATGCGCTGGGGCAGGACATCTGCGCGCTCGCGCAACTGGACGATCTGCTCGATCGCATCTACGAGAAGGAATACAAATTCCCGGGCTCGTATATGTGCCGCGCGCTCGGCGGGCTGGACACGGCGATCTGGGACCTGCACGGCAAGCTGCAAGGCAAGAGCGTCTGCGAGCTGCTGGGCGGCACGCCGCGGCCCATCCGCGTCTATGCCTCCAGCATGAAGCGCGACATCACCCCCGCGCAGGAAGCCGAGCGTTTCCTGCGCCTGCGCGATCGGCACGGCTACGATGCCTTCAAGTTTCGCATCGGTTCGGAATGCGGCCGCGGCCGCGACGAATGGCCCGGCAGGACCGAGACGATCGTTCCCGCGATACGCACCGCGCTGGGCGACGAGGTGGATCTGCTGGTCGACGCCAACAGCTGCTACAGCCCGGATCAGGCGATCGAGGTGGGCCGCATGCTGCAGGCGAACGGCATATGCCATTTCGAGGAACCCTGCCCGTATTGGGAACTCGACTGGACCCGGCGCGTGGCCGAAACGCTCGCGCTGGACGTGACGGGCGGCGAGCAGGACAACAACCTGGCGCTGTGGAAGCACATGATCGAATCGCGCGTGGTCGACGTCGTGCAGCCTGACATCTGCTATCTGGGCGGCATCGCCCGCACGCTGCGCGTGGCCAGGATGGCGCAGGCGGCCGGGCTGCCGTGCACGCCGCATTCGGCCAACCTGTCGCTGGTCACCATCTTCACCCTGCACCTGATGGGCGCGATCGAGAACGCGGGCCCCTACGTCGAATTCTCGATCGAGGAGGCCGACTACTACCCCTGGCAATACGGCATCTATTCGGAATTTCCGGTGGCCAGGGACGGCAAGGTGCAGATTCCGCAGGGACCGGGCTGGGGCGTGGAGATCAACCCTTCATGGCTCGAGCATGCCCATTACCGGATAAGCCAGGTCGAATAGAAGAGGTGCAAGCCGTGCCTCGCGCAAAGGAATACCGACGGTGAAACTCGAAGACTATGTGCAGCAGGCGCTGAGCACCGGCACCTTGCCCGATTTGCCGGACCGGTCCTATATCGACGGCCGCTGGTGCGCGCCGGCGTCGGGCGAGTGGATGGAAACCCTCGACCCGGGCACGGGCAGACCGTTTGCCCGGGTCGCGGCTTGCGGCCATGTCGACGTCGACATGGCCGCCGAATCTTCCGCGCGCGCGTTCAAGAATGTCTGGGGCCGCGCCGATCCCGCGGAGCGCGCCCGGGTGCTGCGCCAGGGCGCGGCCATGGTCCGCGCGCACGCGCACCGCCTGGCCGTGGTGGAGACGCTCGATTCGGGCAAGCCGCTGTCCGAGTCGCGCG
>Ga0209455_1000520_pt1 | contig 27264 bp, 29 predicted proteins | sample AraplaCol_mCL_r2_FD_184275 | JGI IMG/M metagenome (GOLD analysis project Ga0209455, IMG submission 184275) | Arabidopsis root microbial communities from North Carolina, USA - plate scrape CL_Col_mCL_r2 (SPAdes) (version 2) | ecosystem: Host-associated > Plants > Roots > Endosphere | place: USA... | reverse complement strand
TGCCCCGCGCACCCGGCGCACCAGCGGAACCGCGACCAGCAGGCCGACTGCCGCCGCGACCGCGCCGCCGATCAACGTAAAGCCAAGCGCACCGATCGCGGGCGCATGCGGGATTTGGGGGGCCGCGTCCTTTTCGGACCGAGGCGACTCGGCGCCATGCGGCGGGGGGGCTTGATCTTCGCTCATATCTGCTCCCAAGCGGCTCAATCGGTCGCGGACAAGGCCTCAACGCACAATTTTGCGACCGGATTCGATTCCGGGCCGCAATAATCCACGATATCCACGTTATCCACAGGGCTGGACCCCTATTTTCCGCTGGTGCGACTCGGTCGCCCGTGAGAGCTTCTGGATGTGCTCGGGAGACGGGCTCGGCGGGAAACCAAAGAGCAAAGATCCCAAGGACATCCGAAGCGGAACGCGGACGAAAGCTCTTCGGAGCGGACGAAGGCGGAAAGCAGAGGAAAGGCGCCGGAAGAGATGGCGATGGCGGACGGGCCGCAAGGTTAACGTCAGCGATCAATATCCCAAGAAGGGCCGCTGAACAGCGGAGGATTTCGGTCCGAAGCAAAGCAGCGACGCCTGAGCGATCCACGACCGCACCCGTAAGGGTTAAGATCCGCAAGGATGTTGGCCCGGAAGGGTTCGGAGACCGGAGGCGCTCGGCGCAGTGGGGGCTGGTGGCAACACCAGCCCCCATTTTCGTTGTCTGACGTTTCAGACGATTCCGAAATCGGCGGCGATCAAATGCGTTACCGGTGAAGAAATTCAGCTCTATTCTTCCATTGAGAACAATGGCTACACCGCAATCGGGAGCAGGGTGGCTAAGGGGACACGCATGCGCGCTGGTTTAATATTGGCTTTTGCCATGGTGCTGTCTGCTGGACGAGCCAGCGCTGATACTGCGGCCAAGGGGGATGAAGATGCGCGGATCGCGGCCGCGCAAGCCAATATCAAGCTGGTGAAAACCCCAGTCGCGCTGGTCAATCAGCCTGTTGCTCGCCTTCCAGCGGAGGCGAAGAGCGCCGGCGTACACGGAACGGTTGTTGTCCGCGGTCTTATAGGACCCGACGGCCGGTTTGCGGATCTCCGTGTGATAAAAAGTGGCCGTTCGACGATCCTAGACCAATTCGCCCTTCAGCATGCTGCAGCCATACAATTCAGTCCGGCCCGGGACGCCGAAGGCAATGCCTTGACGATATTGGCTCGGATGGAAATCGAACTGGAAGGCGCGATTCATAGCGGCGGCGGTACCATGGCCACCTACACTTGCGCGCAACTCTTGATTGACGAAAATTGGTGGGCGAAAAACTGGCCCGATCAGCCGGAAGACAAGCTGCACAAATTACTGCGGGTTTTTGCGACGAGTCCGATCATACACAGCTACAAAAATCCCGCAGACTATGACACAGCGGGAGCCGCTTTCGAAGTCAAATGGCAGAAGGCGCTGGTCAAATGCCAATCGCAACCCGATGCGCTTCTGGTAAATATTCTGAAGCCGGAGGCGGGAGCGATACTGGCGCTTGAGCCGCCCGCCGCGAAATAGTCTAAAGCGCGGACTTTAGTTCGGGCGCCTTCACCACCACCATCGCGCGCTGGCGCTCGATCTGTTCGGAATAGATCCGCGCCAACCGGCCATACCCCCGCCGCGCGGCGGGCGTCGCGCGAAGCTTCGAGCGCACAAGGGCGATGCCACGACGGTGGTAGAGATCGATGAGGTCCATATCCCGTCTCCTTCACGCTCGAAAAAGCGGGAGCCGTTTATCTCTCATAGCCGTGCCCAGGCTCCACAGGGCCGGTACGAATCTGTGGATAACACGCCTCCCCCGAGTCGCGGAGTCGATTCCGTCAGGCGGAGAGGGTCACGCGGCGGATAGATTGCGCCATTCTTCGGCCAGTATGGAGAAAAGCGCCGTATCGCGCACATGGCCGGTCCAGGTGATCCGCTCGGCACGGATCAGCCCATCCTGGTTGGCGCCGAGTTTTCTAACGGCCGCCTTGGAACGCGCATTGCGGTCGTCGACGCGGAATTCGACCCGCCGGATACCACAGGCGAAAGCGCGGTCGAGCAGCATCGTTTTCACGCGGCGGTTGAAGCCAGTCCCACGCACTGCGGGCACATAATAGGTATTGCCGATCTCGACCGTCTGGCGCGCGGGGAGATGACCGAGGAAGGCGGTCATGCCGACCAGCTTGCCGTCCTTCAGCACCGCGAACGGATAGGTGTTGTCCCGCCCGCGCAGGCCGTCGAACTGCGCCTCGAAATGGTCGGGATCCCAGGAGGTGCCGTAGATCGGCCAGATTTCCAAATCCTCGGCGCAGGCCGCCTTGAGGTCGGCGCGATGTCGCTCAACGAGCGGATCGAGCCGGATATCGCCCGCTTCGATCGGCGCGCCGAGGTCAGTCATCCTGATCGAGATCGCGCGCCACGGTCGGCGTGCGCAGCAAGGCGTCGATACGGGCGCCCTCGTCGAAACTTTCGTCGGGCAGGAATTTGAGCTTCGCCGCATACTTAAGGTTCACGCGCTTCGCGACCTCACTCTGGAAATACGCAGTGTTGGTGCGCAGCGCCTTCAGCACCTTGTCCTCGTCCGATCCAAGCAAAGGCTTCACGAACACGGTCGCGTGCTTCAGGTCGGGCGACATCCGCACCTCGGTCACGGAGACGAGGTGGCTGGCCAGCACATCGTCATGCACGTCGCCGCGCATCAGGATTTCGGACAGGATGTGACGCACCTGCTCGCCGACGCGCAGCAGCCGGACCGAACGGCCCTCAGGGGTTTCGTTGTGGCGCATGATGCAGCCCTTCCGTATGCGTCATCCCGGCGAAAGCCGGGATCTCAGGAGAAGAAGCGATCGCTGCCGCCTGAGACCCCAGCCTGCGCTGGGGTGACGTGATTACAAAGTCCGTTCACGCTCCTCGACCTCGAACGTCTCAAGGAAGTCGCCTGCCTTGATGTCGGTCGAGCCTTCGAAGGTGACGCCGCATTCCAGGCCGGCGCGAACCTCGGCCACGTCGTCCTTGAAGCGACGCAGCGAAGCGATCTTGCCGTTGTAGATGATGACGTCGTCGCGGGTGAGACGCGCCCGCAGGTCCTTCTTGATATAGCCCTCGGTGACGAGCAGGCCGGCGGCCTTGCCGTGCTTGCCCGCCGAGAAGACCTCGCGGACTTCGGCGCGGCCGACCACGGTCTCGAAATATTCGGGACCAAGCTGGCCCGCCATCGCGGCGCGGATCTCGTCGAGGAGGTCGTAGATCACGTCATAATATTTGAGCGCGACCCCGTCCCGCGTGGCGATTTCGCGCGCCTTGGCGTTGGCGCGGACGTTGAAGCCAATGATCGGCGCGCGTGAGGCTGCCGCGAGCGACACGTCGCTCTCGGTGATGCCGCCGACGCCCGAATGCAGCACGCGCACCTGGATATCGTCGTTGCCGATCTTCTGCATCGAACCGATGATCGCTTCGACCGAACCTTGCGTGTCGGCCTTGACCACCACTGGATATTGCTCCGCCTGCTTGTCGCGCAGCGCCGAGAACATCGATTCCAGCGAAGCCGGCGCCTGCGTGGTGCGCTTGGCCTGGATCACGCTCGCACGGTAAGCGGCGACCTCGCGTGCGCGCGCCTCGTTCTCCACAACGGTCAGCTGATCCGCCGCACCGGGCACGCCCGAAATGCCGAGGATCTCGACCGGGACCGACGGGCCGGCGGACTTCACCTGCTTGCCCTTGTCGTCGATCAGCGCACGGACCTTGCCGCTCTCCGGCCCGACCACGAAGATGTCGCCGGTCTTGAGCGTGCCACGGCGGACGAGCACGGTCGCGACGGGGCCGCGGCCCTTGTCGAGCTGCGCCTCGATCACCACGCCCTCGGCCTCGCGGTCGGGGTTGGCCTTCAATTCCATGACCTCGGCCTGGAGCTGGATCTTCTCGATCAGCTCGTCGAGGCCGGTCTTGGCGGTCGCCGAAACCTCGACCTCCTGCACGTCGCCGCCCATGCTTTCGACCTGGACGTCATATTGCAGCAGTGCCTCGCGGACGCGCTGGGCGTTGGAGCCGGGCTTGTCCATCTTGTTGATGGCGACGATCATCGGCTTGTTGGCCGCCTTGGTATGGTTGATCGCCTCGATCGTCTGCGGACGGATGCCGTCGTCGCCGGCGACCACGATCACGACGATGTCGGTCACGTCGGCACCGCGGGCGCGCATTTCGCTGAAGGCTTCGTGCCCGGGCGTGTCGAGGAAGGTGATCTTCGACCCGTCCTTCTGCGTCACCATGTAAGCGCCGATATGCTGGGTGATGCCGCCCGCTTCGCCCGCCGCGACATCGGTGCCGCGCAGCGCGTCGAGCAGGCTGGTCTTGCCGTGATCGACGTGGCCCATGATCGTGACGACCGGCGCACGCGGCTGCAGTGTATCGTCCGCATCGACGTCGGTCTCGGTGACGATGTCGACATCGCTTTCGGAAACGCGACGGATGTTATGGCCGAACTCGCTGACCAGCAGTTCGGCCGTGTCCTGATCGATCACCTGATTGGAGGTGACCGGGGTACCCATCTTGAACAATGCCTTGACCAGGTCGGCGGTCCGCTCGGCCATACGGTTGGCGAGTTCGGCAACCGTGATCGCTTCCGGCACCACCACATCGCGCACCTGCTTGACGGCGGGGCCGCCCATCTGGTGCGCGCGCTTGTCCTTCTCACGAGCGCGCTTGAGCGCGGCGAGCGAACGCGCACGCGCGCCGCCGTCGCCATCGTCGAGCGCGCGGGTGACGGTGAGCTTGCCTGATTGGCGGCGATCGTCGCCCTGGCGGCCACGCGCGGGACGCGCGGGCTCGGGGCGCTTGGTGACGACCGGCGTGAAGCGGCGGGGCGGGGGCGCGCCGGGACGGCGATCGCTATCGTCGGCGGCTTCCTCGGTGACAACCGGCTCCTCGGCCTCTGGGGCCGGAGCAGCGGCCGCAGCGGCAGCCTCCTCGGCAGCCTTGCGTTCGGCCTCCTCAGCGGCGCGGCGATTTTCCTCGGCGCGGCGCTTTTCGTCCTCGGTGGATTCACGGGCCGCGATTTCCTCGCGGCGGCGTGCATCCTCAAGCGCGCTCATGCGCGCCTCATCGGCCTCGCGCAGCAGGCGTTCCTGCTGTTCGCGGCGCTCGAGCGCGGTCATCGGACGCGCGGACGGGGCGGGGGCTACCGGAGCCGGGGCGGGTGCCGGAGCAGGCGCGACCGGTGCAGGTGCCACCGTCTCGACGACAGGCGCTTCGGCCTCGGGCGCAGGTGCGGGGTCGCCGGGCCGGCGCAGCACGCGTGCCTTCTTCGTCTCCACGATCACCGTATTCGAGCGGCCATGGGAGAAGCTTTGCTTCACCTTGCCCGTCTCGACCGTACGGCGAACGCCGAGCGGCACGCTGAGACCCAGCTTCGGCTTGTCGTTATCGCTCATTCTGTAACCCGAACCCTCAAAATATAGATCAAACGCCAAACACGCCCCGCGAACCCTCGCAAGGCCCAAAGACTATCCGTCCAGTCCAATAAAGCCGCGCCACCGGCCAAGCGCCTGGTTGACGCGCGCAGCGGCCGCCGGCGCGATCAAGGCAAGATGTACCACGTTCTCGCGCCCAAGCGCCATCGACAATATGGCGCGCGTCGCCGGGATTGCGAGTCCCCGGACGTCCGATCCTTCCAGATCGAGCCCGACGCGCAACGCCTGATCGAGCTTGCGCGTGCCGTCGGCAGCGGCATCATAAGTATGCAAAAGCAGTTCGACCGTACCCTTGCGGGCGGCATCGACGATCTTCTCGGTACCGGTGATGACCTGGCCGGCGCGCGCCTCTAGCCCCAGCCGGTCGAGCGTGGCGCGTTCCAGCGCCTTCTCGATCTGATCGGCAAGATCGACCGGCACGTTGACCGCGGTCTTGAACGCGCGGTTCAGCGATTTCGCGAGCTTGCCCTTGGTGATCGCCTCTTCGAGCGTTTTGCGGTCGACCCCGATCCACGCGCCGCGGCCGGGAGCCTTGGCGCGCACGTCGGGTGCGATCGTGCCGTCGGGCCCGATCGCAAGCCGGATCAGGCTGTCGCGCGGCGCCTTTTGCCCGGAAAGGCAACACGTACGTTCGGGATCGCCCTTCCCGCCTTTGGTGGGCGGGGTCAGGTCGGCCGTCAGTTCAGCAGGCGTCTCATTGTCCGCTTTTCGCATGCGCGACCTCCTGTGCGGGAGGGGCGGTGCGGTCGGCGATGAGGATGCCGTTGGCGCCGTAATTTTCGGTCGAATGCTCGTTGATCACGACCTGCACGGCCGCGGCCGGCTTGCCCAACCGCTCGACCATCGAACGCGTGACGTCGGCGACGATCGCCGCTTTCTGCTCACGCGTCGCGGTGCCCGCCAATTCGATCGCGATGAAAGGCATAAGCTCCTTACGCCTCCTCGTCTGCAAACCAGCCGGCGGCCTGGCGCGCGGCCATGATGATTTCCTGGCCCTGCTCGGTCGACAGGCCATAAGCTGCGAGCACGCCGCCCTTGTCAGGCTTGGGCGCGGGCGCGCCTTCCTTGCGGCGGCGCGGCTCGGCGCGCGGCTTCTCGATCAGCTCGTCGGTCGACAGATCGCCAAGATCGTCGAGCGTCTTGATGCCGGCCTTGCCGAGCGTGACCATGATCGCTTCGGTGATGTATGGCAGTTCGCCGATCGCATCGTCCACGCCGAGCGCGCGGCGCTCGTCGCGATTTGCGGCTTCGCGGCGCTCCAGCGCCTCGGTCGCGCGGTTCTGCAGCTCGGCGGCGATTTCCTCGTCGAGGCCCTCGATCGTGGCGAGTTCCTCGACCTCGACATAGGCGACTTCGTCAAGGCTGCTGAAGCCTTCGGCGACCAGCAGCTGGGCGAGCGTCTCGTCGACGTCCAGCTCCTGCTGGAACATCTCGCTGTTCTGGATGAATTCCTTCTGACGCTTCTCGCTGGCGTCTGCCTCGGTCAGGATGTCGATCGCCTTGCCGGTCAGCTGGCTGGCGAGACGGACGTTCTGGCCGCGGCGGCCAATCGCGAGGCTGAGCTGATCATCGGGCACGACCACCTCGATCCGCTCTTCTTCCTCGTCGATCATCACGCGTGCGACCTGGGCCGGCTGCAGCGCATTGACGACGAAGGTCGCGTTGTCGGGCGACCAGGGGATGATGTCGATCTTCTCGCCCTGCAATTCCTGGACGACCGCCTGCACGCGGCTGCCCTTCATGCCGACGCACGCGCCGACGGGGTCGATCGAGCTGTCGCGGCTGATCACGCCGATCTTGGCGCGGCTGCCGGGGTCGCGGGCGGCGGCCTTGATCTCGATGATACCGTCGTAAATCTCGGGCACTTCCTGCGCGAACAGCTTCTTCATGAAGTCGGGATGCGCGCGGCTCAGGAAAATCTGCGGTCCGCGATTTTCGCGCACCACCTTCAGGATGAGCGCCCGCACGCGATCGTCCTTGCGCAGCACTTCGCGCGGGATCTGCTGGTCGCGGCGGATCACGCCTTCGGCGCGACCGAGGTTGACCACCACGTGACCGAACTCGACCGATTTGACCGTGCCGACGATGATCTCGCCCGCGCGATCCTTGAATTCCTCATACTGGCGCTCGCGCTCGGCATCGCGGACCTTCTGGAAGATCACCTGCTTGGCGGCCTGCGCGGCGATGCGGCCGAATTCGATATTGGGCAACGGATCGACGATGAAGTCGCCGACCACGGCGCCCTTCTGCAGCTTCTGCGCGTCGTTGACCGACACCTGGGTGAAGTAATTCTCGACCTCTTCGACCACCTCGACCACGCGCCACAAGCGGACGTCGCCGGCGGTCGTGTCGATCTTGGCGCGGATGTCGTTCTCGGCACCGTAGCGGGCCTTGGCGGCGCGCTGGATCGCGTCCTCCATCGCCTCGATCACGATCGCCTTGTCGATCAGCTTCTCGCGCGCGACGGCGTCGGCGATTGCGAGCAATTCAGCCTTGTTGGCGGAAATGGCGGTAGCCATGCTGGTACTTATCCTTCTTCTGAAATCCGGTCCGCACCCTCGATCGAGAGCGGCGCGGTTGCCTTGATCAATGCGTCGGTCAGAACCAGCTTCGCGCTGACGATCTGACCATATGGAATCACCATCTCGCCGACCCGTTCGGCATACACCTTCACAGCGTCGCCTTCGAGTCCGTCGAGACGGGCTTCGAATTGTTTGCGGCCCTGCATCGGCTCGACCAGCTTGAGGCGCGCGTCATAGCCTGCCCAGTCGGCAAAATCCTGCAATCGCGTCAGCGGCCGGTCGATGCCGGGTGACGAGACTTCGAGCCGATAGGCCTCCTCGATCGGGTCGCTCGCATCCAATATCTCGGACACGCGCCGCGACAGGGCTTCGCAATCGGACAGGTCCAATTGCCGCGTATCGGGCCGCTCGGCCATGATCTGGAGCGTCGGGTCCGATTTGCCGCCGAACATCGCGACGCGCACGAGCGCGAAACCCAAAGCCTTGGCTTCGGGTTCGATCAATGCGGTCAGGGCTGCGATGTCGGTCAGATGAAAACTCCGGGGCAAAAAGCCTATGCGCCTTCGCGCCGGTGCCTTGCGGCGCCGGCCTCGGCAGAGTTTCCAATGTCGAGAAGACACGGGCCACATAGGGGTTTGCGCGAGAGCCTGCAAGCACCCACGGCAAGGATGCTGGTAGCGTTAACCTTGTTTCAGCAAATAGGTAGTACACCGGACCGAATAAGCGCGGATCGACGCGATTTTTGGAGAGCGGGAATATGAGCGACCAAGGACGCTGGGTCCTGGCCGATGCCTCGACGGCGGGAACGGTGCGCTTCGGCTGCGCGACCGCCGGCTCGAACCGTCTCGATTCGATCATCTCGCTGTCGGGCGATGCGCACCCGACCTTCACTGACGCTTTGCTCACTTATGAACGCGAATCGGGCGTTAGCCTGCGCGGTGCGGAATGCGTGCTCGCCATTCCTGCTCCGCCGGCGGGCGACGCGATTCCCGTCTCGCGCTCGCGCTGGACCATCTCGCGCTCGGGACTGAACGCCATGTTCGGTCGTCAGGTTACGGTGATCAACGACGTTGCCGCGACGGCCTGGTCGCTGCTCGGTAGCGGCGGTACGTCCGCCAAGCTCGAACATTTTGCTGGCCCCGCCTTCGATTTCACGCGGCCCGGGCGATGGGCGGTGATCCTGCTCGACGATGGCGTGAACGCCGCCGCGCTCGATGTCGCGGAGGATGGCCTTTGCCACGTTACCGACGGCGAAGCGGGCCATTCCGGCTTCTCGCCCTCGGACGACAATGAGATCGACCTGATGCGCCGCCTGCGCCAACGCAGCCTTCATGTCTCGTGGGAGCTCGCGCTCAACGCGGGCTGGGCCGAGCAGCATGCGCCGGCGGCCGAGCGCGACGCATGGGCGGCGGCAGCCGGCTCTTTCGTCGGCGATTGCGTGCTGCAGCTCGGCGCATGGAGCGGCGTCATCCTGACCGGTCGTCATGTGCAGACGCTTCGCGACCCGCGCCGCCAGGCTCTTTTCACGCGCCGGCTGGAGGAGAAGAGCCGCTATGCCCGTTTCATCGCCGGCGGCTCGCGCGGATTTCTGGGGCTGCGCGATCCGCTGGCGGGCGGGCTCTCGTTGCTCACCGCGCGCCGCAATGCGCGGTTGAACTGACGGGCGGCCTTTCTCCGACTACGCCTAAAGTAGGTACGCACCTCGGCGCATCTCCGCTGGCCGATACCAATATCACGCGCTATCCCGCCTGCTTTCCAAGCGCTTTCACGGGATATGCCTGATGCTTCGTCGCTCGTTGCTTGCCGCCGCTTTGCTTGCCGCCGCACCTGCCGCCGTCCAGGCGCAGATTAACGAGGGCGATTTCAAGCCCAGCGCGGATCAGCCGTTCACGCTGACCACGATCGATCATTTCAACTTTCCGTGGAAGATCGCCTTCCTGCCCGACCAGCGCCTGTTGGTGAGCGAGAAGCCGGGCAAGATCTGGCTGGTGACGCCGGGCAAGAACAAGATCGAGGTCACGGGCGTGCCCAAGGTGGCCTATGCGGGGCAGGGCGGCCTCCTCTCGGTCGCGGTCGCGCCCAGTTTCGCGCACGACCATGGCGTCTATCTGACCTATTCGGAAGGCACGGTCGAAAGCTCTGGCCTCGCGCTCGCGCACGCAACCTTGGTCGCTGCCAACGGCAAGGCATCGCTCGCGAATCTGAAGGTGATCTGGCGGGAATTGCCGCGTGGCCAGGGCGGCCAGTTCGGCGGCTACATCGCGTTCGCGCCCGACGGAAAAAGCCTGTTCCTGAGCTCGGGAGAGCGCCAGCGCTTCACGCCGGCGCAGGATCCCAATCAGGCGACGGGCAAGATCCTGCACCTGACGCTCGACGGTAAGGCCGCGCCGGGCAACCCCTGGGCTGGCAAGACCGGCGCTACAACGGTCGATCTGATCGACCCGGCCGATGATACGCAGGCGGTCCCCGCTCAGCCGGTGCGCAAGGTGAAGGTGCCCGCGCCCAATCTGGTTCCGTCCCAGACCTGGACGACCGGCCACCGCAATCAATATGGCCTCGCCTTCGATGCCGCCGGCAAGCTCTGGGAAACCGAGATGGGGCCGATGGGCGGCGACGAACTGAACCTGATCGAGCCGGGCAAGAATTATGGCTGGCCGCTGGTCAGCTACGGCATCAATTACGATGGCAAGTCGATCCCGAGCCACGACAGCGATCCGAAGTTCGCGAAACCCTTGCTCTATTGGACGCCGGTGATCGCGCCGGCTGGGCTCACTTTCTATTACGGCAACCTCTTCCCGCAGTGGAAAGGCTCGGCCTTCATCGGCGGCATGAAGGTGATGGGGCTGGTCCGGGTCGCCTTCGAAGGCGGAAAGCCGGAGGAGAAGGATTTCTGGCAGCTCGGCCATCGCATCCGCGACGTGGTTGCGGGTCCCGACGGCGCGTTGTGGCTGGTCGAGGACGAGGCTAACGGCCGGCTGCTGAAGATCACACCCAAGCAGTAAGAGGTTCTTCTTGCGGCTAGGATTGCGTCACCGACGGGTTTAAACGCCCGGAAATGGCTACGACTCTAGACAAAGTTCCGACCGTCTCCCTCGCACAGGAGGCATCCGACCCCGCAGCGTTTGCCCAGGCCCTGGGCGGCTCGTTCGAGCGATACGGCTTCGCTATCGTCGCCGACCATGGCGTCCCGGCTGAGGTGATCGCCGAGGCCGAAGCCCAGGCGAAGGCCTTCTTCGCTTTGCCCGAAGAGGTGAAGCGCACTTACCATACCGGTAAGGGCGGCGCGCGCGGCTACACCCCCTTCGGGATCGAAACCGCCAAGGACGCCAAGGCGCACGACCTCAAGGAATTCTGGCATGTCGGGCGCGAGCTGCCGGAGGGCCATATCTTCGCAGACATGATGGCGCCCAACCTTTGGCCCGACGAACTGAAGGCGTTCAAGAAAGCCGAACTTGCCTTGTTCGACGCGCTCGACGCGTGCGGGGCGCGGCTGCTGCGCGCGATCGCGCGCTATCTCGACCTCGCCCCCGATTTCTTCGAGGATACGGTCCGCGACGGCAACAGCGTGCTGCGCCTGCTTCATTATCCGCCGATGGGCGCGGACAGCCCCTCTATTCGTGCAGGCGCTCATGAGGACATCAACACGATCACGCTTCTGCTCGGCGCCGAGGAGGCCGGTCTCCAGCTGCTCGACCGCGACGGCAATTGGCTGCCCGTCCAGCCCAAGGAAGGCCAGCTCGCGGTCAACGTCGGCGACATGCTGCAGCGCTTGACCAACAAGGTGCTGAAGTCGACCACGCACCGCGTGGTGAACCCGGCGCCTGAGCGGCGTGGCGTGTCGCGCTACTCGATGCCCTTCTTCCTCCACTTCCGGCCCGATTATCTGATCGAGACCTTGCCGCAGTGCATTTCGGAAGGCCGGCCCAATCTCTTCCCCGAACCCATCACGGCGCATGATTACCTCATGGAGCGTCTCCGGGAGATCAAACTGATATGATGCCGATCCTTCTCGTCCTGGCGGCCGCTGCCGCGAACGCGCCCGCACCGGTCTGCGTGCGGATGGAGCCGACGCCGGGGTTCGAGAATTGGGGCCATCCTACCGGCACCGCGCTCGCGGTCGGCGGCGAAGCGCAACTCGCACTCAAGCCCGCCACCGGGGTCGATTTCAAGCCCGCTTTGGCGCGGCCGGCCAAGGAGGGAACGTTCGGGGGCTTTTTCCCGGTCGATGTCGCCAAGCCCGGGCGCTACCGGATCGCGCTGTCGCAGGGCGCCTGGATCGATCTGGTCCAGAAAGGTGAGCGGCTGAAATCGGCGGACCACGCACATGGCGCGGCCTGTTCGGGCATCGCCAAGATCGTAGCCTTCGACCTCCAGCCGGGCCGCTATTGGATTCAGCTGTCGGACGTGAAGGAGGCGACTATCGGCGTCATGGTGGTGAGTTCGACGATCCGGATCGATGACGCCGCGCTACACCAGCCAAAATACACGAAGCCCTAATTTCGACCACGTTTCAGCGAGCGGGAGCGGGAACCTTCCCCAAAATGATCGGCGCGGGCGGGTTGTTGCTGAACGGACGGCAGGCCGGCAGGTGCAGTTCCGCCATATCGCCGCAGTAGCGCACCTGGACCGAGGCGTCGGGGCCGACGAACACCGCATAATCGTATCGGACATCGGCTGCGCATTTGGCGCGCCACATGATCGTGTTCGCCCACGGTCCCTGGATCGCTGCCTTCTCGACTCGGTCGCAGCGCACGCCGCTGTCTAGCAGAGCCTCGCGCAGCGCTGCCTTGCGCTGAAGCACGCTCAGATGCGCCATCTGGTCGCTGGCGGGGTTGGCGATCGTGACGGCCTGGAGCGGCACCGCCGCAAGCGCCGCGGCCATTAGGGGCAAAGCAAGGCGGGTCATGTCGCTCTCCTTCTTGTTTTTGGTGTCAGCTGCGGCCGCGATAGGGCGCGACGCCCTGATCGGGCAGCCACAGATTGGCGGGCGGCGCGCCTGTCTGCCAGAAGACGTCGATCGGGATGCCGCCCCGCGGATACCAATAGCCGCCGATGCGCAGCCAGACTGGCTTCATCTCAGCCGCCAGCCGTTCGCCGATCCCGACGGTGCAATCCTCGTGGAAGGCTGCATGGTTGCGGAACGAGCCCAGGAACAGCTTCAGCGATTTGGATTCGACGATCGTCTCGCCCGGCACATAGTCGATCACGATATGCGCGAAATCGGGCTGGCCCGTGACCGGGCAGAGCGAAGTGAATTCGGGCGCGGTGAAACGGACGAGGTAGGTCTTGCCCGGGCGAGGATTGGGCACATAATCGAGCACTGCCTCCTCGGGTGAAGCGGGAAGGGCGGACGTCTGGCCGAGATGGGTGATGCTCATGTCAGGCCAATTAAGCACAGCGCGTCGCTTTCACAACGGCTGGCGCGCAGGGATGGATCGGCTATGGCGAGGTCCAACATCGATTGGACGTGAGGACGAGAATGGCCGTGATTCCGTGGCGCTTTCCGGGTGGGGGCGCTGCCATCGAGTCCGCCAAGGGCAAGAAGGATAGCGGCCGGCTCAAGGTCGCGGCCAAATCGGGATGCCTGTTCTTCGGCCCCTACATTGATCTGATGGCGGGCCATTGCACCGTGCGCGTCGTGCTGGAGAAGGGCGCTGTCGGGCCGGTCAAGCTGGAGATCGCTGCCGATCGCGGAAAGCGCGTGCTGGCAGAAGCTGAATTCGATCTGGCCGTGATCGACGGTCCGCCGACGATCGAGCTCGACCTGGCCGAACCTACCGCCGAATTCGAAGTACGGATGTTCGCCAGGGGCAAGGTCGAACTCGAACTGATCGGGGTCGAGATCGACCTTGATCGCGCGATCCCCGACGAACCGCTTCGTCCCGACCGCAAGGTCGGCTTCGAATCGCGCAAGAGCTATGCCGACAAGATCGCGAGCGGCTTCTTCGCCAAATATATGGCCGGCCCCAACGTGATGGAGGTCGGCTATCGCGGTTACGAGGAGGGCAATCTGCCGATCGTGCCGCAGGCGATCGGGGTCGATGTCGGCTATCCCGGTTACGAAGGCGCCAGCTTCCCCTTTGCGGACGGCAGCTTCGACGCGATCTATTCGAGCCACTGCTTCGAGCATATCCCCGATGCGATCGGCGTGCTGCGCGACTGGTACCGGCTGCTCAAGGTTGGCGGCTATCTGGTGGTGGTGGTGCCGCACCAGTTGCTGTTCGAGCGCAAGCGGTCTCTACCGTCGCCGATCAACCCGGATCACAAGCGCTTCTACACCGCCAAATTCCTGCTCGGCGAGGTCGAGGCTGCGTTTCCGGAAAACAGCTATCGTATCCGCCACCTGGTCGAGAACGACAAGGGCTTCGATTATAATATCATGCCCTATCAGGGCACCGACGGCTGCTACGAGATCGAGCTGGTACTCGAAAAGATCGCCAGACCCTTCTGGCATGCCGACGACGGGCGCGTCCGCGCCTATCCGGCGGGCGATTTCCGCACCGATCTGCCCAAGGCGGATCCCTTTACGATCGAGCTCGATCTGACCACACCGAACAAATGCCTGACCTTCGGGCCCTATATCAGTCTCAACGCGGGCAATTATGTCGCCGAATTTCATTTCGAGTGGGACGGCGGCGTGGTGCCCGATTTGTATGTCGACGTCGCGATCTTTCCCGACGGGATTACCGGGCGGAGGTTGCGCGACGGCGGGGGCCATTCGAACGGCAAGGTCGAGCTGCCCTTCACCAATCCGCGCGACGGTGAGATTTTCGAATTCCGGACCTATAGCGGCGGCGAAGCCTCGTCGACGCGGCCGCGTTTCAAGGGCGTGTTGATCCGTTACGCGGGCTATTGATCGGCAGGAGCATATGAGCGGCAGCAGCGACAAGAAGGGCGACGCCACCCGGCTGGTCGAAGGGGGACGCCGCAAGCATTGGACGCAGGGCCTGGTCAGCCCGGCGGTCTGGCGCGCCTCGACCGTCCTGTTCGACGATGTCGCCGCGCTGCGCGACGCGGTCCGCCATGCCGACGATGTGCTCTATTATGGCCGCCGTGGCGGGCCGACCCAATGGGCGCTGGCCGATGCATTGACCGAATTGGAGTCCGGCGCCGCCGGCACTACGCTCCACGCCTCGGGCGCGGGCGCGATCACTACCGCCTTGTTGGCGGTGGTCGAGCCCGGCGACGAGGTGCTGATGACCGACAGCACCTACGAGCCGACCCGCGTCTTCTGCGACACGATCCTCAAGAAGCTCGGTGTCACCACGCGTTATTATGACCCGCTGGTAAGCGGTGAAGCGATCGAGGCGCTCTTCTCTGAGCGGACCAAAGTCCTGTTCATGGAAAGCCCAGGCAGCTTGACCTTCGAGGTGCAGGACGTGCCTGCGCTCTGTGTCGCCGCGAAGGCGCGCAATGTCGTGACGATGATCGACAACACCTGGGCGACCCCTTTGCTATTCCCGGCGCTGTCGCGCGGCGTCGATGTCTCGATCCTCGCCTGCACCAAATATGTCTCGGGCCATTCGGATGTGATGCTGGGGAGCTGCACCGCGGTGCCGGGACTGTTCCAGAAGATCCGCAAGACGCTCCAGATATTGGGTCAGGCGGTCAGCCCCGACGATGCCTTCCTCGCCAGCCGCGGCCTGCGCACGATGGGGGTGCGGCTAAAGCAGCATGGCGAAAGCGGGTTAGAGGTCGCGCGCTGGCTGCAGCAGCAGAAGCAGGTCGCCAGGGTAATCCATCCCGCGTTGCCGGGCGATCCCGGCCACGAGCTATGGTCGCGTGACTTCAAGGGCGCCGCCGGCCTGTTCGCCTTCGTCCTCGACGGCGACGACGCGGCGCGCGTGCGGTTGGTCGATACGCTGGAGCATTTCGGTATCGGCTTCTCGTGGGGCGGCTTCGAAAGCCTGGCGCTGCCGATCGACCCCGAGCGCTGCCGCTCGGCGATACCCTGGAGCGCGCCCGGCAAGGTGATCCGTCTCCAGATCGGGCTTGAGGATCCGGCCGACCTGATCGCCGACCTTGCGCGCGGACTAGCTGCCGCAGCGCAATAAGCTTTCAACCTGCTGTAGTGATGTTGCGCGGCTGTTGCGGCAGCGCAACAGCTTGATGTCACACTCACGCAGGCCGCCGCTTTATTATTGTGCCCCGCAGCAAAAGTCGCCAGACGGGCATGGCTGAACCGCAGCCCACCCGCTCCCTTCAAGGGAGGCAGAGGATCGGGCGCTTTCGGCGCGCAGTGGAACGTGACCGCAATCGCGAGAAGGACTTTCCATGCGCACCACCCTTGTCGGGCTTTCCATCCTTGCTGCATGTGCAGTGGCCGCACCGGCACTGGCCGATGACGCGCCCGCCGCACCTGCTCCCGCCGCCAGCCCCTGGACCATCACCGGCAACGCTACGCTCGTCAGCGACTACCGCTTCCGCGGCGTGTCGCAGACCGACAAGCGCTTTGCCGTCCAGGGCGGCTTCGGCGTCAGCCACAGCTCCGGCTTCTACGTCAGTGTCTGGGGCAGCTCGATCGACGATTATGTCGCCAACGGCGGCGATCAGGAGATCGATCTGGTCGCGGGCTACAAGACCACGGTTTCCGGCACCACGATCGATAGCGGCGTGCTTTATTATTATTATCCGGGCTCGCACGGCGCCAACACCGACTTCTTCGAGCCGTATCTCAGCGCGTCGCACACGTTCGGCCCGCTCGGCACAAAGGTCGGCCTGAACTATGCGCCGAAGCAGAAGGCGCAATCCTGCGCCTATGACCCGCGCTGCGGCGGCAAGTCCAAGGAAGACAGTCTCTACACCTATGGCGAGCTCTCGGGTGCGATCCCGGGCGTGCCGTTGAGCTTCACCGGCCATCTCGGCGAGAGCTGGGGGCGGTCTTACCTGACCAACGGGCTCAAGAACTATACCGACTGGAGCCTGACTGCGGCCTACACTTACAAGGCCCTGACCTTCAGCCTCGCTTACGTCGACACCGACTTCAAGAAGGGCGAATTCGTCGTAAATGGACGTGACGAGGTAAAGGGCGGCGTGGTCGCCTCGGTCGGCGTCTCCTTCTAAGGGGCGTCCGGTCGCCGAGTGGCCGGGGCGGTGTGGGGACCGCGCCCGGCCATTCGGTCTTATCGTTGAATATGCGGGTATTTGGTACCCGTAACGGATCTTTTTTCGGCTTGTCGCAGAGCCGTATCCCCTCAGCGTGCAAAAAAATTATGCATGTGCGAAACCGTTCCGCCTGTTTCGAGTTTACAAGGCGTCAGAGCGGTTGGAGCGTCATGGCAACGTTACGTCCTAATCCGAGACATTTCGGCAACAGTCCATATTTTTGCGCGCTTGCGTAGAACAAGGGCGGTGTTTAGGGGTTTCGAGTACCTGCACGCTCCCAGGAAGGAAAAGGGGATACAAATGCGTAAATTCGCCATGATGGCCATCTTGGCTACTTCGGCGCTCGCATCGCCCGCCATGGCCAAGGACAACGCTTGGTATGTCGGTATCGAAGGCGGCGGCATCATCGTCGAAAAAACCCGTATCAATATTGGTGCGGTTGATGATGCCGATGAGGCTCGTCACAAGAATGGCTTGTTCGACGTCGACGGCATCGTCGGCTACGACCTGGGCATGCTGCGGCTTGAGGCAGAGGTGGGCTACAAGCACACCGAAGTGAAGAGCCATCACACGAGCACCTCGATCAACGCTCAGCCTCCGGGCGACTATCCGAGTTCGGCGAGCGGTAACACGTCGGTCCTGAGCTTCATGGGCAACGCGCTCCTGAACTTCGGCGACGATGATGGTGTTCAGGGTTATGTCGGCGCCGGTGCCGGTGTCGCCCGCGTTCACTATGGCATCTACCGCCTCGACGGCGGCAACTGGTTCCTCGACGGCAGCGACAATCGCTTCGCCTTCCAGGGCATTGCCGGCCTGTTGTTCCCGGTCAGCGACCATGTCGACGTCGGCGCCAAGTATCGCTGGTTCAACGCTTACGGCGTCCACGTCCGCAGCTCGACCGCCAATCCGCTTGCGGGTGGTCAATCGACGGCGCGTTATCGCTCGAACAGCATCCTGGCGAGCTTGATCTACAACTTCGGCGAGAAGGCACCTCCGCCTCCTCCGCCCCCGCCGCCGCCTCCGCCGCCGCCTCCTCCGCCCCCGCCGCCTCCGCCGCCGCCTCCGCCGCCGGCAGTGACGCCTGGGCCGTTCATCGTGTTCTTCGACTGGAACAAGTCGGATATCACGCCGGAGGCTGCTTCGATCCTCGACAATGCGGCGCAAGCCTACACGACCACGGGCAACGCCCAGGTCATGCTGGCCGGCTATACCGACACGTCGGGCTCGGCGAGCTACAACATGGGTCTGTCGCAGCGTCGTGCCGACGCGGTGAAGGCTTACCTCGCCGGCAAGGGCGTTCCGGATGGTGCGATGACCACCCAGGCGTTCGGCGAGACCAAGCTTCTCGTTCAGACCGCCGACGGTGTGCGCGAGCCGCAGAACCGCCGCGTGGAGATCACCTTCGGTCCGAATTCGGGCCAGTAAGGCGAGCCTTCACGGCAAAGAATTGGGGTCGGCCAGCAATGGCCGGCCCCTTTCTTTTGGGGATTTCAGGTCGTCCTCAACTTTGCTTGGCAAGGAAATCTCAGCGCAGTGGATAGCGCGCGATCGCCTCGTAGCGCGCGCCCTCATGGCCGAGCCGGCTTTCGAACAGCAGGAAGGCGTCGAGCATGACCGGTGCGCTCGCAAGCCCCGCGATGCCCGCCAGGAACGGCGCGATCGGGCCCGCGTCGCGGCCCAGCCGGGCTAGCGTGATGTGCGGCTTGAACGCGCGCTGCTCGGGCCTGGCGCCCGCCGTCAGCAGCGCGCGGTTGACCCTATCGTGCAGCTTGCGGAGACCTGTATCGGGGGCGACGCCTGCCCACAGGCTATGAACATGGCCCTTATGATCGAAGCTGCCCGCTCCCTGCAACGCGATTGCCGGGCACGGGCCATCAACTGCGGTCAGCGCGCTGGCGATATCGTCGGCCTGATGACGATCGACCTCGCCGATGAAGCTTAAGGTCAGATGGAGCTGCTCGTCGTCCTGCCAGCGTGCACCGGGCACGCCGCCCATCAGTGCCAAGAGCACCGACCGCATCTCTTGGGGCGGCCTCAGAGCGACGAACAAGCGATGCATGACAGCTATTTAGGAGTCATTGCGACAGGTCGCGACCGCTTTTGCTTGAAAAGCCCCTTAACTCCCACGATATTTGCAACGCGCCGATGTGGCGCATGAGGAGCTATTACGAGATGGCTAACTGGTCCGACCCCTGGACGAATGGTGCTGCGGCCGCTTCGGTCGACACGCGGACCGCGTCCTACGATGCGGGTCTCAGGTCCTATATGCTTTCGGTCTACAACTACATGGCCTCGGGCGTGCTGCTGACCGGCATCGTCGCCTTGCTGTTCGTGCAGAGTGGGTATGTCCGGCTGCTGTTTGGCGCGGACGGTCATGCCTCCGGCCTCGGCTGGATCGTGATGCTGGCGCCGCTCGGCCTGGTGTTCGCACTGAGCTTCGGGATTGCGCGCTTGAGTGACGTCGCTGCGCAGGCCCTGTTCTGGGCTTATGCCGCGGTGATGGGGCTTTCGCTCTCGACGGTGCTGCTGGTCTATACCGGCTCGTCGGTGGCCAACACCTTCTTCGCGACGGCCGCCGGTTTCGCGGGCCTCAGCCTGTGGGGCTACACCACCAAGAAGGATCTGTCGGGCTTCGGCAGCTTCCTGATCATGGGCGTGTTCGGCATCATCATCGCGAGTCTGCTCAACCTGTTTCTCCAGTCGGGTCCGCTCGGGCTGGTGATCAGCATTGTCGGCGTGCTGCTGTTCGCGGGCCTCACCGCCTACGATACGCAGAAGATCAAGAGCATGTATTATGCGGTCGGCGGCACCAGCTTCGCCCGCAAGTCGGTGATCATGGGCGCGCTGCAGCTCTATCTCGACTTCATCAACATGTTCCTGTTCCTGCTGCGCCTGTTCGGCGACCGCCGCTAAGCGATCCTGCAAGTCTGAACGGAAAGGCCCCGCTTCGGCGGGGCCTTTTTTATGCCCGGCGGCGCTCGGCCAGTCGGTTCGCCAGGAAGACGACATTGCCGATCAGGTAGCGGCGCGCCATCCGCCGCGGCTCCAGCGCCAGCCGATAGAGCCATTCGCTGCGCAAGGCGCGCACCCAGCCGGGCGCGCGCGATACGCGCCCCGCGGTGAAGTCGAGGAAGGCGCCGATGCACATCGTCACGCCCTGGATGCGGTGCCAATGCCGCGCGGCAAACATCTCCTGGCGGGGATGACCCATGCCCACCAGCACCAGATTGGCGCCCGAGGCGAGGATCCGCTCGACCAGAGCCGCTTCCTCGCTTTCGGCGAAGAAACCGTGCTGCGTGCCGACGATTTGATGACGCGGATAGCGTGCGGCGAGGATCGCCCCGGCCTCATCCGCCACGCCTTCGGGACTCCCGACCAGGAAAAACCGCAAGGCGCAGGTCGCGCTCTCCAGCACCGCCGGGGTCAGGTCGGTGCCATTGAGATTGTCGGGGAAGCGGGTGCCGTGAAGGATGCGGCTGCCCAGATCGACACCGATCCCGTCGTTGAGAATCAAGGCATCGGCTAAACTGGCGGCGAAGGCGGGATTGGCGTCCGCCATATTGACCGTATGCGCATTGCAAAAGCCGACCATCAACGGCTCGCCCGCGCAGGCTTTCGCGTCGATCACGGCCAATGCGCGCGCGCGATCGGTCACATCGATCTCTACCTGTCCGATCCGCCGCTTGGTCATGCGGTCCCGACTAGGGTTTGCGGCGCTTGTCCGGCAAGCCCAAATGATCGCCAAGGAAAGCGACCGCCTGCTCCCAGGCTGCGGCATAAGCGGCGGGATCGGTCGATGCCGCCAGTGCGGGCAGGCGCAACAGCGGCGGGCCGCTCGCCGGCGTCTGCGCGCCCGCCCCGAACACGACCCCGCAAGTCATCGGAGACTCCGGCTGCGCGGCGGCCTGCTCGACCATGCCGATCCCCCAGCCGATCCCGACCGCGCCGACCTTGCCGGTGGCGTAGCGGTTGGCCTGAAGCCAGTGGAACGTCGCCATGACCTCGTCGATCGAGGCCAATGCGCGCGGGATGCAGGTCACGAAGCCGGCCCGGGCAAGCGCGTCGGTCAGGCCGAGCGCGAATTGGTCGGCGTCGCCCGCATCGGGAATCACCAGCACCGCGGGCTGCGGCCCGTGCGCTTCCGCTGGGACCGCCATATAACCGTGCAGCTCATAACCGGGGCCCGGCCAGCGGATCGCGCCGACTTTGGGTGGCTCGGGAGCCTTCTTCGCGAAAGCAGGGCAGGCGGACGCGGCGACGATCCCGGCGACGAAGGCGCGCCGGGTCGCCACGTTCAGAAGCTCATCGCGTCATAGATGCGCGAAATGTCGCCGCCCCATTCGCCATGATAGAGGTCGAGCAGGCGCTGGGCCGGTACCTTGCCGCTGGTCACGATCTCACGCAGCGGATCGAGGAAGCCGGTCTCGTCGTCGCCCGCGCCATTGAAGCGCTTGCGCGCGGCCAGGCCCGCATGCGCGATGTCGAGGATACGCTGCCCCAGCTCGCGGAAGCTGCGTCCGTCCGGCGCGCGCGTGGCGAGGCCCAGACGCGGCACCTCGTCGCGAATGCGCTGATGCTCCTCGATCGACCAGCCTTTCACCTCGTCCCAGGCGGCGTCGAGCGCGGTCTGGTCGTAGAGCAGGCCGACCCAGAAGGCCGGCAGTGCGCAGATCTTGTTCCACGGCCCGCCATCGGCGCCGCGCATCTCAAGGAAACTCTTGAGCCGCACCTCGGGGAAGGCGGTCGAGAGATGGTCGTTCCAATCTGCAATGCGCGGCTTCTCGCCCGGCAAAACCGGTAGCTTCCCCTCGAGGAAGTCGCGGAAGGATAGGCCGGCCGCATCGACATAGCCGCCATTGCGGAAGGCGAAGTACATCGGCACGTCGAGCATGTAATCGGTGTATCGCTCGTAGCCGAAGCCATCCTCGAACACGAAGGGCAGCATGCCCGTTCGTGCCGGATCGGTGTCGGTCCAGATATGACTGCGATAGGAGAGGTAGCCGTTTGGCTTACCCTCGGTGAACGGTGAATTGGCGAAGAGCGCGGTTGCAAGCGGCTGCAGCGCCAGGCTGACGCGGAATTTCTGCACCATGTCCGCCTCGCTTGAATAATCGAGGTTGGTCTGGATGGTGCAGGTGCGCAGCATCATGTCGAGGCCAAGATCGCCCACCCGCGGCATGTGCCGCAGCATGATCGCATAGCGGCCCTTGGGCATGATCGGCAGCTCGGTCCGCGTCTTGTCGGGCCAGAAGCCGAGGCCGAGGAAGCCGATCCCCAGCTCCTCGCCGATCTCCTTGACCTGGCGCAGGTGGCGGCCGGTCTCGGCGCAGGTCTCGTGCAGATTGTCGAGCGGCGCGCCCGAAAGCTCGAACTGGCCGGCGGGCTCCAGGCTGACATTGCCGTCGGGCCCGGCCAGTGCGATCACATGATCGCCCTCGTTGACCGGCTCCCAGCCAAAGCGGGTCAGCCCGTTCAGCAGCGCGCGGATGCCGCCCTTCTCGTCATAGGATGGCGCATGATGATCGTCGGTCGCATAGACGAATTTCTCATGCTCGGTGCCGATCCGCCAGGCGGTCTTCGGTTTTTCGCCTTTGGAGAACACGCCGATCATATCGGCGCGGCTCTCGATCAGCGGGTCGGGGCCGGCCTCTGCCGTACGCGTCGTCATTTGCGGGGCCCATATACGTACCGATCGGTTAGCGCCAGTCTCCCACTTTGCTCATCCATGCGGAAATTGCAGCGGCGGCGGCGGTTTCGGCGCGCAGGATGCGCGGCCCCAGCGAAATCCCGGTCGCACCGGGCACCCCGCGAATCATCGCGCGCTCGTCGGGCGTGAACCCCCCTTCGGGGCCGATCAGGATCGCGGCCGGACCGGGTTTGGCTATTTCGGCGATCGGCAGCCCGCCCGTCTCATCGGCAAAGAGCAAGGCGCGGCCTGCATCCCAGTTCCTAAGAGAGGCAGGCAATTTGAGCGGCTCGCAAAGCTCCGGCAGTGCGGTGCGGTCGCATTGTTCCGCGGCCTCGATCATATTGGCGCGCAGCCGGTCGAGATTGAGCCGCTCGACAACGGTGCGATGCGTGATGACCGGTTGCAGCCGCGCCGCACCCAATTCGGTTGCTTTCTCGACCAGCCAGTCGATCGGACCCTTTTTGATGGGCGCGAACAAGAGCCAGAGATCGGGCACGGCCTCGCGCTCGCGCAATTGACCGGTCAGGTGCAGCGTGATGCTGCGCTTGCTGCCACCCGCCACCTCGGCGATCCACTCCCCGGTGCGATCGTCAAACAACCGCACCGGATCACCCGGTCTGAGCCGCATCACATTGCCGAGATAATTCGCGTGCGGGCCTTCGACGGTAATTTCCATCTCGTCGGCAAGACATTGATCGACAAAAAGGCGCGGAGTGCTCACAGGAGGCCAGGCGGGGGTGGCGGGCATAACCGCTTATAGCTCGCCGCCATCCTGGCGGAAGCCGGCTTCCAAGCTGTCGTGCGGTATTGCCGCGCCTAAAACGGGCGACACGTCCGCTTTTCTCGCGATCAGGCCACCGCGCCTCTCTCATCGCGCGCGATGAAAGCGACAAGCCGTTCGCCATCCCACAATTCACAATAAGCTTCAGACGCGATTTCCCAAGCCATCTCCGTCGCCGTCACGTCGCAGGCGGCGGAGACTGGGGATTGCTTCATCAATCGGCCATCCCTGATCGCAAATAGGGTGTAACGCCGCACAACTATTACTCCATTCCTATTCGAATGTTGGGATGGTTTTCTCACCTCGTTACGGTCTCGGCATTAGGTGTTATTACGTAAATCCGAGAGAGATTGTACCATTTTGGACATTGCTGCTTTGGAAGAGCCGGTGGATGAGTCACGCACTGGTTCAGGACCAGCGGAATCCGCCAGGGCGACGGCAAGTCCCATCCGCATTGCTTGGGTCGCGGCAGCTTTCGGGTCGCTCCCGGCTCATTCACGGCCTCAGCCACAACCTTTGCGTGGCGGATCGGCGCTGCCGTCTTCCACGAAGCATGCGTTTCGGGCAGACGGCTGCGCGTGAGCGCGCCTACCGACATTGTTCCTGACAGCGAGCATCGGAGCCTGCTCTCCTATTTGCCGCAGCGGGCGCGCGACCTGATCCAGTTGGCGCGGTTCGACCGGCCGATCGGGGTATGGCTGCTCTACTGGCCCGGCGCCTGGGCGATCGCGCTCAGCGGCAACGCGATCGCGCGCTGGGATCTGCTTCTGTGGTTCCTGCTCGGCGCAACCGTGATGCGGGGTGCGGGGTGCGTGTTCAACGACATCGTCGACCGCGATCTCGACCAGAAAGTCGCGCGCACACGCGAACGCCCGGTGGCGAGCGGACGCGTCTCACTCACGCTCGCCTGGGCGTGGTTGATCTCGCTCTGTCTCGTCGGCCTGCTGGTGCTGGTCCAGCTTAACCTGACCGCCGCGATCATCGCGCTCTGCAGCCTGGCGCCGGTCGCGGCCTACCCGTTCATGAAGCGGATTACCTGGTGGCCGCAGGCCTGGCTTGGGCTGGTCTTTTCCTGGGCGTGCCTGGTCGGTTGGCCGGCGGCATCGGGGCGGATCGATCCGACCATGATCTGGCTTTACGCGGGTTCGATCTGCTGGGTGATCGGCTACGACACGATCTACGCGCTGCAGGATATCGAGGACGACGCGCTCGCCGGGGTCAAATCCTCGGCACGCGCGCTCGGCGATCGAGCGAAAGGCGGGGTCACGATCTTCTACGCCATCGCACTCTTTCTGTGGGGCGTGGCGATCTGGCGCGTACGGCCGGAAGCCTTGGCGTTGGCCGCCTTGCTTCCGGTCGCAGGCCATTTGCTGTGGCAGGTGGCGGGGCTGAAGCGGGAGGATGGGAAGGACGCTTTGATGCGCTTCCGCTCCAACCGCTTCGCGGGCCTTTTGATGTTCCTCGCCTGCCTGGTGGTCGGTTCGGCGGGTTAGGCGGCCAATCTCTCGATCACGCCGGTGGCGCTGTCGATCGCCGAAGCGCGCTGATCGGGCCCGTAATTGACGCCCTCCGCCACGACGAATTCGGGCGTGATGCCGATGAAGCGGAACACCGACTTCAAATAGGTTTCGGCATGTTCGAGCGCGGCACCGGGCGAACCCTCACCATAGAGACCGCCCCGCGACAGCGCGACGATCACGCGACGGCCGCCCGCCAGACCCTTCGGGCCGTCGGGGCCGTAGGAGAAGGTCTCACCTGAGACGAGGATCCGGTCGATCCACGCCTTGAGCTGGCTCGGCAGCGTAAAATTGTACATCGGCGCGCCGATCACGATCGTGTCGCTCGCCAAGAACTGGTCGAGCAGCGCCCGGCTGTCGGGCGAGGCCGCGGGCAGATGGCCGAGCGTGAGATGCTCGATCGGCTCGGCAACCAGGTCGCGATAGCTTATCTCGGCCGCGGGATCGGCGGCGCGCAGCTTCGCCACCACGGCGGCGGAAAGCTGGCGGCTGACCGAGCCGTCGCCGGTGATGCTTGAATCCAGGTGGAGCAGTTTCATATTGAAAGCCTTTCCGGTATCAGTTTGTTACCGGGGCACCATATGTAACCAGTATTTTGGGCCTACAAGGAGGCATCATTTTGTCACCAGAGCACATCGATGTGACCTTGGCGAACTGCCCGACCGAGCCTTTGGGGCCGGAGCATATACGCTGCCGCAGCATCACCCCGATCCTGCAGCGGATCGGCGACAAATGGAGCATCCTGATCGTGATGATGCTCGCGCGCGGGCCACGCCGCTTCAACGAGCTGAAGCGGCTGGTCGAGGGCATCTCGCAGCGGATGCTCACGCTCAACCTGCGCGGGCTGGAGCGCGAGGGGCTGATCAGTCGCAAAATCTTCCCGACGATCCCGCCCAAGGTCGAATATGCGCTGACCGATCTTGGCAAGTCGCTCTGCATCCACGTGATTGCGCTCGGCCAGTGGGCTGAGGCGAATTACGACGCGATTCAGACTGCGCGCGAGACATTCGATGCCAAAGAGAGGGTGGATGAGGCGCTTCCGTTTGCCCACCATCATCCTAACACCTTGATCGCTTCAGGCGTGCCTGAAGCGTGAATCAAGGTGTCGACCATAATGAGAGCCTGATTCACGCGATCAGGGAAAGCGGCACGCTTTCCCTGATCGCGATCAGGCTCTAGGTGCGGCTGATGTTCTCCGTCTCCGAAGCCGAAACCAAAGTCGCCGACCTCGTTGCCGCCGCCAAGCGCGCAGGCGCGGATGCCGCCGACGCGGTCTATTATCGCAATGAATCGACCGAAGTGCAGGTGCGTCTCGGCGCGCTCGAGGATGTCGGCCGCTCGGACGGCGAGGAGATCGGGCTGCGGCTTTTCGTCGGCAAGCGCTCGGCAAGCGTATCCTCGTCCGATCTGTCGAAAGACGCACTGACAGCTTTGGTCGAGCGCGCCGCGGCGATGGCGCGCGAGGCGCCCGAGGACGAATATGCGGGCCTCGCCCCTGCCGACCGCCTGCTCACCGGCGAGGCGGTCGATGTCGATGCGGATGATGGCGAGGATCCCTCGCCCGCCAGTCTCCGCGAACGTGCGCTCGCCGCTGAGGACGTGGCGCGCGCGGTGGCGGGCGTCACCAACAGCGAAGGCGCGGGCGCGAGCGCTGGGCGCACCTTGATGGCGCTTGCCACTTCGACCGGCTTCGCGCGGGGCTCGATCAGCTCGGGCTATGGCTGCTCCGCCAGTGTGATCGCGGGCGAGGGCGCCAGCATGCAGCGCGATTACGCCTATCATTCGGCGCGTCATCTATCCGATCTTGATGACGCGGAGACCATCGGCGCGCGCGCGGGCAAGCGCGCGGTCGAACGGCTCAATCCGGGCAAGCTCGCCTCGGGCGCGATGCCGATCCTGTTTGATCCGCGCGTCGGCTCCAGCCTGATCGGCCATCTCGCGGGCGCGATCACCGGCTCGTCGATCGCGCGCAAGACCAGCTTCCTGCTGGGCAAGCGCGGCGAGCGGATTTTCGCGCACGGCATCACCATTCGTGACGATCCACACCGCCTGCGCGGGCTCCGTAGCCGCCCGTTCGACGGGGAGGGGCTGGCCACCATTCCGATGAACATCGTCGCCGATGGCGTGCTCCAGACCTGGCTGCTCGATAGCGCATCCGCGCGGCAATTGGGCGAGGAG
>Ga0209455_1000518_pt1 | contig 27288 bp, 25 predicted proteins | sample AraplaCol_mCL_r2_FD_184275 | JGI IMG/M metagenome (GOLD analysis project Ga0209455, IMG submission 184275) | Arabidopsis root microbial communities from North Carolina, USA - plate scrape CL_Col_mCL_r2 (SPAdes) (version 2) | ecosystem: Host-associated > Plants > Roots > Endosphere | place: USA... | reverse complement strand
CTATCACGTCGCCGTCGCGAAGGGCACGGATGTCGATCAGCCGCGCAACCTGGCAAAGAGCGTCACGGTGGAGTGAGGCGCGGCGGCTTCGCGCTGCTGCTATTATCTCTGATCCTGACGGGGCCGGCCTGGGCGCAGGCGGTGCCCCCGGTCTCCACGCCGCCGACAGCTACCGAACAGGTCTTCATCAAGCCCGCAACGATTGACAATAGCCTGGAGGTGACCGGCGACCCGGTCGCGGCCAAGGAAGTGAATAACCGCATGCAGGTGAGCGTGCTGATCGACGACAAGGGGCCGTTCCGCTTCTTCGTCGACAGCGGCGCCGACCGATCGGTGATCGGTTACGACCTTGCGCAAAGGCTGGGCCTGCCCGCCGGCCCCGACGTGATCCTGCACAGTACGGGCAGCGCGACGAAGACCCACACCGTCCACATCAACACGCTCCGTGTCGGTACCAGCACGATCCACGATATCTCCGCGCCGGCTTTGCCCGAACGATTCATGGGCGGCGACGGCATGCTCGGGATCGATGCGCTGATCGACCAGAGGCTGACGATCGATTTCGACAAGCGTACCGTGATTGTCCAGGACACGCACGCCCGTGAGGAAACCGCCGGGCCTGACGAGATCGTGGTGGTCGCGCGCCGGCGCAAAGGCCAGCTGATCCTGACGCAGGCGCGAACCTACAGCACGCAGATCGCTGCGGTGATCGATACCGGAACCGAGGTCACGGTCGGCAACAGCGCGCTCCGCGAAAAACTGCTGCGCCGCAGCCAGACGCCCGTGATGACCACCACACTTATCAGCGTGACCGGCGATCAGATTCCCGCCGACTTGCTGGCGGTGCCCGAAATACGAATCGGCGATCTGGTGATGCACAATGTGCTGATCGCCTTTTCGGATGTGCCGCCCTTCAAATTGTTCGGGCTGGAGCACGAGGCCGCAATCCTGTTGGGAAGCGACATATTGAGTAGTTTTCATAAGATTTCGCTCGACTTCCGCCGTCGAAAGGTGCGTTTCACGCTTCGTCCAGGGGCATGATCGTTCGTGCCGTTGGACCGAGCGTGAATCATGCCTTTATTGTTGGAAGCCTGATCAGGCTTCTCCCGTTGATCGCGTGCCAGCACTCACCATATGATGGGGGAAGCCGCAGACTCTGTGGCGCTGGAGTGTAAATGACCGAAGCTTTCCCCGTCCTGCCGTTGCGCGACATTGTCGTCTTCCCGCAGATGATCGTTCCCCTGTTCGTCGGCCGCGACAAATCGGTCGCGGCGCTCGAAAGCGCGATGGCGAACGACAAGACCATTTTCCTGGTGTCGCAGCTCGACCCGTCCGAGGATGATCCCGACGCCGACGCGCTCTACGACATCGGCGTGACCGCGACCGTGTTGCAGTTGCTGAAGCTGCCCGACGGCACCGTCCGCGTGCTGGTCGAGGGCAAGCAGCGCGCGCGCATGACCGCGCTGAACACCTCCGGCGATCATCTCACCGCCGAGATAGCGTTGCTAGGCGATGGCGACCTGGGCGATCTCGAGTCGCAGGCCGCGGAGATGCGGACCCAGATCAAGGCGCTGATGCGTTCGGTGGTCGAGCAGTTCGAGCGCTACGCGCAATTGAACCGCAAACTGCCCGACGAGCTGCCGACCCAGCTTGCCGAGATCGAGGATCCCGCGCGGCTTGCCGACGCGGTCGCGGGCAATATCTCGGTCAAGGTGTCCGACAAGCAGGCGATGCTGGTCGAGCAGGATCCGTCCAAGCGCCTCGAAATGGCGTTCGCCTTCATGGAAGGCGAGCTTGGCGCGCTGCAGGTCGAGAAAAAGATCCGCAGTCGGGTCAAGCGCCAGATGGAGAAGACCCAGCGCGAATATTACCTCAACGAGCAGTTGAAGGCGATTCAGCGCGAGCTTGGTACGTCCGACGGCGACGATGGCGGGGACGAGATCGCCGAACTCACGCAGAAGATTGCCAACACCAAGCTCTCCAAGGAAGCACGCGCCAAGGCGACCGCCGAGGTCAAGAAGCTGCGCACGATGGCGCCGATGTCAGCCGAAGCCACGGTGGTTCGCAATTATCTCGACGTGCTGCTTGGCCTGCCCTGGGGCAAGAAGAGCAAGATCAAGAAGGATATTCCGGCCGCGCAGGCGGTGCTGGATGCCGATCATCATGGCCTGGAGAAGGTCAAGGACCGGATCGTCGAATATCTCGCGGTCCAGGCGCGCACCAACAAGCTGAAGGGCCCGATCCTGTGCCTGGTCGGTCCGCCGGGCGTGGGCAAGACCTCGCTCGGCCGTTCGATCGCCAAGGCGACGGGGCGCGAATTCGTGCGCCAGTCCCTGGGCGGCGTGCGCGACGAGGCCGAGATCCGCGGCCATCGCCGCACCTATATCGGCTCGCTGCCGGGCAAGATCGTGTCGAACCTGAAGAAGGCTGGCACGTCGAACCCACTGTTCCTGCTCGATGAGATCGACAAGCTCGGCCAGGATTATCGCGGCGACCCGGCCTCGGCGCTGCTGGAGGTGCTCGACCCCGAGCAGAACAACAAGTTCCAGGACCATTATCTGGAGATCGATATCGATCTGTCGGATGTGATGTTCGTCACGACCGCCAACTCATTGAACCTGCCGCAGCCCTTGCTCGATCGCATGGAGATCATCCGGCTCGAGGGCTATACCGAGGACGAGAAGGTCGAGATTGCGCACAAGCATCTGCTGGCCAAGCAGATCGAGGCGCATGGCCTGAAGGAAGGCGAATTCGTCCTGACCGACGGCGGCCTACGCGATCTGATCCGCTACTATACCCGAGAGGCCGGCGTGCGCACGCTCGAGCGCGAGATCGCCAAGCTCGCACGCAAGGCGCTCCGCAAGATCCTCGAGAAGCAGGAGACGGCGGTCGAGATCAACGAGGGCAATCTCGGTGACTATGCCGGCGTCCGGAAGTTCCATTATGGCGTATCCGAAGAGGAAGACCAGATCGGCGCGGTCACCGGCCTCGCCTGGACCGAGGTCGGCGGCGAATTGCTGACGATCGAGGCGGTCACCGTCCCCGGCAAGGGCCAGGTCAAGACGACCGGCAAGCTGGGCGAGGTGATGCAGGAATCGGTACAGGCGGCATGGTCGTTCCTGCGCGCCCGCGCACCGGTTTATGGCGTGAAGCCGAGCATCTTCGCCAAGAAGGACATCCATATCCACCTGCCCGAAGGCGCGGTGCCCAAGGACGGTCCTTCGGCGGGGATCGGCATGGTCACCGCCATGGTGTCGACCTTGACCGGCATCGCGGTCCGCCGCGACGTCGCGATGACGGGCGAGGTTACGCTGCGCGGCCGCGTGCTGCCGATCGGCGGCCTCAAGGAAAAGCTGCTGGCGGCACTGCGCGGCGGTATCGCCACCGTGCTTATCCCCAAGGAGAATGAAAAGGATCTGGCGGACATTCCGGCCAACATCCTCGAAGGGCTCGAGATCGTTCCGGTCGGGCATGTCGACGAGGTGCTGGCGCGCGCGCTGGCAACCCCGGTGGTGCCGATCGAATGGACCGAGGCCGATGAGCTCGCGACCGAGCCGGCGATCAGCCAGATCGGGACCGATCCGGGTGCAAGTATAGCTAGGCACTGATTAAGCACATAAACTCGATCAGTTTCCTTTGACTCCCCCGGCCAGCTTGGCTTTAGATGGGCGTTCGCGCGTTCGTCGGTATCTGGCTGGCCGGAGAGGGGATTCATGAACAAGCAGGAGCTGATCGCGGTCGTCGCCGACCAAACCGGACTGGCGCGGGCTGACACCGCACGTGTGGTCGAAGGCCTGCTCGACACGATCACCACGCAGCTCAAGAAGGGCGGCGAAGTCAGGCTGGTCGGTTTCGGCAATTTCTCGGTCAGCCGCCGCAAGGCATCCACCGGCCGTAACCCGCGCACCGGCGAGCCGATGAACATCAAGGCGACCAGCCAGCCCAAGTTCCGGCCGGGCAAGGTCCTCAAGGATTCGGTCAACTGACCAAAAGGGTCGGGCAGGGGCTGGACAGGGGGCGTTCCTTCCCCTAACCGCCCGGTCCGACCTAATTCGGGCCTGACCTTTCGGGTGAGGTTCCGGGCGCATAGCTCAGTGGTAGAGCACTGTGTTCACACCGCAGGGGTCGCAGGTTCAAACCCTGCTGCGCCCACCAGATCGAGCCCCGGGAGCGACGCTTCCCGGGGCTTTTTCTTGTCCACTCACAAGAGCGGCGAGGTCTGGCTCTTGTAAAAATCCTGCACGAAACGCGCTGTCCTGGAGCCGCGCAGGCTCTCGATGATCGCTTTGAGTTCGGGCGGCATCTGATCGAAGCTGGGAAGCGCGGCGCCATAATGGTCGGGCATGACGAGGGGCGCGGCGGCCGACGCGAGCGCGAGATCGGCAAGTGTGCGCCTCTCCCCATCCAGGAAGGGGGCCCCGTGCGCCAGCATCGCATCCGTCTGCGCGAACTGGCTCCGGACCTTTGCGAGCGAGGCCAGCGCCTGGTCTGCGCTCAGTTGCAGCAAAAGCGTGAACAGTCCTTTCAGCGCACCATAGACGTAGGGCAGCAGCGTGACTTCGAGCTTGGGAATGCGGCGCGAGAAGACCTCGATCATCAGCTCGCGCTGCGACAGTAGGTGATAATAAGCGACCACCGCCGTATCGTGCGCCATCTGGCCGTTACAGAGGTCCCAGCCTTTCTCCATGAACGCCCGCGCCGACCCGGAGCTGGGAATCAGTTTCTTCTCGGGCAAAGCATTGCGATCATAATGCTCCGCGATCGGGCGCGGCGCGGTGAGGTGCACGCCTCGGCCATACAGGATCGGGATACGCCCATAGCCACCATGCGCCAGGGTCAGGAGCGATACCCACCCGAACAGATGGTCGACCTCCTGATAGGCGATATCGTGGTGATCGAGCACGAGCCGCGACAATTCGCTGTCGATCATCGGGGCGAAGGTCATCAGCTTGGGGGGTTGTCCGAGCCGCGTAGCTGACGATGTTTCCTTGATCATCTCGCTCCCTCCCGATCCGCAGTCGAAGGCCCGCATGGGGCACAAGGGCGATCTGGTCCTATCATGGTTGGGCCTTGCTTGAGTTGGGAATTACGATCGGATCGGTTGCGTTCGGCGGGCCCCACGCCTTCGCGCACGGGTAGGTTACCGGTTGCAAAGCGCCGGTTCACACCCGATCTTTCGGAGCAGATGCGGGAGCTTCCGGTGAACAAATATCATCTGTTCGAAACCGCGCATGGCTATGCGGCGCTGGCCTGGAACGAACATGGCGTGACCAGTTTTCGTCTGCCCGCACCTAAGCCCGAGGAAACGCGTCGCTCGCTCCTGCGTCGGTTGCCCGACGCTGTCGAGGCGGAGCCTTCAGGGCGGGTGGCGGCGCTGATCCAGGCGGTGCGGCGTTATTTCGAGGGCGAGCGGATCGACTTTGCCGATGTGCCGCTCGATCTTGGTCGGCAGGAGCCCTTGTTCGCAAAAATCTACGATCACGTGCGCGGGCTCGGTTATGGCGAAACCACGACCTATGGCGCGATCGCCAAAACGCTGGGGGAAGGCCCGGAGGTCGCGCGCGATGTTGGGCAGGCGATGGCGCGCAACCCGATTCCCTTGATCGTCCCGTGCCATCGCGTGCTGGCGGCGGGCGGCAAGATCGGCGGTTTCTCCGCACCCGGCGGTTCGAATGCCAAGGCGCGGATGCTGGAGATGGAGGGGGCGGCGCCCGAACCCAAAGCGACGCCCAAAGCCGGCGCGCAGACAAGCTTCGGTTTCTGACGAAGCTTATGGCTTTCGCGGGCTTTTAGGCTACCCACGTCGCGTTAAGACGAGGGAGAGGGTTTGATGGCCGGTCCGCTCGAGGGCCTCAAAGTGCTGGAGCTGGCGCGTATCCTCGCCGGCCCGTGGGCCGGACAGACGCTGGCCGATCTCGGCGCGGACGTGGTCAAGGTCGAAAGCCCCGAAGGCGACGATACGCGCACCTGGGGCCCGCCCTTCGTAGCGGCAGCGGACGGCGGCGATCTTTCTGCGGCCTATTTCCACGCCTGCAATCGCGGCAAGCGATCGATCACCGCCGATTTCACCACGGAAGAAGGGCGCGCTTTGGTGCGCAAACTTGCGGCTTCGGCCGATGTGCTGATCGAGAATTTCAAGGTCGGCGGGCTCGCCAGATACGGGCTCGACTATGAAAGCCTGAAGGCAATCAATCCGCGACTGATCTATGCCTCGATCACCGGGTTCGGGCAGGACGGGCCCTACGCCAATCGCGCGGGCTATGATTTCCTCATCCAGGGCATGGGCGGCGCCATGTCGATCACGGGCGATCCCAACGGCCAGCCGACCAAGACCGGCTTCGCTATGGCCGACGTCTTTTCCGGCCTCTACGCGACGGTCGGCATCCTCGCCGCGCTGCGTCGGCGTGACGAGACGGGAGAGGGCGCGCGGATCGACGCGGCGTTGATGGACACGCAGGTGTCGGTTCTCGCCAATCAGGCGCTCAACTTCCTCGTCTCGGGCAACGCGCCCAAACGGCTGGGCAACGCGCATCCCAGTATCGTGCCCTACGAAGTCTTCCCGGTCGCCGACGGCCACATCATCATCGCGGTCGGCAATGACGGGCAATATCGCCGGCTGTGCGAGGTGTTGGGCAAGGCCGAAATGGGCACCGACCCCGCTTACGCGACCAACCCGGCACGCGTCGAAAACCGCGTCGCGCTGATCGCCCGGCTGTCGGCGCTGACGATGGGTTGGGCGCGAGACGACCTGCTTGTCGGGCTGGAGGCCGCCGGCGTTCCTGCAGGGCCGATCAACAGCATCGCCGACGTGTTTGAGGATCCGCAGGTCCAGCATCGCAGGATGCGGCTCGATCTGCCTTCGGCTGCGGCGGCGGGCGGATCGATCCCGGGCGTGCGGACGCCCTTGATGATCGACGGGGTACCCGCAGCCCACGCGAAACCCTCACCCCGTGTGGGTGAGCATCAGACGGACGTGCTGGCTGATCCGAATTGGAGCGGGCCGGCCAGATAGAGCCCTCTCCCGCAAGCGGGAGAGGGATTTGATCAATAGATGTGCACCGCCTTGGTGATCATGTGGTTCTGGATGCCCTCGGGGCCGTCCTCGGAGCCAAAACCGGATTCCTTGACCCCGCCAAACGGGCTGTCGGCCCAGCTCATCCGCACGCCGTTCATCGCGATCATGCCGGATTCGATCTCTTCCGCGAGCTGGTTCTGGCGGCGGCCCTGCTCCGTGAAGCAATAAGCCGCGAGCCCGAAGGGGAGGCGGTTAGCTTCCTGGATTGCGTCCTCGGTCGTCTTGAACGGGCGGAGCATCGCAAGCGGGCCGAACGGCTCTTCGTTCATGACCATGCTGTCGAGCGGGGCGTCGGCGATCACCGTCGGCTCGAAGAAGAAGCCATCGCCGCTACTGGAGCCGCCACCGGCCAGGATGCGCGCGCCGGCCTTGCGCGCGTCGGCGACCATCGCCTCGATCGCCTCGGGACGGCGCGGATTGGCGAGCGGGCCCATATTGGTGCCGGCTTCAAGCCCACTGCCGACCTTGAGCGACTTGGTGCGCTCGGCGAAGCCGGCGGCGAACTTGTCGTAAATGCCTCCCTGCACGCTGAAACGGGTCGGCGCGACGCACACCTGGCCCGCATTGCGGAACTTGTGCGTGACGAGGATGTCGAGCGTCTTTTCCAGATCGCAATCGTCGAACACCAGCACCGGCGAATGGCCGCCCAGCTCCATCGTCATCTTCATGACCGTGTCGGCGGCGAGCTTCATCAGATGCTTGCCGACCGGCACCGAGCCGGTGAAGCTCAGCTTGCGCGTAACGGGCGAAGTGAGGAGCGTGCGCGAGACCTGATCGGGCACGCCGAACACGATCTGCGCGGCATTGCCTGGCAGGCCTGCATCCTGGAAGCACCGCATCATCTCGATCGCGCTGCCGGGCGTCTCCTCGCTCGGCTTCAAGATGACCGAGCAGCCCGCGGCCAGCGCGGGGGCGATCTTGCGAACCGGGTTCATCGCCGGGAAGTTCCACGCGCAAAAGGCGGCAACCGGGCCGACCGGCTGTTGCAGCACCATCGATCGCGTACCGACCGGGCGCGGCAACACGCGGCCGTAGATGCGCACCGTCTCGCCCGCGTGGAAATCGAGCAGGGCGGCGCTGGCGAGGACCTCGCCCTTGGCCTCGCCAGTCGGCTTGCCTTCCTCCAGAGTGACGATGCGCGCGATATGATCAGCGCGCTCGCGGATCAGGTCAGCGGTCTTGCGCAGGATCACCGCGCGTGTCTCGGGCGCGGTCTTGCGCCAGCCGTCGAAGCCTTTCTGGCTGGCGGCGAGCGCGCGATCGAGGTCGGCAGTCGAGGCCAGTGGGAGTTCGGCCAGCGTTTCGCCCGTGGCGGGGTTGAGCACCTCTTGTGCCTCACGGCCGTCGCCGTTCAGCCATTCGCCGTCGATGTAGAGACCCAGCTTGGGATAGTCGGTCACGCGGGGATTCCTCGATGCGCGGCAGGACGCCGCTTCCATCGGGCTCATGTATGCCGTGATGCGCACGGGGCAACCCCGTTCGGCCATGAAAAAGGGCCGGCCGGCTTATGCCGGCCGACCCCGTTTTCGGTTCTGATCCGAAGATCAGTTGCAGAAGCGGTTGATCAGGTTTTCCAGACGCTCCTGATGGCCGGAACGCTGCTTCGGATTGATGTCCTTGGCGACGACCAGATCCGCGATATCGGCGAGCGAACCCTTGGCGATCTGCTGGCCGATCGGGCTATCCCAATCGGCATAGCGGTCCTTGCGCGCGGCATCGAGACGGCCGTCCTCGATCAGCGCGGCGGCGTTGAGCAGGCCCTTGGCGATCACGTCGATCGCGCCGACATGGCCGTGGAACAGATCGACCGCGTCGATGCTCTGGCGGCGGACCTTGGAATCGAAGTTGAAGCCGCCGTCCTTGAAGCCGCCCGCACGGATCACTTCGATCATCGCCAGAGTCATTTCCTCGGTCGAGTTCGGGAATTGGTCGGTGTCCCAGCCATTCTGGTGGTCGCCGCGATTAGCGTCGATCGAGCCGAAAATGCCGAGCGCGGTCGCCATCGCCAGCTCATGTTCGAAAGTATGGCCCGCAAGCGTGGCGTGGTTCGCCTCGATATTGACGCGCACTTCGTTCTCGAGCCCGTACCTCTTGAGGAAGCCGTACACGGTCGCGGTGTCGAAATCGTACTGATGCTTCGTCGGCTCGTGCGGCTTCGGCTCGATCAGGATCGTGCCCTTGAAGCCGATCTTGTGCTTGTGCTCGACCACCAGGTTGAGGAAGCGGCCGAGCTGATCGAGCTCCTTGCCGAGATTGGTATTAAGCAGGGTCTCATAGCCCTCACGGCCACCCCACAGCACATAGTTGGAGCCGCCGAGGCGCTTGGTCGCGTCGAGCGCCTGGCGGACCTGCATCGCGCCGAACGCGAACACTTCCGGGTTCGGGTTGGTGGCGCCGCCCGACATGAAGCGCGGGTGGCTGAACAGGTTGGCGGTACCCCACAGCAATTTGATGCCGGTCTCGCCCTGCAGGCGCTCCAGATCGTCGACCGCTTCGGCGAGATACTTGGTATGCTCGGCGGCGTTGGTAGCCGCGGCCATCACATCGACATCGTGGAAGCAATAGAAGGGCACGCCCAGCTTCTTGATGAAGTCGAAGCCTTCGGCGCGCTTGGTGGCGGCAGCGGCGCTGTCCATGGCGCCTGCCAGCCACGGGCGGCTGAACGTGCCGGCGCCGAAAATGTCATGGCCCGCCCAGGAGAAGGTATGCCAGAAGCAGACGGCGAAGCGCAGATGGTCTTCCATCCTCTTGCCCAGCACCACCCGATCCTTGTCGTAGAAACGGTAGGAGAGCTCGTCCTTCGAGTCCGGTCCCTTGAAGGTGATCGGCGCGATCTCGGAGAAATAGGTCGGTTGGACGGACATTACTGGCCTTTCATTTTCGGGCTGATGTGTGGGTAAGCTTCGCGGAACGCCGCTTTCTTGGGCGCCAGCAAATCAATGTCGGCCGCCTGCGGCTCTACAACGCGCTCGACCGGCGGAGGGGCGCAAATCGCGGCCGGATCGCCATGATCGACTGCCACCTGCGCCAGACGCGCGGCGCCCAAAGCGGGCCCGACTTCACCGCCTCGCAGATAGACCAACGGAGTTTCGACCGCGGCACTGATGATCCGGCCCCAATAAGCCGAACGCGCACCGCCACCGATCACCGCGAGCTGCGACACCTGCGTGCCGGCGTCGCGCAACGCATCGAGCCCGTCGGCGAGCGCGAAGGCAACGCCTTCGAGCACAGCCTGGGCGAGCGTGCCGGGCGTAGTTTCGTAATCGAGGTTGAGGAAGGCACCGCGCACGAGCGCGTCGTTGTGCGGCGTGCGCTCCCCCGACAGATAGGGCAGGAACACTTCCTTGCTACGCGCCGGGCCCGTACTCTCGGCGCGGGTGAAGAGTTCGGGTGCATTAGCGGCACCCGTCAGCTTGGCGACCCAGTCGATACAGGCGGCCGCGCTCAGGTGGACCGACATCTGGTGCCACATATTGGGCAGGCAGTGGCAGAAGGCATGGACCGCGCGGCCCGGATTGGGACGGAAGTCCTTTGTCGCGATGAAGATCACACCCGACGTGCCGAGCGAGAGCAAGGCGTCGCCGTCCGACACCACGCCCACGCCGACCGCGCCTGCGGCATTATCGCCGCCGCCGCCGACCACCGGCACGGGGGACATGCCCCACAATTCCGCGATTTCGGGCCGCAGCGCGCCCGCAATCTCCGAACCTTCGAACAGGCGCGGCATATGATCGCGGGTCAGGCCGGTCGCGGCGAGCAACTCATCGCTCCAGTCGCGCTTCTGCACGTCCAACCAGAGCGTGCCAGCGCTGTCAGACATGTCGGATGCCTTCTCGCCGGTCATGCGCAGACGCACATAATCCTTGGGCAGAAGCACCGTCTCGATCTGGTCGAAGATGGCAGGCTCGTGCTTGCGCACCCAGGCAAGTTTGGGCGCGGTGAAGCCGGGCATGGCGAGGTTACCGGCGATGGCGTGGAGGTTAGGCACTGCCGCCTCCATCTCCTCGCACTCCGCATAAGAGCGGCCGTCATTCCACAAAATTGCGGGGCGGAGCGGCTTGTCGTCGGCGCCGAGCAAGGTCGCGCCGTGCATCTGCCCCGCGACGCCGATGCCGCGGACCGACCGGCGCACCGCCGGATCGATCGCGCGGACCGCGGCCTCGGTCGCCGCCCACCAATCGTCCGGTGCCTGTTCGGACCAGAGATCGTGCGGGCGGGAGACGGTGAGGGCGGCGGTGCCCTGGCCGGCGACGCTGCCGTCGGCCGCAATCACCACCGCCTTTACGCCAGATGTACCAATATCAATGCCGAGAAACATGCGTGGTCGGGCTCCTCAGTCGACGAACGGGTTGATCGTCTGGATCGTCCCATCCGGATTGAAGTGCAACTCGGTCACCTTGACGTTGCGCAGATGATTTTTGTTCGAAATCTGCGTGTCGGCATAGAATAGCCACCACTTCCCATCCGCCTTCAGGATCGAATGATGGGTGGTCCAGCCCTGGACCGGTAGCAGGATATGCCCGGTATATTTGAACGGACCATAAGGGTTGGTACCGATCGCATAGTTCAGGAAATGCGTGTCGCCCGTCGAGTAGGTATAATAATATTTGCCGTCGCGCTTGAACATCCACGACGCCTCGAAGAAGCGCCGGTCATGGTCGCCGCCGAGCACGGGCCTGCCATGCTCGTCGAGGATGACCGCATCGCGCGGCTTTTCAGCAAGCTGCTTCATGTCGGGCGTCATGCGGGCGACCTTGCCCGACAGGGCGGGCTTGTCGTCCTGGTGCAGGTCGGTGTCCGAACCGTTGGGATCGAACTTGCCCGATACCCAGCGCTCGAGCTGACCGCCCCAGATGCCGCCGAAATACATGTAGGACTTGCCATCGGTGTCGGTGAACACCGCCGGATCCATCGAATAAGCCAGCTTCATCGGCTGCGGCTCCGCCTTGAACGGGCCCATCGGGCTCTTCGAGGTGGCGACGCCAATCCGGAACCGGCCGAGCCCGTGCTTGTCCTTGGTTTTATCGCGGACCGGGAAATAGAGGAAATAGGTGCCGTTCTTATAGGCGGCGTCGGGTGCCCACATCTGCTTCGACGCCCAGGGTACGTCCTTCACGTCGAGCGCGACGGGGCCGACCTTCACCGGAGCGCCGACGCGATCCATTTCCAGCACGCGATAATCGTGCATCGCATATTCGCTGCCGAGGTCGTCGTCAGGAATATTGGTAGGCACGTCGTGTGAGGGATAGACGTAAATCTTGCCGTTGAACTCATGTGCCGATGGATCGGCGGTGTAGATTTCGTTGGTCAGCGGCTGCGACAGATAATGTTTCCCCTCGGGCGACACGGTCGGCACGGCCGGAGCTGCGGCGAATGCCGGCAGCGGCAGCAGGGAAAGGACGAGCGCAAGCCGCCCCAGCTTCGAATTTGCCATATACCCCTCCAGGACTATCTTCTTTTGTTGGTACATATACCCCAGCCGTCAGGCGAAAGGGATAGCTGTTAGCGCTAACAATAGCCGCCGCAGCGGGCCGATCAAGCGCCAAGATTGCGTTACGCGCAGATTTCTGCGTCAAGTCGTTTCGGAACCGTGAATTCGTGTGTAGGTTCCTGTCTTCAGTCAACTGGACGGAGAAGGTGCATGGCCGATACTAAAACCGGGGGTAGCAAGCCCGCCGCCGCCAAGAAGACCACTAAACCCAAGGCTGTTGCGAAGCCCAAGACTGCCGCTGCGAAGCCTGCGACTGCAAAGCCTGCGGCGGCGCCCAAGGCGCCTGCGAAGACGACGGCTGCAAAGCCTGCGGCCAAGCCCGCCACCAAGGCGCCCGCGAAGCCGAAGACTGCCGCCAAGCCGGCGGTGAAGAAGGCTGCGGCACCCAAGGCGCCGGCCAAGACCGCCGCCGTCAAGCCTGCTGCAAAGGCTGCCAAGCCAGCCGCCGCGCCGAAGCCCGCTGCCAAGGTCGCGGCGCCCAAGGCTGCCGCCAAGCCTGCTGCGAAGACCGCTGCCAAGCCGAAGGTGGCTGCAAAGCCCAAGGCGAAGACCGCGGCAAAGAAGCCGGCACCCAAGGCGAAAGCTGCGCCGAAGGCCGCTGCGCCCAAGGCTGCGCCTGCAGCGCCCAAGCCGGTGGCCGCGCCCGCAGCGGCCAAGCCTGCCGCAGCGCCAGCCGCGGCAGCACCGCCCGCCGCTCCCAAGCCTGCGCCGGTCTCGGCCAACCAGGTTACAGAAAGCGCCGGTATCCTCGGCATTATCGCGGGTGCGATCTCCGCTCTGTTCGGCGGCAAGAAGAACTAGAAGGACGTTAACCCCTTATTAGGGCCGTTAACCCCGAATATCCGTGAAGCGGGCTGTGCGATCGTCTAGAACGTCGGCCATGGCCCTGGCACAGCCCGCTTCCGAATCCTTCTTTTCGCTGAGTTCGGACGAGGCGCGCCTGTTCGTGCGCGCCTGGATGCTGGGTTTCCTGATCGTCCTGCTGATTATCGGCTGACGCCGATCCTCACTTCTTGCGCTTGGGGTTGCTCTCGCGCAGCTTGTCCGGGCAATCGATACCGTCGCAGGCGACATGTAGCCGCCACGAGAGAACCGCCGCGCCGAGGCACATCGCTGCCACCGCGAGCAGGGCTTCCACTACGGAGAAGCCGAGGTTGGCGAAAGCGATCGCGCCCACTGCGCCGACCACCATCGCCCCCGAATTGACGATATTGTTGGCTGCCACGGTCCGCGCCGTATGGTCGCTTTCGACCGTGGTGGTGAGGAAGGCATAAAGCGGCACGACGAACATGCCACCGGTCACCGACACGCCGAGCAACCCCATCGCGATCAGCGGCGAATCGTGGTGGTGCGCGAACTGCAACAGGCTGTACATCTGCCCTTCCGGTGCAGGCGTCCAATGTTTGGCGGCGAAGACCATCACCAGGACGAAAAGCGCCATGCCGAGCACCGAGGCGGGCGCGTAGCGCGCCGAGACACGGCCGTTGAGCAATCGGTTGATCAACACCGATCCGATCGCAACGCCGATCGAGAAGATCGCAAGAAACAGGCTCGCCACCTGCTTGTCGGCGGTGAAGACGTTCTTCACCAGCGGGGGGAATTCGATCACCAGCACCGCGCCGATCATCCAGAAGAAGCTGATCGAGAGGATCGCCAGAAACAGACGCGGGATATGCAGCGTCTCCGACACCAGTTGCGCCGACGCCCGGATGATATGGTGATCCAGGGGCTGCCTCTCTCCGGGCGGCGGGGCGGGGGGCACGCCGCGCGCGGTGAGCCAGCCCAGGGCGGCGACACCCAGCACCATCAAAGCAGCGACATCGGCGTTGATGAAGCCCGCCAGGATCGTGCCTGCCAGGATCGCGATATAGGTGCCCGCCTCGACCAGACCGGTGCCGCCCAGCACCTCGTCGCGGTTCAAATGCTGGGGCAGAATCGCATATTTGATCGGACCGAAGAAGGTCGAGTGCGCGCCCATCGCCAGCACGGCGCCCAGCATCAATGGCACCGACGCGAAGATCAGGCCGAGCGCGCCAATGACCATGATCGCGATCTCCGCGGTCTTGATCAGGCGGACGATGCGGGCCTTGTCATGGCTGTCGGCGAGTTGGCCGGATAGGGCCGACAGCAGGAAGAAAGGGAGGATGAAGAGGCCGGTTGCGATGGCGCTGAACGCGGCTTCCTTTTTGGCGTCCGAATAGATCGAGTAGGTCGCGAACAGGACCATCGCCTGCTTAAACAGATTGTCGTTGAAGGCGCCCAGGAACTGAGTCGCGAACAAGGGCAGGAATCGGCGCTTGCCAAGAAGCCGGAATGTCGGGGTCATCGAAGGGCGCTGAAGGCGTCGCTGGTGTTACTCACGGGGCTGCCTCATAGACGATGATATGCGCGAACTCCAACAGCCCACTGCAAAGTCGACCAATCTTGCTCTGCCGGAGCTTCCGGTGGTGGAGACGAAACGGCTGATCCTGCGGCAGAATCATCCGTCCGATCTGGATGCGCGCTGCGCGATCACCGACGATCCCGACTTCATGCGCTTCGTCGGCGGCGTCTATGACCGGCAGGAGAATTGGTCGCGGATCCTGCGCTATAATGGTCATTGGCAGGCGCTTGGCTACGGCCTGTTCGCGGTCGAGGAGAAAGGGACCGGCCGCTATGTCGGCAATGTCGGCCTGGCGCATTTCGAACGCGAGCTGGGCGAGGATTTCGATCCCTTTCCCGAAGGCGCCTGGATGGTGGCGCAATGGGCGGAGGGCCGCGGATACGCGAGCGAGGCGATGACTGCGGTGCTGAACTGGTTCGAGCAGACGTTCGGCCCGCGCCGGATGGTGTGCATCATTGACCCCGGCAACGACAACTCCGTCAAGTTAGCGAACAAGCTCGGTTTTCGTCAGTTTCGGGAAGCCCTCACCCGTGGACGGCCCGTCACCCTGTTTGAACGCGATCCCTCTCCCCATGGCGGCTGAGCCACGCTAGGGAGGGCGCAGATGCTGACCTTGCCCAATCTTTTGACGCTGTCGCGCATCCTGGCGATGCCGGTGATGGTGCTGCTGCTGTGGCATCCCAGCCCTTGGGATTATTGGCTGGCTTTCGGCCTCTATGTTGCGGTGGCGGTCACCGATTATTTCGACGGTTATCTCGCCCGCGCGCAGGGCACGGTTTCGAAGCTCGGCATCTTCCTGGATCCGATCGCGGACAAGATCATGGTCGCGACGGTGATCGTGATGCTGATCTTCACGCGTGCCATCGATGGGCCGGCGGTGGTTGCGGCGCTGATCATTCTTTTGCGCGAGATCGCGGTGTCGGGCCTGCGCGAATTCCTGGCCGAATTGCGCGTGTCGATCCCGGTCAGCCAACTCGCCAAGTGGAAGACGACCTTCCAGCTGGTCGCGCTCGGCGCCTTGGTCCTGGGCGGTGCGCTGCCAGGCCAAATATGGATCGCCTGGGTCGGCCTGTTCTGTTTGTGGAGTGCGGCCGGGCTGACCGTGGTGACCGGCTGGGATTATCTGCGCGTCGGCCTCAAGCATATGGACTGACTGAGGTGGACATCCTCTATTTCGCCTGGGTCCGCGAACGCATCGGCATCGATCACGAGGAATTGGATCCACCCGCAGACGTGACGGATGTTCGCGGCCTGATCGCGTGGCTTGCGACCCGCAGCCCCGGCCACGAATCGGCACTCATGGACATCACCTGCCTACGCGCCGCGGTGGACCAGAAATTTGCCGATCTGGATGCGCCGATCCGCGATGCGCGCGAGGTGGCGATCTTCCCGCCGGTAACGGGCGGATGATTCGGGTCAGCCTCCAGGCCGAGCCGTTCGATGCGGGAGCCGAGCTTGCCAGACTCGACGCCTCGGGCGGGGGCGGGGTGGCAAGTTTCACGGGGATCGTGCGTGGCGACGGCGGCCTGGTCGAATTGATGCTGGAACATCATCCGGGGATGACGCTGGCGATGATGGAAGCGCTCGCCAACGATGCCGCCGAGCGATGGGCTTTATCAGGCCTCACCATCATCCATCGCCACGGACCGCTCGGGCCGGGCGCACCGATCGTGTTTGTCGCCACCGCCGCCAAACACCGTACCGCCGCACTCGAAGCCTGTGCCAGCTTGATCGACCGACTCAAGACGCAAGCGCCCTTCTGGAAGCGCGAGACTTTCGCCGATGGACGACAGACCTGGGTCGAGCCTCGCGCCTCCGACGATGCCGCCGCCGCGCGCTGGTTGCGGGACGGCGGCTAAACCTGTAGGGGCTCTGCCTGATTTTTAGGCAAAGTAACGCGCGTGTCCCGGCTCAAACCCATCCAGATTGGTAACGTCACGATCGAAACGCCGGTAATCCTGGCGCCGATGACGGGCGTCAGCGACCTGCCGTTCCGGCGGCGCGTGCGCGGTTATGGATCGGGCCTCAACGTGACCGAGATGATCGCGAGCCAGGCCGCGATCCGGGAGACGCGTCAGTCGATCCAGAAGGCATTGTGGGATCCGAGCGAGGACCCGGTCTCGATCCAATTGGTCGGCTGCGAGCCCGAACAAATGGGCGAGGCGGCGAAACTGGCCGAGGATCGCGGCGCCGCGATCGTCGACATCAATATGGGCTGCCCGGTGCGCAAGGTCGTCAACGGCGACGCCGGTTCGGCGCTCATGGCCAAGCCCAAGCTGGCCCAGGCGCTGATCGAGGCCACCGTCAAGGCGGTGAAGGTGCCGGTCACGCTCAAGATGCGCATGGGCTGGGATCATCAGAGCCTCAACGCGCCCGAACTGGCGCGCATCGCCGAGGATATCGGGATCAAGATGATCACCGTGCACGGCCGGACCCGCTGCCAGATGTACAAGGGGTCCGCCGACTGGGCCTTCATCCGCAAGGTCAAGGATGCGGTGTCGATTCCGGTGATCGTCAACGGCGATATCTGCACGCTGGAGGATGCCGATGCTGCGCTCGACCAGTCGGGTGCGGACGGCGTGATGATCGGGCGGGGCGCTTATGGAAAACCCTGGCTGCTCGCGCAGGTGATGCGCTGGCTGCAGCATGGAGAACGCCGGCCCGATCCCTCGATCGACGAACAATATCGTACGATTATCGGCCATTATGAGGAAATGCTTAGCCTTTATGGCACCGAGGTCGGCGTCAACATGGCGCGCAAGCATATCGGCTGGTACACCAAGGGCCTGACCGGATCGGCCGAGTTCCGCAACCGCTTCAACCAGGAGCCGGACGCCGCCGCGGCGCTTCGCATGCTCGCCGAATTCTACGCGCCATGGACTACGCGAGCGGCCGCCTAGCCCGGCTGCGCGCGCGCGGCGACGCGCGTCCGGCGCCGGCCGAGGCCTTGCTCTCGGCGCTCCCGACCGCCGTTCTGGTGGTGGACGAGAGCGGGGTGATCCTCGACGCCAATGCGGCTGCCGAGACGTTGCTCAACCTGTCGCGCAGCGTGATCATAGGCATGGGGATCGAGGAGGCGACGGGGCACCATTTGCGCTCGATGCCGGCCGAGACGCCGTTCGTTGCCTATGATCTCGAAATCAGCCTGCCCGGCACGCGGCCGCTGCGCGCAGATTTGATGGCGGCGCCCTTGCCCGACTGGCCGGGCTGGCGCGTGGTTGCTTTGCACACACACCCCGTCTCGGGCCCGATCGCGCGACGCGCGGGCGGCAATCTGGCGGCGGCGGGCGCGGCGGCCTTGCTGGCGCACGAGATCAAGAATCCGCTCTCTGGAATACGCGGCGCGGCGCAATTGCTGGAGACCAACGTCGATGAGGATTCGCGCGCGCTGACGCAATTGATCCGCGACGAGGTCGATCGCGTCGCCTCCTTGATCGACCGGATGGAGGGGTTCACCGATACGCGCCCGCTCGAACTGGAACCGCAGAACATCCACGCGATCCTCGACCATGCGAGCAATGTCGCGCGCAGAGGGTTTGCGGAGAATATCACCTTCAAGGCTATCTACGATCCGTCGCTACCAAACGTCCTCGGCCACCGGGATTCGTTGGTGCAAGTCGTGATCAATCTGCTCAAGAATGCCGCCGAGGCATTGGGCGACGATGGCGGATCGGTCAGCATAACCACCGCTTATCGTCATGGTATGGCGATGCTGACCGACGGCGGCGACGGACGGCGGCAATTGCCGATCGAAGTGTGTGTGATCGACGATGGCCCCGGCGCGCCGCTGGAGATTGCCGAGCATCTGTTCGATCCGTTCGTCAGCTCGAAGCGCGATGGGCGCGGGCTTGGGCTGGCGCTGGTCGAGAAGCTGGTCGCCGATCAGGGCGGCATGGTTGAATATGCGCGCGAGGGGCATCCGGAACGCACCGTGTTCCGCCTGCTGCTGCCGCGCGCGCCGAGGAAGTAGATATGGGCGGCCGCGTATTGGTCTGTGACGACGATGCGGCGATCCGGACGGTGGTACGCGAGGCGCTGCGCCGCGCGGGTCACACTGTCGAGACCGCCGCCACCGCCGCCGACCTCAAGCGCGTGATCCGCACCTTCCGGCCGCAGGTGCTGCTGACCGACGTGGTGCTGCCCGACGGCAACGGGCTCGATCTGGTACCCGAATTGCTCGCCGATCATCCGCATATGCCGATCATCGTGCTGTCGGCGCAGAACACCTTCACCACCGCGATGCGTGCCACAGAACAGGGCGCGTTCGATTATCTGCCCAAGCCTTTCGACCTGGGCGAGCTGGCGCAGGCGGTGGACGACGCACTGGCGCGCGGACCGGCGGCGGGGTTTGAAGAGGACACGCCGGCGGGAGATGACCTGCCGCTGATCGGTCGCTCGCCGCCGATGCAGGAAGTGTATCGCACGATCGCGCGCGTGGTTTCGAATGACCTGACCGTGCTGGTGCTGGGCGAATCCGGCACGGGCAAGGAGCTGGTCGCGCGCGCGATCCACGATTTCGGGCCACGCAAGGGCGCACCGTTCGTCGCGGTCAACATGGCCGCCATCCCGCGCGAGCTGATCGAAAGCGAATTGTTCGGGCATGAACGCGGGGCTTTCACCGGCGCAGCGCAGCGCACGCAAGGGCGGTTCGAGCAAGCGCAGGGTGGTACGCTCTTCTTGGACGAGATCGGCGACATGCCGATGGAGGCGCAGACGCGGCTGCTGCGCGTGCTTCAGTCGGGCGAGTTCTCACCGGTGGGTGGCGCTCGCGCGATCCGGGCAGACGTCCGGATCATCGCCGCGACGCACCAGGAATTGCCCAAGCTGATCGCCGACGGCCAGTTCCGCGAGGACCTTTATTACCGGCTGAATGTCGTGCCGGTGCGGCTGCCGGCCTTGCGCGAGCGCGGCCCGGATGTGGGCGAACTGGCGCGCCATTTCCTCGATCGCGCGGCTGCGGACGGGCTGCCACGCAAGCAATTGAGCGCCAAGGCGGTCGATCGGCTCGAACGGCATAGCTGGCCGGGCAATGTCCGCGAACTTGAGAATCTGATGCGCCGTCTGGCCGCACTGACACGCGACACGGTGATCACGCCGGCGTTGGTCGAGCAGCAATTGGGTGCAAGCGGGCAACAGGGTGCCGTGCTTGTGCCCGAAGGCGCCGACCTGGGCGAGGCGATCGAGCAGCACCTCGCGCGCCACTTCGCCAGCTACGGCAATGCGCTGCCGCCGGACGGGCTCTACGACCGCATATTGGCCGAACTGGAAAAACCCTTGCTTCGCCTGACCTTGGCGGCGGTGCGGGGCAATCAACTCAAGGCAGCGCGGCTGCTCGGCATCAACCGCAATACGTTGCGCAAGAAGCTCACCGACTTGGGTGTCGGGCCAGCTGTGCGACGAAGCGAATAAGCAAACAACTCGGCGCATACGCGCTGCATATGTGTTCCATGGGCCACATTGATGTGGTAGCTCGGACACGATGATGCCGTCTCCCCAGGCACTCCGGCGGACGTCGCGTTGGCGTCGGCGCCTCGGTTTGATCTTCCGTTCGCGGCGTATCCTCGCCGTGGGCGAGCCTCTGGCCATTATCGCTTTGCTGCTGATGGGCGGGATCACCTGGTCGATCCTCAACCACGGCAGCCCGGATCGACCGCTTCCCCCCGTGCTGGTGGCTTCGCTCCTCGTCGGGATTCTCGTGCCGGCAATGGCGTTGCTTGTGCTGATCGCACAACGTGTCGCCCGCGGGCGGTCGGAGCACTCGCCGCTTGGTGCGCGCGGCGGGATGCACGTCCGGCTAGTGGCGCTCTTCTCGGTCCTGGCCGCGGTACCGACCTTGATGGTCGTGATCTTCGCCTCCTTGCTGTTCCAGTTCGGCGTGCGCTTCTGGTTTTCCGATCGCGCGTCGGTGGTGCTCCAGAATTCGGACCGCGTGGTCCATGCCTATATCAACGAGCATAAGATCAGCCTGTGGCGCGATGCGGCGGCAATGCGGCATGACATTCTCAAGACGCTGGCCGCCGCCGGCCCCGACGATCCGCGTTGGGCGAGCTATTTCGCGCAGCAATTGATCTATCGGCAGCTCCTCCAGGCCGCGGTGATCCGGGTTGCGCCCGATGGTAGTGAATATCCGATCTGGGCGGCGGAACTCGACAAGAGGCCGCTGTCGAAGCTGGTCGATCCCAAGAAGTTTGCGGAATATGATTCCCCCGAAATCCACGTAACCGTGCTGAGCGATCGCATGGAGACGGTGATCCCGCTCGATACGACCTCGCGCGTTTATCTCTGGATTTCGCGTGCTGCCGATCCGGGCGCGATACGGCAATCAGCGCGCGCCACGCTGGCGATCGATGATTATCGTGACTTCCAGCAGCGTGCGCGGACGCTGCAACTCGAATTCAATGCGGCGCTGCTGATTGCCTCCTTGTTCACCGTCGGCGTGGCAATCTGGATCGCCTTCGCCGTCGCGGACCGGCTCGTGCGCCCGATCGGCGAGCTGGTCGATGCGGCGCGACGTGTGGCCGGCGGCGACCTGGCCGCGCGCGTGCCCGCGCCCAACAAATATGACGAGGTCGGCCGCCTTGCCGCCGCCTTCAACCGCATGACGCGGCGCCTGCAGGAACAGACCGGTGCGCTCGAAAGCCGCCGCGCGCTGACCGAAGCGGTGCTGTCAGGGGTGTCGGCGGGCGTGATCTCGGTCAATCGCGAGCGCGCGGTGACGTTGATCAATCTGTCCGCGCAGGCTTTGCTGCGCACTGGCGAGGTCAGCCCGATCGGGCAGCCGCTCGACGAGATCGCACCGGAGCTCGCCGCCCTGCTCGACACGGGCGAGCGTCAGGCGGTGCTCCAGCTCGGCGCCGACGGCGAAGTGCGCACGCTGGCGGTGAATGTGGTCAATGCGGGCAACGGCCATGTCCTGACTTTCGACGACATCACCCAGCAACTCGCGGACCAGCGCCACGCCGCATGGTCCGACGTCGCGCGCCGGATCGCGCACGAGATCAAGAATCCGCTCACCCCGATCCAGCTTGCCGCCGAGCGGCTCCAGCGCCGCTATGGCAAGGAGATTGCCGACGATGGCGGCACGTTCGAGAAACTGGTTTCCACCATTGTCCGTCAGGTCGGCGACATCCGCCGCATGATCGACGAATTCTCGTCCTTCGCGCGCATGCCCAAGCCACTGTTCCGGCGTGAGAATATGGCCGAGATCGCGCGCCATTCGCTGTTCCTGCACGAGGTCGCGCACCCCGCGATCCATTTCAGCCTGGACGCGCCCGATCAACCGCCCTTCATGGTGTGCGACCGCCGCCAGATCGGCCAGGCGCTGACCAATATCGTCAAGAATGCGTGCGAGGCGGTCGAGGCCAAAGTGGGCGAAGGGGAAGGTGGCACGATCGCGATGACGATCCATGTCGCTGACGGCCGGCTTCTCCTCGATCTGGCCGACGACGGCGTGGGCTTGCCCGCCGAACGCGACCGCCTGACCGAGCCGTATGTGACGACGCGCGCCAAGGGCACGGGCCTCGGCCTCGCAATCGTGCGCCGCATCGTCGAGGACCATATGGGCACGATCAGCTTCGCCGACCGTCCCGGCGGTGGCACGCTCGTCCATCTCGATTTCGACCTGAACGCGCTCGGCGCCGTCGCCATTGACGACGCAGCCGAAGAGCGCACCCCCGAATTAGCCAGGAGTCTGTAGGAACCATGTCGCTCGATATTCTGGTTGTGGATGACGAGGCCGATATCCGTGAGCTCGTCTGCGGCGTGCTTGAGGATGAGGGCTATCGTCCGCGTTCGGCGGGCGACGCCGACGCCACGCTCGCAGCTTTGGCCGAGCGGCGGCCGAGCCTGGTGCTACTCGACGTGTGGCTGCAGGGCTCGCGCCTCGACGGGCTGCAATTGCTGGGCGAGATCAAGCGGCGCGATCCGACTTTGCCGGTGATCGTCTTTTCGGGCCACGGCAATCTCGACACGGCGGTGGCGGCGGTGCGCCAGGGCGCGGTCGACTTCATAGAGAAGCCGTTCGAGAGCTCGCGCCTGCTTCATCTGGTCGGGCGCGCGACCGAGACCGAGCGGCTGCGGCGCGAGAATGAGAGCCTGCGTGCGCAGGTCGGTCAGGAAGAGGAACTGACCGGCACCTCCCAGTCGATCAACGGCGTGCGCGCGACGCTGAAGCGGGTCGCCGGCACGGGTAGCCGCGTGCTGATCGCGGGGCCGGCGGGATCGGGCAAGGAGGTGGCCGCGCGCCTGCTCCACAATTGGTCGACGCGGGTGAAGGCACCGTTCGTGGTGGTGTCCGCCGCGCGCATGACCCCCGACCGCGTCGAAGAGGAATTGTTCGGCGCGGAAGAGGGCAATGAGCTGGTCCGCCCTGGCCTGTTGGAACAGGCGCATGGCGGCACGCTTTTCCTCGACGAGATTGCGGACATGCCGATGTCGGCGCAGGCCAAGATCCTGCGCGTGCTGACCGATCAGAGCTTCGTTCGCGTCGGAGGGACGCGCACGGTCAAGGTCGATGTGCGCGTCGTGTCGGCGACCGCGCGCGACCTGACCGCCGAGATTGCGGCGGGCCGTTTCCGCGAGGACCTCTATTATCGCCTCAACGTCGTGCCCGTGATGTTACCGCCGCTCGAGCAAAGGCGCGAAGACATTCCGATGCTCGCCGACCATTTCGCCGCGCGCTATGCCGCCGAGCGCCGGGTCGCGACGCCCGAAATCAGCCCCGAGGCGATCGCGGCGCTGCAGGCCTATGATTGGCCGGGCAATGTCCGCCAGCTCCGCAACGTGATCGAGCGCACGATCATCCTGGCGCCGGGCGACCGGATCGGGCGGATCGACGCCGACATGCTGCCGCCCGAATTGCTGTCGGGCCAGGCCGAGATCGTGCCAGGCAATGCCGCGCGATCGATCATGGGCACGCCGCTGCGCGAGGCGCGTGAGACGTTCGAGCGCGAATATCTGCGCGTCCAGATCCGCCGCTTCTCGGGCAATATCAGCCGCACCGCGACCTTCATCGGGATGGAGCGCTCCGCGCTCCACCGCAAGCTCAAGAGCCTCGGACTGGCCGACCCGCGTAGCGAGGAGGAATGACCTCGCGGCTGGGTCGTTTATAGCAAACAAGGACAGAAGTACTGCTGCATGCTTGTGCTGCAACGCAGCGCATCGTATATGCAACTCGCCCTCGTTCGGGGGGCGAACACGACGCCGGTTACGGCGCCAGTGCGGGCCCATGACCCGCCAAGATGAAAGAAGGCCAGCCACCATGGCGGATAAGGTCAACAATCTTCAGGACATCTTCCTGAATACGCTCCGCAAATCGAAGACTCCGGTGACGATGTTCCTCGTCAAGGGCGTCAAGCTGCAGGGCATCATCACCTGGTTCGACAATTTCTCCGTGCTGCTGCGCCGCGACGGGCAGAGTCAGCTGATCTACAAGCATGCCATCTCGACCGTGATGCCCGCGCATCCGATCGACCTGGACGAGGTGGAGAAGGCGTTCGACGACAAGAAGGCGCAATTGCTGCAGGAGATTTTCCTGGCGGCGGTGCGCAAGTCGGGCGACCCGGTCACCATGTTCCTGGTCAACGGCGTGATGCTGCAGGGCGAGATCGCGGCTTATGACCTGTTCTGCATGCTGCTGCGTCGCGACGGCATGAGCCAGCTCGTCTACAAGCACGCAATCTCTACGGTGCAGCCGCTTCATCCTCTCAATCTGATGAACGGCGAAGAGGGCGAAGAAGGCGAGTGAAAGCGTGACGGGGTGAAAGCCCCGTCCTGCCTTCCTATGTTAGCCTTATGAGTGTTTTCAATCGCGACGAAACCGACGAGGTGCGCCACGGCGCCCGCGCGGTGATAGCGCTGCCCGAGCTGAATAGCGGGCTGCGCGATACCGACGCACGTCTGGAAGAGGCGGCGGGCCTTGCGGCGGCGATCGGACTGGACGTGACCGAACGTCTGTCCTTTCGCGTGCGCCAGCCCAAGCCCGCGACATTGTTCGGTTCGGGTCAGGTCGAACAGATCGCGCTCGCTGCGCGGATGGAGGAGGCCGAGCTGGTCGTGGTCGACGCCGCGCTGACGCCGGTCCAGCAACAGAATCTGGAGAAGGCGACCAACGCCAAGGTGATCGACCGGACTGGTTTGATCCTGGAGATTTTCGGCGAGCGCGCAGCGACCGCCGAGGGCCGGTTGCAGGTCGAGCTTGCGCATCTCGATTATCAGGCAGGCCGGCTGGTACGATCGTGGACCCACCTTGAGCGGCAGCGCGGCGGCTTCGGCTTCCTCGGCGGCCCAGGCGAAACCCAGATCGAGGCCGATCGCCGCCTGATCCGCGACCGTATGGCCAAGATAAGGCGCGAGCTGGAGCAGGTGCGCAAAACGCGCGGCCTCCATCGTGCGCGGCGCGAGCGTGCGCCGTGGCCGGTGGTGGCCTTGGTCGGCTATACCAATGCGGGCAAGTCGACCTTGTTCAACCGGCTGACCGGCGCGGAGGTGATGGCGGAGAACCTGCTGTTCGCGACGCTCGATCCGACCATGCGGCAGATCTCGCTGCCGGGGATCGACAAGACGATCCTGTCGGACACGGTGGGCTTCGTCTCCGACCTGCCGACGCAATTGGTCGCCGCTTTCCGCGCCACGCTGGAAGAGGTGACCGCGGCCGACATCATCCTTCACGTTCGCGATATCGCGCATCCCGACACCGAGGCACAGCGTGCCGACGTGCTGGCGGTGCTGGCCGAGATCGGGGTCGGGCCCGAGGCAGGCGAGGGCGCGCCGATCATCGAGGTGTGGAACAAGCTGGATGCGCTCGATCCCGAGGCGCATGAGACCGTGCTCGCCACCGCCGCGCGCGACGATGACGTGGTTGCCATCTCGGCTTTGACCGGTGAGGGAATCGAGGATCTGCGGCGCAACGTCTCCGAGCGGCTGCTCGCGGGTGCGCGCATACACAGTATCTCGTTGCCTGCGGGCGACGGCGGCGCGATCGCCTGGCTGCACCAGCATGGCGAGGTGCTCGACCAGTTGATGGATGGCGAGACGCTGACGATGGACGTACGGCTTTCGGCGGATGAATTCGCGCGGTTCCAGTCGCGTCGCTGATCGGTAACAAAAACGTCATAGCGCGGACGGTGCCTACCCAGGGAGGCATCTACGTCCGACGATTCTCCTTTGCCGCCACTGATCGAGCCCGGGCTGGTGTGGACCTGCTGGAAGGGTGGCGGGGGCGTGACCATGGCGGATCATGCACCGCCAGCCGACGCCACCTTCCGCTGGCTGCACCTCGATCTGTGGGATCAGCGTAGCGCGCGCTGGATCGCCGAACATTCCGGCTTGCCCGCCGACGTACAAGCGGTGTTCCTGGCATCGGACGAGCATCCACGCGTGATCGGCAGCCGGCGTGCGATGGCTTTGGTCCTGCCCGATTTTCAGCGTGAATTCGACCGCGAGGAGACCGAACGGATCGGGGCGCTCCGGATCGCGGTGCGCCCGGGGCTGATGCTGACCGGGCGGCATCACCCGCTGCACACGCCCGATATCTTCCGTCATCGCGCGGCGCAGGCGGACGACCTTAGCGTCGACAGCGCGCTCTGCATGGTCTTGCAAACCTTGTCGGATTCGCTGGTGACCCGGACTGCGAGCGCGATGTCGGAACTGCTCGCGCTCGAAGATCAGGTGCTGGCGGACGAACATGTGCCCGACACGCGCGCTTTGGTCACACTCCGTCGCCTGACCGCGCGCCTGCACCGGATGGCGAGCGGCATGCACATGGCTTTGTTCCGGGCGATCGAGGATCCCGCGATCGATCCAACCTATCGCGGCCTGATCGAGCCGGTCGTACGCCGGCTTCAGCCGATCGAGCGCGATGTGGTCGCCGCACAGGCGCAACTCCGCCTGCTGCGTGAGGAACTCGACCTGCAGGCGGGGCAGCAGACCAACGAGAATGTCTATCTGCTTTCGGTGATCACCGCCTTGTTCATGCCTGCCACGCTGGTGACGGGCTTCTTCGGGATGAATACGAGCGGGCTACCCTTTACCAGCGGGCTGGAGGGCACGTTCATCGCGACGATCCTGGCTTTGATCTGTTCGGGGGCGACCTGGTTTCTGTTGCGGATGATGGGGTTGATCCGGCGATAGGGCGGGCCTCGGCGCCGGTGGCAGCATATTCCTGAGATCCCAGCTTTCGCTGGGATGACGGAATTTGGACGCACGTTTCCCAGGCCTGGAGCAGGTAAGGTGTGACCGGCGCGGTTCCGCTCCCTTGTCTCCCGGCAGCGGGGACGTTGCAGTCGACCTTGGAGCGGGTGCTCCGGGATGCCTTGCCTGCAGCCATCCTATGCGCAAGGC
>Ga0209455_1000516_pt1 | contig 27318 bp, 17 predicted proteins | sample AraplaCol_mCL_r2_FD_184275 | JGI IMG/M metagenome (GOLD analysis project Ga0209455, IMG submission 184275) | Arabidopsis root microbial communities from North Carolina, USA - plate scrape CL_Col_mCL_r2 (SPAdes) (version 2) | ecosystem: Host-associated > Plants > Roots > Endosphere | place: USA... | reverse complement strand
TGGCGCAGGTTGGACATCTCCGCCGTATAAGCCTGGGTGAATTCCGTCGACCAGATGCCGTAGCTCTTTTCCAGCCGCAGGCTGTCGAGGGCGCGGTTGCCGACCGACTTGAGGCCGAGACCGGCACCGGCTTCCATCAGTGCGCCATAGAGGGCACGCTGCTGGCTGGCCGACACATTGATCTCATAGCCGAGCTCACCGGTGAGCGAGAGACGCGCAACGACGGCCTTGGCGAGGCCGACTTCCATCTCGGCGCAAGCGAGGAAGGGGAAGGCCGCATTGGAGATGTCGCGCGTCACCAGTCGTTCCATGATCTTGCGCGAATTCGGTCCCGACATGGCGAAACCCATCCAATCGTCGGAGAGATTGCGCAAGGTGACGCCCGTCGCCGGCATGTGCTCGGTGAACCAGCGCATATGCCAGTTCTGCAGGTAATAGGAACCGATCAGCCAGAAACGGTCCTCCGCAAGACGGCTCACGGTCAGATCGCCCATCAGCTTGCCCGAATGCGCCAGCATCGGCGCCAGTCGCACGCGGCCAACCGCGGGCAGCTTCGCCGCCAGCAGATGATCGAGCCAGGCTGCAGCCCCCTTCCCGCTCACCTCGTAACGCGCATAGACCGTGCTCTCGAAGATACCCGCCGCCTCGCGCACGGCTTTCACTTCCGCCGCCACGAAATCATGGGCATTGGAGCGGCGCAGGGTCGGCTTCTCGGCAAAGTTGCTTTGGCCGGTGGCGAAATATTGGGGTGTCTCCATGCCCCAGGTGACGCCATAGACCGCCCCTTCGGCCTTCAGCGCGTCATAACAAGGCGAAGCCTTGAGCGGCCGGCCGGCTGGCAGTTCCTCATTGGGATAGGAGATGACGAAGCGACGGGCATAGAACTGGCTGGTCATTGCCTTCAGATAGGCATTGCCCGAAGCGAAGTCGCCATAGCGGGCGACATCCATGCCGAAGATGTCATAGCCCGGCTCGCCATGGATCATCCAGTTCGCCAGAGTAAGGCCGATGGCGCCACCTTGCGAGAAACCGCCCATGCAGCCGCAAGCCACCCAGTAGTTCTTGAGGCCGGGCACCGGGCCGACCAGGGGGTTGCCATCGGGCGTAAAGGTGAAGGCGCCGTTAACCCATTTGCGGATGCCGACCTTCTGCAGGCCGGGGAAGCGCTCGAAGCCGATCGCCAGTTCCGGCGAGATGCGGTCGATATCCGGTGGCAGCAGATCCATACCGAAATCCCAATCGGCGCCCTCCGTCTTCCAGTGGCGCGGATCGCGCTCATAGACGCCGAGCAGCACGCCCTTGCGCTCCTGCTGCAGATAGGTGAAGCCTTCGAGATCGGTGATCGCTGCGATCTCGCGGTCCATGGCGACGATCTCCGGCACATCCTCCGTGATCAGATAATGATGCTGCATCGGCGTCACCGGCAGATTGAGCCCGACCATCTCGCCAACCTTGCGCGCCCAGAGGCCGGCGGCATTGATCACATGCTCGGCGGTGATGGTGCCGTGCTCGGTCACCACCGACCACTGGCCGTTCGGCAGCTGGTGCAGTTCCGTGACGCGGTTGCGGAGAATAATCTCGGCGCCCCGCTTGCGGGCGGCACCGGCATAGGCATGGGTGGTACCATGGGGATCCATATAGCCTTCATGCGCGTCATAGAGGCCGCCCTGCAGACCGGCGACATCGACGATCGGGCAGAGCTCCTTGATCTCCTCCGGCGTCACCAGCCGGGTCTCCATCTCCATGGTCTCATACATGGCCCGCTCGGCCTTCAGCATTTCCCAGCGTTCCGGCGTTGCCGCCAGGCTGATGCCGCCGGTCATATGCATGCCGACACTCTGGCCGCTTTCCTTCTCGATCTCGTCATAGAGGCGAATGGTATAGCCTTGCAAAGCCGCGATGTTCGGATCGTCATTCAGCACATGGAAGCCGGCGGCAGCATGCCAGGTCGACCCTGCCGTGAGTTCCGCCCGCTCGATCAGCGCCACATCGGTCCAGCCGAATTTGCTGAGGTGATAGAGAATGCTGCTGCCGACGATGCCGCCGCCGATGATCACGACCCGATAATGCGATTTCATCCCATTCACCATTTCGATTGCACGGCATGCCTCGGCCCGCCGTCGTTACCATAAAGACATGCCCGGCCGTCAGCCGGCCTTTTCCAACCAGTGCCACAACGCCGGCGCCATCGGCCGCTCGACATGCAGGCGCCAGCCGCCGGCGCGACGTATGACGGCGACCTTCATGCCGGCGAACAGGATGACTGCCGATTCCACTGCCGCCCCTGCCGGGGCATCGAAGTCATAAGCCGCCCCCGCGCGCATCAGCGCTCCGGCATTGGCACCAATCACATCGATGATCAGATAGCCGTCCGTAACTTCGCTGACGGCAATTCCGTCCTGCCATCCCGGCATGATATCGATCGGGGCTGCACCACCGATCAGCAACATCCGATCGGGCGCCAGCCGCAGGGCGTAGGGGGCATCGCCGCAGCTGTCCTTGGGGCCGAGGCAACGCGCCAATCCTTGGCCGGCAAGAAAGGCACCGAAATTGCCGCTGACCATGAATATCTCGCCATCCGCCTGCACCGGCCGGACAGTGAGATCCGCCTTATTGATGGCAGCTGTTTGCCAATCCGGTACCGGCGACCAGAAGCGACCGCGATCAAACATGGAGACGCGCTCCTTCCGGATCGAGGAAGCAGGTCGGCACGATCCGTCCTTCGCTGACTTGCCCGAGATGCTCGAAAGACAGTGTCTCTCCCATGCGCGAAAGCCCGTCTTCGATCAGCGCCAAGGCGATCGGCCCGCCGAGTACCGGGCTGACATAGCTGCTGGTGACGTAACCGAGACTATGCTTACGGCCCGCCGATATCGCGATGGCATTGGCTCCTGCCGGCAGCGGGTCACGGCCCGATGCGGCGAGCCCGACCAGTTGCTTGCGTCCCGTTGCTTGCGCTGCAGGCGTGAAGAGCGAGCGATCGCCGACATAGGCTTCCTGGCGCTTGTCGCGGGGCCCGGTCATGCCGAGGTCCTGCGGCATGGTCTCGCCATCGGTATCCTGGCCGACATAGATATAGCCTTTCTCGGCCCGCAGGATATTGAGGGCCTCGATGCCGAGCGGCTTGGCGCCCGCCGCACGGGCCTGCCCCCAAAGATCGGCGGCGAGCCCGGCTGGCACGGAGATCTCATAGCTTCTCTCGCCGGTGAAGCTGACCCGGGCAACTCGGGCTGGACGCCCGGCGAAGCGGCCGGCAGCTGCCGCCATATGCGGCAGCTTGCCGTCATCGAGATCGATCCCGAGGCCGAGCGATGCCATCACTGCCTTCGCCTTGGGTCCGGAGATCGCCATGGTCGCCCAATGCGGTGTCGCATCATGCACGAAGACGGAATCGAGATCGAAATGGTCCTGCCGCCAAGCTTCGAACTGCGCCACCATGGCGGCGACATGGCTGCTCGAGCAGGAGACGACAAAATTCTCGGGTGCCAGGCGCAGCACCACGCCATCATCGGCAACCAGCCCCGTTTCCGTCAGGCTCAACCCATAGCGTAGCCGCCCCGGTTTCAGACCCGACATCGGCGTGTAATAGACGAAATCCAGCAACGCCGCCGCGGCCGGGCCGATCACCTCGATCTTGCCGAGCGAAGAAGCATCCATCACGACGACTTCGTTGCGGGCCGCCAGGCACTCCTGCGCGACGACAGTTCTGTCGGCACCATACCAGGCAGGCCGCAAGGTGCCGCCATAGTCACGGAACTGCGCACCTTCCTGCCGATGGACATTTTCCGCGGCAAGGCGGCGGATCGGCACCTGGAGTTCACCCCGCTCCAGGCCGCTGACGCTGGCCATCGAGACCGGCACATAAGGCGGACGGAACGTCGTGACGCCGATGGCGCCGATATCGCGGCCCGTCTCGGCCGACAACACGGCGAGACCATTGATGTTCGAGGTCTTGCCCTGGTCGGTCGCCATGCCGAGCGTGGTATAGCGCTTCAGATGCTCGACCGAGACGAAATTCTCCCGTGCCGCGAGGGCGATGTCCTTGCTGGTGACATCGTTCTGCAGATCGACCCAGATACGTGCTTTTCCGCTCTGCGCCTGCGATGCCGCAAGCGGCCGCGCCGTCCATCTTTCATCCGGGGCACTGGCCTTCGAGGCATCCCCCGCGTTGCCGCCGACACTCAATGTCGCCTGTTGCAGCGCACGGTCAAGTGCCCAGGCCCCGCTAGCGGCACCGATAACAGCAATGCCGGGCAAGTCCGTTCCCGGCAAGAACGCGCCTTCCTCGGCATTCCACAGCGGCCGGCCTTTGGCATGGCAATAGAGATGGAGGCTCGGTGTCCAGCCGCCGGTTTGCGCCACCAGATCAGCCGGAAACTGCGTACCGTCGCTGAGCCTGACGCCTTCGACGACGTTGCGACCCAGCGCCGCTGCAACGGTCACGCCGGCATGAAGCGTGGCCCCTGACACCCGGATCCGGTCACGCTGCCATGCCGGCAGTTCGCGTTCCGGCCGTGCATCAATGATCCGGACAGCGCTTCCCGCCGCGCGCAACGCCACGGCCAGTTCATAGGCGGAATCGTTATTGGTAGCGATGACCGCTTCGGCGCCGGCGCGCACGGCATAGCGCCGGAGATAGGTCAGCGCCGCGCCGGCCAGCATGACGCCCGGCAGGTCATTATTGGCAAAGAGCATCGGCCGCTCGATGGCGCCGGTCGCGATCACCATCTGCTTTGCCCGGATGAGATGGATCCGCTCACCATTGGCGCTGGCGGCGACCCCTTTCTCGACCACCACAGCCGAAAGATGGTCATAGAGGCCGATCGCCGTCGCCTGTGTCAGGACCCGCGCGCCGCCATCGCTCAGCTGCCGCTGACAATCGGCGGCCCAGTCACGCCCTGCCCGGCCATCGATCTCGGCCGCACGCGCCAGCAGCGATCCGCCCAGCGCCGTTCCCTCATCCACCAGCAGTACGCGCCTGCCCTGCCGTACCCCTGCGAGAGCCGCCGCCAATCCGGCCGGCCCGGCGCCGATGACGCAGAGATCGGTATCGTGATGATGATGGGCGGCACTATGGGCAGAGGATGCCGGATCCAATTGCCCCAGCCCGGCCATGGCGCGGATGCGGTCCTCATAGAGCCGCCAATGCGGCCACATGAAGGTCTTGTAATAGAAGGCAGCGGGAATGAAGCGCGCGAAGCGATCCAGGAAAGCCAGCCGGTCGCGGGCGGCGGTGCCGCGGGCATGGACCGATCTCAGTGCCATGCCATCGGCGAGCAATTCCATTGTTGCCCGCGCATTGGGATCATGGCGCGGGCCATGGCGCAGATCGAGGATGGCATTCGGCTCTTCGGGCCCGGCGCTGAGGATGCCGCGCGGGCGATGATATTTGAAACTGCGGCCGACGATACGGACGCCATTGGCGAGCAAGGCCGAAGCCAGCGTGTCGCCGGCAAATCCGCGATAGCTAATGCCATCGAAGCTGAACTCAAGCGGCTGGCGGCGATCGATCTCACCGCCTTCGGGCAGACGCCGCGGGCCAGTCATAACATCGCCGCTCATGGCACCATCGGCCGCGTGGCCGCCACGTCATGGGTCGCCGTGTCGCGATCAAGTTCGAACCAGCGGCCGCAACCAGTGCTGTGAATCCAAAGTTCGCGCGCGGCACCCTTGGAGTTCGTGCGGAAATAGAGATAGTGCGCCCATTCGGCATCGCTGGCGGCGCGAGCCGGCCGCGGCACACCCGCATCACCGACATAGCGGAATTCGTTCTCGGCGCGCAGGCCGCACCAGGGACAGGGAAATTGCTGCATCTCGTCTCTTGCTCCCCCTTTTAATGTGCGACGCCGGCATGTGCCTCATCGACCAGGCGCCCGGTGGTGAAGCGCGCGAGGTCGAAGGGTTCTGAAAGCGGGTGATGCTTGCCGGTCGCCAGCAGATGTGCGAGCAGCGTGCCGCCAGCGGGAATGGCCTTGAAACCGCCGGTTCCCCAGCCGCAGTTGAGAAAGAGTCCGGCCACCGGCGACGGACCGATGATCGGCGAATTATCCGGCGAGGCGTCGACGATGCCGGCCCATTGCCGCATCAGCTTCAGGCTGGCAAAAGACGGGAACATCTCCACCAGGGAGGCAATCACCGACTGGGTCACCGGGAAACTGCCACGCTGCGCATAAGACGGACAGCGGTCGAGATTGCCGCCCATCACCAGTTCTCCCTTATCGGACTGGCTGACATAGGCGCCATTGACGGAAGACGAGACCACCTGATGCAGGCAGGGTTTCAGCGGCTCGCTCACCATCGCCTGCAAGGCATAGCTTTGCAGCGGCAGGCGGAAACCCGCCATGCTGGCCAGTACCGAGGAATGTCCCGCGACCGCCATGCCGAAGCGGTCGGCGGTGATGCGGCCGCGGGTCGTCTCGACCGCCGCCAGACGTCTCGACGTGATATCGAAGCCCGTCACTTCGCAATTCTGGATGATATCGACACCCAGCGCATCCGCGGCACGGGCATAACCCCAGGCCACCGCGTCATGGCGCGCAACGCCGGCCCGACGCTGGATGAGCGCACCGGCAACCGGCCAGCGGATCTCCGGTCGGGCATCGAGCAGCGGTACCATGTCGAGGACTTCATCGCGGCTCAGGAGATCGATATCGACGCCGTTGATCCGCATGGCATTGGCAGCGCGGGCCATGACCTCGAGATCGGCCTCGTCATGCGCCACCTCCAGCATGCCGCGCTGGGAGAACATGATGTTGTAGTTGAGCTCCCGCGCCAGACCTTCGTAGAGACTGACCGAGAAATCGTAGAGCGCGGCACTGGCCGGATAGAAATAGTTGGAACGGATGATGGTGGTGTTGCGGCCGGTATTGCCGCCGCCGATCCAGCCCTTTTCCAGCACGGCGACGCGGCTGATGCCATGGGCCCGGGCCAGGTAATAGGCCGTCGCCAGCCCATGTCCGCCGCCGCCGATGACAACGACGTCGTAATGCGGTGCAGGATCGCGGTCCTCCCAGGCCTTGCTCCAGCCCGCCTGAGCCGAGAGGCCCTGGCGCAGCAAGGTCCAAGCGGAATAAGGCGTCTTGGCCTGTCGCTCCCCCCGCGCATTATTCGGCATTTTTCCCGCCATTGCCGGCCAACCGCCCCTGTCCGCTCGTTTTCTTATTGAAAATATTTACAACAAAGGACAGGCTGGTGCAATAACAATCTGTATACAGCTTGGCCGAATTGCCGGAAACCGCGGCCTTCGCTAAAGCTAGGCGGGACATGATGGGACGGGATCAATGAACCAAATGCGGGAGCGAAAGACGGCCAAGAAGGCGGCGCCCAAAGCTGCCGGATCGAAACGGCCGGCCTCCCCAAATTCCCCCCGATTCCGTCGTGAGAGTCCCGAGAAGCGGCGCGAGGCCCTCGTCCAGGCAGCCATACGCTGCCTCGGCGAAGGCGGCATGTCCGCCTTCAGGCTGGAGCGCATCTGTGCCGAGGCCAATGTCTCTCTCGGTCTTATCAATCACTACTTCCCCAGCAAGACCGATCTCTTGAGTGCCGTCTACCAGGCCGCCTTCTATGACGACATCAACAAGATCATCAGCCAAGCGCGGGAAACCGGCACTGACACCGTATCGGAGAGAGCCCTCGCTTCACCGGCGGAGAAACGGCTCTGCGACGTTGTCGATGCCATGGTGGACCCGGCTTATCTCAAGCCCGCGACACTGACGGTCTGGCTCGCACTCTGGAGCGAGATCGTCACCAACCCGCAATTGAAGCAGGAGCATCGGGTTCTCTACCGCCAATTCCTTCAGGCCTGCACGCAGCTGATCCAGGCCGTGGCTGATGAGCGCCGCCGCAAGATCGATGCTACCGAGGTCGCGCGGAATCTGATCGCCCTGATCGACGGCCTCTTCCTCGAGCGCGCCCTCGACAGCCGGGCACTCACACACGCGGATTTGCGCCGCGCTGCCTATGACTGGCTCGAATTCCATCTGGGCGCCCTGAACAAACGAGCCGCCTGAGGCCGCAGGCGGGGGACGGCCGGTTACATCTCCAACCAATTCGCGGGCGGGCACAAATGCAGGTTCATACAGTGGCGACGCCTGAATATTGGGCAACTTTCTTGTATCCGAGATATGAGAAAGTTAGAAAATATTGGCTTGCTGGCCCAAGCCCTCACTTATGCTGGGATCAGGAGTACGGTGGCAAGCGGAGGGATTGTCAAGCTGCTGGAGCAAGGGTAGCCGGCCCAGCCGACCTCCTCTGGAAAGAGAGCAGCGTTCTCGTCAATTCCTGTGCCGCCAAACCGGACAGAATCGGTATTGAGTACCTGGCGCCACTCTCGTCGCTGCGGTAGGCCGATGCGGTGATCCCGCCGGGGTACCGGCGTAAAATTGCTGACGGCAATGGCGCTCGTACCGTCGCCTGCTATGCGCCTAAAAATCAGAATACTCTGCTCGCGATTTTCGGCTTCGATCCAGCTAAAGCCAGCCGCATCAAAATCCCGCTCATACAGCGCCGGGATATCGCGATACAGGTGGTTGAGTTCCCGCATCAACAGTTGAACCTGGCAATGTCTCGCATCGTCCAGGAGATGCCATGGTAGTTCGCCATCGTGGTTCCACTCGTCATTCGGCGCCAGCTCGGTTCCCATGAAAACCAGTTTCTTGCCCGGATGGCACCACATGAAGGCGAGATAGGCGCGCAAGGTGGCAAAAGCCTGCCAATCGTCGCCCGGAATCCGACGCAGGATCGAGCGTTTGCCATGGACTACCTCGTCATGTGACAGCGGCAGGATGAATTTTTCGGTAAAGCCATAGAGGAAGCTGAAGGTCATATCCTGATGATGATATGATCGGTAGATGGGATCGCGGCCGATATAACGCAGCGTATCATTCATCCATCCCATGTTCCATTTATGGGTGAACCCCAACCCTTCACCGGGTGGTCGCGTCACATTTGGCCAGGCTGTCGATTCCTCCGCGACCATCAGCGTATCGGGAAATTCCGCCCGCACAGCCGCGTTCAGTTCCTGCAAAAGGCTGATCGCTTCGAGGTTCTCGCGACCCCCGTAGATATTTGGAATCCATTCACCCTCGCGTCGACTATAATCGCGATAGAGCATGGAAGCGACGGCGTCTACGCGTAAGCCGTCGATATGATACTGCCGCAGCCAATGCAGGGCACTCGATATCAGAAATGCGCGCACTTCGTTCCGGCCGAAATTGTAGATAAGCGTATTCCAGTCCCGATGGAACCCCTCCCGCGGATCCTGATGCTCATAAAGATGCATTCCATCAAAGAAACCTAGACCATGGGCATCATTTGGGAAGTGACCTGGCACCCAGTCGAGCAGGACACCGATGCCGGCCTGGTGAAATGCGTCCACCAGCGCCGCAAAGTCTGCGTAGTGTCCGTGCCGTGCGGTCGGCGCAAAGAGACTGAGCGGCTGGTAACCCCAGGAGCCGGCGAACGGGTGTTCCATGATGGGCAAAAACTCGACATGGGTGAAGCCCATCGCCTTGACGTAGGGAATGAGGTGCTGCGCAAGCTTCTGCCAGCTCGGCACCTCACCATCATCTCTCAGCCAAGAGCCTGCATGAACTTCATAAATGCTGAGCGGACGGTCGTCCCGATGCTGGACGGAACGCTGCTGCAGCCATGCTTCATCATGCCAGGCGAAGCTTGTGAGGTCAGCCACCATCGAGGCTGTCGCTGGCGGTTCCTCGGCGAAGAAGGCGATTGGGTCAGCGCGCAACGGCAGCACATGCCCGGTCCGGTCGCGAATTTCATATTTGTAGATGGCTCCGGGAACGAGACGCGGAATAAAAAGCTCCCAGACCCCGGCCGTATGGCGCAGCCGCATGACATGGCGACGGCCATCCCAACTGTTGAAATGGCCCACCACGGAGACCCGTTGAGCATTGGGCGCCCAGACCCCGAAACGCACCCCGGCAACCCCCTCGACCGCCTCGAAATGGGCGCCCAGGACGTCACCAATGCGATAATGTCTGCCCTCGGCGAAGGCTCGAAGTTCGTCGTCATCAATTAATGCGCCGAAGCTGTAGGGGTCTTCCGTTTCTTGAACGGCGGCGGGCCATTCGATGCGAAGCGTGTAACGGGCGCCCCCTTGCCATTTTCCGGTGAAGAGACCTTGGTCACCTAGCGATTGTAACCGGATAGAGTTGACTGCGTCGTCGCTGACGGTGACGGCGAGGGCGCCGGGAAGAAAGACCCGAATGATGCGCTGATCGTCTGCGTCATGAAGGCCGAGGACTGCGAAGGGATTGCCATGGCTGCCTTCGGCGAGAGAATTCATCTCGGCCGCTGATAGTGCTCCCACGATACTTTCAACATCATGCCGCTTATCGCGTTGATCATACCGTGTCATCGCCGAGACTCATGATGTTGATTAGACCGCGAAGCGGATAGGCAACCCAAGCCGGGCGGTTGTGCAATTCATAAAGCACTTCATAGGCAGCTTTCTCGATGAGGAACAGACGCAACAACGCATGATCGGCGTCCGAAACCAGCCAGGGAACCTCTGCTTTCTCCTGGACGGCCACGTAGGCCTCCAGAAAGCTAACGGTTGCCCGTTTCCGGAATTCTTCGAAGAACTCCGCACGCATCTGCTCGGTTCCGGGCATCGCTTCAGCCCCGCTTTGAAGCGAGGTGGTTGCCGCGTAATCAAATGATCGAATGAGGCCGGCAACGTCGCGCAAAGCCGAATGCTTCTGCCGCCGGGCCTCGAATACCTTCGAGGGCTCTCCTTCAAAGTCGATGATGTAGACATCCGCAGGCGCCACGAGCACCTGACCGAGATGGAAATCGCCGTGAATACGATGTTTCAATGAGCGAACGCCGCCGATCGCCAGGCTCTCGATGTGCTGCTCAATTTTCTTCTTCAGCCGGAAAACGCGCTCCACTTCGGCTTTCACCTGTGTGTTTGTGCCAGACAATGGCTCCAGCTCGGTGAACATTGCTGCGACCTGATCCGCCGCCGCTTGCCGCCAGTCGTCCAGGTCCTGAGCGCCGATTAGCTCAGGCCTGAAGGCAGCGTCTTCAGTTTCCTGGGCCAGCAAGCTGTGAAGTTCTGCAAGCGCGATTCCGAGCGATCTCGCGAACATCTCATAGCCGGCAATCGACGCTCCCGGTTCCATGCCCGCATTCGGGCCGGGCGCGAGGGCGCTGGTCAACAACCGGGATAGATAGTCTAAACTCCACGACCAGGCGTCTCCCTGGTTGCGGACGAACTCATACACAAATCCCAGCGTATAGGGCACGCTGCTGGCATCTATCCTTTTCACCTCACCGAGCAATGTCGCGGTTTTAGCGAATCCCTTTTGCGCGAGAAAGCGTCCCATCTCTGCCTCAGGATGGACGCCCGGCGCCACCCGCCGCAACAACTTTACCAGGAATTTGTCGTCGAGAATGACGGTACTGTTCGACTGTTCGGCGGCAATATAACGAACGGAATGAGATTCGCTTGGTAAGGCCAGCCCTTCGGTACCATAGAAGGGAAATTCAATCTGGCCATCGGCGAGCTGCACGGAGTTGGAGTCTTCCATATAGCCCAACAGGACAGGAAGGAAATGATCGGCGCTGAGCGCGTCAGTCAGCACACCGATCCGCCGGCCGAGGCGGACGCGTGCAACGGCAAGTTGATGCGGCAGCGCCGTTTTGATTTCTTCTTCCCAGAGAACGGTTAATGGGATCTGGTAGCGGCCTTCGTTCTTTCCAACTGTTGCGAGGACCTCCATGAGGAAGATCGGATGCTGCCCCTCCGTCAGGCGCTGCAGATAGAGGATCTGAACCTTTGCTCGCACATTGGCCTTGAGGGAGAACCAGCGTCGCATTGCCAAATAGCCTGGCAGGATATCATTCTCCAGAACCGTACGATGCGTATCGCTGTCAATTTCAGAAAGATTGCGGCGGACCACCAGCGTCACCAGTTCAGGAAGCGGCTCGGGTGCCGGTTTGTGCCATTTCGGCAGGTCCGCCTCGGTTGCCAGGCGGAACCAGTAAAAGCCATAGGGCGGCAAGGTGAGGAGATAAGGCAACTGACCGATCGGCGGGAACGAAGCGGACCCCACGAGGTCGACCGGTATGCGGCCTGTCATCTCCGCCAAGTCAAGCTCTACCGCCTGGGCGGTGCGGGAAAGATTGCCGACGCATAAGATAAGCGTATCGGCATCACATCGGAGATAAGCGAGAATCTTGCGGTTGCCGGGTGCCAGCAGGCGAAACGCACCGCGTCCAAAGACGGTCTCCTCGCGTCTTACCGAGAGCATCCGCCGCATCCAGTTCAATAGAGAATGCGGATCGCTCTTCTGCGCCTCAACATTCAAAGCCTGATAGCCGTAGAGCGGGTCCATGATAGTAGGCAGCACCAGTCTGGCCGGGTCCGTTTTGGAGAAGCCCCCGTTGCGGTCCGGCGACCATTGCATCGGTGTCCGTACACCGTCGCGGTCGCCCAGATGAATATTATCCCCCATACCGATTTCGTCACCGTAGTAAATGACGGGTGTTCCGGGCATAGAAAGAAGCAGACTGTTCATCAGCTCGATGCGGCGTCGATCATGTTCCACCAGGGGAGCAAGACGCCGCCGGATCCCGAGATTAAGTCGTGCGCGGGGATCCGTCGCATAGGTTTGCCAGAGATAGTCACGCTCGCGGTCCGTCACCATTTCCAACGTCAATTCGTCATGATTTCGCAGGAAGATGGCCCATTGGCAGTTCTCTGGCAGATGCGGCGTCTGGCGCAGGATATCTGAGATTGGAAAGCGGTCTTCCTGTGCAATTGCCATGTAGATGCGCGGCATAAGTGGGAAATGAAAGGCCATGTGGCATTCATCTCCATTGCCAAAATATTGCGCGGCATCTTCGGGCCACTGATTGGCCTCCGCCAAAAGCATCTTGGATTGGTACCGCTCATCGAGCTTGCGCCGAATCAGTTTCAGTACCGCATGCGTCTCCGGAAGGTTTTCGTTGATGGTGCCTTCCCGTTCAACAAGATAGGGAACGGCATCGAGACGGAGCCCGTCGATTCCCATATCCAGCCAAAAGCGCATGACTGACAGAACTTCCTTAATGACGCGTGGGTTGTCGAAATTGAGATCCGGCTGATGACTATAGAAGCGGTGCCAGAAATAGGCCCCGGCTTCGTGATCCCAGGTCCAATTCGACTTCTCTGTGTCGACGAAGATGATGCGTGTACCCGCATAGACGTCATCGCTATCGGACCAGACATAGTAGTTGCGATATACCGAGTTCGGTTTAGCCCGGCGTGCGCGCTGGAACCAATGGTGCTGATCGGAAGTATGGTTGATGACGAGCTCAGTGATGACTTTTAAGCCGCGCTTGTGGGCGGCGCTAATGAACCGCCGCAACTCGCCTATAGAGCCATAGTCTGGGTGGACGTCACGATAATCGGCGATATCATAGCCGTCGTCGCGACGCGGGGACGGATAAAACGGAAGCAGCCAGACGCCGTCGACGCCGAGTTCGACCAGATAGTCCAATTTCGCGGTCAGTCCAGCAAAGTCGCCGATGCCGTCGTCATTTGCGTCAAAAAAGGACTTCACATGCACCTGATAGATAATGGCGTCCTTGTACCAAAGCGGATCGGGCCGGAAGATAAGCTTGGAGCGCGGCATCGGTTTCATCTTCAAGCGCCTCCCGCAATACGCCAGATAGCATAGGGATTCCGGAACGGATCGAGGGAAATCACCTGCATCTTTCCGTGCCAGGAGAGGTTCTTGCCCGTCAGGAGATCGGTGGCATTGAGCGCCCCATCATCCGGCTGCTGCCAAAGCCATAACGGAATCTCGACCTGGGCGGATTGCTGATGGAAGGGATCGAGATTGATGGCAACAAGGACTGCATTATCGTTGTTGTAGCTGCGTTTGCAAAAATAGAGAATCTGGTCGTTATCGGCCTTCAGGAAGATCAGCCCGAGATGGCTGTGCAAGGCTGGGTTTTCGCGCCTGATGCGATTGAGCTGGGTGATCTCGGCGACAATATTGCCGGGGGCCGTGCGATTCCAGTGCCGCAACTGGTACTTCTCTGAATCGAGATACTCCTCCTTCCCAGGCAAGGCGCTCGCCTCGCAGACTTCGAAACCGTTATAGACACCCCACAGACCCGACAATGTTGCAGCAAGAGCCGCCCGGATCAGGAAGCCCGGCCGACCTGATTCGTGCAGAAACCGCGGATTGATATCTGGCGTGTTGACGAAGAAATGCGGTCGGAAAACCTCGCGGTAAGCCCCCTCGGTTATCTGCGTCAGGTAGTCTTCCAGTTCCAGCTTGGTGTTGCGCCAGGTGAAATAGGTGTAAGACTGGGTGAATCCGATTTCCGCTAGTCGATACATGATCTTAGGACGCGTGAAAGCCTCCGATAGAAAGACCGTGTCGGGATAAGCCGCCTGGATATCGCGGATCAGCCACCGCCAGAAAGGCAAGGGCTTGGTATGCGGATTGTCGACCCGGAAAGTGCGAACACCTTCTCGGCGCCAAAATAAAACGATATCCCGCAGCGCCACCCAGAGTGAGGGCCGAGCACCAGGCGCGTAGAAATCCACATTGACGATATCTTCATATTTCTTCGGTGGATTCTCGGCATACTGGATCGTACCGTCGGGACGCCAGCGGAACCATTCGGGGTGTTGCTTGAGCCAGGGGTGGTCGGGCGCACATTGGATGGCAAAATCCATCGCCAGTTCTATACCCTGCTCGGCAGCTGCTCGCCTGAGGCGACGGAAGTCCTCCATCGTCCCGAGTTCCGGATGGAGCGCATCATGGCCGCCCTCCGCTGCGCCGATTGCGTAGGGACTACCGGGTTCATCGGGGTCCGCCGTCAGGCTGTTGTTCCGGCCTTTGCGGTTGATGCGCCCGATCGGATGTATAGGCGGAAAATAAAGTGTATCGAAGCCCATGTCGCGGATGGCCGGCAGCTGATCGATCACATCGCGGAAAGTACCGTGCCGCCCCGGAAATTTGCTTTGCGAGCGCGGGAAAATTTCGTACCAAGCGGAGAAGCCGGCAGAATAGCGGTCGATCCAGACTGCCACGTCCAAGTCGCTACGCGTCACGAAGGAACGCAGACCAATATCGCCGCCAATGCGGGGTAGATTCTCTATATGGCCAAGGCGTTCAGCGCCGAAAAGACGGGTCAAACGATCGTGCCAGTCACGAAACAGGTCAAGCAGCGAAGGATCGGCGCTAGCCTGCTGCGATCGGCGTACCAGTTCTTCACCTTCCTTGATCTCCAGCTCTATATTCTGGCCCGCAGCAGCTTTCTTGGCGAGTTCACGCTGATAACTGGCGAGATCGTCTCGCCAGACTTCCAGCGAATAGAGGTGCAAACCGACCCGGCTCGCCGTAAAGGAGCCTGTCCATCGATCATTTTCTTTGAAACGGAGCGGAACAGCCTGCCAGCTTGTGCTGTCCGCAGGTCGCCATAGCAGACGCCCGCCCAGTAAATCATGGCCATCGCATAGCAGGTCGCACTCGACCACCACCTCTTCGCCGACGACACGCTTGACCAGTCCATCCGGTTGCTCCGGCCGCGGCTCCAAATTTGCGATGCAGATGCGAGGCGCCTGCAAGGCCTCTTCGAGTTGGACTTCTGCCATGCCCCCGGCCGCTTTGATGGCATCGCTTCTGCGCAATTCGCTCCATCGGATCTCGCCTGGCTCGAGAACGATGGACGCGGTCGATCCCACGCCATTTACAATCCCGGTTTTCTTTAGTTCCAGTCCGTCGGATCGCGCCAGAAGCGGTGCGGGCTTCACCGTTATCCGCCGGTTCAAATCCGTATTAATGAGGCGAAGGACTGGAATATCCGAGCGAGCGCCGAGCACATCGGCCAACAGGCCAGTATCCGGCGCATTCAGCCTGAGTGAGTTGCGGTGAGCAATGGCCGCCGGATGGGCTCGGCGATACGAATTGGCCTTTGCGATTGTACGGCAGATTTCGTCGTCGATGGCCATACCACAAGGGCACCGCCAAGCCGGTCCGTCTGTTGCTGCCAGCCATATCAACTGCGTCAGATACCGGTGCAACTGGTCAACATCATGTATTGCCCGAAATGGGGCAGATGACGGCGCATTTTCCACATACATCGCGATCGAGTGGGAGCCGCTACCAAGCGGTCTCTCCAGCGATCTGGGCAGGATGGTATGCGGAAAGATCATCTCCTCGTGGCGGTGGGCGTTCTTGGTGGCCGCGACGATGAACGTAAAGGTGGGTACGTCACGCGCCAGAGCGAGGCGCGTCATAGCGGCCTCGACAAAAGGTAAGACAGAATCATCGACGAACATTCCGCTATACCCAGCGGATACTAGTTTCGACAGCACTTGCTCGTAAACCGAGATCGCATTCTCGACCTCAGTCAACTTGAACCCTTCTTGCGGCATCCCGGTAAATATGCGGGGATCGACCGCACCTCGCTCAACCCCCATGCTAGCCGATCGTTCCGTACATCCAGACTGGAGGAGATCAGGCGGCAAGCCAGCTATAAAAACCAGCTTTCCGACTGATGCGTCTGCCGGAACGTCGACCGCCTCGAATTTGTTTTCAAATGGGAAAGTTAGAATGCCGTCGAAGCCAAGCTCTTTGGCTCTCGCATACTGCTGCGCTGCTGCTTTGGGGCTAAGCCTGGTAACATCGAAAATGGATAGCATCGGGTCACAACCGCCACCTTTGATATCTGTGGGGTAAAGTGTCGGGTGAGGACATTCGTTCCGTTTGGGCGCCGCATCGACTTTAATCGGCTGCTGAGTTGAGGTTCGCTTCGCCCACATGGAAGGCCCACATGTGTGCCCTTTATCTATCAGAAGCCGGGAAAGCGGCCCATCGTCCCGATATAGCCCAAGCCGACCGCGCGCAATTCGCGCAATTCCGCATCCACAAGTGGACGAAACCTGGGTACCTGCGCTGCCTGCACTGCATGCGCCCTCGCGAAATAGTGAAGCATCCAAATCGTAAAGCGACGGACGTCCCGCCAGGGTGCTACGCAGCTTACTACCCGGAGACAAATCCACTCCTTCCGCTGCCTCACCATGATCCCAAATCAAGGATGCCGGCTTACAAGTTGCTGCCCGTCCACGGCGACGGCCGACTCCTTGATCGACCGGGTTGAAGTCGCGACCTCCATCGTCGGGGCCTATGGCGGGTTGCCTGATAGCGCGCCAATGGGCTCGGCTATCAACCGCGGCCTTACCTCCCGAATGGGAAAACGCCGGTCCAGAAATACCTTCCCTCGCTCCTGGAGCGCACCGAGAAGGGAGAGATCGGCCCTTCTTTCGTTATTACCCAGCGAGCGACCCTCGAAGAGAGCCCGGATCTCTATAAGACGTTTCGCGCTATGCAAGACGGCTGCATCAAAGTCGCGATGAAAGCACAGCTGACCCCGCCCCGCCTATTATTGGCATCACCCAATCTCCCACTCGGCCGCGCGATGCACCCCTGGATCATGTAGGCAACTTTTTCGACAAAGGCGGTGTGACATCCGTTTCCTGTCGATTGTTTCCAGACCTGATACGGACCTCTGACCTCGAATCGTCGCCAGCTATTTACAGGTCCAAATTCCAGGAAATGTCATAAGCCAGGCAATGCCGGAAATGTGCCGCGTGTTCCACCTGTGGAACACCGGCAATGGCTCGCAGTTATTCTCTTCGGAGGATAGGAAATGGCACCTCGCGCGCAATGGAAAGGCTTTCTCAAGGTCGGTCAACTCGGCTGCAATGTGGCGCTCTATACCGCGGCGTCGGAGGCTGAACGGATTGCCCTCCATACCTTGAACAGGGATACGGGTCATCGTGTCCGCCGGATTTTCGTCGATGCCGAGACTGACAAGCCGGTCGAGCGCGAGGACCAGGTCAAAGGTTACGAGATCGACAAGGACCAGTACGTTATCTTCGAGCCGGACGAGATCCAGGCCGTCATGCCTGTAAGCGACAAGACCATCAGGATCGAAGCATTTATCGAGTGCGGTGCCATCGACAGCGTCTATTTCGACAAACCGTATTACCTCGCTCCGGCGAGCAAAGCGGCGGCCGAAGCCTTCTTTCTCATCCGCGAGGGCCTCAAGAAGGACGGCGTCGCGGCGATCGCGGAGACTGTGCTCTTCCGCCGCGTTCGCACCTTGTTGATCCGAGCCCACGGTCCCGGCCTCATCGCGACCATGCTCAACTACAAGTACGAGGTGCGTTCGGCCGATGATGCCTTCGACGAAATACCGGACCTGAAGATCAAGGGAGAGATGCTCGACCTCGCCGAGCACATCATCGACACGAAGCGTGGAAAGTTCAATCCCAAGGAATTCGACGATCGATACGAGGCGGCGCTCGCGGATCTCGTCAAAGCCAAGATGGCAGGAAAGCCGCTGCCGAAGAAAAAGGTACCCGTCGCGACCAATGTCGTCGACCTGATGGACGCCTTGCGGCAAAGCGCCGGGAAAACGCCCGCGAAGGCCCGCGCCGGTGGCAAGGCCAAAGCGGTTCCGAAGGCGAAGACCAAAGTCAAAACCAAAGCCAAGACGAAGGCCAAGACCCGCGGGAAAGCAGCCTAGGTCTTACGCTTTGTTTAAGCCATCATTTCGGCAGCGATCACGCCCGTCCGAGCCGCTTCTTTGGCGGGCTGACGGCCTGAATAGTCCGTCAACTTCTCTTCGTTGATCTCGCCGATCTTATAAAGCTTGGCGTCCGCCGGGCCGGCCACAGGGGACGGGGTTTCATTGCCGGGATGTCCGTCATGGCCGCTATGCTCGAGCGCGAACTTCTCTGCCGTCAGGATAGCAAGACCGGCGTTCTCCGCCCGGACCACAATGTGTCGCCAGACGCGACGACCCTGCCAACGGGAGTCATCGAGCGTCGCCGTCGGTTCCACCACCCAGATTCTGTCCATGCCGTTCTCCACTCTTCGTATCAGCTCTTCTTCCGGCGCCCAGAAGCAATGCTCGCCTTCAATGCATCCATGATGCTGACCACGTTGCTGCCTTGGCCCTCATCGGCTTCATCCTTGGCGCGCGCGACCACTTTCCTGCCCTTTTTCTTCTGGGCGACAAGATCCAGCAGCTTGTCTTGGATGGGGTCATCCACCATGTTCGGGCTCCAAGGCTTAGTCTTGTCTTCGATCAGCTTATGGACAAGATCGACGAGCTTCTTGTCGGGCTTCACTTCTTCGACGTTGGAGAAGTACTGCTTGGGATCTCGGACTTCGTCACCGTAGCGCAGCGTCCAGAGGATAATGCCTTTGCCCCTCGGCTGGAGCATCACGGCGCGTTCGCGCCGGTACATGACCAGCCGGGAGATGCCGACGGTCTCGGTCCGCGCCATCGCGTCGCGGATCACCGCGAAGGCCTCCTCGCCGACCTCGCCGTCAGGCATCAAGTAATGCGGCTTGTCGTAATAGATCCATTCGACGCCGTCGGCGGGAACAAAGCTCTCGATGTCGATCGTCCGGGTGCTTTCCAAGGCGACGGCGTCGAGTTCGTCATCTTCCAAGGTGACGTAGTCGTTTTCGCCCTTCTCGTAACCCTTGACCTGCTGCTCCTCTTCGACCGGTTTGCCAGTCACGGCGTCCACGTAGACTGCTGCGATCCGGTTCTTCGTCTTCCGGTTCAACGTGTGGAACTTCACCTTGTCGGCTTCTGTGGTCGCCGGCCTCATCTGGACCGGGCATGTGACGAGCGACAGCTTGAGGTATCCTTTCCAAAAGTTGCGCGGTGCCATCGGGGCCCTCCTGGCGATCATAGCAGAAGGAAGTGATCGGCGGCGTTCCGAGTTCCCCCTTTTGGGAACATTCCTGGCGGCACTCGCATTTAAGGCCTGGGCTGGTTGGAGGGGTAATGGCGCGAAAGCCGAGAAAGACTGAAAGCAAGGCCCCGCCGGCCAAGATGGATCCGCAGCTTGCCACCCTGGCGGATACGCCCCCTGCCGGCAGCGACTGAATTCATGAAATCAAATCCGATGGATACCGGCTGGGCGTCCGCTTCGATGCCGGCAAAGTCCGCATCTTCACCCGGGCCGGCCTCGACTGGACCAAGCGGTTTCCGACACTCGCCGTAGAGATGAAGAGGCTCCCCGCACCTAGAGAGGCAATGATGTGGATAGGACCATAGCAATTCCTCTTGCCGAATCTAGGGATGGCTAATGGCATCTGCGGCTTCATCGCCCACATGGAAGTGGGCACGAGTTCAGCAGTAGAATGCAAAAGGCCTCAAAGAATATAACTTTCATCCGGGTTCTCGCACCAAGCGTAAAGCAGATGAATTCGGTATCTTCTCGCCTTTGCCCAGGCGCGCACGTCTTCGAAGGCCACATCCATCCACTCTCCATATCGAAGCGGGCCGGGATGTGTCTGTTTTTCTCGATCGGTCCTATGCGCCGATCCGCTTAATCGCCTCGCCGAGATTCGTCATGTCGGCTGGCTTTGGGTAGAACTTACAACGCAGCGGCATTTCGGTAGGATCTGGCCGCTGGCGGCCTGTTGTGACGATGACCTCGATTGGAGGCCCCCCTATAGCGGACGGCACGCGAAAGCGCCAGGCCGTCCATGCCTGGCATTTCGATATCAGTAACCATAACCGCAATGTATGAGCGGGTCTCCAAGATACGCAGTGCCTCCTCGGCGTTATCGGCGGATAGAACCGAGAATCCTAGTTCCGACGGCGAAGACCCAGAAGACAATTACCGGCGAATCGACCGCGGAGCGGTGCAGCGTCTATAGAGCGAGAATCGAATTTCCTCAATCCGCGTCCCTTGACCACAAAATCGGGAGGTCAAAAATACGGTACGAGATAGACGGGGGGCGGAAGGGAAGAACAGGGCGAAGGTGCCCATAAGTTCCGCCACCGGAAATGACACCCAGGAACCGCGGACGGGCTCAAGACGCTCGATTTTTAGCGAATGATCGCAGGAACGGCTAATCTTGCAATTTGAAATCCATTTGATATGTGCCACAAGAATGGCGAAATACGGACTGGGATGAACGACCCAGATATCGGCGTCAGACTGCCGGAGGGATGCATTCGTGACACGCAAAGGGGTCACCCTGAAGGATGTCGCCGCGGCGGCGAATGTGTCGCGGGCGACAGCCGCGCGGGCACTCAGCAGCTATGGTTATGTCGGCGACGAGACAGCCAAGCGCATACACGAAGCGGCCGATTCGCTCGGCTATCGCGCCAATCGCGTTGCCCAGGCGCTGCGCCGCGGGCAAATGCCGATTGTCGGCTTCGTCCCCGGGGACATCCAGAATCCGTTTTTCGCCCGCATCGCCCATGACCTCGAAGTCGAACTGCGCAAGCAGCGTCACAACCTGCTCATCGCCAGCAGCGAGGAAGATGTCGAGCAGGAAAAAGAATTGCTGGAAAGCCTGCGTTCGCTGAGCGTGCGCGGCTTCGTCCTGGCCCCTACTTCTGCGACCGACAACCAACATGTGGTGAAGCTGGCACGCGAAGGGGCGCCAATTGTGCTGATCGATCGCATCGCCAAGAATGTCCGCTGCGACAGTGTCGTGGTCGATAATGAAGGCGGGGCGCGCGAGGTCGTCGATTATCTGGTCGCGAATGGCCATCGCCGCATCGCCTTGCTGCGCGACGAATCCCGGATTTCCACGGCTCAGGAGCGCCTGGCCGGCTATCAGAACTCCCTTCAGGAACATGGCATCGCACTCGACGAGACGGTGATCGGCGTCTCGCGTTCGACGGTCGAACATGCGATCGAGGCCACCATCCGGCTGTTCAGCCGCCGTGATCGCCCGACTGCCCTGTTCACCGTCGACAGCCTGATGACTCAGGGCGCTTTGCTTGCCCTGCGCTCCATGGGCCTATCGATTCCCCATGATGTGTCGCTGGTCGGCTTCGATGATTTCGATCTCGCCACCTTCACCGACCCGCAGATCACCGTCGTCGCCCAGCCGATCGCCGAGATCGGCCCCCTGGCCGCCAAGCTGCTGCTCGACCGTCTGGGCGGCAAACGCGTGGCCCCGCGGCACATGACCTTCCCGACCCGGCTGATCGTGCGCGGTTCCGTTTCGCATCCGAAAAAGCGCTGACGAGTTCCAAACAAATTTGAGATTTTGCGGAAGGGCCGCGCCACGGCGCTTGCCAAGATGTCGATTCCGTGGCTAACTTTGCGATATGAGATCGATCTCACACCCGATGTGAGATCGATCTCATATCAGTTACCGTTCCCGCGCCCGGTGCGCCCCCAGGAGGGCTGCGCCGTCGTGAACCCGCAACATGAGGAAAGAACACATGCTCAATTTCGACCCGGATCGCTTCGTCAAAATCCAAAGCGGAGCCGTCGCCATCGCCAGCGAAGCGCGGTCCATCATGCGCGAGCTGCTGTCGGAGGGCATCGAGCGGGTCTTCTTCATGGGCACCGGCGGCGTCCAGCTGCTGACCCTGCCCGCCATTGAACTGGCACAGAGCCGCACGACTTTTCCGGTGAGCGCGCAATTCCCGGCCCAGGTCGTGCTCAATCCGCCGGCCGGCCTCGACAGCCAGGCGCTGGTGGTCATGCCCTCGCTCTCCGGCACCACCAAGGAAAGCGTGCAACTGCTCGCCTTCCTGAAGCAGCGCGGCGTGAAGACCTTCTCGCTGACCGGCCACAAGGACACGCCACTGGCGCAGGAAGCGGACTACAACTTCACCAATTTCGCTGAAGACGACACCTCGTCGGAATCCTTCTATCTCCAGACCTTGCTGATCGTCCTCGCTTTGCTTGCTGAACGCGGCGAGTACAAGGACTTCGACACGACGGTCAGCGAGCTGCAGCGCCTGCCGAAGCTGCTGGTCGATGCCAAGGCCGCCTATGAAGGCACCGCCGCCGAGCTCGCCGCGACCATCAAGGACGAGACCTATCACATCTTCACCGGTGCCGGCTCGGTCTGGCCGGAAGCCTATTATTACGGCATGTGCATCCTCGAGGAGATGCAGTGGATCCGCACCCGCCCCGTCCATGCCGCCGACTTCTTCCACGGTACGCTAGAGCTGGTCGAACCCGGCGTCAGCGTCTTCCTCTTCAAAGGCGAGGATGCGCTGCGTCCGCTGGGCGACCGCGTCGAGAATTTCGCCAAGCGCTATTCCGACCGTGTCCGCATCCTCGATGCTGCCGCCGTCAAGCTGCCGGGCATCTCGGCCGAGACCCGCAGCATGATCTCGCCCGTTCTGCTCGCCACTTTGCTGGAGCGCCTCAGCGCCCATCTCGAGGTGCTGCGCAACCATCCGCTCACCACGCGCCGCTATTACAAGCGCGTCGAATACTAAGAAACTTCACAGGAGGAGATGCTCATGAAACGTTCAATGCAGATCGCGGCGGTCACCATGGCCGCCGCCTCGGCGCTCGGTCTTTCGGCCAGCGCCAGCCATGCCGCCGGCAAGGTCGTCGTCGCTGATCCGGATGCCAAGGTCGAATATAGCGGCAAGCTGTCGATCCTGACCAAGTTTGGCCTGCAGGTACTGTCGCCCTACTTCACCGATCTCGCCAAGGAATATGAGAAGCTGCACCCCGACGTGAAGGTGGAGCTGATCCAAGAGAGCGATGACAGCGTCAAGGGCAAGACCAAGACGCTGGTCGCCTCCAATGCGCTCACCGATGTCTATTTCTCCTGGACCGGCAGCTGGGGCGGCAATTTCGTCCGCGGCAACCGCGCCGTCGATCTCAGTAAGGTGATCGGCCCCGACAGCGACTGGGGCAAGACGCTGGTTCCCGCTGCCGTCCAGGCCTTCCAGTACAATGGCAAATATTATGGCATCCCGCTTTATCTCGATGCCAAGTTCATGGGCTACAACAAGCAGATTTTCACGAAGCTCGGCCTCAGCGCGCCGACCAGCTTCGAACAGCTGCTGTCGGATTGCGACACCATCCGCAAGGCCGGCATCACGCCGATCTCGCTCGGCAACAAGGAAGCCTGGCCGGCACTCCATTATATCGGCCAGCTGCTCGCCTTCGACGTGCCGCGCGCGACCCTGGAACGCGACTTCGAATCGAAGACGGCAACCTATGACGATCCCGGCTATGTCGCCGCCCTGAAGCAGTTCAAGGAGCTTTCCGATCGCTGCACCGACGGCGCCACCATGAACGGCGTCTCCTACGCCTCAGCGCTGCAAGCCTTCAGCAACACCAAATCGGCGATGTACTACCAGGAAATCATCGAGTTCGATCAGAGTGCTGCCCCCGACACGACCCTGAAGGCAGCCGATTTCGGCTTCTTCGTCCTGCCGGCGCCTGCCGATGCCAAGGGTGACCCGAAGGCGGTCGAAGGTGCTCCCGAAGGGTATATGATCAACACCGCCTCGAAGAACATTCCCCTGGCGATCGACTTCATGAAGTTCGTCACCACGAAGGAACACGGCCAGGTGCTCTCGGCCCCGCCTTACGGCCAGCCCAGCGCGACGGTCGGCGGTGCCTCGGAAAGCAATATGAGCCCCTCGGTGGTCGAAGGTCTCAAGGTGCTGAAGTCGGCCTCCTATCTGATGCCCTGGCTCGACACGGCGAATTCGCCGCGCGTGGCCCAGGCCTGGCTCTCCAACCTCCAGGCTTTGGTTGACGGTTCCATGACCGCCGAGCAGGTCATGGACAAGGTCAAGCAGGCGGCGGCAGCCGACGCGAAAAAATAACCAAGATGGCTGTGACAGGGATCAAAAGCGGCACCGGGTTCGCCGGTGCCGCTAAACGGCGCGGCGCAGGTGGGCGGCCAAGGCCCCGCTTGCGCAACCTCTTCTCCTTCCGCTGGATTGCGGCCGCCGTGATCCTGATCGGCTGGTTCGTCTATTATCCGATCGTCGATAATTTCATCGTCAGCACCACGGACCAGGATATCTATACCGGCGAGGTCACCAATGTCGGCCTCACCAACTATGACCGGCTGCTGCAGGACCCGGTCGTCTGGACCTCGCTCTGGAACAATGCCCTCTATGCGGTGATCTCGATCGTCTTCCAGGTCTTCGGCGCCTTCCTGCTGGCAGCGATGATCGAGGGCCTTGCCTCGGAGAAGTGGCGGCGTTTCTGGCGCGCCATCTATTTCGTGCCTTCGGCAATTTCCATCACCGTCACCGGTCTGCTCTTCTATTTCATCTATCAGCCGGAGATCGGCTTGCTGGATGCGGCGCTGCGGGGTGTCGGCCTCGATGTGCTGATCCGGCCCTGGCTGGGCGACGCCCAGACCGCCATCTATTCGATCATCGCCATGAGCCAGTGGCAGGGCTTCGGCTATTCGACACTGCTTTTCGCCATCGCCATCCAGAAGATTCCGCGCGAGCTCTATGACGCCTCGATCATCGACGGCGCCGGCCCCTGGCGGCGTTTGTGGAACATCACCTTCCCCCTCACTCGCGAGATGACCGGCCTGATGATCATCGTCACCATCACCGGCGCCTTCCAGGTCTTCAACGAGGTGATGGTGATGACGGCGGGCGGTCCCAATAACAGCAGCCAAGTTCTCGGCACTTGGCTCTACCAGCAGGGCTTCATCGAGGACAATTTCGGCTATGGCGCGGCCATTGCCACCGTCATCTTCGTCGTCACCATGCTGACCGGCATCGCCCAGCTCATCTATACCAGGCGCCGGAGGGTGCAGTTTTGACCATGATATTCACTACCCGGCAGCTGCCGCGCAGCCGCACGCGCGAAGCCAATGTCTGGGGCGTCATCGCCAAAGCCTTCCTCTATGCCTTCCTGATCTGCCTCGGCATCGTCGTGATCTATCCGCTGATCTGGATGGCGCTCAACGGCTTCAAGAACAACACGCAGATCTTCGGCGATCCTTTCGCTTTGCCGGCCGGCTTGAACTGGCACAATTACGTGCAGGCCTGGAACCAGGGCGTGCGCGACTATGTCAGCGTCAGCGTGCTGGTGACCGTTGCTTCCGGCATCTGCACCGTCCTCGTCAGCGCCTGGACCGCCTATGGTCTCACCCGCACGAAGATGCCGGCAAAGCCGCTGGTGGTGGGCTTCGTCCTCGGCGGCCTGATGCTGAGCCCGACCGTCGCCGTCATTCCGCTGGTCAAGATGATGCAGGCGCTCGGCCTCTATAACACCTATTGGGCGCTCATCATCCTCTACACCGCCTTCCGGGTACCCTTCAGCACCTTCCTGATCCGCGCCTATATGCTCGATCTGTCACGCGATCTCGACGAGGCGGCGACCATGGACGGGGCCAGCGAGGGGCAGATCTTCTGGCGCATCATCCTGCCGCTCTGCCGCCCGATCATCGTCTCCTGCATCATCCTGCATGTGCTCTTCGCCTGGAACGAATATCTCTTCGCTATGATCTTCTCCAGCGACCCCAACTCGCAGACCTTGCCTGTCGGCCTGACCTCGATCATGGCGAAGCATGGTACCAATTACGCCGAGGTCTTCGCCGCCATGACCATCTCGGCCTTACCGATCGTCATCGTCTTCTTCGCGGCGCAGCGCTACTTCATCCGCGGCCTGTCCGACGGTATCGGTAAATAGGCAAGGCGCGGGGAGATTTCATGCAAAAGCTCGCGTCCAGCCAGGTGATCGGCGCCCATTTCAGCTTCCAGCACTATCCGCTGGAACGAGTCGCGGCGGCGCTGCGTGATTTCGGGATGACGGAGATCGAACTCTGGGGGGGTGCCCAGCATCTGGACCTCGTCCATGCAACCGGCGACGGCAATCTGCCGCTTGACCATTATGTCAGCGAGCTGGCCGCGCATGGCTATACCGGGAAAGTGAGCTTCGAACCCTTCGGCAACGGCTCCTACGCCCTCGACCCGATCGCCACCTGGAAACGCAACTTCGCCGCGATCGAGCCCTATCTCGATCGCACCACGGCAAAAGCATGATGGGGCCCGCATGACCCGCATTCCTTCATCGACGCTGGTCGCCATTGGCGACAACTGCCTCGATGTCTATGTCACCAAAGACCTGATGACAACGGGCGGCAACGCCCTCAATGTCGCCGTGCAATGGCATCGCAATGGCTGGGGCGCCCGCTATTTCGGCGCCGTCGGCGCCGATCCCGAAGCGGATGTCCTGGTAACGGAAGTCGCCACGGCCGGTCTCAACCCGGATGACGTGGAACGCCGCCCCGGCGAAACCGCCGTCACGCTGCTGCGCGAGGAAAACGGCGACCGCAAGATCCTGCTGGAATCGCTCGGCATCGGCGACAATTACATGCCTTCCGCCGACCGCTATGAGATCGCCCGGAAGGCCGGCTGGGTCCATCTCGGCACCAATGCCAACAAGGAACTGGTGCGGCGCCTGATCGCCGACGGCATTCCGTTCAGCGTCGATGTCTCGACATCGCATTTCGCCTTGCCGCTGCAAGGCGTGCCGCTGGTCTTTGCCTCGGGACC
>Ga0209455_1000515_pt1 | contig 27385 bp, 24 predicted proteins | sample AraplaCol_mCL_r2_FD_184275 | JGI IMG/M metagenome (GOLD analysis project Ga0209455, IMG submission 184275) | Arabidopsis root microbial communities from North Carolina, USA - plate scrape CL_Col_mCL_r2 (SPAdes) (version 2) | ecosystem: Host-associated > Plants > Roots > Endosphere | place: USA... | reverse complement strand
CTGCGTTTTCGGGGACGCTGGCGTTGGCGGTGAGGTTCAGGGTGTCGCTGCCGCCGGAAGCCGTCACGCTGTTGAGCGTGATCGTGACGTCGTTGATGGCGCTGGTGATGGTGTTGCTGCTGCTGGTGACCGCGATGCCGTTGATCGTGGCGGCAGCGTTCTGGGCCGACTGCGACAGGGTCAGGGTGTTGCCGCTGCTGGCGCCCGCGGTGTAGGTCAGGGCGCTGGCCAGCGTGGCGTTGCCGGTGACGCTGATGCTCGAGATGGCGTTGGTCGTGCCGGTCTTCGAGCCGGTGATCATCAGGTATTCGCTGCCGCTGCCGTTGTTGACCGCGGTGGCGTTCACGCCGGCCGAGCTGTCGTTGTTGATGGCGTTGATCACGCCCTGCAGGCTGGTGTCGCTGTTGCCGGTGAGGTTGATGGTCTGGCTGGAGCCGTTGGCCAGCGTGATGGTGACGGAGCCGCCGCTGCCGAAACTCTGGCTGCCGGCCGTCGTGGTGGAAATGGCGGTGGACGACTGGAGCTGGTCGGCTTGCGCAAGCGCGGTGACCACGACCTTGTATGAACCGGCGATGGCGCCCGTGGCGGCCGTGGCGGTGATGTCGGTGCCCGTGACCGAGGATTTCACGGAGTTGAACGTGCTGGCCTGGCCCAGCGTCGCGGCGGCGCTTTGAACGGCCTGGATCGCGCTTTGCAGGGTGGCGTAGGCGGAAATCTTGGTCTGGGCGCTGCTGATACGCTCGCTGATATACGTGGTAGGCGCCAGCTCGGCTGCCTGGAGTTGGCTCAGAAGGCCCGCGAGATCCAGGCTGGAGCCGACACCCAGCGAGGTGATCAAACCTGCGTTGGCGGTGTTGGAGATAGCGCTGGTGGTCATGGAAATGCTCCTTCTTCTGCCTCTGCGGGCGGTACTACGTTAATTTTGATCAATACGACGTGCGTCTGATCGGCGGGGCAAGGGGGATAAGATGCGTTTGTTCTCGGAAGAGAAACGATCGTTATCCGGTCAAGCCTCGGTCTTTACGGCGTTGCCCTGGAATTTCGCGATCATCTTGGCAATGCGCAGCACGGTTTCGGACGGAATGGTGCTGATCGTCTTGCCGGTTTGCGGGTCGATGATGTCGACCACGACCTGGTGGGTGTCCGGGTCGATGGTGAACTTCATCTGCGTGTCCCAGTTCTGCAGCTGTTCATTGACGGATTGTAGGGCTTTGTCGACCGAGGCCCCTGCGCTGCCATGCTGCTGCTGCGACGTGGAGCTGTCCGTGCCACGCCCGTCGGAGGCGTTCGTGGTAGGCGCGATGGGCTGGGCTGCCGCGGCTATTGTGGCTGCCACCTGCGGCAGGGGTAGGGTCGCGGTGGGAGGCACAACCGAAAGTATGTCCATGTCTCGCTCCTGTATATAGGCATGCGCAGCACAGCTGTTGATATGGTTTCTCGGAAATCTTTACGGCAGGCTCCAAGTAAACTTTAGAAATCGAATCGAATGCCCCGGTAATATTGTCAACAAACATAAATTATTGAAAAATCAAGGCAATCCGGAGGGCGAGCGGCGATTTTTCCCGGCACGGGACGCTCTGCGGGAATCCGGGGAGGCGGCCCCTCGAAAAGCAGGGGCGATCGGCCCGGCTGCTAGAATGACGCGCCATTTCTTCTTGCTATTTCACTCATGACTTTCGTTGCGCCCCCCGATGCTTCTACCTCCCTGGACGGTTGGCTGCATTATCTGGAAGTCCTGCATGCCAAGCCCATAGACCTGGGGCTTGAACGGGTGAGCGAAGTGGCCAGGCGGCTGGATATCCGGCTGGACGCGGTCAAGTTCATCGTGGGCGGCACCAACGGCAAGGGCTCCACCTGCGCCATGCTGGAAGCCATGCTGCTGGCGGCGGGCTACAAGGTGGGCCTGTACACCTCGCCGCATCTCATCCATTTCAACGAGCGGATCCGCATCAATGGCGAATTGGTGACGGATGATGCGCTGGTCGGGCAGTTCCACGCCATCGAGACGGCCCGCGCCGAGATCAGCCTCTCTTATTTCGAATACACCACGCTGGCGGCGCTGCGTCTTTTTGCCCGGAGCGGGCTGGACGCGGTCGTGCTCGAAGTCGGCCTGGGCGGGCGCCTGGACGCTGTCAACATCGTCGACGCCGACTGTTCCATCATTACCAGCGTCGATCTGGACCACATGGACTACCTGGGCGACACCCGGGAAGCCATCGGTTTCGAGAAGGCCCATATCTACCGCGCCGGCCGGCCGGCGATCTGCAGCGATCCGGTGCCGCCGCAGTCCTTGCTGGACTATGCGGACAAGATCGGCGCCGAGCTGTGGCTGTTCGGCCGCGATTTCAATTATTCCGGCGATCGCCAGCAATGGGCCTACGGTGGGCGCAACCAGCGCCGTTCCGCGCTGGCCTATCCCGCCTTGCGCGGCGCCAACCAATTGCTCAACGCTTCGGCAGCCCTGGCGGCGCTGGAGTCGGTGCGCGACCGGCTGACCGTGCCGCAGCAGGCGGTGCGTCTGGGGCTGGCGCAGGCCGTGCTGCCGGGGCGCTTCCAGATCCTGCCAGGCCAGCCGCTGGTCATACTCGACGTGGCGCACAACCCGCATGCGGCGGCGGTGCTGGCGCAAAACCTCGACAATATGGGCTATCACCCGTACACCTACGCGGTGTTCGGCATGCTGTCGGACAAAGATCTTGCAGGTGTGGTCGCCAAGCTGGGCAACCGCATCGACCATTGGTATTGCGCCAGCCTGCCCGGGCCGCGCGGCATGTCCGGCGAGGCATTGGCCGAACGAGTGCGGGCCGCCTTGCCGGCGACGCCGCCGGGCAGCGAAGCGCCGGGCGCGCAAGCCTGCCTGGACCCGGCCGCGGCGTATGCGGCGGCGCGGGAAAGAGCAGGTGAGAATGATAGAATTCTCGTGTTCGGCTCCTTTCTTACCGTGTCCGCCGTCATGCAGGCGCTGGGCCGATCGACCTGACCGGCCGGCCGAATATCGGGCAGCAAGCCGGACAGCAACGACAGACATCGGGCGCCATAATGGGCTTATTCACACGCAAAGATTCCGCCGTAGCCAGGAAAGGCGAAGCACGACGCCCCCCCGTGTCAAGCGAGATTCAAGCAGCCGAACTGCGCGCCCGCGCCCGCAGGCGCCTGGCCGGCTCGGTGATCCTGGTGCTGGCTGCCGTCATCATCCTGCCCATGGTGCTCGATTCCCGGCCTACCCAGGTGGCCGACGATGTGTCCGTGCGCATTCCCGGCAAAGACACGCCTTACCAGCCCACGGTATCCAACCCGCAGGCGCAGCAACCCGCCCAGTCGGCGTCCACGCCTGCAACGCAATCTGCGCCTGACGTCGCCAATTCCGCGCCTGAGGCCAATACTGCGCCCGCCGCCGCGACTGCGTCCATCCCCGAAGCGCCGGCCATGGCCGATCTGCAGCGCTCCCTGGCCAAGCCGGAGCCGAGCAAGCCGGAGCCCAAGGAGCAAGCCAAGGCAGAACCCAAACCCGCGGAAAGCAAGCCGGCGCCCGTGGCGCGCACCGACGACGGTTCGGTCGCCATGGCTTTGCTCGAAGGCCGCAAGCCGCCCGTCGCCGCGCCCGCCAAGCCTGCTGCGGGCGCCAGCGGCAACTACGTGCTGCAGATCGCGGCCTACAGCTCGCAGGCCGATGCCCAGTCGCGCTATAACAAGCTGCGCCAATCGGGCATTACCAACGCTTATCTCGAGCCTTACACGTCGGGCGGCAAATCCCAATACCGTTTGCGCGTGGGGCCGTTCCCTTCGCGCGAAGCAGCTCAGGCAGCCCAGGCGCGTTTGCGCGCGCTCGGCTATGACAACGGCTTTATCGCGACGAAGTGACTGGATTCGATTTCGCCGTGCTGGGGATACTGGCCGCTTCCGGTGTGCTAGGGCTGGCGCGCGGTTTGTTGAAGGAATTGCTGTCGCTGGCGGCGTATGCGCTGGCGTTCGTCGCGGCGCTATGGTGGGGCGGCATCGCGGCCGGCTGGCTGATTCATCTCATAGAGAATCCCCTGTTGCGCGCGGGGGCGGCCTATGCGGCGGTATTCATCGCGACCCTGCTGGCCGTGGGCCTGGTCAACATGGCGCTGGCGGCGCTGATCCGCGTGACGGGCTTGTCGCCCGCGGATCACGGGCTGGGCGGCATTTTCGGCCTTATCAGAGGGCTGCTCATCATTCTGGCTTTGGTCGTGGTGTGCGGATACACCACGCTGCCTAAGGAACCTTGGTGGCAGAGGGCGAAATTCTCACCCCTGGCAGTCGAGGCGGTACAACAGATCAAATTGCGGCTGCCTCACTCGTTGGCGGAATTGCTGCCGCCCAACACGCAGTATTCGAGCATCAACTAAGGAACTCACCATGTGTGGAATCGTCGGGGTCGTCGGGCGCGGGCCGGTCAATCAGTTGCTCTATGACAGCCTGCTGCTGCTGCAGCACCGCGGGCAGGACGCCGCGGGTATCGCCACGTCGCATGGCAACCACTTCAATATGTTCAAGGCGCACGGCCTAGTGCGCGACGTGTTCCGCACCCGCAACATGCGCTCGCTGCCCGGCAGCAGCGGCGTGGGCCAGGTGCGCTATCCCACGGCCGGCTCCAGCGACAGCGAGGAAGAGGCCCAGCCTTTCTACGTCAACGCGCCGTTCGGCATCATGTTCGCCCACAATGGCAACCTGACCAACTGGCGTGAGCTGCGCGAATCGCTCTATCGCGTCGACCGCCGCCATATCAACACCAATTCCGATTCCGAGGTGCTGCTCAATGTGCTGGCGCACGAGCTGCAGTCGGCGGCCGGCGGCACGTCGCTGGACGACGACGCGATCTTCCGCGCGGTGGCCATGGTGCACAAGCGCGCGCGCGGCGCCTATGCCGTGGTGGCGCAGATCTCGGGCTACGGTCTTCTGACCTTCCGCGACCCCTTCGGCATTCGCCCCTTGTGCCTGGGCAAGCTGGAAACCGATGAGGGCGTGGAATGGATGGCAGCCTCGGAATCCGTGGCGCTGGAAGGCAGCGGCTTTAGCTTCGTGCGCGACGTGCTGCCCGGCGAGGCGGTGTTCATCGACCTGGACGGACGCGTGGTCAGCCGCCAGTGCGCCGACAATCCGATACTTGCGCCCTGCGTTTTCGAATACGTCTATTTCGCCCGTCCCGATTCGCTGATCGACGGCGTGTCGGTGTACGACGCCCGGCTGCGCATGGGCGAGTACCTGGCCGACAAGGTGGCGCGCACCATGCGGCTGGGCGATATCGACGTGGTCATGCCCATCCCCGATTCGTCGCGCCCGGCCGCCATGCAGCTGGCCTCGCGCCTGAACCTGAACTACCGCGAAGGACTGATCAAGAACCGCTACGTGGGCCGCACTTTCATCATGCCGGGCCAGGCGGTGCGCAAGAAGTCGGTGCGCCAGAAACTCAACACCATCGGCATGGAGTTCAAGGGCAAGAACGTGCTGCTGGTCGACGATTCGATCGTGCGCGGCACGACCAGCCGCGAGATCGTCGACATGGCGCGCGCCGCCGGCGCGAACAAGGTGTATTTCGCCTCCGCCGCGCCGCCGGTGCGCTATCCCAATGTGTACGGCATCGACATGCCCACGCAGCAGGAACTGATCGCCACGGGCCGCAACGACGAAGAAATCGCGCGCACCATCGGCGTGGACGGCTTGATCTATCAGGACCTGAGCGATCTGCAGCAGGCCATCCGCGACCTCAATCCGGCTTTGCAGCGCGTGGAAGCGTCCTGCTTCGACGGCCAGTACGTCACCGGCGACATCACGCCCGAATACCTGGCCCGCCTGAGCCAATCGCGCGGCGGCAACTCCGGGGACGACGAGGCCGCTGGCGGCCTGCAGTTCAACATGGGCTACGTGACCAGCGATATCTGAGTTTCCAAGTCCGTGGACCGTAAACGCTCCTCGCTGCGGCTGTCGCTGATTCTGCCCTTCGTCGTACTGATTTCGCTGCTGACGGGCACGTTGGGCGTGTTGTGGTACTGGATGGACAGCACGACCGTGTCGGGGCTGTCCAAGCAGGTCATGGTGGAAATCACCGAGCGCACGGCCCAGGCGATCAGCCAGGACGTACGCTACTCGAGCGCCACGCTCGAAGTCGCGTTTCCCAACGGGCTTCCCGCCGCGCTCGACATCGGCGGCGACCTGGGCAATTTGCAAAAGCGCCTATGGGCAGCCGCCTCGTTGCGCGGCACGACGGGCTCGGTCTATTACGGCAATATCGCGGGCCAGAGCATCGGGCTGCGCCGCGACGGCAACCAGGCCGAGATGCGCTTGAACACGCTGGCGGGCAAGCCTCGCCAGCATTTTCTTCTGGACGGCATAACCGCCACGCCCAGGCCCACGTCTTCCGAGTCGGTGGTCTTCGATCCGCGCACCCGGCCGTGGTTCAAGCTTGCGCGCCAGACCGATGGACCGGTCTGGACGCCGGTGTATGTCGATTTCGACAATCACGATCTCGTCATGACGCTCGCGCGGCGAGTCGCATCCAGGGCGGGCGCGTTCGAAGGCGTCGTCGCGACGGACATTTTCCTGAACACGCTGCGGCGTTTCGTGGACCAGCTGCCTTTGAGCCACGGCGGACAGGTCTTCATCCTGGAGCCGGACGGCACGCTGATCGCGGCATCGGGCATGCCCAACGTCCGGCTCGATGCGCATGGCGAACTCGAACGCGTCAACGCCAGGACCAGCGGCGATTCCATGCTTGCATCGGCCTATGCGCAGCTGCGGCCGGTCTTCATGGAGTCGGATACGCCGACGGGCACCGCCCTGATCAGCGCCGCGAAGGGCAGGAAGATCCAGCTCGCCTACAAGCACATTACCGACAAGAGCGGCCTGAACTGGATCGCCGTCGTGGCGGTTCCCCGCGACGACATATTCATGACCGTGCGTGAGAACGTGATACTCGTGATCGCGCTGGGCTTGCTGGCGCTCGGTCTTGCGCTGGCGATCGGCCTGCACATATTCAGCGGCATAGCGAGGGACATGCGCAGGCTTGCGCATGCGGTGCGCAGGGTGGGCCAGGGCGAAATCAACGCGCCGATCCGGGTCGAACGCAACGACGAGATCGGCGAGCTGGCGCGCAACTTCGGCCATATGCGCGACAGCCTGTTCACCGATACGCTTACCGGCTGCGCCAACCGCGATGCCTTGCCGCACATTCTCGCGATGCTGATGCGGGGAACGGAGGACGGGCAGCCGCCGCAGCCTTTCGCCTTGCTCTTCATCGATCTGAACCGCTTCAAGCCGCTCAACGATCGCTGGGGCCACGACAACGGCGACCGCGCCCTGGTCGAGGTCACGCAGCGCATCAAGGCCGAACTGCCCAAGCACGGGGTGCTGGCTCGCCTGGGCGGCGACGAGTTCGTCGCGGTACTGCCGGGGATCGACGACGACGCCAAGGCCGTTTGGGAGCGCTGCCGCCTGGAATCCGTGCTCGAACCGGGGCTCACGGCGCTGGAAGGCGTTCCGGAAGGCGAGGTGGTGACCGTCGGCGCCTCGATCGGCTACGGCTTGTATCCGCGCGACGGAGACGATCCGCAGGCCTTGCTCAGGCACGCGGACCAGGAAATGTACCGGCGCAAGAACGCCGCCGCGCGCGGCTCGGCGGCAAAAGGCTTCAGCGGCGCCTGAACAACGCCGCCAGCGCGACCAGCAGAATGAGCGTGAAGAGCGCCATGCTCCACACGACGTATTCCACGCCCAGCACTTTCACCATGGCGTCCTTGCACATGGCGTAGATGCCGAACAGCTTGGGCGCCGAAGCGTCCAGGCCCAGGCCGCTGATGAAGCGATCGGCGAAAGTCTGCGCGCAGGTTTCCAGATGCGCGGCCACGCTGTACTGATACCAGGCGGCGACGAGGCCGCAGATCGACAGCGCCGCGGCCAGCAGCGTCGCCAAGCGGGCCAGCGGGCGGCCGCCGATCAGGCCGACCAAGGCCAGCACGCCGATCACCAGATAGATCAGGCGCTGCAGCACGCACCAGGCGCAAGGCTGCATGAAGAAGACATATTGCGAGACCAGCGCCGCGGCCAGCGCGCCGAAGGAAAACAGGGCGACCAGGCCCAGCGACAGGCGGTTGTTGGAGAGTGTCATGGCGTTGATGGGTGAGTGTTTCTGAAAGAAGACGGCAGGCCGGGTTACGAAGCCGAAGCGGCAAGGTGCTGCGCATCCCGCATCAGGCTCAGGAAGAGGTCGTGGGCGCCGTCCCAGCAGATCTGCACGCCCAGGCACAGCAGCACGAAGGCCGACATGCGCATGAAGATGGCCGTGCCGTTGACGCCCAGTTTACCGAGCAGAGGTTCGCCGAAGCGCAGGCAAAGGAACAGGATCCAGCCCACCGCCAGCAGGCCGGGCAGGGCGCCGGCATATTGGGTGGCGCTCATGAGCGGCGAAGGATGCTGGCCGCGCAGCGAGGCGCCCACGGTTATGGCGGCGGAAATGCAGCCCGGGCCCACGCTGATCGGGAAAGCCAGGGGGTAAAAGGCGCGCGCCCGCGCGATTTCGGGCGTGAAGACCTGGGCCATCTGGGCCTTGCCGTCGCTGTCGGCGTCGGCCGAGTTCACCAGCCGCCAGCCGCTGTACATCACCAGCAGGCCGCCGCCCACGCGCACGGCCGCCAGCGATATGCCGAAGAAACCGAGCACGACGTTGCCCGCGATGAGCGATCCGATCATGAGCAGCGTGGCGTTGATGGCCACGCGGCGGGCCAGGTCGACGCGCGTGCCGTGCGAGGCGCCGTCGGTCAATGTGAGGAAAATGGGCGTGACCGCTGGCGGGTTCAGGATGGGCAGCAGCGTGGCGAAGGCCAGGAAGAAACTGCGTCCGAAAGCTGAGGCGTAGTCGTAGTAGGCCATGCGCGTGGAAGGCTGGAAAGGGTGCGGAGAATTGTACTCATACAGGCCGGCCCGCAATCGCCGGTCGCGTCAGTTTTCTTCGCCGGCCAGCGCCTGCAGCACGTCGCGCTCGAACTGCATCTGGACGCGCGGCCGCTCCAGGGCGCACCCCGAGATGATGAAGACGTCTTCCACGCGATCGCCCAGCGTCATGACCTTGGCCATGATGAGGCTGACCTCGTTCGCGGAAAAGACCCTGGCCAGCGCGTGCAGCAGGCCGGGCCGGTCGGTGGCCGTAACCGTCAGGCGCCAGGACTGGCTGCGTTCGTCGGGCTGCAGCTCGGCCTGGGGCACGATGGGGAAGGTGCGGGACCGGCGCGATTGCCGCGCGCGCGCGCCGCCGGGCTGTGCGCGCGCCGAGTCGGGCGAGGCCAGTCTTTCGGCCAGCTCGTGCTCCACCAGGGACGCGAGCGAGCGCAGGTCGCTGCCGTTTTCCGGCGGCAGGACGATGTAGCTGTCCAGCGCCCAGCCGTGCCGCGTGGTGTGCACGCGCGCGTCCTGGATGCTGAGCGACTTGCTGTCGAAATACCCGCAGGTGCTGACGAAGAGCTGCGGCACGTCGCGGGTATAGACCATGACCTGCAGGCCTTCCGCGTGCTCGGTGGGGCGCACGCGCACCACGGGCTTGCCGGGAGCGCTTTGATAATAGAGGTGGCGCGTGTGCCAGGCGATCTCCGAAGGCTCGTGGCGCAGGAAATAGGCCACGTCGAGCTGCTTCCAGAACGGGTCGCGCTCGGCGTCGGTCAGGCCCGCCAGGCGGGTCAGGCGCGCGGCTTCCTCGCGGCGCTGGGACAGCACGGTGCTGGCGTCCGCGCGCTCGCCGCCCAGCCGCTCCAGGGTCAGGCGGTACAGGTCTTCGAGCAGCTTGCCCTTCCAGGCGTTCCAGACCTTGGGGCTGGTGCCGCGGATGTCGGCCACGGTCAGAAGATAGAGCGCGGTCAGGTGGCGTTCGTCGTGCACCTGGCGGGTGAATTCCTCGATGACGGCCGGATCGGAGAGGTCGCGTTTTTGCGCCACGGCCGACATCAGCAGGTGGTTGCGCACCAGGAACTCGACCAGTTCGGCGTCCTCGGCGGAGAGTTCGTGCTGCTTGGCGAAGCGGCGCACTTCGACGGCGCCCAGTTGCGAGTGATCGCCGCCGCGGCCTTTGGCGATGTCGTGAAACAGCGCGGCCACGTAGAGCAGCCAATGCCGGTCCAGCCCGGCGATCAGCTGGCTGGCCAGCGGATACTCCTGCGCGTGCTCGGGCATGGTGAAGCGGCGCACGTTGCGCAGCACCTGCAGCGTGTGCTGGTCGACCGTGTAGACGTGGAACAGGTCGTGCTGCATCTGGCCCACGATGCGCTTGAACACGGGCAGGTAGCGGGGCAGCACCCCGAGCATGGCCATGCGGCGCAGTTCGTGCACGATGCCCTGGGGCTGCTGCAGGATCTCGAGGAACAGGCGGTGGTTGGCCGGATCCTTGCGGAAGTCCGCGTCGATGCGGCCGCGCGCATGCCAGATGGCCCGCATGGCGCGAGCCGACATGCCGGTCAGCGTGACGTGCTGCTGCATGACGAGGAAGGCGCGCAGCATCAGGCTGGGATTACGCTCGAAGGCCTCGTCGTCGACGATGTCCAGGCGCTCGTGCAACTGGCGGAAATCGGCGTCGATGACGGTGGCTTCGTCGGCCGGGCGCGGAAAGAGGCGCTCTTCGATGTTTTGCACCAGGATCACGTTCAGCTGCGTGACCTGGCCCGCGGCGCGGTAGTAGCGCTGCATGAGCAGCTCGCTGGCGCGGCGCGTGGCCGTGTCCTCGATGCCGTAGACCTGCGCCAGGCCCGGCTGCAGGTCGAACAGCAGCCGGTCTTCGCGGCGGTTGGCGAGCAGGTGCAGTTCGATGCGCAGGCGCTTGAGCGCCTGCTCGGCGCCGCGCAGCGTGCGCGCCTCGGTCGGCGTGAGCAGGCCCGCCTGGGCGATCTGGCTCCAGCTGCGGCCGAAGTTGGCCGCGCGCGCCATCCACAGGATCACCTGAAGATCGCGCAGGCCGCCGGGCGATTCCTTGCAGTTCGGCTCCAGTGCGTAAGGCGTTTCCTGGTAGCGGGCGTGGCGCTGCTGCAGCTCGACGCGCTTGGCCAGGAAGAAGGTGCGCGCGTCCAGGCAACCGTCCATGGCCGCTTCGAAACGCCTGTAGAGGCCGCGGCTGCCGGCCAGCCAGCGCGACTCGAGCAGGGCGGTTTCCACCGTGATGTCGGCGCGGGCCTCGCGCTCGCAGTCTTCGATGGTGCGCACGCTGTGGCCGGGTTCGAGACCGAGGTCCCAGAGCGCGGCGACCAGCCCTTCGACGGCGGCCTCGTCGGCGGGCGATGGCGCCTGCGGCAGCAGGATGAGCAGGTCGACGTCGGAGTGCGGAAAGAGGTCGCCGCGGCCGTATCCGCCCACGGCCGCAAGCGCGGCTCCCTCGGGCAGCGGACGCAGCGTCAGCAGGTCCCGCAGGGCCCGGTCGACGTCGCGGCGCAGGTCGGCCAGCAGCGTGTCGGGGCGGCCGTGATCGTGGAACCGGGTGATGGCGGCGGCGCGCGCGGCCTGCATCCGGGACTTGATCTGGGCAAGCTCGGCGAAGCTCATGCGAACGGCCGCTATGGGGTCAGGCGAGGGCGGGAACGGCCAGCGGTTCGGTGATGAAGGCCGGAGGCTGCGGCACGCCGGGCGAGACGGTCAGTACTTCGTAGCCGGTCTCGGTCACCAGTATGGAATGCTCCCATTGCGCCGACAGGCTGTGGTCGCGCGTGACCACCGTCCAGCCGTCGGCCATGTTGCGGATTTCCTTGCGGCCGGCGTTGACCATGGGCTCGATGGTGAAGATCATGCCGGGCACCAGCTTGATGCCCATGCCCGGCTTGCCGTAGTGCAGGATCTGCGGGTCCTGGTGAAAGCGCCGGCCCACGCCGTGGCCGCAGTATTCGCGCACGATGGAAAAGCCGGCGGCTTCGCCGTGCTTCTGGATGGCATGGCCGATGTCGCCCAGCGTGGCGCCGGGGCGCACCTGTTCGATGCCCTTCCACATGCATTCGAAAGTGATTTCGGCCAGGCGGCGCGACAGGATCGATTGCTCGCCCACGGCGTACATGCGGCTGGTGTCGCCGAACCAGCCGTCCTTGATGATAGTGACGTCCAGGTTGATGGAGTCGCCGTTCTTCAAGACCTTGTCGCCCGGGATGCCGTGGCAGACCACATGGTTGACCGAAGTGCAGATGGCGCCGGGGAAGGGCGGGTAGCCCGGCGGCGCGTAGCCCACGGTGGCCGACTTCACCTTGAGTTCGTCGGTGAGGTATTCCATGCACAGGCGGTCGAGCTCGCCGGTGGTGACGCCCGGTTTCACGAAAGGAGTAAGGTAGTCCAGGATGAGCGCGGCGTCCTGGCAGGCGGCGCGCATCTTGGCCAGGTCGGCGGGGTCGGTGATGAGTTCGATTGCCATGGCGTGTCCAGCAGAATTTTTAACGATCCGCCCCTGTTTTTGGGGCCGGCTTTACAACTCGTTTTGCAGCCCAGAGGCATACCACTTGAGGGTTTGCCCTGGAAAATAGTAGAATTATAGGCTTTCCGGCGTTTGACCCGAGGTTTATCCCTAGGATTGAACTGAAAGTTAAACGCCAAATCCCGCACCTTGCCAACCAGGGTGCCCGCCTGCCGATTGCAAATAAAGCGATTGTAGAAAAGCAGGTGGGTGCTGGCGAGCGTGCAAGTCCAAACCCTAGGAGAACATTATGTCCCTGATGCGCGAAATGCTCGAAGCCGGTGTCCACTTCGGCCACCAGACCCGTTACTGGAATCCGAAGATGGCTCCCTACATCTTCGGCAGCCGCAACAAGATTCACATCATCAACCTCGAGAAGACGGTTGAGAAGTACCTCGAAGCCACCAAGTTCGTGAAGCAGCTGGCTGCCCGCGGCGGCAACGTGCTCTTTGTCGGCACCAAGCGCGCCGCCCGCGAGCTGGTCGCTTCCGAAGCCTCCCGCGCCGGCATGCCTTTTGTGGACGCCCGCTGGCTCGGCGGCATGCTGACCAACTTCAAGACGGTCAAGGCCTCGATCAAGCGCCTGAAAGACATGGAAGCCGTCGTTTCCGAGGGCGGCGCCGAGCGCATGATCAAGAAGGAAGGCCTGCTGTTCCAGCGCGAACTGGACAAGCTGAACAAGTCGATCGGCGGCATCAAGGACATGACCACGCTGCCCGACGCCCTGTTCGTGATCGACGTGGGTTACCACAAGATCGCCGTGGCTGAAGCCCGCACCCTGGGCATCCCGGTCGTGGCCGTGGTCGATACCAACCACGCTCCCGACGGCGTGGAATACATCATCCCCGGCAACGACGACTCGGCCAAGGCCATCGCGCTGTACGCCAAGGGCATCGCCGACGCGATCCTCGAAGGCCGCCAGCAGAACCTGAACGGCCTGGTCGAAGAAATCGAAGGCCAGGAAGAGTTCGTCGAAGTGCAGGACAACCAGGCCTGAGCCTGTCATGTCCGGCGGCCAGCCTGAAGGGCAGGCCGCCAGGGCAAAGCGCCGCGCCGCATGCCGGCGCTTTGCCCTCGTAGCATCATTTCTGCCCCGGCCAGCCCGGGGCATGTCTTACGAAATTTGGAGCAAACATGGCTGAAATTACCGCTGCCCTGGTCAAGGAACTGCGCGAAAAGACCGACGCGCCCATGATGGAATGCAAGAAGGCCCTGACCGAGGCCGCCGGCGACCTGGCCAAGGCTGAAGAGATCCTGCGCGTCAAGCTGGGCAACAAGGCCAGCAAGGCCGCCACCCGCGTCACCGCCGAAGGCCTGATCGGCCTGTACATCTCGGCCGACGGCAAGCAAGGCGCCGTGATCGAAGTCAATTGCGAAACCGACTTCGTCGCCAAGAACGACGACTTCGTCGCGTTCGTCAACGGCCTGGCCAAGCTGGTCGCCGAGAAGAGCCCCGCCGACGTGGCCGCGCTCTGCGCGCTGCCGTACGTGGGGCCCGCGGGCGAGAGCACGGTCGAAGCGACCCGCACCGCCCTGATCGGCAAGATCGGCGAAAACCTGAGCATCCGCCGCTTCGAGCGCATCCAGACGCCCAACAAGCTCGCCAGCTACGTGCACGGCGGCCGCATCGGCGTGCTGGTCGAGTTCGCCGGCGCCGACGAAGTGGGCAAGGACCTGGCCATGCACATCGCCGCGACCAAGCCCAAGGCCCTGAATGCCGACGGCGTGCCCGCCGCCGACATCGCCACCGAGCGCTCGGTCGCCGAGGCCAAGGCCGCCGAGTCGGGCAAGCCCGCCGACATCGTCGCCAAGATGGTCGACGGCTCGATCGCCAAGTTCCTGAAGGAAGTCACGCTGCTGTCGCAGCCCTTCGTCAAGAACGACAAGCAGACCATCGAACAGATGCTCAAGGAAAAGAACGCCTCGATCACCAAGTTCGTGCTGTTCGTCGTGGGCGAAGGCATCGAGAAGAAGGTCACCGACTTCGCGGCCGAAGTGGCCGCTGCCGCTGCCGGCCAAGCCTGATCCAGCAGTTCTGCGGGCCGGCGCGGGGGCGCCAGGGGCCGAAAGCCCCGTACCCCGCCCCGGCCCGTTTCTTGTCTTACACTTTCGTCGGAACCGTTCCCAGGGGCATGCCTATGACCAGCAGCAGATCGTACAACCGGGTTCTCCTCAAGCTTTCCGGCGAAGCCCTGATGGGCGAGGATGCCTTCGGCATCAATCGCGGCACCATCATTCGCATGACCCAGGAAATCGCCGAGGTCGCCTCCACCGGCATCGAGCTGGCCATCGTCATCGGCGGGGGCAACATCTTCCGCGGCGTGGCCCCGGGCGCGCAGGGCATGGACCGCGCGACGGCCGACTACATGGGCATGATGGCCACCATCATGAACTCGCTGGCCCTGCAGGACGCGCTCAAGCACCAGGGCGTGGACGCCCGCGTGCAATCGGCGCTGAATATCGAGCAGGTGGTCGAGCCCTACATTCGCCCCAAGACGCTGCGCTACCTCGAAGAAGGCAAGGTCGTGATCTTCGCGGCCGGCACGGGCAACCCCTTCTTCACGACCGATACCGCGGCGGCGCTGCGCGGCGCCGAGATCGGCGCCGAGATCGTGCTCAAGGCCACCAAGGTCGACGGCATCTACAGCGCCGATCCCAACAAGGATCCCACCGCCACGCGCTATGCGCGCATCAGCTTCGACGAGGCCATCGTGCGTCGTCTCGAGGTGATGGACGCCACTGCGTTCGCGCTGTGCCGCGACCAGAAACTGCCCATCAAGGTGTTTTCGATCAACAAGCCGGGCGCGCTCAACCGCGTCGTGGCTGGTGAGGACGAAGGCACGCTGGTACACGTATAAAAGGAAACTCCATGAGCGTTGCAGATATCCGCAAATCCGCCGACAGCCGGATGACCAAGTCGCTGGAAACCCTCAAGTCCGGCTTGGCCAAGCTGCGCACCGGTCGCGCGCACCCCAGCATCCTGGATCACGTCCAGGTCGATTACTACGGTTCGCCGGTGCCGGTGGGGCAGGTGGCCAACCTGACCCTGGTCGACGCCCGCACGATCAGCGTGCAGCCGTACGAAAAGACCATGCTGCAGCCCATCGAAAAGGCCATCCGCGAATCCGACCTGGGCCTCAATCCCATGGCGCTGGGCGACACCATCCGCGTGCCCATGCCCGCACTCACCGAAGAGCGCCGCCGCGAGCTGACCAAGGTGGCGCGCAGCGAAGGCGAGGACGCCAAGGTGGCCGTGCGCAATCTGCGCCGCGATGCCAACGACGGCCTGAAGAAGCTGGTCAAGGACAAGACCATTTCCGAAGACGACGAGCGCCGTGCGCAAGACGACGTGCAAAAACTCACCGATCGCTTCGTGGCCGACATCGACAAGCTGGTCGCGCAGAAAGAAGCCGAAATCATGACGGTGTAAGCGGCGCTGCCACGACGCCGGCGTGCTCCGCACACCATGACCACCAGCTCAACTCTCGCCGTGCCGCAGATCAGCGGCGTGCCGCGGCACGTTGCCATCATCATGGATGGCAATGGCCGCTGGGCCACGCGCCGGCATCTGCCGCGCACGGCCGGCCACATCAAGGGCGTGCAGGCCGTGCGCCGCACGGTCGAGGCCTGCGGCCGCCTTGGCGTGCGCTATCTCACGCTGTTCGCCTTCAGCTCCGAGAACTGGCGCCGTCCGGCCGACGAGGTGTCGCTCCTGATGCGGCTGTTCGTCAAGTCGCTCGAGCGCGAAGTCGTGAAATTGGAAAAACAGGGCGTGCGCCTGCGCGTGGTGGGCGATCTTTCGCCTTTCGAGCCGCGCCTGCGGGAGCTCATCCACCAGGCCGAAGCCCGCACCGAACACAACGATCGGCTGCATCTGTCGATCGCGGCCAATTACGGCGGCCGCTGGGACGTGCTGCAGGCCATGCGCGGCATGCTGCGCGCCGATCCCAGCCTGGCCGAACATCCCGAACGCATCGACGAAAACGCCTTGTCGGCGCACCTGTCCATGCCCTGGGCGCCCGAACCCGACCTGTTCATCCGCACGGGCGGCGAGCAGCGCATATCGAATTTCCTGATCTGGCAGTTCGCCTACACCGAGCTGTACTTCACCGATACCTACTGGCCCGATTTCGACCGAGCCGCCCTGGAAGAGGCCATCGCGTGGTACAGCGGACGCGAGCGCCGCTTCGGCCGGACCAGCGCGCAAGTGCTTGCGGCGCGTCGACCGCCACAGTGATACCCGCAGTGATTCCTCTACATAGCCACCCGCAAGAGTTCTAGCGATGTTACGCCAGCGCATCATTACCGCCGCCGTTCTGCTCGTCGTTTTGGCCGCGGCCGTGGCCGCGCCGCAGCCTATCTGGATGCTGGCGCTGCTGGCGTTGACGGCCGCCTGCGCCTGCTGGGAATGGCTGCGCCTGACGCTGCCCGAGCGCGTGCCCGCGATCGTGCCGCGCCTCGTCGCCCTCATCGTCTTCTGCTTTCTGATGGCCCTGGCCTGGATATGGAGCTCGCCCATGGGCGGCGTGCTGCCGCAAGAGCTCCTGGCCAGCGGCGCCCTGGTCGTCCTCGTCAGCCTGATCTGGCTGGTCTGCGCCACCACGGCGGTGGTGCGCGGCCGGGCCGATGCGCCGCCCGCCAGCATGGGCTGGTCGACATTCGCCGTGCTGGCGACCGTCTCCGCATGGATCGTCCTGGCCGTGATGTACATGGCCTTCGGCCCCTTGTTCGTGCTGACGCTGCTGCTGCTGGTATGGGCCGCGGACATCTGCGCCTACTTCGGCGGGCGCAAATTCGGGCGGCGTAAACTGGCTCCACGGGTCAGTCCCGGCAAGACGGTCGAAGGCGCGCTCTGCGGCCTGCTGGGCGCGGTCGTCGTGACGCTCGTCGGCGCCTGGTGGCCGGACACCTTCGGCTATATGCTCGTCGACCGCTGGTCGGTATGGGGCGCCATTCCCGTCGCGGCCATTCTGGGCGCGGTGTCCATCATGGGCGATCTGTTCGAGTCGCTGCTCAAGCGGCGCGCCGGCGTCAAGGATTCCAGCGGCCTGCTGCCGGGGCACGGCGGCGTGCTCGACCGCATCGACGCCATCCTGCCGGTCGTGCCGATCGCGTTGTTGATTTCGGGAGCCTTGTTTTGACCATGCAAGCCACTGGGCCCCAGCGCGTCGTCGTGCTGGGTTCGACCGGTTCCATCGGCGTGAGCACGCTGGACGTCATTGCGCGGCATCCCGATCGGCTGCGGGTCCATGCCTTGTCGGCGAACACTCGCATGGAAAGCCTGGCCGAGCAGGCCTGGGCCTGCGGCGCGCCCGTGGTGCTGGTGCCCGACGACGCGGCACGTGCGCGCTTCGTCGCGGCCTGGCGCGGCAAGGGCCTGCCCGAGATTCGAGTGGGCGCGCAAGCGCTGGCCGATACGGTCGCCGATGCACGATGCGACATGGTCGTGGCGGCCATCGTCGGCGCGGCCGGCCTGCCGTCCGCCCTGGCGGCCGCGCGCGCCGGCAAGCGCATCCTGCTGGCCAACAAAGAGGCCCTGGTCGCGGCCGGCACGCTCTTCATGCAGGCGGTGCGCGACAGCGGCGCCGAGCTGCTGCCCATAGACAGCGAGCACAACGCGATCTTCCAGTGCCTGCCGCATCAAGGCGCATCGGGCAATCGCGCCCACGCGCCTTCCGAACCGGCCGCGAGCGTGCGCCGCCTGCTGCTGACGGCCTCGGGCGGACCGTTCCGCCTGGCCGATCCCGCCGACCTGCAAAGCGTCACGCCCGAACAGGCCTGCGCCCACCCCAACTGGAGCATGGGCCGCAAGATTTCCGTCGATTCGGCGACCATGGTCAACAAGGGCCTGGAAGTGATCGAGGCGCACTGGCTGTTCGCCATGCCGCCCGAGCGCATCGAGGTGGTGATCCACCCGCAAAGCGTGGTGCATTCGCTGGTCGAGTATGTGGACGGCTCCGTGCTGGCCCAGCTCGGCAATCCCGACATGCGCACGCCCATCTCCTACGGGCTCGGGTTTCCCGACCGCCTGGAGAGCGGCGTGGGCATGCTGGATCTGGCCCGCGTCGGGCGGCTGGATTTCGAAGAGCCGGACTTCGCGCGCTTTCCCTGCCTGCCTCTGTGCTTCGATGCGCTCAAGGCCGGGCAGGGCGCCTGCATCGCGCTCAATGCGGCCAACGAGGTGGCGGTGCAGGCCTTTCTCGAGGGCCGACTGCCGTATACGTGGATCGCCCGGGTCATCGAGGCCTCTCTGGAGTGGCAGGCGGGTCGGCCATCTGCTACGCTGGGTTCTCTTGAAGACGTGCTGGCGGCGGATGCCGCGGTGCGTGCATATGCCGGCAATCTAGGGCTGGTTTGAGTTCTTGAGCCGCCGGCGACAGGACTGCGGGAGTTCCGATGCTCGCCCGCTGGGCTGCGGTTGGCCGCCCCGCGCTTCGGACTCCCTCCGTCCTACCGCCGACTCACTGCGTCAGTCGGCGCAAGGCCTTTAAAACCGCCACATGAGGCCACTGCAAGCCGAGGACCCCGGAGCAATCCGAAGCACGTGGCGGCCAACCGCAGCCGCGGAAGCGGCGAGCATCGGAATTGCGCAGAGCTGCCTCGGCGCCTTAAGAACTCAGCAATCGGCATTTCAAAGAACCCCTCAGTCTCAAAAACCTTGACCACCGCCACATGTTCCTGACGCTAATCGCCTTCGTCGTCGCACTCGGCATACTCATCACGTTTCACGAGCTGGGCCATTACTGGGTGGCGCGCCTGTGCGGCGTGCGCGTCCTGCGTTTTTCGATCGGCTTCGGCCAGGTGGTCCTGCGCCGCACCGACAAACACGGCACGGAGTGGGCCGTTTCGGCCATTCCGCTGGGCGGCTACGTGAAGATGCAGGACGATCCCGAGCCGGGCGCTTCCCGGGCCGAGGTGGCGCGGTCTTTCAATGCCCAGTCGGTGTGGCGGCGCATGGCCATCGTGGCCGCGGGACCGATATTCAACCTGGTGCTGGCGGCGGTGTTCTATGCGGGTCTGGACATGGCCGGCACGCAGATGCCGGCGCCCATCCTGGGCCAGCCCGAGATCAGCAGCCCGGCCGGGCAGGCCGGCTTCATGGCGGGCGACACCATACTGGCGATAGACGGCCATGCCGTGGCGTCCTGGAACGACGCGCGCTGGCGCCTGCTGGACGTGCTGTCCTCGGGCGGCGAGACGGCGCTGGACGTGCAGCCGGCCACCGGCGGCGTGCAGCGGCGCATGCTGGTGCTCAAGACCGGCAACCATCTGGATCCGTCCCAGGGCGATCCCCTGGCTGCGGCGGGCTTGCGCCTGGAGCGGCCGCGCCCGGTGGTGCGCGAAGTCAGCGCCGGCAGTCCCGGCCAGGCGGCCGGGCTGCAGGCGGGCGATACGATCACCGCCGTGGGCGATCTGAAGGGGCCGCTCGACGCCTCGGCGCTCATCGGCTACATCCAGCAGCATGCGGGCGCTTCCCTGCCCGTCACCGTCCTGCGCGGCGGCGTGCCGATCTCCCTGCACGTGGTGCCGCGCGCCGAGCAAGCAAACGGCCACGAAGTGGGCCGCATCGGCGTCCTGCTGGGCGGCGACGTGCCCATGGTCACGGTGCGGTATGGCGTGCTGGACAGCGTGTGGCACGGCGCGCGGCGCACCTGGGACACGGCCTGGATGTCGCTGCGCATGATGGGCCGCATGGTCGTAGGCGACATTTCCTGGCGCAATCTCAGCGGTCCGGTGACGATGGCCGACTATGCCGGCCAGACGGCCCGCATCGGGCTGGCGGCCTACGTGGCCTACCTGGCGCTCATCAGCATCAGCCTGGGGGTGCTCAACCTGCTGCCCATCCCCATGCTGGACGGCGGCCACCTGCTGTACTACCTGCTCGAGGCCGTACGCGGCCGCCCCGTGCCCGAGCGCTGGATGCAGATCGGCCAGCGCACCGGCCTGGGCCTTTTGGCCTGCCTGATGGGGCTGGCGCTCTTCAATGATTTTGCCCGCCTGTTCACCTAGGCGCGAATCGCATAAAATGTTCGGTTTCGTCCCCACCTAAGGATACGTCAGCTTATGTTTTGTCGCCGGATGTTTCAGCGAGTGCTCCAACCGTCGCTGAGGTGCTTGCTGAAGTATCTGCTAATCGGGGCCGTGCTTCTGGCCCCGGGCTGGGCGCAGGCTTTCATCGTCAAGGACATCCGCGTCCAGGGCCTGCAGCGGGTCGACGCCGGCACGGTCTTCGGCTATCTGCCCTTCAAGGTGGGGCAGGACTTCACCGAGCAGGAAGCCAACGAGGCCATCCGCCGCCTCTACGCGTCCAATTTCTTCAATGACGTGAAGATCGGCACCGAGGGCAACGTGGTCGTCGTGACGGTGGTCGAGCGCCCCACGGTCGCATCCATCACTTTCTCCGGCATGCATGAGTTCGAGTCCAAGGACATCATCTCCAGCCTGGCCAAGGTGGGCTTTGCCGAAGGCCGCATTTTCGACCAGTCCGCCCTCGACCAGGCCGAGAGCGAGCTCAAGCAGCAGTATCTCAGCAAGGGCCTGTACAGCACCGAAGTCAACGCCACGGTGACGCCGCTGCCGCGCAACCGCGTGGGCATTGCCTTCGACATCTTCGAAGGCAGCCGCGCCAAGATCCGCGGCATCCATTTCGTGGGCAACAAGGCCTTTTCCACCAGCACGCTGATGGATCAGATCGACGAGAGCACGCCGGGCTGGTTCACCTGGTACACCGACGCCGACAAATACTCGCGCGAGAAGCTCGAAGCCGACGTCGACCGGATCCGTTCCTACTACCTCAACCGCGGCTATCTGGAATACTCCAACGAGCCGCCCCAGGTCACGATCTCGCCCGACCGCAGCAGCATCTACATCACCCTCTCCATCCACGAAGGCCAACCCTACAAGGTGCGCAGCGTCAAGCTGGCCGGCAATATGCTGGGCCTGGACGCCGAGCTGCAAAAGCTGGTGACGGTCAAGCCGGGCACGGTGTTCGACGCTTCGCAGACCAATAAGACGGCCAAGGCGATCGGCGACTACCTGGGCGAACTGGGCTATGCCTTCGCCAACGTCAATCCCACTCCGGAACTGGATCGCGCCAAGCACGAAGCCGACCTCACGTTCTACATCGATCCGAGCCGCCGCGTGTACGTGCGCCGCATCCAGATGGCCGGCAACACGCGCACCCGCGATACGGTCATCCGCCGCGAAATGCGCCAGCAGGAAGCCGCCTGGTACGACTCCAACCAGATCCGCGTCTCGCGCGACCGCATCGATCGCCTGGGCTACTTCACCGCCGTCGACGTCAAGGCCGTACCGGTCCCGGGTTCGCCCGACCAGGTCGACGTCGATGTCAACGTCAAGGAAAAGCCCACCGGCATGATCAACCTGGGCGTGGGCTACGGCTCGGCCGACAAGGCCATCCTCCAGGCCGGCATCAGCCAGGACAACCTGTTCGGCAGCGGCCACAACGTGTCGTTCAACGTCGGCACCAGCAGCGTGCAGAGTTCGGCGGTGCTGACCGAAACCGATCCGTACTTCACCAAGGACGGCATCAGCCGCACGGTATCGCTCTACTACCGCCTGACCCGCCCCTGGCTCGCCGACTCGGGCCAGTACATGGTCCGCACCCTCGGCGCAGGCCTGAACTTCGGCGTGCCCATTACCGACACCGACCGTCTCTTCCTGGGCGCCAGCGTCGAGCGCAACACCATCGGCCTGTACGGCAGCAATTCGCCGTACGCCTACACGAACTACGTCAGCACCTACGGCACGACCACCAACGCGCTCATCCTCAACACGGGCTGGTCCAAGGACACGCGCGACAGCATGCTGTCGCCCACCCGCGGCTCGTACACCAAGCTGAGCGCCGACGTCGGCACGGCGGGCTTGAAGTACGTGATGCTCAGCGCGCAGCATCAGTACTACATCCCCTTGAACCGCTCGTACACCCTGGCCTTCAACGGCCTGGCCAATTACGGCCGCGCCTACGGCGGCAAGCCGTACCCGGTGATCAAGGACATCTACGGCGGCGGCCTGGGTTCGGTGCGTGGCTATGAGTCCTCGTCGCTGGGCCCGCGCGACCAGAACACGGGCGACTTCCTCGGCGGCCAACGCATGCTGGCGGCCAGTGTGCAGCTGTACTTGCCGGTCCCGGGCACCGGGCACGATGGCACGCTGCGCTGGTTCCTGTTCGCCGATGCGGGCCAGGTGGCGCCGACCAGCTCCATCCCGGGCAGCACCGGATGCTCCAGCGGCACCTACTCCAATGCCTACGGCTTCACCGTCACCGATCCTTGCGCCTGGCGCATGTCGGCGGGTATCGGCCTGTCGTGGCAGTCGCCCATCGGCCCGCTGCAGATTTCCATCGGCAAGGCGCTCAACGCCAAGCCGGGCGACAACAAAGAAGCCTTCCAGTTCCAGGTGGGCACGGCCTTCTGATTTTTGCCCCGTCCATAAAGGCCATGCCTTCGGGCATGGCACAATACTGCTCCAGGCAGATTTCGTTTTTTGCCGCTTGATGCGGCATGTACTTTCAGGTGAGAGTTTCAATGTCTGATTTTGTCCGCATAACCCAATCCCGCATCGTGCGCCATGGCGCCATGACCGTTGCCGCCGCCTTGTTGGCCGGCTCGGCCGTCATGGGCACGGCCCAGGCCGCGACGACCACGGCGCCGGCTGCGGCGGCCTCGACCCAAGGCTCCAAGATCGGGTTCGTCAATACCGAGCGCATCCTGCGCGAATCGGCGCCGGCCAAGGCCGCGCAAGCCAAGATCGAAGCCGAATTCAAGTCGCGCGACGCCGACCTGCAGAAGCTGGCCTCCCAACTGCGCGCCAAGGTCGAGCAGTTCCAGAAAGACAGCCCGGTGCTGTCCGACTCCGACCGCACCACGCGCCAGCGCCAGCTCTCCGATCTCGACGCGACCCTGCAGCGCAAGCGCCAGGAGTTCCAGGAAGACTTCAACCGCCGCCGCAACGAAGAGTTCTCGGCCATCGTCGCCAAGGCCAACGCGGCCATCAAGAAGATCGCCGAGCAGCAAAACTACGACCTGATCATCCAGGACGCCGTCACCGTCAATCCGCGCGTCGACATCACCGACCAGGTGATCAAGGCTCTGAACTGATCGCCTGGCGGCGATCGCCTCGCGGTTTTTTCATGCCGGCTTTATTGGATCCAGCGCGAGCGCCCAGTCTCGATGAGCTCCTGGCGGGCGCACATACGCAGGGCTTGAACTGGCGGATCGAACCGCCGGGCCCGGCCAACGGGGCAGGGGAGAACCTGCCCCGGGTCCGCGGCATCGGCACCCTGTCGGGTGCCGGCCCCAGCGAAATCAGCTTTCTTACCAACAAGCGCTATCAGTCGCAGCTGCTGGGCACCCAGGCCGCCGCGGTCATCGTGCCCGAGCAGGCCGTCGAGCTGCTCAAGCCCTATGCGCCGCTGCCTTTCGCGCTGGTGGTCAGCGACCAGCCATATCTTCTTTATGCCCGCCTGGCGCAGTGGTTCGACGCCGCGCGCCGGCCGCTGCCGCCGCCGGGCGTGCATCCCACCGCGGTAGTCGCGGCCGATGCCCACCTCGAAGACGGCGTGAGCGTGGGGCCGCATTGCGTGATCGAATCGGGCGCCCGCATCGGCCGCGGCACGGTCCTGGGGCCGGGCTGCGTCGTCGGCGAAGGTTCCAGCCTGGGGCCGGATTGCCGGCTGCATGCCCGCGTGACGCTCTATCACGGCGTAACCGTGGGCGCGCGCGCCATCCTGCACAGCGGAGTGGTGCTGGGCGCCGACGGCTTCGGCTTTGCGCCGGACCCGACGCGAGGCAAGGGTGCCTGGGGCAAGATTCCGCAATTGGGCGGGGTCAGGCTGGGCGACGACGTCGAAGTCGGCGCCAATACCACCATCGACCGCGGCGCGCTGGAAGACACCCAGGTCGCCGACGACGTCAAGCTCGACAACCTGATCATGATCGCGCACAACGTGCGCATCGGGGCGCACACCGCCATCGCAGGCTGCGTGGCCGTGGCCGGGTCCGCCGTCATCGGCGAACGCTGCATCATCGGCGGCTCCTCGGCCATCGCCGGCCACATCACGATCGCCGACGATGTGACGGTATCGGGCAAGACGGGAATTTTCTCCAGCATCGCCAAGCCGGGGCACTATACGTCCGTGTATCCTTACTCAGAGCATGCCCAATGGCAGCGCAACGCCGCGGTGATTCCCCACCTGGCGGACCTGCGCAAGCGCTTGCGGGCGCTCGAAAAGAAAAGCGGCGGCGCGAGCTGACCGCGGTGCCTCGCCGCCGCCGTGGCCATGGCGGGGCAACAATAATTTCAAACTCGTACTCAGGAAAAGACTCAGCATGGAACTCGACATCAAGGCGATTATGGAACGGTTGCCGCATCGCTATCCGATGCTGCTCATCGACCGCGTTCTGGAAATGGTGCCGGGTAAATCCATCGTGGCCCTCAAGAACGTCTCGATCAACGAACCGTTCTTCGAAGGCCATTTCCCGCATCTGCCGGTGATGCCGGGCGTGCTCATCGTCGAGGCCATGGCCCAGGCCGCGGCCATCTTCTCGTTCGCCAGCGAGGACGGCAGCAAGTCCCTGGACACCAGCAAGACGGCCTACTACCTGGTGGGCGTGGACGGCGCGCGTTTCCGCAAGCCCGTCGTGCCCGGCGACCAGCTGCGCCTGGAAGTCCAGGCCGAGCGCCTGAGCCGCACCATCTGCAAATACAAGGGTCTCGCACTGGTCGACGGCCAGGAAGTGGCCGAGGCCACGCTCATGTGCGCGATTCGCAGCCTGGAAAGCTAATGTCCGGAATCATCCACCCCACCGCAATTGTCGACCCGGCCGCCAAGCTCGACCCTTCGGTGAACGTGGGGCCCTACAGCGTCATCGGACCCGACGTGACCATAGGCGCCGGCACCGATGTCGGCCCGCACTGCGTCATCGACGGCGTCACCACCATCGGCCGCGACAACCGCTTCTACCGCTATTGCTCCATCGGCGGCATGCCGCAGGACAAGAAGTACGACGGCGAGCGCACCGAGCTCTTCATCGGCGACCGCAACACCATCCGCGAGTTCACCACCTTCAACACCGGCACGGTGCAGGACGGCGGTAAGACCATCGTCGGCAGCGACAACTGGATCATGGCCTACGTGCACATCGCGCACGATTGCCGCATCGGCGACAACACGATCCTGGCCAACACGGTGCAGCTGGCCGGCCACATCGAGGTGCACGACTGGGCCATCGTCGGGGGCATGACGGGCGTGCACCAGTTCTGCAAGATCGGCGCGCACAGCATGGTGGGCGGCGGCACGTCGCTGGTGCAGGACGTGCCGCCCTTCGTGCTGGCCTCGGGCAACGACGGCGCCTGCCGCCCGGCGGGCATCAACGTCGAGGGCCTGAAGCGCCGCGGTTTCAGCGCGATCGCCATTTCGGCCCTGCGCGACGCGTACAAGTCGCTCTATCGCCGCGGCCTCACGCTCGACGAAGCCTGCATCCAGTTCCGCGCGCAGATGCAGGCCGAGCCCGAAGCCTACGATGCGTTGCAGACGCTGCTGGAATTCGTCGAAAGCTCCCGGCGCGGCATCATCCGCCCATGAACGCCTCAGCTCCGACGGGCCGTCCCCAGGAGCAGACCGACCCCTCGAGGGACACCGGGCGCGGTCAGCGCGAGGGTCCGCGCACCATCGGCATGGTGGCAGGCGAGCCGTCCGGCGATCTGCTGGCGGGCCGCGTCATCGCCGGCCTGCATCGGCGCTTTCCCGGCGTCGCGATCGAGGGCATCGGCGGCCCGCGCATGCTGGAGCAGGGCTTGCAGGCCTGGCACGACATGCACGCGCTGACGGTGTTCGGTTTCGTCGACGCCTTGAAGCGCCTGCCCAGCCTGCTGTCCATTTACAACGACACGAAAAAGCGCCTGCTGAACCAGCCGCCCGCGGTCTTCGTGGGCATCGACGCGCCCGATTTCAATCTGCGCCTGGAACGCGAACTGCGCCAGGCCGGCACGCCCACCGTGCACTTCGTGGGGCCTTCGATCTGGGCCTGGCGCTACGAGCGCATCCACAAGATCCGCGAATCCGTTTCGCACATGCTGGTGCTGTTTCCCTTCGAAGAAGAGATCTACCGCAAGGAAAACATCCCCGTCACCTACGTGGGCCATCCGCTGGCGCAGACCATACCCATGAAGCCCGACCGCCTTGCCGCGCGCACGCGACTGGGGGTGGACGCGTCGGCGCGCATGCTGGCCATTTTGCCGGGCAGCCGCTCTTCGGAGATCCGCCTCATGGGGCCGCGCTTCTTGCAGGCCGCCCAAGGCCTCGTGCGCCGCGACCCCAAGCTGCTATGCGTCGTGCCCATGGTCAACCCTGAGCGCCGCGCCGAATTCGAGGCCTTGCTGGCGCAATACCCCGTGCCCAATCTACGCTGCGTCATGGCTGAAGACCGGACGGGGCAGGGGGCCGGGCAGGGCGCCGCCGCCGCGCCGCCGGTGGCCTGGTCCGTGATGGAAGCCGCCGACGCGGTCCTCGTCACGAGCGGCACCGCCACGCTGGAGACTGCGCTCTATAAGCGGCCCATGGTCATCTCCTACGTGCTTTCGCCCTGGATGCGCCGCATCATGACCTGGAAGTCCAAGCAGGAGCGGCCCTATCTGCCCTGGGTGGGTTTGCCCAATGTCTTGCTGCGCGACTTCGTCGTGCCCGAACTCCTGCAGGACGATGCGACGCCGCAGGCGCTCGAAGCCGCGACCTGGGCGGCCTTGACGGACGATGCCCGCACGGCAAGCCTGGAGGCGAAGTTCACCGCCTTGCATCACGATCTGCTGCGCGATACGCCCGCCCTGGCCGCCGATGCCATCGCCCGCGTCGCGGACGGCCGGATGTAAAGCCGCCTACTCGTCGTTGGGCGGAAGCACTTCGGGGTGCGCGAGCGTTCTATACGGGAGCGGCCCGACCTTCGG